>Ga0209258_100715_pt1 | contig 22208 bp, 21 predicted proteins | sample Araplaol_mTSA_r2_FD_184281 | JGI IMG/M metagenome (GOLD analysis project Ga0209258, IMG submission 184281) | Arabidopsis root microbial communities from North Carolina, USA - plate scrape CL_Col_mTSA_r2 (SPAdes) (version 2) | ecosystem: Host-associated > Plants > Roots > Endosphere | place: USA...
CTCGTAGTCCATCAGGAACTTCACCGCGCTGCCGTGCGCGCCGCAGCCGAAGCAATGGAAGAACTGCTTGGCCGGGCTCACGTAGAACGACGGCGAGCGTTCGTTATGGAACGGGCAGCAGGCCGTCCACTCGCGACCGGCCTTTTTCAACGGCACGCGCCGCTCGATCACATCGACGATGTCGACGCGGGCAAGCAATTCGTCGATGAAACTGTCCGGAATACGTCCGCGCATAAGACCGCTAGTTTAGAGGGTGTTGTGCTCGGGAACATGCATCTGGCCGATGCGACCCCCACGGCGGCCGACACTCCCTCTGCGCGGGCCCGGGATGCTGGCCTATGCTGCGGAAAAGGGTTTCGCTCGGGGTGCGAAATGGGGGATCCAGCGGGTATGGCCCGGTCTGGCCTGCAGGTGCGTTTTCGTCCGGCCACGCCGGGCGATGCCGATGTCGCGGTGCCGTTGATCTACAGCTCCGGCCCGGACGCATTCGACTACGTGTTCATGACCGGCGAGGGCGGCGATGCGCAGGGATTCCTGCGGCACTGCTTTGTCGATGGCGCGGGTGAATTCGGCTGGCGCAACCACTGGGTGGGTGTGCTCGATGATCGCGTGGTCGCCGTGGGTGCGGGCTATGGCGGCGAGGCGAAGTGGCCGTTCACCCTGGCCGCCGCCAGGCAGATCATCGGTCATTACGGACTGCGCGGCGGCCTTGGCGTGATCGCTCGCGGGCTACGCGTGGAGTCGGTGATCCGGCCCCCCGAGGGCGATATGCACTACCTGGCGCATCTGGCGGTGCGGCCCGAACTGCGCGGGCGAGGGGTGGGGCGCGCATTGATCGATCATCTGATCGGAAGGGCGCGGGATGCCGGCCGGCGACGTATCACCCTCGACGTCGCGGCCAGCAACCCGCGCGCGGAAGCGCTGTACCAGCGCGCCGGCTTTCGGGTCACGGGCGAACGCAAATCGCATCTGGCGAACGAAAGCGGTCGCGTGGCCGATCACCGGCGCATGGAGCGCGTACTCGACTGAGCGCCGCTACACCGCGTGGAAGATGCCGGTCAGCGCCAGCAATGCCAGCAGGAACAGAATGACGAAGATCGCAAACAGGACCTTGGCGATGGTGCCGGTGACACCAGAAACCGCGCCGAAACCCAGCCAGCCTGTGACCAGCGAGACGATGGCGAAAATAATGGCCCACTTGAGCATGAGTCGCTCCCTTTATCGTTGAAAGAGACCAGTCGCTGACTGGTCATCAACGGTTGTAGGGAGCGGTCCGTGAAAGGCTTGCAGCAAAACCCTTCGTATGTTGTGGAGAGCGGGTTGCCCGCTCACCTTTGAGACAGCCGCGCCTTGGCGGCGCGACAGCTTTGTGAAGACGGCGTGTTCAGCCGGCGAGGCGCGTCTTGATGCGGCCGGATACCACGCCCATGTCGGCGCGGCCGGCGGCCTTTTCCTTCACCGCGGCCACCACCTTGCCCATGTCGCGCGGAGAGCTGGCGCCCGTCTCGGCGATGGCGGCGGTGATCAGCGCATCGATTTCCTCGTCGCCGAGCTTGGCCGGCAGGTAGGTCTCGATCACCCGCATTTCGGCGCGTTCCACGTCAGCCAGGTCCTGGCGATTGGCGGCCTCGTACTGGCTGATCGAATCCTTGCGCTGCTTGACCATCTTCTCCAGCACGGCCAGCGTCTGGACGTCATCCAGTTCGATGCGCTCATCCACTTCGCGCTGCTTGACCGCGGCCAGGATCAGGCGGATCACGCCCAGGCGGTCCTTGTCGCCGCCACGCATGGCGGTCTTCATGTCTTCGGTGAGCTGCTGTTTGAGCGTCATGATCTATCCTCGGAAACACACAAAGCCGGCGTTGCTCTGGGCAACGCCGGCTAGTGTAGGTCTACAAAGTCAGCGGCAGCGAATGGACGCGCCGGCTGCCAAGCTACCTGGTCGGCGCGGAAAACGCCGAGAGCCTTAAGGTCGTCCGCAGGGCGGACGGGAGGGCTCAGTACAGGCGCGTACGACGCGAGGTGTCGCGCGAGAGGCGGCGCAGGTGACGCTTCACCGCGGCTGCACGCTTGCGCTTACGCTCCTGGGTCGGCTTTTCGTAGAACTCGCGCTTGCGGGTTTCGGCCAGGATGCCGGCCTTTTCGCAGGTGCGCTTGAAGCGACGGAGGGCAAGCTCGAACGGCTCGTTCTCGCGGACTTTTACGCTGGGCATGGAGACTCCAAATGTTAGACTGACCCGCCTTGACGGGCCGTAGGCATACGGTGAGCCGCGAAGTATACCGTGGAAACGACAGCATTTTCAAAGTCCCAGTTGACCAAGCCGGTGCTGGGCATCGAAACCTCCTGTGACGAGACCGGCGTAGCCCTGCTGCGCTGGCACCCCGAGGCGCCTGGCGAGGGCCTGCTTTCACACGCCCTCTACAGCCAGATCAAGCTTCACGCCGAGTACGGCGGGGTCGTGCCGGAGCTGGCCAGCCGCGACCACGTGCGCAAGCTGCTGCCGCTGGTGCGCGAGGCACTGGCCCAGGCGGGCCTGACCCCGGCCGATCTGGGCGGCGTGGCCTATACGGCCGGTCCGGGTCTCGTCGGGGCCCTGCTGGTGGGCGCCTCGGCCGCTCGGGCCATGGCCTGGGCGCTGGGCGTGCCGGCCATTGGCGTGCACCACATGGAGGGCCACCTGCTGGCGCCTCTGCTGGAAGAAGACCCGCCGGAGCCGCCGTTTGTGGCCCTGCTGGTCTCCGGCGGCCATTCGATGCTGGTGGAAGTGAAGGGCATCGGCGAGTACCGCATCCTGGGTGACACCCTGGACGATGCGGCCGGCGAAGCCTTCGACAAGACTGCCAAGCTGATGGGCCTGCCGTACCCTGGCGGCCCCGCGCTGGCGAAGCTGGCCGAACAGGGGCGCCCCGGCATATTCCGCTTCTCGCGCCCGATGACCGACCGTCCCGGCCTGGATTTCAGCTTCTCGGGGCTGAAGACCCAGGTGCTGCTGGCCTGGCAGCAGTCGGACCAGAGCGAGCAGACCCGCGCCGACATCGCCCGCGCCTTCGAAGAAGCGATCGTCGACACCATGATCATCAAATGCCGCCGCGCGCTGCAGGCCGCTGGCGCCAAACGCCTCGTGATCGCCGGTGGCGTGGGCGCCAACAAGCGCCTGCGTGCCGAACTGGCCGCGGCGGGGGAAAAGGACGGCTTCAAGACGTATTTCCCGCGCCTGGCGTTCTGCACCGACAACGGCGCGATGATCGCGCTGGCCGGCGCCATCCGCCTCGCGCATGGGCAGCACCAGGATGAATCGGTGCAGGTGTTTCCGCGCTGGGATCTGGAGACGCTGCCGCCGGCGATGTGATGACGCCTCGATTTTCTGTGGGAGCGCACCCTGTGCGCGACAAATCCGCGGAGCGGGAAAATCCAGACGCGGCAGTCGCGCACAGGGTGCGCTCCCACAACGACACCGTTACGCTATCGCCCATGGATATCGTTTTCATCGAAGACCTGCGCATCGATGCCGTGATCGGCATCTACGACTGGGAGCGCCGCGTGCGCCAGACCTTGTCGTTCGACATCGAGATGGCGTTCGACAACACCGTGCCTGCCGCCACCGACGACATCGGGCTCACGCTCAACTACAAGGACGTGTCCAAGCGGCTCATCGATTACGTGGGCACCTCGAGCTTCGGGCTGGTGGAAACGTTGGCAGAGCGCTGCGCGGCCATCATCCGTGAGGAATTCGGTGTGGCGTGGGTGCGTCTGAAGCTTTCCAAGCCCGGTGCAGTGCGCGGCGCAAAAGCAGTGGGCGTGCGCATCGAACGCGGCGTGCGTCCCCAATAACGATGGCGCGCGTCTATCTGAGCCTTGGCTCGAACCTCGAGCCGCATCGCTACCTCCGTGCCGCCCTGGACGAACTGCGCGCCCGCTTCGGCGCCATCGCGGTGTCGCCGGCCTATCGCAGCAAGTCGGTGGGTTTCGATGGCGCCGACTTCGTCAATCTCGCCGTGGGTCTCGATACGGATCTTTCGCCCGAAGCACTGAACGACTGGCTGCATGCGCTGGAAGATCGTCATGGCCGTCGCCGTGACGTGCCGCGCTTTTCCGATCGCACGCTGGATCTGGACATCGTGCTCTATGACGATCTGGTGCGGCGGGGCGAGGGTCATCTCGACATTCCCCGCAAGGAGCTTCGCCACGCCTTCGTGCTCAAGCCCATCGCGGACATCGCGCCGGAACTCAGGCATCCGGTGAGCGGCAAGACGATGGCGGCGCTGTGGGCGGCGTTTCCTGTGGAAAGTGAGCCGCTGGTGGTCGAGGCGTTGTAGCGCTCTTTCGAGCGCGCTCGGGTGGTGATCGCGTATCGGGTGCGTCCCTGCAAACCTGGTGTGGCACTGTTGCCCGTCATCTACGGATGCTAGAAATCGCGCATCCATCACAAGGAGGTTGTTATGGCAGGCAAGTTCTCCCGCAGCTGGGAGTTGATGAAGGCCAGCGCCGCGGTGCTGCGTTCGGACAAATCGCTGTTGATGTTCCCGCTGGCGTCAGGCCTTTGCTGCCTGCTGGTTGCCGCCAGTTTCCTCATTCCCATGATCCTGGCTTTCGCCGGAGCGGAGGGCGCGGGGGAGGTCCACGGACGTGCCTTGTCCATGGGTGGCTATGTCGTGCTGTTCCTGTTCTATCTGGTGCAGTACTTCGTGATCATCTTCTTCAATACGGCATTGGCCGGCGCGGCATTGATGCGCCTGCGCGGTGAGCCGACCAGCTTCGCCGCCGGCTTCGCGATTGCCCGCGGGCGCATCGTCAACATCTTCGGCTACGCGCTGATCGCGGCGACGGTAGGTCTGGTGCTGCGCGCGCTGCAGGAGCGCCTGGGCCTGATCGGCCGCCTGGTAGCCGGCTTTCTCGGCCTGGCTTGGACGGTCGCGACCTTCCTCGTCGTGCCCGTGCTGGCCAGCCAGGACGTGGGTCCCACGGATGCGATCAAGCACAGCGTGGATCTGCTCAAGCGTACCTGGGGCGAAAACATCATCGGCAATGCCGGCCTCGGCGTCGTGTTCGGCCTGCTGATGTTCCTGGCCATCCTGGTGTCGGCCGGCATCATCGTAGGCGCACTCGCCATGCAATCCGTCGCTGCGATCATCGCCGCGGTAGTCATCGTGGCGGTCGGCATCACGCTGCTGGGCCTGATCCAGGCTTCGCTGCAGGGTATCTACGCCGCCGCGCTGTACCGGTATGCGGAGGAAGGCCAGGTCGGCTACGGCTTCGACCAGGCGATGCTTGAGCAGGCGTTCAAGCCGAAGAAGTAAGCCGCACCATCGCGGTGCGCTCCTCACGAAGTCTCCTTTGTGGGAGCGCACCCTGTGCGCGACAGCCTGGCGGAGCGATAGATATGAAGCTCTGCGGTCGCCCACTGGCTGGGCTCCTACAGAGATAAAGCGAACGCGTCGTCCTAGACGGACAGCGTCCGTCCACCATCCACGCGAATGATCTGCCCGGTCACGAACGGCGCATCGCGCAACAGCCACAGCACCGCACCGGCGACGTCGTCCGGCGAGCCGGCACGTTGCAACGGTGTGCGTGCCAGCATCGCTTGCTGGTCGTCGTAAGGCTTGCCGTCGCTGGGCCACATCACGGCGCCCGGCGCGACGCCGTTGACGCGTACGTCGGGGCCGAGATCGAGTGCGAGCGACCGCGTCATCGCGGCCAGGGCCGCCTTCGCCATGCAGTAGACGGGATGATCGGCGAGCGGGCGCTCGGCATAGATATCGACCAGATTGACGATGGCGCCGCGCGCTTCGCGCAGCGCGGGCGTGGCGGCCTGCGCGAGGAAGAACGGCGCTTGCGCATTCGAAGCAAACAGGTCGTTCCACTGTGCCGGCGTCGCAGTGCCGACGGGCGTGGGATAGAACGCCGAGGCGTTGTTGACCAAGGCGTCCAGACGGCCAAAACGGCCGAGCACGCGTTGCACCACGTCGGGCAGCGCATCGATGTCTGCCAGTTCGCCTTGCACGGTGTACGTGCTGCCGCTGCGCTGACGCTCCAATGACGTGGCCAGCAGTTCGGCCTCCGCGGCGGAGTGGCGATAGTGCAGGGCAAGGTCATAGCCGGCGGCATGCAGCGTGCGTGCGATAACCGCGCCGACGCGCTTGCCCGCGCCGGTGACGAGGACAACGGGACGCTCGTGGCGTGGACTCATGCGTAAGCTCCTGCGTGACGCGGCTGGAGCGCGAGCTTGCCGCAAAGTGCCGGGGACGTCACCTTACCGGCGTGATGGCGCCAGGATCGGCCGACTCTTCCGTTTCGATGGATGCGCTGAACATCGCTATCGCGGTGCGCGCGACCTGCCCGGTGTCGTAATACGCATATGCGCCTACGCCCATCGCGCCCACGACCGGCAACCAGCGTGAGATGCCGTTGCCGACGGCGCGCTGCGTGACCTTGACGCCGACGGTCTTGGCGATGCGCTCGGCGACACTGTAGGTCACCCGGCGAAACAGCAGGCGATCACCCACGCGCACCACCAGGTCGCGGAAGGCCTGCGCCGCGGTATGACGGAATAGGCACCAGAGCATCTGCTCGCGTCCCAGGTCCGAGTGCTTGCCATACGCTGCCGCGATGTCGCTGACCATCTGCGCCTGGATCTTCCAGATGGCGATGAGTTCCGGCAGCACAGTGAGCCAGCCCAGGGGGCCGGGAGGCAACGCGAGCGAGCCGGCCGTCAGCGCCGCCCGTTGCGATGCCCGCGTCGCCAGTCGGCGTGCTTCCAGCGCCGGTTGCCTGCTGCCCTCGACGGCGCTCTCGGGTATCTGGCTGACGAAGTCGAGGATCGCTTGAGTGACACGGCTGTGGTCCGTGATCACGGCGGGGAGCTGGGATGGCGAACGGCTCATGGGCATGACTCACGGCGGGACGTACGTCGACCAGTCTAGGGCGCTGCCGTGAAGTCCGGCTGAGTCGATCCGCTGAACGGTGCCCTATGAAATGGTCGCTTGCCGCGGGCATGACTTTTGGGGCAGGCGTCGACCGGGTTAGAATGGCAATGTTATAACGTATCAAAAACAACAAGCGTTGCCGCCCTCTCTCCCTTGGATCCCCAATGAAGCCCTCCCTGCTTGCCTTGAGCCTTGCCCTCGCGCTGGGTGTCGTCCCGGTCGCGTTCGCCCAGACAGCTGCCCACCCGGACACCAGCGACATCACCAGCAGCAGCGCCAGCGATGGCGCCGATGACGGTGCGATCGGCGGCAAGTCCGGGAAGATCAAGCAGCTCAGTGCCATCGATGTGTCGGCCGCGCTCGATCAGTCGCGCAACTCGCTCTCGCCCGACACCGGCAGCAGCCAGTACGTGATCGACCAGAAGGCCATCCAGCAGTTGCCGCTGGGCGATTCCACCCCGCTCAACCAGGTGATCCTGCAGGCGCCGGGCGTGGTGCAGGATTCCTACGGTGGCGTGCACGTGCGCGGCGACCACGCGAACCTGCAGTACCGCATCAACGGCGTGATCATTCCCGAGTCGATTTCCGGTTTTGGCCAGACGCTGGACGCGCGCACCATCCAGAGCGTGAAGCTGCTCGACGGTGCGCTGCCCGCGCAGTACGGCCTGCGCACCGCCGCCGTGGTGGATATCGATACCAAGAGCGGACACGACCTCGGCAACGGCGGCAGCGTCGGCATCACCGGGGGCTCGTTCGGTACGCTGAACCCGAATGCTTCGTTGTGGGGCAGCAGCGATCGCTGGAGTTGGTTCGTCACCGCCAACTATCTGGAAAACGACGTCGGCATCGAGAACCCGACGCCCAGCCGCACGCCCATCCATGACCATACCAACCAGGTCAAAGGCTTCGGCGACATCTCTTACCTGGTCAACGACAACACCCGCGTGAGCTTCGTGTTCGGCGCGACCAACAACCGCTTTGAAATACCCAACAACCCGAACCAGCAGCCGCAGTTCGGCTATCTCGACCAGACCGAATTCAACTCGGCCGATCTCAACGAGCGGCAGAAGGAGCAGACACGTTTCGGCGTGCTCTCGCTGCAGGGCAAGTGGGGCCAGACGGACTACCAGGTCTCCCTGGGCCAGCGCTACAGCACGGTGAACTTCCTCCCTGACGAGATCGGCGACCTGATGTTCAACGGCGTCGCCTCCGCCATCAATCGCTCCAACCGCGCCAGCACGCTGCAGGCGGATTTCGCCACGCCGCTGGGTGACACGCACACGTTGCGCTACGGCATCTATGGTGAGTTCGAGCGAGGCAACATCAGCAACAACTCGCTGGTGTTCCCGGCCAATCCCGATGGCTCGCAGGCAAGCACGACGCCGATCGGGATCTATGACGCCACCAACCTGCTGGCGCGCACATGGTCGGCGTATCTGCAGGACGAATGGAGCATCGGCGACCAGTGGACGGTGAACTATGGCGTTCGCGGCGACCGGTACGAGCTGTTCCGCACCGAAAGCCAGCTGAGCCCGCGCCTTGGCGTGGTGTATCAGGCCACCGACAGCACCACGATCCACGCCGGCTATTCGCGCTACTTCACGCCCCCAGCCACGGAAGTGATCGATGACAGCAACATCGCGCGCTTCAATGGCACGACCAACGAGCTGCCGAGCGGTGGCAACAATCTTCCGCTGTCGGAGCGTTCTGATTACTACGACGTGGGTGTCCAGCAGCAGTTCGGTTCCACTCTCACCGTCGGCCTGGATGCCTACTACCGCAAGGTGAGTCGACTGCAGGACGAAGGGCAGTTCGGTGCGGCGCTGATCTATTCCAACTTCAACTATGCGCAGGGACGTATCCGCGGCGCGGAGTTCACCCTCAACTACGACAACGGCCCCGTCTCGGCGTACTTCAACCTGGCCTATAGCCGGGCCATGGGCAAGCGCGTGATGACAGGGCAGTACAACTTTGCGCCGGATGAGCTGGCCTACATCGAGAACAACTGGATTCACCTGGACCACGACCAGAAGCTTTCCTCGTCGGGCGGCATCACTTATTCCTTCACCGAGGTCACGCGCGTGGGCGCCGATTACATCTTCGGCAGCGGCCTGCGCAAGGAAGCCCCGGGCGTGCCGAATGGTGCCTCGCTGCCGTACTACTTCCAGCTCAACCTCAACGTGGCGCACGACTTCAACGTCGGCAGCCTGGGCAAGGTGAAGACCCAGCTGGCGCTGATCAATGCGCTAGATCGCACCTACGAGCTCCGTGACGGTACCGGCGTGGGCGTGGGCGCACCGCAGTTCGGTCCGCGCCGCGGCGTATACCTCACGCTGCAGAAGGACTTCAGTTTCTAAGTCAGCTGGGCCGGTACCCCGTCATAGTCTTCCTCCCTCACGGGGCTATGGCGGGGCATCGGTTATTCTTTGCGCGTTCTCCATCACCGATGCACGCGCATGTCCTCCCGACTTCCCGATCCGAGCGCCGACGAGCGCGCCCACTCCGATCGACTGCTGACGCACTTGCGCGAAGAAATCGCCGCGCATGGTGCGATGCCGTTCTCGCAGTACATGGAGCGTTGCCTCTATGCGCCGGGGCTGGGTTATTACAGTGCCGGCAAGACCAAATTCGGCGAGGCCGGTGATTTCATCACCGCGCCGGAACTCGGCGGCCTGTTTGCCAAGTGCGTGGTCAATGCCACCTATCCGGTGATCGAGTTGCTCGGCGATGACGCCGATTTCCTCGAGCTGGGTGGCGGCAGCGGCAGCTTCGCCGAAGCGGCACTGAAGGCGTTTGCTGCCGTCGGCAGCATGCCTCGTCGCTATCTCATCCTCGAACCCAGCGCCGACCTGCGCGATCGCCAGCGCGAGCGCCTGTCCGCCGCGTTGCCGGCGGATGTATTCGCGCGCGTGTCGTGGCTGGATCGCCCGCCGGAACAGGAATGGCGTGGCGTGCTGTTTGCCAACGAAGTGATCGACGCGCTGCCGACGACGCGTTTCGCCATGCGCGGCGGCGAAGTCTATGAGGAATATGTCGCCCTGGATGGCGAAGGTCGACTGATGCGCGTGGATCGCCCCGCCGACATGCTGGTGTCGGGTGCGGTGCGCCACGTGGAGCGTGACCTCGAAACGACGTTTCCCGATGGCTACCGTTCGGAAATCCTTCCGCAGCTGCCGTATTGGATCCAGGCTATCGCGGGTTCGCTCGCCTCGGGCCTGATGCTGTTCGTGGACTATGGCTACGTCCGTCGCGAGTTCTACCAGCCCGAGCGCAGCGACGGCACCCTGATGGCGCACTATCGCCACCGCGCGCACAACGATCCTCTGTATTTGCCGGGTCTGAACGACCTCACCGCGTCGGTGGATTTCACTGCGCTGGCAGAAGCAGGCAATAGCGCAGGCTTCGGCGTTGCAGGCTATATGTCACAGGCGCAGTTCCTGATCGGCAGCGGACTGCAGGAAGCCTTCGAGAACTCGTACGAGCACGCCGCCGACGAAACGGTGCGCTATCGTCTCGCCCAGGAGGTCAAAAAGCTGACCCTGCCCGACCAGATGGGCGAGCGCTTCCAGGCCATGCTGTTCGCGCGAAACCTCGAGGTGCTGCCGCTGCCGGCGGAGCTGCTGGACGCGGATCAGGGCGAGCGGCTCTAATCCTATGGTCGCGGCAGCTGGCGCCGCAACCGCGTCGGATTCCACCTGCAATGACGGATGTCCTTTCCTGATGGATGCGCGTACCCACTCTGATTTGCCACTATTCGCTACAGCGCTGGCTATCGTGCTCGTGTTGCAGTCCCTCCTGATCTTCAATCCAGGCTACCTCAGCCATGATGAGCTTCAGTGGGGGTACTACGCGACGCAGTTTAAAGGAGGGTTCTTCGGCAACGGACTTTGGACAGACGTGCATGCATTCCAATATCGCCCGCTGACTTTTTCCCTGTGGATCGTGCTGTCGCGAAACCTGTTCGAGCACCCATACGCTTTCCATGCAGTAATAGTGGCCTGGGGCGCAGCGAACACCGGGTTGCTGGCAACGCTGTTGCGTCGGCATGGGGTAACGGTGGGGGCGTCGCTAGTGGCAGCCCTGGTGTTCGCCCTGGGACCTTACGGCGCGTATGTCCATGGTTGGGTCGCAACCATTGCGGATCTGATCTGGATGAGCAGCGCATTGTCGATCGGCCTGCTGGTGCAGGAGGTGCGCAAACCTTGGACAGTGTTTGTTGCCGGGTTTGTACTGACGTGCATGGCCCTGCTGGCCAAGGAGGCAGCGATCGTCATCCCGGCATTGGCAATCCTGGCATGGTGGTTCTCTGGTAGGCAGCGAGCGTGGGGCATGGCCGCTTTGGCGTCGTCGGTTCCGGTGGCGCTCTACCTTGTGGTCCGATTAAAAACCATTCTCTTTTCAGCGGAATCGACAGGTACGATTTATCACTGGAGCCTGTTCTCCATCCCGACTCGTTGGCTGGAGTATCAGCTTTTCCCGATGCTCACCAGCCGCTTGGGTGCTGGCGATTTTCTAGCGAAGGGGTTGACCAGCAGGCCGGTGCTCATGGCCATCGTGGGGTGGGCGCTGCTCGCCGGTACGTTGGCGAAAACAGGTTTCCGCTGGCTTCTCGCATTCATACTGGGCGGAGCCGTGGCGCTGGGTCCGGTGCTGCTGCTGGCGGACGCAGCCAATCAGTACGGTTACGGTTTCGCTGCGGTCACAACGGGCGTGGTCGTATTGGCCTGGCAATCCATGGAAAGTGCCTCGCGATGGGTGGCGGCGGCCATTGCATGCCTGTGCGTGTGGCACGGCATCAACATTATGCGTAGTACCCACGACATCGGTGTGAAGCAATCACGCTTTTCCCCTGCACTGGCCAGCGCGGTTGCGTCCTCGGCCGAGCCAGTACGACTGAGGCCGCTGATAGAAAAAGACCGCTGGATCTATGTTCGCCTCACGCACGAGATACCGAGTTACCGGGGTGTGGCGATCGGCAACCGGGTTCGGCTGGTGCGAGCGGCTGAGCCAGCCGACTACGTCATCGGTCGGATGGGCGAGCTTACGCTGGCCCATCCATAGACTTCCCATTTGCTATTGCTGCTGCTGTGGGTTTACGGCGCAGCCACGGCGGGCGCTGGAACGGCCGTGCTGTCCTCCGGCCGCTTGACCATCAAGCCGTGCTTGAACATGAAAGCCGCCACCTGGTAGTACGCCGTGGCGTCGTCGACCTTGTGTTCGTCGATGGGCTTGTTCGGCACGGCGTCGCCGTTGTCGAAATCGGGGCGCACCTGCTCCAGCTTGCGCTGCGGCTCCAGGATGGTCAGTACGTCGTTGCGCAGGTAGCCGAGCTTTTCGTAGGTGGCGGGGAAGGCGCGTTCACGGCCGGGCTCCAGCTGGAAGATGTCGGCGCCGAAGAAGCGGCTGCGGTAGCTGAAGTTGAGCAGGCCCATCACGGTCGGGATGATGTCGACCTGCGCCATCTGGCGCGTCACGCGCTGCGGCTGGATGTGCTTGGGCGCGTAGATCCACAGCGGGATGTGGTAGCGATTGATCGGCACGCTGGTGCGGCCGGCGCTGGAGGCGCAGTGGTCGGCGGTGATCACGAAGATCGTGTCGTCGAAGTACGGCTTGGATTGCGCGCGCTTGATGAAGTCGGCGATGGACCAGTCGGTGTACGCCACGGCCGCTTCGCGCGTGCCGTTCTTCTGCGGCACGCGGTTGGCGGGCACGGTGAAGGGGCGATGGTTCGAGGTGGTCATGATGTGCAGGAAGAACGGCTTCTTCTGCGCATACGCCTCGTCCATCTGCTTCAGCGACAGCGTGTAGAGATCCTCGTCGGCCACGCCCCACACGTTTTCGTGGTGGATGGTCTCGCCCTTGCCGATGTCGTTGCGATCCACCGCACGATAGCCGTTGTGCGAGAAGAAGTAGTTCATGTTGTCGAAGTAGCCGTAGCCACCGTAGACGAAGTCGGACTGGTAGCCGCGGTCGTTGAACACGTTGGCGGCGGAGAACAGGTTCTCGTTGTTGTGCGCCTTCACGATCGAGTCGCCTGGCGTGGGCGGCACGGAAAGCGACAGCGCTTCCAGGCCACGCACGGTACGCGTGCCGTTGGCGTAGAGGTTGTCGAAGAACATGCTCTTGCTGATCAGCGCGTCGAGGTTCGGCGTGATGTTGCGCTTGTCACCGAATTCCTTGAGGAAATCGGCCGAGAAGCTTTCCACGCTGATGAGCACGACATTGAGGTGCTTCTCGGGGCCTTCGTGGTGGATCTCGCGGGTGATGTCGCGCGGATCGTCGCTGACGTAGGTGGCCTCGGGGGTCTTGATGAGCTCGCGCACGCGGCGGAACGCATCGTCTTCGGGCAGCGTGCGATAGAAGCGCGAATAGTCGAGGTGGCTGCTGCGGAACGCTGCGAAGAACTCGTACACGCCGTTGCCGGAGAGCTCGTTCACATAGGCGTTGTCGGTGCGATCCTTGAAGGTGCCCTTGATGGCCATCGCGGTCACCACAGTGATGAGCAGCCACACCAGCGCCACCTTGCTGCGCTGGAGGAAACGCGTACCGCCGTCTTCGGCCTTCAGGCCGCGGCGGCTGAACCACACGATCACCAGCGTCGCCAGCGCGAGCAGGCTGATCCAAGCGCCCAGCGGGTAGGACTCGCGGATGTTGCCGATCACCTCGGTCGTGTAGACCAGGTAGTCCACGGCAATGAAGTTGAAGCGCGTGCCGAATTCCCCCCAGAACACCAGCTCCGAGGCGCCCACGAACAGCAGCCCGAACAAGGTCACCGCGCCACCGCCGTAAAGCAGCCACTGGCCCACGCGCGAAACATAGATGCGCTGCGGCACCAGCCACAGATACAGCATCAGCGGCCACGCAATGTAGATGAAGGCGACCAGGTCGTAAGCCAGGCCCACGCCGAACGCATAAGCCCAGTACAACGGGTTGTGCGGCACGCCGCTGCCGGCCATGAACAGCAGGACGATGCGCGTGAGGGCGCCGATCAGCACGTAGCTGATGACCAGCCACCACAGGGGGCGAAACCGCTGGCGCAGCGGCGAGGTGGGGTGATACGCAGTGGACACGGATGACTCCGGGCAATGGAACGAAGGCGCCCGGCTCACCAGGGCGGCGAAAGGCGACCCGCCTTTATACACGGCGACAGTCTCGCGGGGAGGCCGTCAGGGCGCCAAGCCGATCATTTTAGCCGTAATGGTCTTCCTGCTGGCTTTCCGGGCCCGGCCCGTTCAGCGAGCCGACTGGCGCAGCGTCTCTATGGCCCTGATCCGTGCGGCGTTCATGGCTTCGCCGATGGCCGGGCCGGCCAGCCCCTGGGCAACGAACGGTTCGGAGCGGATCGCCGCCGCGACGTCGCGTGCCTGCTGCAGATAGCCGGCCTGGGGATAGGCGTCATCCTGGTGGCCGAGACGCCCCCGCTTGTCCGCCTCGCAGGCGGCCAGGAACAACCCCAGGCGCTCGGGGCGCCGCAGGGCGTCCAGCGAGGTGAGCAGACGCAGCACCGTGGCCGCCTTCAGTTCGAACGCCCGATGGACGTTGAGATGCTCGCGACATACATGCTCGGCCAGCGTGGCGTGCTCGGTGGGGACCTTCAGCCGCGCGACGAGGCGCTGCAAAGGGGCAACGCCCGCATGTTCGTGTCCGATGTGGCGCGGCAGCACATCGTCGGGCGTCAGTGCCTTGCCAAGGTCGTGCGTAAGCGCGCAGAAGCCCACCACGTCGTTGCCGGGTGCAATCCGCGCGGCCATGTCGAGCACCATTTCCACGTGCACGCCGGTGTCGACTTCGGGGTGAAACTCGGCGCGCTGCGGTACGCCGTAGAGTGCGTCCACTTCCGGAAACAGCACGGCGAGTGCACCCGACTCGCGCAGCACGCGCAGGAACGCGGAAGGCTGCGCCTCACCCAGCGCCTTGCGGGTTTCCTGCCACACGCGCTCGGGAACGAGATGGTCCACCTCGCCATCGCGCACCATCTGCTGCATCAACGCCATGGTTTCGGGCGCGACGGTGAAGCCCAGCGGCGCGAAGCGTGCCGCGAAGCGCGCCACGCGCAGCAGGCGCACCGGGTCCTCGACAAAGGCAGGCGACACGTGGCGCAACAGGCGCTGCTCGATGTCCTCGAGGCCATGGAACGGATCGACCAGCGTGCCGTCCTCCGCCTCGGCCATCGCGTTGATGGTGAGGTCTCGCCGCGCGAGGTCCTCCTCCAGCGTCACCGATGGATCGGCATGAAACGCGAAGCCGTGGTAGCCGGGGCCCGTCTTGCGCTCGGTACGCGCCAGGGCGTACTCCTCGCTCGTCTGCGGATGCAGGAACACCGGGAAATCCTTGCCGACCGGGCGGTAGCCCTGTGCTTGCAGTTCATCAGGATGTGCACCCACGACCACGTGGTCGTGGTCGATGACCGGTCTGCCAAGGCGTTTGTCGCGGACCGCGCCGCCGACGAGATAGATGCGCATGGACCGATTCTGCCACGCGGCGAGGGCGTGCCCCAGCCGCGCGCCTCAGTGCGTGCTGACGCGTGCGTTGGAAAGCCGACGCTGCCGTGCCGGTTCACGCAACAGCAGCGGCAACCAGGGCGACAGCGGCTGCGGCACGATGCCGAGTGCCGCATAGCCATCGTGCTTGCCCACCGAATCCGTGCGCAGCGTGCGGAAGTTGTCCAGCGAGAACGGCTTGCCGGGCAACAGTTCGGCGAACTGGGCCTGCAGCCGCCCGAAGCTATCGGGAAGCGGCAGGATCGGCGTGCGCACGCCCATCACGTCGCGGATCTGTTCGACGATCTCCCCAAGCGTCAGCACATCCGGCCCGTACAGCTCGAAAGTGCGGTCCAGGCCGAGCGCGTCATCGCCCACGCAGCGGGCGATGGCCTCGGCCACGTCGCCTACCCAGGTTGGCGCCAGGCGCGCGGACGCACGCGCCAGCGGCAGCACCGGCATCTGTCGCAGCAACGTGGCGAAGCGATCGACCAATCCGCCGCCCCGGCCGAACATCACGCTGGGCTGGTAGATGGTCCAATCCAGCGAGGAGTTGCGCACGTGCGACTCGGCCTCGCCCTTGGTCTTCAAATAGTTCGACAGGCCCTGGCCGGCCTTCAGTGCGCTCATCTGGTGCAGTCGCGATACGCCTGCTGCCTGGCAGGCGGCGATGACACGCTGGGTCAAGTCCACGTGGGCGTGCTGGAAGGTCTGCTTGCCGAAGGCGTTGAGAATGCCGACCAGGTTGATCACTGCATCGGCGCCTTCGAACTGGCGACGCAAGGCGTTGGCGTCGTAGATGTCGGCGCTACGGATGCGCACCGAAGGCAACACAGCCAATTCGCGCTTGCGTTCGCGGTTGCGCGAGAGCAGCACGATGCGATGCCCATCGGCGGCCAGGCGCGGAATCAGATGTGAGCCGACAAAGCCGGTGCCGCCAAGCACGACCAGTTGTTGCGTTCTTTGCACCACGGGCTGCCTCTCTCAGTGCGTGCCGCTGGATGTGGATGCCGGCGGCGCCATGTTGCTCGCGGGCGGAGCAGTGGAAGCTTCCGCGGGTACCGCCGGGGCGGCGACCGGGCAGCCCACCAGCTTGCGTTCATCGGTGACCGCGGCAAGGTTGAAGCCCTGGCCGATCGGCGTCAGTCGTTGCGACAGCGTCACCGCATTGCCGTGCTGGCGCCAGTCGTAGATCACCGCGAAGGACATCACGCGCGCCACGTATTCGCGCGTTTCCTTGTAGGGAATGGTGGCGACGAAGAGATCCGGCGGCAGCGCGCCGCGCGCCTCAAGCCATTGGTCGACCTTGCCCGGCCCTGCGTTGTACGCCGCGCTGGCAAGCCAGATCGAGCCACTGAAACGCTGCGCCATCTGCGCGAGATAGCGCGTACCCAGGATGATGTTGGTCACCGGATCGAACAGCGTATCGCCGCCGCCCCAGCTGATGCCGTTGCGCTTGGCCACCAACGCGGCGGTCGAAGGCAGCAGCTGCATCAGGCCTCGCGCATCCGCGCCGGAACGCGCATCACTCATCCATGCGCTTTCGGCGCGCAGGATGGCGTAGGCCCATGAAGGATCGATGCCGGCCTCCTGCGCCTGAGGCACCAGGCCATCCTGGCTGGCCAGCGGGAAACGCTGCTCGTAATAGCGTAGGGCGTCGCCGTTGTTGAAGGTGAACACGGCGCGGTCGTACCAGCCGCGCCGGTAGGCAAGAACCACCGCGAGCTTCAGCGTGTCCGGGTCGGCGCCGTCCAGCGCCTGCGCCCATTCGCGGCGCGCCTGGCGGGGCAGATCCACGGCGAACAGTTCGAACGCGCGCTGCAGCCCGCGATTGGCCAGCAAAGCCTGCTCGCGCTTCGTGTCGGTGGCGAGCGGGATGGGGCAGATGCCGTAGGGCTGCTGGAGGCGATCGGCGGCGAGAAAGCCGAAGAAGGTCGGTTCCTGCGCCAGCGAGGTGAGCGCGCGTTGCGCCTCCGCACCGCGACCCAGTTCGCTGAGTGCGCGCGCACGGAACCAGCGCCATTCGCCGTCCTGCTGTTGGGCCGCAGGCATGGCGTCGATCGCGGCAAGCACGGCTCGCCAATCGCGTTGGGCCAGCGCCGCGCGCACACGCCATTCGCGGCTGACGTCGGTCTGCAGTGCGGCGGGCAACGCCGCCAGACGCGACAACGCACCCTCGTCGTAATCGGTCGCGTGGAACAGCGCCAGCGCATACACCACGCGATCGCGCTGCTGCGGCGTGAACGCAAAACGATCCTGCAGTTTCTGCCAGGCCACGTCGGCGGTCACCGACTGGCGGCGGGCAAGTCGCTCCACCGCGATCGCGGCCGCCTGGCGGTTGCGGGGTGTGTCGGGCCATTGGTTGGCGGCGACCGCTGTCGTGCCGGGGTCGCTCAATGCGGACGCAAGGCGCCTGGCGGCCTCCGCATCTTCGGCGGGCAGCCATGCGGCCATCGCATTGATCGAGCCCGGCTGCACGGCATCGGCGGCGCGGTCGATGCGATCCCACAGGCGCTGCGGCGTGAGCAGGCCCTGGTCGTGCGCCGCGCTCAACACGGGGTCGCACGCACTGGGCAGCTTCGGCTTGGTCCACAACGAGGCGAGGTCGCGATCGAAATCGAGCTGCGTGCCTTTGCTTAGTTGTGCCTGCAGCGCATTGCAGGCCAGTGCGTCGCCCTGGCCGGGCTGATACATCGCGAGGAAGTTGTCCCAGTCCTGGCGACGTGCCAGCTCACCCAGGAAATCGCGGCGAAGATCGCCCGCGGGAATCTGGTCGGGATAACGCTTGAGATAGGACTCCACCTGCGCACGATCGATTTGGCGGAGGTCGTGCGTGAGCGCGGCCGCTTCCAGGTAGGGGTAGATCGGGTAGTTCTCCAGACCCTTGGCCAGGCTGCGCCATCCGTCGCCTCCCTGCAGGGCCGCCGCATAGGCTTGCTTGAAGGCGGTGCGCTGGGCCTGGGTGGGCTCGGCTGCGCTGGCGGCGCAGGCCAGCAGCAACCCGGCCATTGCGATGAGCAGGCGCCCGGCGAATCGGCGCGGTGCCATGGAGAGGGACATGAAAGCTCCTTTTTGCCTGTTCCGCGCAGTGCATCGCAGGGGCTGGCAATGCAGCGGACCCGGCAGCATGGCCAATGCCCGCTGAGCGTGGCGTGAAACCGACGCGACCATGGTAGCCGGAGCGGGCCTGATAGAATCTGCCGCCCACGAGGCGCCGCGTCCGGCGCATGAATCTGGCTCCCAAGGAAGCGCATGACGCCACCGTCCTCGCCGTCGTCCCGTGTAGTGCCGCTGGCGTGGCTGGCGCTTGTCGCCGCAGCCCTTTGGGGTGTGATCTGGTGGTGGCAGATCGGGCGCGCGGTCGCGCTCCCCGAGGCGCCCTCGTCGCGCGTCGCCTGCGTGTCCTATGCGCCGTTCCGCAAGCCGGGCGAGACACCGCTCAATATCCACGCCTATGTCAGCCCCGAGCGTATCGACGCGGACTTGCGCGCCCTTTCCGAACGCTTCGATTGCGTGCGCACCTATTCGCAGGGTTTTGGCTTGAGCGCGGTACCGGCGATAGCGCAGCGCTACGGCATGAAGGTACTGATGGGCATCTGGATCGGTCGCGATCCGGTGCTCAACGACAACGAGATCAAGGCCGGCATCGCCACCATCAAGGCGCACCCTGAAGTGCTGCGCGGCGTGGTCGTCGGCAACGAGGTGCTGCTGCGCGGCGAGCAGACGCCGACGGCGCTGGCGCAGTACGTGACCGAAGTGCGCGACGCCGTGCATGACACGCACGTGCCGGTCACCTACGCCGACGTGTGGGAGTTCTGGCAGCACTACCCCGAGATGGCCAAGGTGGTGGACTTCATCACCATTCACATCCTGCCCTATTGGGAAGACGAACCCGTGGAGCCGCGGGACGCCGTGCAGCACGTCGCGGACGTGTATGCGCGCATGAAGGCGGAGTTTCCCGGGCGCGCCGTGATGATCGGAGAGACGGGCTGGCCCAGCCAGGGCAAGCAGCGTCGTGGTGCGGCCGCGAGCCTGGTGAACGAAGCGCGCTACATGCGCGAATTCCTGCGCTACGCCGGCAGCGTGGACATGCCCTACAACGTGATCGAGGCGTTCGACCAGCCGTGGAAGCGTGAGCAGGAAGGCACGGTCGGCGGCTACTGGGGCATCTTCGATGTCGACGCGCGTCCGAAGTTTTCCATGCAAGGCCCGGTGGTCGAGGAACCGCGCTGGCTGCTCGGATGGTGGGCCGGCGTCCTGGGCGCCGTGCTGTTCGTGCTGGCGGCGGTGTGGCGTCGTGAGTGGCGTTCGCGCAAGGCGCGTTATGCGCTGGTGCTTTCCGGTTTCGCCTGCGGCACGGCGTTGGCCTGGCAGTTCCGCCAGATGTGGTTCGCCTGCCGCGACGTGGTGGAGTGGGCGGTTTCGGGCACGCTATGCGTTCTTGCGCTGCTGACGGCGATCGCGCTCGCGCGCTGGGTGGCTGCTCGCCTGGGCGGAGGGCCGACGCGTGGCATGCCGGATCCGCGCGCGCGCTTCGCGTGGATGTTCGGCCTCACCTTGTATGGCTTGTTGCTGGTGTTCGACGGGCGCTATCGCGATTTCCCGCTCGGCCTGTTCTGGCCGCCGGCGCTGGGCTACTTCATTGCCGCGCTGCTGGACGCGGGACGTACCTGGGTGCCTACCGCCGAGGAGCGTTTCATGGCTTGCCTGATGCCACTGCTTGCCATCGTGACGGTGATGCAGGACGTCGGCCTCAACCCCGCTTCATGGCTATGGCTGGGCGTGAATCTCACGCTGGGCGCTGCCGCGTTGATCGCCTGGCGCCGCGCCGTCCGACTGGGCACGCACGAGCCGCAGGCAGCCTACCAGTAGCGCCACCGCGCCAGGCTCGAAGCAGTACAGCACGACGGCAACCAGGCCCGTTGCCGCGGCAAGCCACGCCGTGAATACGCGAGTGCGCCACAGCGCGAGCGCCGTGGCCGCCAGCGCCACCCAGCCAAAAATGCCGATGCGCAGGCCGCCGATGTTGCCGGTAATGAACCCTTCCACCGTGATATGCCGCAGGTCGCAGGCGATCGTCTTGCCGGTCTCGCACACGCGTGCCACTTCAGGCGACTCGACCAGGCCATAGCGCAACAGCAGGGGCACGGCCCCAAGCGCGATCAGCAACAGCCAGGGCAGGATCAGGGTGAGCGTTCGCTTCATCGGCGCAATCGAAAGGGTTGTGGAGCGATATGGTCCGGCAGGCGAATCTCCGCCGCCAGCGGCAAGTGATCGGAAAACGCCTGCGGCAGTGCCCAGACCTTGTCGAGCTGGATCGCCTCGGAGGTAAGGATGTGGTCCAGGGCCTTGCGGGGCTTCCAGCTCGGGAAGGTGGGCGTGGCCTGGTCAGGCGACACCAGGGTCGACTTCGCGAACAGGTGCTTCATCTCCGCGCTGCGCAGGTCGGTGTTGAGATCGCCCATCAACACGGCGTGCCGATAGTCTTGCAACACCTCGCCAATGAAAGCGAGCTGCTTGGCGCGCGCCGGCGCACTCAACGAGAGGTGGGCGATCATCACGGCCAGCGCATCCTTGCCCTCACCGAACCGCGCCAGCAGCGCACCGCGGCCGGGAATACGGCTGGGCAGCGGGAAATCCAGCACGCTGGTGGGTTCGAGGCGGCTGATCAACCCGTTTGCCGAGTGCGCCAGTCGCGCCATCGGGCGATTGGGTTGATGGCTCCAGAACGGCATGCCTGCCGCTTCGGCGAGGTAGCGCGTCTGGTTGAGGAAGCCCGAGCGCAGGCTGCCGGCATCGGCTTCCTGCAGTCCGATCACATCGAACTGGGGTAGCACCTCGGCGAGGCGGTCAAGGTTGTCGAGCTTGCTTCGGCCGGGCAGCACCGCATTGATGCTGCGGGTCAGGTATTCGCTGTAGCGCTGCACGCTGGCGCCGGCCAGGATGTTGCAACTCAGCAGACGTAGACGGCGCTCCGGGACGGCAGGGGCAGGTGAATCGGCGCGGTTCATCGGGCGGCAGGGTAGTGGCAAAGGGTGAGGGGCGCCATCGCTGGCGCCGCCGGATGCGCAAGCATGCCCGCCGGGGTGTGAATGTGGGGAAAGTCCGGCCGGACTCTCCCCGCGCAAGTCTTACTTGCTGCCGGCAAGCTCGCGCTTGGCCAGCCACTGGGTCAGGGCCGCCAGCTGATCCAGCGTCTTGATGTTGGCGCTGCGGTACTTGCCGTCGACCACGATGGTCGGCGTGCCATCCACCTGCCACGCCTGCACCAGGGCGGCGTCCCTGCGGATCTGCTGGGTGACCTCGTCGGAGGTGGCGATGCGCATGAAATCGTCACGCTTCACGCCATGGCTGGCGTAGAAGTCGGCGATCTCGTCCAGCGTGGAGATCGGGTAGTGATCGTCGAACTTGGCCTTGAACAGGGCCAGGTGGGTCTGCTCCACCACGCCGAGCTTCTTGGCGGCGTAGTAGGCGCGGGCGTAGGGCACCCACTGGTCGTTGAACGCGGCCGGCAGCAGCTTGAACACCACGCCGGCCGGCAGCTGCTTGCGCAACTGCTCGGCGAGTGGCGCGAAGTGCGCGCAATGGATGCAGCCATACGAGAACACCTCGACGACCTCGACCTTGCCCTCGTTGCTGTAGCGCTGGGGCGTGCCGCCGATCGTGACGTACTCGGTGCCCTCGGTGTACGGGGCGACGTCGTTGGAACCGGTGGCGGTGCAAGCGGTGGTCAGCAGCAGGCCGGCGAGCAGGCCGAGGGCGCGCAGGGAGGCAAAACGCTTGAGCATGGGCGGTGTTCTCAGG
>Ga0209258_100716_pt1 | contig 22205 bp, 24 predicted proteins | sample Araplaol_mTSA_r2_FD_184281 | JGI IMG/M metagenome (GOLD analysis project Ga0209258, IMG submission 184281) | Arabidopsis root microbial communities from North Carolina, USA - plate scrape CL_Col_mTSA_r2 (SPAdes) (version 2) | ecosystem: Host-associated > Plants > Roots > Endosphere | place: USA...
GGCCACGGCGGCCAGCGCGTCGACCAGCGCCTGCCGCGCCGCCATCGTGTTGCCGTGCGCCAGCGCCTGGTACGACCGCGACTGGTCGATGTCGACCTGCGCATCCAGCCCCGCCTTCCAGCGCTGGCGCGACTGCTCGACCTGCTGCGCGAACGCGTCCTCGTTGGCCTGCACGCTGGCCAGCAGGTCGGCCGCCAGCAGCGCGTCGAAGTAGGCCGTGGCCACGCGCAGGCACAGCGCCTGGCGGGCCGCCTCGAAGGTGGCCTCCTGCGCATCCGCGCCGGCGCGGGCGGCCTGCAGCTGCGACCACAGGCCGGCGTCGAACACGACCTGGCTGACGCCCAGCGTCGTGTCCGTGGTGTGCGCGCCCAGCGCCGGCCGCGACGCGCCGGTGTCGCGCTCGCGCCCGATCGCGGCCGTCGCCGACGCCTGCGGCAGCAGCGCGGCGCGCGCCTGGTCGACGAGGTCGTGCGACCCCGCGCGCTGCGCGTCGGCGGCGGCCAGCACCGGGTCGCTGGCGCGCGCGAGGCGCCAGACGTCCAGCAGGTCCTCGGCATCGGCGGGCCGGCAGGCGGCGAGCGCGCCGGCAAGCGCCGCCAGCGCCAGCACGCGCCCCGGGCGCCACGCGTCACGCATGGACCGGCGCCTCGCCGTGCGACGCGCGGCGCGCCAGCCGCACGTCGTCCGACACGTCGACCACGTGCCCGTCGATCACATGCACGTTGCGCTGCGCGCGCGCGGCCAGCTGCGGGTCGTGCGTGACCATCACGATGGTGGCGCCCTCGCGGTTGAGCTCCTCGAGCAGGTCCATCACGCCGCGTGCCATCTGGCTGTCGAGGTTGCCGGTGGGCTCGTCGGCGAGCAGCAGGCGCGGCTCGCCCGCCAGCGCGCGCGCGATCGCGACGCGCTGCTGCTGGCCGCCCGAGAGTTCGGCCGGGTAGTGCTTCTCGCGCGCGGCCAGCCCCACGCGCTCGAGCGCGGCGCGCACGCGGCGGCGGCGCTCGTCGGACTTGAACCCGCGGTAGCGCAGCGGCACGTCGACGTTGTCGAACACGTTCAGATCGGCGATCAGGTTGAAGCCCTGGAAGATGAAACCGATCTTGCGGTTGCGGATGCGCGAGCGCTCGTCGTCGCCGAGCCGGCTGACGTCCACGCCGTCGAGCTCGTAGCGGCCCGCGGTGGGCGCCTCCAGCAGGCCGGCGATGGTCAGGAACGTGGTCTTGCCCGATCCCGACGGGCCGGTCACGGCGACGAACTCGCCCTGCCGCACCTCGAGGTCGAACTCGCGCAGCGCGAAGGTCTCGACCACCTCGGTGCGGTAGGCCTTGGACAGGCCGGTCATCTTCAGCATGGGATTTCCTCGTGGGTGGGACATCAATGGGCCAGGCCGACCGTGGCGGCGGCATGGAAGTTCTCGGCGCCGCTGACGACCACGCGGTCGCCGGCGTTCAGCCCTGACAGGATCTCGACGCGATCGACGCTGCGCGCGCCCAGGCGCACCGGCGTCTTCACGGCCACGCCGTCGCGCACGACATAGGCGTACTGGCCGCCCGCTTCGTCGATGAAGCTGCCGGCACGCACGCTCAGCACGTCGGGGCGTTGATCGAGCAGCACGCGCACCGACAGGCGCTGGTTCTGGCGCAGCCGGCCCGTCGCGGCCGCCGTGCCCGCGCGCTCCGGAGTCCCCGGCGCCCGGGGGCCGTCGTCGAAGCGCAGGCGCGCGGCGACCTGGTTCTGCACCACCTCGGGGGAGATGCGGCTCACGCGGCCCTTCCACGACTGGCCGTTGCCGGTGATCTCGCCAGGCATGTTGACCGCCAGGTCGCGCGCGAAGGTCTCCGCCACCTGCATCTCCACTTCGAGCTGCGACAGGTCGATCACCGTCAGCAGCTGCGCGTCCTTGGCGACGCTGGCGCGCTCGGCGACGAACAGCTGGCCCACCTGCCCGTCGACCGGCGAGCGCACCGTCAGTTCGCCAACCTGGCGCCGGAGGTCGTCGACCAGCAGCACCTGGCGCGCGTGCGCCTGCTCCTTGGACTGCACGTCGAACTTCAGCGCGTCGTCCTTCGAGTGCAGGTTGGCCTCGGCGTGCGCGAGCGCGATGCGCGCCTTCTCCAGCGCGTCGCGCGCGTGGTCGACCTGCATGCCCGCCGCCGCGCCGGCGTCGAACGCCTTCTGCTGGCGCGCGAGGTCGGTCCCGGCGGCCTTGACGTCGATCGCCGCGTTCTCGCGCGCGGCCTGCAGCGCGCCGCGCTGCTCGCCGGCCTCGACCCGCGCGCGCAGCGTGTCGGTCTGCAGCGTGTCGGCCGCGGCCTGTTCCTGCGCCAGCTTCGCGGCGAGCTCGGGGCTGGCGATCGTGGCGAGCACCTGGCCCTTGCGCACGCTGTCGCCCGCATGCACCTGCAGGGTGACGGCGCCCGCCGCGGGCGCGACCAGCGTCGGGCTGAATGCCGCGACGACGCGGCCCTCGGCCTGGATGTCGCGCACGAACGGGCCGCGCGAGACTTCGTCCACGCCCAGCCGCTCCATGCTGACCGAGCTGCCGGTGTCCAGCAGCCCGCGCGCCTGGGGCAGCGCCCACGCGCCCAGCGCCACGACGGCGGCCGCGACGGCGACGAGTCCGGCGCGCCGCTTCGACCTGGGGTGCACGAGAGGGGTGTCCTGCGAGGAGGTGTCGCGAATCATGGGTGTCCGTCTTGCGCGCGAGGGGCGCGCTGTCCGGCTTCCTGTTTGCAACGAGCGTGCCACCGGCGCGCAGCGATCGATTCCCTTGCCGATCAAGGACTTGCGTTCGCTGCCCCGGGCGCGACGGCTGTCCGCGGACACGCCCGGACAGCGCGGCGGACGCCGCGCAGCCGGCTAAGATCCGCCTCGCTTACAGGGGGATCCATGCATCTTTCGTTCGGCGCCGTGGTGCTGCTGCTCGGCCTTTTTCTCATGTTCGCGTCGCAGCTCACGCTGGCGCTCCACGCCTTCACGGGCAACCCGCTGCGGGGACTGGCCTGCTTCCTGGTCCCGCTCTACGTCTATGTCTACGCGCGCAAGCACAAGGTGGGCACGACGCTGATGCGGGTCTGGTATGCCGGCGTCGCGCTGCTGGTCGTGGGCGCGGCCATGCTCTCCTGACCGGGCCCGGCGCCCTTAGAACAAGCTCGCCCCGATGTTGATCAGCAGTGCCAGCACCGTGGTGTTGAACAGGTAGGCGAGGATGCAGTGCATCGAGCCGATGCGGCGCATGGGCTTGGTGACGAAGGACACGTCGGCCGTCTGGCCGGAGGTGCCGATCACCGCGGCGAAATAGAAGAAGTCGCCGTAGTCCGGATCCGGGTCGTCGGGGAACTGCAGTCCCGGCGGGCGGCCGTGGCAGGCCGCCTGGTAGTAGTCGTGGGCGTAGTGCAGCGTGAACATGATCTGGATGAAGCCCCACGACGACAGCACCGTGGTGCCCGCCAGCGCGATGTGCGCGCCGCGCGCCCAGCCGTGCAGGTCCTTGACCACCGCCAGCTCGCCGCCGATCGCGGCCAGGCTGGCGATGCTGGCGATGGCGGTGAGCACGAGGATCGCGTACTTCCCGTCGTCCTGCAGCTGCGCCCGATGGCGCATGTGCTCGCGCGACGAGCGGATCATCATCGCCGCGGCCAGGATCACGTACAGCCACGCGCCGACGTTCCACGCCACCAGCCAGCGCGTGACCGACTGCGACGCCACCTGCATCGGCAGCAACCAGGCGGTGAGCACCCCGATGGCGATGACGATGAACAGGCGCGGCCGCACCTTGAACACGTGCAGGAATCGCTTCGTCGGAGGTGTCATGGGTCGGCCCTGGCAAGTGGCGCGCCGTCGGGCGCGACGGCCGCATTGTCCGGCGCCGCCCGGCGGTTCGCGCGACAAGCTGAAGCGCTGCTTGCGCCTTCCGTGCGACGATGGCCCTCCCGCCCGTCGCCCCGGAGACTTCCATGAAGCTGCTGCTGCCCTGGCTCGCCGTCGTCGCCACGATGATCGCGCTGGACGTCCTGTGGATCGGCGTGCTTGCCCGCCCGCTTTACAGCCGGGGCATCGGCCACCTGATGGCCGAGCGCCCGAACTTCGTCGCGGCGCTCGCGTTCTACCTGCTGTACGCGGCCGGCCTGATGGCCTTCGTCGTGTTGCGCCAGCCGGCGGGCGAGTGGAAGGCGGCGGCCGCCTGGGGTGCCGCGTTCGGCTTCATGGCGTACATGACCTACGACCTGACCAACCTGGCGACGCTGCGCGACTGGCCGCTGGCGCTGTCGTTCGTCGACGTCGCCTGGGGCTGCCTTGCCACCGGCCTGGCGGCGACGGCCGGCAGGCTGGTGGCCGATCGCGTCAGCGCAGCGTGATGGTGTCGGCGATCACGTAGGTGCCGTCGGGCGACAGGTTGCCGTCCATCTTGACCAGGACGCCCACGGCCAGGTCGGCCGCCTTGCCGTTCGTGAACGAGGCCGCGGCGTAGCTCACGGTGGTGGGCCCGCGCATCGTGAACGTCTGGTGGGCCGCGTCGAGCGCCAGGATCGGGCCGTTGATCTCGATGGCGTCGCCCGCGTCGCCGCTGCCGCCATGGGCGCCCCCCTGGTCGTCGTCGCTGTCATGCGCCGCGCGCACATGCACCGCCGTGGCCACGAGCACGCCGCCGGCGACGGTGCCCTGGACGACGACGCGGGACTGCACGCCGACGGTCGCGCCGGTGGGCGTGACCTTGGCGCTGGTCGCATCGACGGCGACGCCGTTGACGACGAAGTGCATGGCGTCCGCGACGCTGCTGACCACGCCGTCCACGCCGCCCTGGCGGCCATCGGGCAGCGCGGCCTGCGCCTGGCCGAACGCGCTGACGACCCAGCGGCCCTGGCCGTCGGGCGCCGTGGCCAGCACGGCGCGCAGCGGCTGGCCGGCGGCGAACGGCACCGGCTGCGCGACATTGCCGTAGCTGAACGCCACCCCGCCGATCGTGAAGGTGCGGGCGGTGGTGTCGATGGCCGACGGCGCACCGCGGATGGCGAAATGCGCGGCGCCGGGCGCCGGGTCGATGCGGGTGGCGACATAGACGCCAGTGGCCAGGTCGTACAGCGACGAGACCTTGACCGTGCTGCCCGCCGCGATCGCGGCCACGCCACCGGCGACGCCGTCCAGCGCGGTGGTGGACACGACGCGCACCGGCTGCCCCAGCACGGCCAGACGGCCGCTGGCCGCGCTCCAGGCGGTGGTGACCGGGCCGACCAGGTCGACGTGTACCCGGATCGTCGTGGCCGTGGCGGCGTTGTTCGACACGGCGCTGCCCTCGAGGTCGACGATCGTGCCCAGGCGCAGGTCCTGCGAGTGCGACAGCGCCCCGCCGTCGTCATCCACCACGCTGGCGGTGCTGTCGTCGAAGTGCACGCCGTTGACGATGATCGAACCGAAGCCGGAGATCGGGCCCTGCGAGAAGCTCTGCGGCGAACCGGTGCCACCGGTGCCGACACCCGAGTCGCTGCCGCCACCGCAGCCGACGACCAGCGCCATCGCGGCAAGAAGTGCGCTCAGCGCGCGCCAGGGGCGAGGAAATTGCACGGCGTGTGTCATGGTCGTCTCGTCATTCGGTGGGGCGGCGCCCGGGCGTGGCAGGCGGCGTGCGCGGGTCGGCGTCGGCGCCTGCGGCGGGCGCGCCGGGATCCTCGGGCGCGCCGTCGTCGCGCTCGGTGAACGCATACAGGCCGGCGCGGAAGCGCTGCTGGCGGGCGCTATCGGGCTCGTTCGCCTCCTCGGCGATCAGCTTCTCGATGAAGGGGGCGAGGTCGGCGGCCATCTTGTGCCAGGCCTCGGCCACCCAGGCCTGCGCCGCGGCCACGGCCTTGGGCGACAGGCCGTCGGCGAACACGGCGCGCTCGAGATGGCGCGGCGCGGGACCCACCACGTTGGCCACGGCGGCCGACAGGTGGTCGCCGACGTTGTGCGCCAGGAATTCGAGCATGCGCACGCGGTCGGTGCTGGGCACGAAGGCGTCGTGGATCAGAGTCACCGTGTCGGTCTCGTCGTCCAGGCGCGCCATGCCCAGGCGCAGCAGTTCGTCGAGCAGGCTGCGCGGGTGTACGTCCTGCGTGACGCCCCGCGCCAGCGATTCGAAGCTGGGCGCCTCGCCCTGGCGGCGCAGCGTCAGCGGCTTGCCCTGGGCGTCGAGGTACGCGGGATTGGCGCGCCAGCGCGAGAAGGTCTGCGACGCCGCGGAGCGCTGCGGCTCCGCGTGCGGCGCGCCTTCCATGCGCGTCAGGCGCGTCACCTCGCGCCGGTTGATGCCGGTGATGGTGGCGATGCGGCTCACCAGGCGGTGCGGCAGCCCGTCGGGGTGGGCCTCCTGCGCGGCCTGCACCATCGCCGTCTTCAGGCCTTCCTCGGCCTGGGCGTACGGCACGCCGCGCGCCACCAGCAGCCGGGCGAGCGGCAGCAGCAGCGCGCGGGAGGCGGCGAGCAAGGCCTGGTGTTCTTCGGGCGATGTCACGGTTCGGCAAGACGGTGCGTGGAGATGGGAGTGTCGCCCATTCGCGCGCCTTTGACCGTGGGGTGATGCCCGGGGCTTGCCCAACGGTCGAGTTCACCCGACCGGCGTGCACGGGTGCCATGCGCCGGTGCTCAGGCACCCAGCACCAGCAGCGCCAGGGCCAGCGTCGAGAGCAGCGCGATCCAGTTCGACGCGTTGCGTGGGGGATGGATGCGGCCGAGGTTCATGGGATCACCGGGATGGGCTGTTTTCACATTTGCAATGCGAAACCGCCGGCAAGCCGCGCGCCGGGCTGCGCAACCCCTGTGATTTCATACAGAATGCCGGCATGAGCCACCCGCTGCCCCGCGTCATCGCGCATCTGGACATGGACGCGTTCTACGCCTCCGTGGAACTGCTGCGCTATCCGATGCTGCGTGGTCAGGCGGCCGTGGTGGGCGGCGGGCGGCGCCACACGCCGGTCGAGCAGGCCGACGGCACGTTGAAGTTCTTCAGGCTGGAGGACTATGCCGGCCGCGGCGTCGTCACCACGTCGACCTACGAAGCCCGCGCGTTCGGCGTGTTCTCCGGCATGGGCATGATGAAGGCCGCCGCGCTGGCGCCCCACGCAGTCCTGCTGCCGACCGACTTCGACAGCTACCGCCACTACTCGCGCAAGTTCAAGGCGGCCGTGTCCGAGATCGCGCCGGTCATCGAGGATCGCGGCATCGACGAGATCTACATCGACCTGACCGACGTGCCGGGCATCCGCGAGCCGATCGGCCACGACCCGCTGGGCGGCGTGCGCGCCTTCGGGCACGAGCTGAAGAACAACGTGCGGCGCGCCACCGGCCTCACGTGCTCGGTGGGCATCACGCCCAACAAGCTGCTGTCCAAGATCGCCTCCGAGCTGGACAAGCCCAACGGCCTGACCGTGCTCACGATGGACGACATCCCCACTCGCATCTGGCCGCTGCCGGTGCGCCGCATCAACGGGATCGGCCCGAAGGCCGGCGCGCGGCTCGATGCGCTGGGCATCCACACGATCGGCGAGCTGGCGGCGCGCGATCTCGACTGGCTGGCCCGGCACTTCACCGTCAACACGGCGCTGTGGCTGCACGACGTCTCGCGCGGCCTCGACGACCGCCCGGTGGTCACCAACAGCGACCCGGTGTCGATGAGCCGCGAGACCACCTTCGACCACGACCTGCACGCCCGGCGCGACCGCGCCGAGCTGGGCGCGATCTTCACCGAGCTGTGCACGCAGGTGGCCGCCGACCTCTCGCGCAAGGGCTGGGTGGGCCGCACGATCGGCATCAAGCTGCGCTTCGACGACTTCAGGACGGTCACGCGCGACCAGTCGATCGCCGTCCCCACCGCCGACCCGGCCGAGATCCGCCACGTCGCGGGCCAGTGCCTCAAGCGCGTCGACCTCGCCCGGCGCCTGCGGCTGCTCGGGGTGCGCGTGGGCGGGCTCTCGCGCCCGGGGGCGCCCGCCACCGCGCCGCGCGCGAAGGCCAAGGCCGCCGGACAGGCGGGCACGGCCAGGCCTCCCGCCGCGGAACGGCCGGACGAACCGACGCTGTTCTGACGCCGCGGCCCGGCGCCGTGCCTGGCCCGCCGCGTGCGGGCGGCAAGCCAGGAATGCCGCGGTGACGAATCCCCGGCGGCCGTGGCCGCGGGCTCACGCGAAGTCGAGTTCGGCGGCCCTGGCCGTCGACGTCTTGCGGCCGGGGTAGGCCAGCCACGTCATCGCGAGGTTCAGGTCGTCGACCAGGCTCTCCGCCGCGATCGTGCGGCCGTTGCCCAGGTCCACGGCATCGGTCGTGTGGGCATCGCGCACCAGCGTGAGGTCGTAGCCGCGCTCCAGCGAGGCGTACGCCGTGGCGCGGATGCACCAGTTGGTCTGCGCGCCGGCCAGCACGATGCGGGTGGCGCCCAGCCGCGCCAGCTCCGCCTCCAGCGGCGTGTCCTCGAACGACGACGGGAAGCGCTTGAAGATGCGCGCCTCGCCTGGCCGGGGCGCGAGCTCGGGCACCCACTGCCAGCCGGCGCTGTCGCGCGGCATGTCCTCGTCCTCGTGCTGCACCCAGACCACCGGCACGCCCTGCGCGCGCGCCTGCCCGACGGCCAGTGCCACGTTGCCGATCACGCGCGCCCGCTCCCATGCCTTGCGCACCACGTCCACCTGGACGTCGACGACGACGAGGACGCTGCGCCTGCCTTCGCGGATGGCGGCCATCGGTTCTCCCTGGATGATGGTGATGTGGTCCGCATTCTGCATGGCCCGCACGGCACGCGCGGGTCGATCGCCCCTGTCGCGCCGCGGGGTTCACATGCTGCGCCGCGAATGCGCCCGCGGGAGGGCGCGCACCGGGCGCGATGCCTCCCGCCGCGCTACCATGCCGGCTGCCCCCGAGGACGAGAACCCGATGACCGTGATCACCTGCATCGAAGACCTGCGCGTACTGGCGCAGAAACGCGTTCCGCGCATGTTCTACGACTACGCCGACTCGGGCTCGTGGACGGAAGGCACCTACCGCGCCAACGAGAGCGACTTCCACAAGATCCAGCTGCGCCAGCGCGTGGCGGTCAACATGGCCGACCGCAGCCTGGCCACGACGATGATCGGCGTGCCGGTCTCCATGCCTGTCGCGCTGGCGCCCACCGGCCTGACCGGCATGCAGCACGCCGACGGCGAGATCCTGGCCGCGCGCGCCGCCGAGGCCTTCGGCGTGCCGTTCACGCTGTCGACGATGAGCATCTGCTCGATCGAGGACGTCGCCGCCCACACGAAGGCGCCGTTCTGGTTCCAGCTCTACATGATGCGCGACCGCGGCTTCATCGAGCGCCTGATCGAGCGCGCGAAGGCCGCCAAGTGCGGCGCCCTGGTGCTCACGCTGGACCTGCAGATCCTGGGCCAGCGCCACAAGGACGTGCGCAACGGCCTGTCCGCGCCGCCCAAGCCCACGCTGGCCAACATCCTCAACCTCGCCACCAAGCCGCGCTGGTGCCTGGGCATGCTGGGCACGCGGCGGCACAGCTTCGGCAACATCGTCGGCCATGTCGAAGGCGTCGGCGACGTCAGCCGGCTGTCCGAATGGACGGCGCAGCAGTTCGACCCGGCGCTGAGCTGGGCCGACGTCGAATGGGTCAGGAAGCGCTGGGGCGGCAAGCTGATCCTCAAGGGCATCCTGGACGTCGAGGACGCGCGGCTGGCCGCGCAGTCGGGCGCCGATGCGCTGGTCGTCTCCAACCACGGCGGCCGCCAGCTCGATGGCGCGCCCAGCACCATCTCGGCGCTGCCGGCCATCGTCGACGCGGTCGGCAAGGACATCGAGGTCTGGCTGGACTCGGGCATCCGCTCGGGCCAGGACGTGCTCAAGGCCGTGGCGCTCGGCGCCCGGGGCACGATGATCGGCCGCCCGTTCCTGTACGGCCTCGGCGCGATGGGCGAGGCAGGCGTCACCCGCTGCCTGGAGATCCTGCGCAAGGAGATGGACATCACGATGGCGTTCTGCGGCCACCGCGACATCCGCAACGTGGGCCGGGACATCCTGCTGCCCGGCACGTCCCCGGCGTGAGGCCCTGCGCCGCGCATGACGGCACGGAACTCGGCGCAGAATCCCCACTCCAACCGCCCGTCGTCCTGACAGCCCACTGCAGCCGACGCGCCTCGCGCCGCCGGTGCGACGCGCGCCCTGCCCGGCCCCTTTCCCGATGGATTTCTGGAAGCTGCTGCTTCACTGGTCCGCGCCCACCGCGCAGGACGCCCGCTGGCACTGGCACTGGCGCCGGCCGCTGCACCACGCCATCCGCGGCACCCAGGTGGTCTGGGACGCCCTGTTCGCCTTCGTCACCGAGGAGGCGCTGATCCGCGCCAGCTCGCTCGCCTTCACCTCGGTGCTGGCGCTCGTGCCGCTGATGACGGTGGGCCTGCGCGTGATGAACTTCTACGGCGTGTCGGCGGCCACGCGCGAGCAGTTCGAGGACGTGCTGGCGCAGTACCTGCTGCCCGCACAGAGCCGCGACGTCGTCAACCTGGTGCTGCAGGCGGCGTCGCAGGTCACGCAGAACATCGGCGCGCTGGGCCTGGCGGGCTTCTGCGTGACGCTGGTGCTGATGGCGCGCGAGCTCGAGGGACACATCCAGAAGATCTGCGGCGCCAAGGGCTCGCTCACGACCAGCCTGCTGCACTACGCCGCGTTCCTGGTGCTGGCGCCCACCGGCGCGTTGCTCGCGTTCGCGCTGCTGCATCCGCTGGCGGCGCTGCTCGCGCTGCTGCCCGGCGGCTTTGCGCGCGTCAACTACCCGTTCGTGCTGAGCATCGTGGTGCTGTTCGTGACCTTGCGCGCGTTCTCGGGCTACGTGCTGAGCTGGCGCGCCAGCGCGTTCGGCGCCATCGCCGCGGGCATCGCGGCCTGGGGCTCGTGGCGCGGCTGCGCGCTGTACTTCAGCCACTCGGTCTCGCTGTCGGCCTACGGCGCGCTGGCGAGCATCCCGGCCTTCCTGCTGTGGGTGTTCGTCGCCTGGTGCTGCGTGCTGTTCGGCGTGCAGGTGGCCGCGAAGGCGCAGCCGCTGTGCCCGCGAGGGCGCGCGCCGCGGCTGCCGAAATGAGTTCGCGCGCCCGCGCGTCACGCCACGGCGCGCGGGGGACGCGTCAGGCCGCCACCGCCCCGAGCCAGCGCTCGAACGAGCGATCCACCGCCGCGCGGCCGCCGCCGACGATGTTGCGACCCCGGCTGAAGCCGAACACGTCCTCGAACTCGAAGCGCGCCAGCCGGTCGCGCATCGCGCGCACGTCGGCCGGCTTCATCGGGATCAGGTTCGGATAGCTGTACATGAAGGACACGTGGCGACGGTCGGCCGCCACCTGCAGCGCGTCGCCCGGGAACAGCGCCCCGCCGGCTCGCGGCCCGCGCTTCCAGTGCAGCGCGGTGCTGCCGTCGAAGTGGCCGCCGCAGCGGACCAGCGTGACGTCCGGCGACAGCGCGCGCTCCTCGCCGCTCCAGAACTCGACGTGCGGCGACGAGCGATGCACCCAATGCCGGTCGGCCGCGTGCAGCAGGATGGGGACGCCGCCGAGCGCCTCGCTCCACTCCACCATCGAGGCGTAGAAATGCGGGTGCGAGATCGCGATCAGGTCGACGCCGCCGCGCGCCTTCAGCGCCTCGACCGCCTCCGGCGTCACCAGGCTCAGGCACTCCCACAGGATGTTGCCGGCGTCGGTGGGCAGCAGCAGCGCGCGCTGGTTGATGGCGAAGCCCGGCTCGTGGGTGAGGCCCGGCAGGCCATCGTCGTCGGCCAGCGCGAGGCGATGCGTCGCGGCCAGCTCCGCGTGCGTCGTCCACGACTGCCCGCCCCAGCCGACGTACTGGCGCTCGTCCTCGCAGACGGGGCAGGCGTCGGGCACGGGGGTGGCGCTCGCGAACTGGGTGCCGCAGGTGGCGCAGATCGGGTGATGCATGGGGCCCGCTCCGTCAGGCAGCGATGGCGGCGTCGTGCGGCGCGAGGAGCGGCTCGAGCCCGCTGGCCGCGCAGTGGCGCCGGTAGTCGTCGATGCGGTCCCGCGTCGTGATGCGCTTGAGCACGCGCCCGTCGTCGCCGAGGTACTCGACCTCGCCCATCACGACGACGAACACGACCAGCGGCTCGTCGCCGGTGGCCTCCCACCAGTCGACGTTGCCGGCCGGTTCGAGGACGTAGCCGTGCGGCGCGACCTCCTCGCCGGTGCACAGGCGCCGGCTGCCCTGGACGTTGTACGCGTGCACGAGGCCGGTGTGGCGATGCAGGCCCAGGCGCACGCCCGGGTCGAGCCGCATCAGCTCGACCCAGCCGGCCTCGCCCGGCAGGAAGCGCAGCGGCCGCGACCACTTGCCCGGGCCCTCGGGGATCCAGAAGGCGTCTTGCGAGGTCAGTGCGGTCATGGGGGTCTCCGGCGTTGCGATGTCGTTACGATAGCCAGCCAAGCGGAACCAAAAAAGAGCCACATTTCATGAAATCGAAGGATCCACTTCCGATGCTGGCGATCACGCTTCCGGCACGCGGCTCGCGCACGCTGGCGCACGCGCTGCACGGCCAGTTGCTCGCGGCGATCCGTTCGGGCCGGCTCGCGCCCGGGCTGCGGCTGCCGGCCACGCGCGCGCTGGCGCAGCACCTCGGGGTGTCGCGCAACAGCGTGATCGCGGCCTACGAGCGGCTGGCCGTCGAGGGCCATGTGGCCGCGCGCACCGGTTCCGGCCACTTTGTCGCCGACGCACCCTCCCGCGGCCCCGCGCACGCGGCGGCCGCCCCTGCGCGCGTACGCGAGCGCACCCTGAGCCCGAACTACCGCGGCCTGGCCACGCCGGGCGACATGGTCGATCCGCCGCGCGCCCGCTTCGACTTCCGGCTCGGCGTGCCCGACACCGCCACCCTGCCCTTCGACGCGTGGCGGCGCCTGTCGGCGCGCGCGCTGCGGTCGCTCGCGCGACACGCGCCGGGCTACGCCGGCCCCGCCGGCCAGCCCGCGCTGCGCGCCGCCATCGCCACGCATGCATCGCTCACGCGCGCCGTGGCCTGCACGGCCGACGACGTGCTCGTCACCGCCGGCGCGCAACAGGCCTTCGACCTGCTCGCGCGCGTGCTGGTCACGCCGGGCCGCACGATCGTTGCCGTCGAGGACCCCGGCTACCCGCCCGCGCGCGCCGCATTCGCCGCCGCGGGCGCGGTGATCGTGCCGGTGCCCGTCGACGACGAAGGCCTGCGCGTGGACCGCCTGCCGCGCGACGCGCAGGTGGTCTGCGTCACGCCGTCGCATCAGTTCCCGCTGGGATGCGTGCTGTCGGCCGCGCGCCGGCGCGCGCTGCTCGCCTTCGCGCGCCGGCGCGGCGCCGTCGTCGTCGAGGACGACTACGACGGCGAGTTCCGCTTCGAGAACCGCCCGCTCGACGCGCTGCAGACGCTCGACGACGACGCCTGCGTGTTCTACGTCGGCACGTTCTCCAAGAGCCTGTTCCCCGCGCTGCGGCTCGGCTATGCGATCACGCCGGCGTGGGCCCGCGCCGCGTTGATGCTCGCGCGCCAGCACGCCGACTGGCACGGCAACCTGCACGCGCAGGACACGCTGGCCGCCTTCATCGCCGAGGGCCACCTCGCGCGCCACGTGCGCCGCATGCGCGCGACCTACGGCGAGCGCCGGCGCGTGCTGCTCGCCGGCATCGCGCGCGACCTGGGCCGCTGGCTCGTGCAGGTGCCCGGCTGCGCCGGCCTGCACGTGGGCACGCGCGCGATTATCGACCTCGATCTGGCGCGGGTCGTCGAACGGGCCGGCGCTGCCGGCGTAAACGTCGACCGCATCGGCCGCTACGCGATCGGCGGCGACGTCGCGGACGGACTGCTGTTCGGCTACGGCGCGATCGAGGCGGCCGCGATCCCGCAGGCGCTGGCCGCGTTGAAGCGCGCGTTCGCGCAGGCCTGACCGGCTCAGGCGGCGCGGCCCTCGCCGATCACGCGCGCCGGCAGCTGCCCGAAGTATTGCCGCAGGGAGTCGACCGCGCCGCGCACCTTCGCGGCCTCGGCCTCGTCGCGCCGCGGCGTGACGGCCCACACGGGCAACGAGGCGAAGCGCCACTGCGGCAGCACGCGCACCAGCGCGCCCCGCGCGAGCGCGGCGGCCACGTCGGCATGCCCCAGCCGCGCGATGCCCAGCCCGTGCTCGCACATCTGCTGCAGCGACAGCTGGTTGTTGCTGGCGATGCGCGCCTGGACATGCACGCGCTGGCGTTGGCCGTCCGCGGCCTGCATGTCCAGCGGCATGGTCGACGGCTGCGAGCCCGCGAGCGCGCCGCGGCCCACGCCCCTGGCGGCGGCGACGAGCACCGGGTTGCCCGGGGCGGCGAAGCCGTCCTGCGGGCCCTCGGCCGGCGTCTCGCGGCCGAAGGCGAGCCACTGGTGCGCCGGCAGCTGCTGCGGCGTGGCCGGCGTGCCCATGCGCGCGAGGTAGTCGGGTGAGGCGCAAAGGATCATGTCGAAGTCGCACAGGCGGCGCGCCACCCAGTTCGAATCGGCCAGGCGGCCGATGCGGATCGCCACGTCGATGCGCGCGTCGATCAGGTCGATCATCGCGTCGTCCACCAGCAGGCGCAGCCGCAGCTGCGGTGCCTCGGCCAGCAGCGGCGCGAGCGCGGGCGCGATGTGGATCGCGAAACCCACCGGCGCCGAGACGCGCAGCTCGCCGGTGGGCGCGTCGCGCGACTGCTGCAGCGACTGCGCCGCCGCGCGTGCCGCCTCGAGCAGGCGCTGGCAGTGCGGGTAGTAGCGTTCGCCGGCCTCGGTCAGGGTCAGCTTGCGCGTCGACCGGTGCAGCAGCGTGACGCCGCCGTGCTGCTCCAGCGCGCGGATCGTCTGGCTGACGGCCGACGGGCTCATGCCCAGCCGGCGGGCCGCACCGCTCATCGAACCGGCGTCGACCACTTCGGCGAAGACGGCCAGGGGCTTCAGGTCATCCATCGATTCGTAAGTTGCGCTTCAAGGTGATGGCGACTTTAGCGGACTACCCGCTCGATTGTGAAGCAGGCAAAGTCTGACCATTCCATCCACTCCTCGGAGAAACCATGAAGATCGCCCTCATCGGCGCCACCGGCTTCGTCGGCAGCGCACTCCTGCCCGAACTGCTGCAGCGTGGCCATCAGGTCACGGCGCTCGTGCGCAACCCGGCCCGGCTGGAGCCGCGTCCCCTCCTCACCGCCAAGGCGCTGGACGCGTACGACCCCGACGCCGTCGCCGCCGCCGTCCGGGGCCACGACGCCGTCGTCTCCGCCTTCAACCCGGGCTGGGACGATCCCGCGCTGTACGACCGCTTCATGCAGGGCAGCCAGGCCATCGTCGCGGGCGTCGAGCAGTCCGGCGTCAAGCGCCTGCTGGTGGTCGGCGGCGCCGGCAGCCTGTTCGTGGCGCCCGGCGTGCAGCTGGTCGACACGCCCGAGTTCGCGAGCCACGTGCCGCCCAACGTCGTCCCGGGCGCCCAGGCCGCGCGCGATGCGCTGGCCGCGATGCGCGGCAACACCACGCTCGACTGGACGTTCCTGAGCCCGCCGGCGCTGCTGGCCCCGGGCGAGCGCACCGGCCGGTACCGCATCGGCGGCGAGGAGCTGCTGATGGCGGGCGCCGGGCCGGCCGGCATCCCGGTGGCCGACCTGGCCGTGGCCATCGCCGACGAGATCGAGACGCCGCGCCACGTGCGCGCCCGCTTCACGGTCGCCACGGCCTGATCGCCGGGCCCTGGAAGGCGAAGAGGCGGCGACGCTCGCGCGTCCCGCTCTCGTTCGTTCGGTTGGATTGGCTCAGTGGTGGCCGACGTGCGCCTGGTGCCGACGGGCGACCTCGACGCTGACCCGCGCGACCGCCTCGACGCGCGCGGTGTCGACGGGCGCGGCGCTCGGGAACGCCACCTGGCGCTGGCGCCGGCCGACGCCCTCGAGGGGCCCCAGCGTCGCCTCGACATCGCTGCCGTTGAAGATCAGCAGGTTGACCTGGTCGCGCGCGGGCGCGATCGCCAGCAGCGGCTCGCCATTCATCGACAGCAGCAGGTTGCCCTGGCGCACGGTCTCGGTGAGCTCGGACGCGGTGGCGCGGATCGTCTTGTGGATCGCCTGCGCCACGGGCTGTTCGCCCGGCGGCAGGAAGTCGAACCACGCCGCCACCAGCGAGCGGGTCTGCTGGGCTTTACGCATTGGACGGGGTCACTGGGCCGACAGGGCGGCGGTTGCGCGCCGGTGGTAGATCTGGAACAGCTCCAGCGCCAGGCGGCGCAGGTTCTCGTCGCTGCTCGCGTGGGCGGCGGCGATGCGCTCGTAGGCGTAGAGCTTGTCGTAGCACAGCCGCGCCAGGTGCACGGTCTGGCCTTCGTGCGCCATCATCGACTTGAAGCGCAGCAGCGCGCCGATGCCCAGCTCGTCGGCCTGCATGTGCGTGGTGCTGAAGCCGGCCACCTGCGAGCGCGGCACGCGCGGCGCCCGCGCGGCCAGCGCGGCGTCGAACGGCAGGAAGTCGTTCGGCGTCTGCTGGAGCTCGTTGATCTTGGGCACTGGGCGCATGGCGGTCCACCTCCGGGGTTGCGGAGGTCCGGCGAATCAGGCCCCCCACGGCTCGATGGTGCGGGATCCGCGCGGAGGCGATCCGTGAAAAAGCCGCACGGATGCCGCCTTTTCCGCTATTCCTGCACGTTCCTCGCGCCGGACGACGTCGGCATGGCGAGGCGGTCACCGGCCGCCAGGAGCGCCGGTATCCCTTCGACCAGCGCGTCGACGACCACCCGGGTCCTCAGCGCCACGACCCGGGATGCGGGCCGCACGACATGGACCGCCATCCCCGGTGGCGCTCCCTCGAAGACGGATGCCAGCCGGCCGGCCGCGAGGTCGTCGGCGACGAGCCAGCTCGGCAGGAAGGCCAGGCCGTCGCCGCGCCGCACGCCGTCCTGCATTGCCTCCAGGTCGTCCATCCGCCAGCGTGGATGCAGCGTCGCCGCCCGCGCGCGGCCATCGGCGTCCAGCAGCGGCCAGGGCTGGAAGCTGCCGCGGCTGCCGTAGGTGATGGCGTCGTGGTCCGACAACTCGGCCACGCGTCGCGGCCTCCCGCGCCGACGCAGGTAGTCCGGCGAGCCCACCACGCACAGCCCGTGCGTGCCGAGCGATCGGGCGACGATCTCGGCGCTGTCGGCGATGGCACCGGCGCGGATGCCGATGTCAAACCCTTCATGCACCAGGTCGACGACGCGGTCGGTGAACGCGAGCTCGAATTCCAGGTGAGGGTGCACGCGTCCCAATTCGAACAGCAGCGGCGCGACGAGGCGCCGGCCGAAGACGACGGGCATCGTCACCCGCACGCGCCCGCGCGGCTCGCGCAAGGCCTGGTCCAGTGCCGCGCCGGCGGCTTCCATCTCGCCGCGCACGCGCAGTGCGTGCTCCAGATACAGGCTGCCCAGATCGGTGAGCGCGAAGCGTCGGGTGCTGCGGTGAAACAGCAGGGCGCCCAGGCGCTGCTCCAGCCGCGCGACCGCCTTGCCCACGCCCGAACGCGATTTGCCCAGCCGGGAGGCGGCCGCGGCGAAGCTCTCCTCTTCGGCGCAGGCGATGAAGACGTCGAGCAGGCTGAACAGATCCTGATGCATCGGGCAGGCCCGGAATTGGCGAATCTGATTCTACAAAATAGCAGCGAAAGTTCGCCACCAGCGATGGGATGTCTACATTAACGTGGCGGCATGACGCTCCTGAAACCGCCCCGCCCCACTCCTTCGTCCGCAGACACCCTGCCTTCCCGCCTCGACGCCGTCCTCGACCGCGCCGTGGGTGGCGGCAGCATCGTCGGCGCCGTGCTGCTCGTCGCCCGCGCGGGTCGCGTGGTCTACCGGCGTGCAGGCGGCTGGGCCGAACGCGCGTCCGGGCGAGCGATGACGGCCGACGCGATCTTCCTGCTGTCGTCCGTCACCAAGCCGATCGTTTCGCTCGCGGCGATGCGTCTGGTGGAGTCGGGCCGGATGCCGCTGGAGGCGGCGATCACGCGCTGGCTGCCGCGTTTCCGGCCCCGCCTGGCGGACGGACGCGAGCCGGTCATCACCGTCCACCAGCTGCTGACGCATACCGCCGGGCTGGTCTATCCGGGCAACGCCGAATTCGGCGCGGCATCGCGGGCCGCCGGGGTATCGAGCGGGCTGGACGGCCATTTCATCGGGATGGAGGAGAACCTGCGCCGCATCGCCAGCGTGCCGCTCGCCTGCGCGCCCGGCGAGCGCTGGATCTACTCGCTGTCGATCGACGTTCTCGGCGCGGCGATCGAGGCCGTGACCGGCCGGCCGCTCGCGCAGGCGCTGCACGAGCTGGTGACCGATCCGCTGGGCATGGTCGACACCGGCTTCGCGGTGGCGGCGCGCAGTCGCCTGGTCACGCACTACGCCGACGGTGAATCCGGCCCCGTCGTGATGCCGGCGCGCCACCGTGCCAGCCATGATGGCGCCACGTTCGACTTCGCGCCGGGCCGCATCGACGAACCGTCGGCCTTCCACTCCGCCGGCGGCGGCCTGGCCGGGACGGCCGACGACGTGCTGCGCGCCCTCGAGGCGATTCGCGCGGGCCACCCCGACGTGCTATCGGCGCAGGCCTGCGCGCTCATGCGCCATGCGCATGTGGGCGCGGGGTCGCCGTCGCAGGACCCGGGCTGGGGCTTCGGCTACGGCGGCGCGGTGCTGGTCGATCCCGTGGCCGCAGGCAGCCCCCAGGCGCCCGGCACGATGCAATGGGGCGGCGTCTACGGCCACACCTGGTTCATCGACGCCGCACGCGACCTCACCGTCGTCGCGCTGACGAACACCAGTCTCGAGGGGCTGTTCGGCGCATTCCCGCTCGAGGTGCGCGACGCGGTCTACGCGGCGCCGTAGCGCCCGTCCACATGCGATGCGCGCCCGCGCGGCAAGGCGCAAGGCCGGTCTCCGGCCCGAGCGTCCTGGCGGGCCCGTTTCGGCCGGAAGTCCCTGACGCGAGCGGCCTCAAACGTCGCCGGGCGGCGCAGGCGGCTCGCCGGGCTGGCGGCTGTCGTGGATGAACCGCTCGAGGCGGGCCGACCAGGTCGGGGACTCGGCCTCCAGCTCCGACAGCGCGTGGACCTCGATGCCCGCGTCGAGGAGCATCTTGTTGGCGGCGGCGATCGCCGCGACCTGATGCGGCTTCTGCTCGAGATAGACGACGCGCCGGATGCCCACCTGGATGATGGACTGCACGCAGCGCGGGCACGGGAACTGGGTGGCGTAGATGGTGCCGCCGGTCAGCGGCAGCACGACGCAGTTGAGGATGGCATTGACCTCGGCGTGCACGATGTAGCTGTGGCGCGAGTGCAGCGGGTCGGCGTCGTCGTCGGTCCAGTACGCCGGATCCTCGTCGTCGCAGCCGCGCGGCAGACCGTTGTAGCCGACGCCCAGGATCTTGTAGTCGGCGCTGGCGATGCAGGCGCCGTTGCGCTTGCGCGCGTCCTTCGATCGGGCCGCCGCCAGCAGCGCGACGCCCATGAACATCGAGTGCCAATCCAGCAGGGGTCTGTTTTCCATACCTGATTCGTTGTATTGCGTGCGTTTGGAGCGAGTTTAGGGCGAACCCGGCCATGGCAGTCCCGCGCGCTTCGGCGAGAATCGCATTGTGGTCGAGCAGGTATCCCGGTTTTTGACAGCCGGCATGTCGCGTGCTCCACTACGACAAGCGCAGGCGGACCGCCGGCGCGCCCCTCGTGGACGCCCGCCTGACCGCCATTCCTGCAGGAGATTCCAGTCATGCCCAGTCCGTTCCGACCGGCCACCGACCTGATGGTGCAATACGCGGCCTACCACCGCGATCGCCGCAACATCGCGACCCATTTCGTGGGCATTCCGCTGATCGTGTTCGCGATCGGCATCTTCACCGCGCGCGCGCAGTTCGACGTGGCGCCGGTCCATTTCACCGCCGCATGGGCGCTGTGGGGCCTGACCACCGCGTGGTATCTCACGCGCGGCAACCTGGTGCTCGGGCTGGCCACGAGCATCGTCAACGGCCTGCTGATCTGGGCAGCCCACACTTTCGCGGTGGGCAGCGTGGGCGCCTGGCTCGCCTGCGGCCTGACCACCTTCATCACCGGCTGGGTGCTCCAGTTCGTCGGGCACTATTACGAAGGCCGCAAGCCGGCGTTCGTCGACGACCTGGTCGGCCTGCTGGTCGGCCCGATGTTCATCGTCGGCGAAGCCCTCTTCGCCGCCCGCCTGCTCCGGCCGCTGGCCCAGGAGATCGAGCGACGCACCGGCCCCACTCTGATCCGTGACCTTGCGCATCCCGTTGCCTGATCGAAACCGACCGGGGCTGACTGCCACGCCCGAGCGACGTGGCTGACCTCATCATCACCGACGTCTCGCCGATCGGTCCGGTGCTCATCATGGGCGCGGGCTCGATCGGCTGCTATCTCGGCGGCCGCCTGGCGCTCGCCGGGCACGACGTGCACTTCGTCGGGCGCCCGCGCGTCCTCGACGACCTGCGCGTGCACGGCCTGACCATCACCGAGCCGGACGGCCGCACGGGCACCGTCCCGCCCGACATGCTGAGCCTGCACGAGGAGGTGCCGGCCGGACTCGGCATCTCGCTGGTGCTGATGTGCGTCAAGAGCAGCGCAACGCCCAGCGCCGCCACCACGCTTGCCCGCGCGCTGCCGATCGGCACCCTGGTGATGTGCATGCAGAACGGGCTGCACAACGCCGAGGTCGCGCGCTCCGTCGCGGCGCGCCTGCGCTTCCTGTCGGCGATGGTGCCGTACAACGTGGCCGAGGTCGGCCCCGGCCATTTCCTGCGTGGCAGCAACGGCACGCTGGCGCTGGAGGAGGACGACGTCACCACCGCCTGGCTGCCCACGCTCGCCGAGGCGGGGCTGCCGGCGGCCACGCACAAGGACATCCGCGCGGTGCAATGGGGCAAGCTGCTGCTGAACTTGAACAACCCGGTCAACGCACTGTCAGGGCTGCCCCTGCGCGAGGAACTACTGAATCCCGACCTGCGCGCCACCACCGCCGCCCTGATCGAGGAGGCGCAGGGCGTGCTGGCCGCCGCGCGCCAGCGCACCGCCAAGGTCACGCCGGTGCCCACGAGCTGGCTGCCGCGCCTGATGCGCCTGCCCACGCCGCTGTTCAAGATCATCGCCGGCCGCATGCTCAAGATCGACCCGCGGGCGCGTTCGAGCATGGCCGACGACCTCGCGCTCGGCCGCCGCACCGAGATCGGCGAGCTCTGTGGCGAAGTGGTCAAGCTGGCCAAGTCGGTCGGCCGGCGCGCGCCGCGCAACGAGAAGATGCTGGGCCTGATCCGCTACGTCGAGCTGACGGCGCTGGCCGTGGGCAAGCGCGAGCGCGGCCCGACCGACCCGGCGGAGCTGCGCAGGACGATCGAGACGGCGATCTGAACGCCCTGCGCGCGTCCGTGCATGGCACGCGGCCGTGCGGGGCCAGGTCGCCGCTTCCCTAGGTCGACTTCGAGACGTTGATCGTCGGGAACTTCGCGCTGAAGTCCTTGGCCTTGCCCGCCACCTCCACCGCCACCTGGCGTGCCACCGCCTTGTACAGGCCGGCGATCTCGCCGTCGGGCTCGGCCGCCACGGTGGGCGTGCCGGAGTCGGTCTGTTCGCGGATGGCCATCGTCAGCGGCAGTGCGCCCAGGTAGGGCACCTTGTACTGCGCCGCCAGCTTGCGGCCGCCCTCGGCGCCGAAGATGTGCTCCACGTGGCCGCAGTTCGTGCAGACGTGCACGGCCATGTTCTCGACGATGCCCAGGATGGGCACGCCGACCTTCTCGAACATGTTGACGCCCTTGCGCGCGTCCAGCAGCGCGATGTCCTGCGGCGTCGTGACGATCACCGCGCCGGTGACCGGCACGCGCTGCGACAGCGTCAGCGCGATGTCGCCGGTGCCGGGGGGCATGTCGATCAGCAGGTAGTCGAGCTCGCCCCACGTCGTCTGGCGCAGCAGCTGGTCGAGCGCCTGCGTGGCCATCGGGCCGCGCCAGACCACCGCCTGCTCCGCATCGACCAGGAAGCCGATCGACATCACCTTGACGCCGTGGTTCTCCAGCGGCTTCATCGTCTTGCCGTCCTCGGACTCGGGACGGCCGTCCAGGCCCATCATCAAGGGCAGGCTGGGGCCGTAGATGTCCGCATCGAGCAGGCCCACGCGCGCGCCCTCGGCCGACAGCGCGAGCGCGAGGTT
>Ga0209258_100717_pt1 | contig 22181 bp, 22 predicted proteins | sample Araplaol_mTSA_r2_FD_184281 | JGI IMG/M metagenome (GOLD analysis project Ga0209258, IMG submission 184281) | Arabidopsis root microbial communities from North Carolina, USA - plate scrape CL_Col_mTSA_r2 (SPAdes) (version 2) | ecosystem: Host-associated > Plants > Roots > Endosphere | place: USA...
TCGCGCGCGACGCCGCGGCGCAGCCGGCACGCGGCATCGTCTGGTGGGCGCCGCGCGCGGCCTCGCCGTCCGAGCTCGAGGCCACGCTCGCCGCCTGGTATGCGGCCGGCTGGGAGCCGCACATGGTGCAGACGCTGGGCTATCGCGCGCTGTCGGCCTTCCCCGAGCTGCGCGCCGGCGCCTTCGTGCTGCAGCGCGCCGACGCGGCCCGCGCGCCGCGCGCCCTGGCCGTGCGCAGCGCGCTGTGCGGCATGGGCGACGGGGCGCGCCCCGCGGCCTTGCCGGTGCCCAAGCGCATCCTGCACCCGATGCAGGACATGGAACTGCTCCAGGCCGCCTGAGCGGCCATCGCAAGATCCGAGGCCGACATGCATCCTCTCCAATCGCTGCGCACGCTGTCCGCGTCCGCCTTCCTCGCCCCGCACACGCTGGAGGAGCGGCTCGCGCTCGCGATGCACGCGCTCCAGCGCCGACTGTTCAGCCATGACGCGGCGAGTGCCTGGCTGGACTGGATCGGCGCGCACGGGCGCGAGCTCGACGCCGAACAGGTGGAGCAGCTGATGCGCGAGGTGCTGCTGATGTCGCCGCTGCACCCGCAGGCCGAGGCCATCTACGCCGCGCTGATGCGCCCCAGCGAGCCGCTGCCCGCCGGCGGCCGGGTCGTCTTCATGGTGACCAGCTGCCGCAAGTATTTCGCCCAGGCCCGGCGCGTGCAGGCCGACCTGCGTGCCCGCGGCGCCACCGCGTGCATCGTCATCGGCGACCCCGCGCTGCGCGTGCCGCGCTGGGATGGCGACACCTGCACGCTGCCGGTGCAGGACGACTACGAGACGCTGCCGCTGAAGGTGGCCGCGGGCGTCAACGCGCTGCTGCAGCGTTTCGGCGCGATCGCCGTCGTCAAGATCGACGACGACTGCCACCTCACGGCGAACTTCACGCCCGAGCGCTTCCTGCAGGTCGCGCGCGCCCACGACTACGTCGGCATGCTGGCCGTCAACCCCCACTTGTGCCGCTTCTGGCACTTCGGCAAGACCTCCCGGCCGATGGGCCCGTACTCGCGCCGCCACCACGGCGCGTGGGCCGGCGGCGCCTGCTACCTGCTCGGGCCGAAGGCCGCCGCGCTGGTGGCCAGCGAATACGCGCACTACCCCGCCGAGATCGGCGACGAGTACTACGAGGACAAGGCGATCGGCGACTTCATGCGCCGCCAGGGGGTGCCGCTCACGACGATCCGCCACGCCGACTGGGGCATCACCTTCGACACCGCGGAGCGCTTCGTGGCGCCGATGCCCGGCGCCGGCGCGCCGGCGGGCGAACCCGCCGTCGGCATCGCCTGACGTCCGGCGTCGAGATCGCCCGATCGCGCCCGACGCACTCCCCTGTTAGCTTGGCGCTCACGGCGACGCATGCGTGCCGCGAGCCCGCGAACATCACCCGCTGACATATCGCAGCGCGCATCTTCATAGCGTTTGCAGCGGGCGTTCACGGCTGTGACTTAAATGCCATTCCAATGGCCTTTTTGACCATTTCCGTGTAACCAGATGCTTCCCGCGCGAGCGCGTCAGTGACAGACTGGCGTGAACGAGCGTTCAGAACAAGGTCCGGCACATCCCGGGCGAACAAGCAGGGCGAGGGTGCTATGGAGGAGGGTCCTTCAAGCGAGATGAGGCGGTTCTCCGCCGGCATACGGGTCGTCACGGCCCTGATGTGCAGCGTCTTGCTGCTGGCGATGGACGGGCCGGAAGGCGGCCTGCCCAAGGTCGTGCTCGTCGCCTACAGCCTGTGGTCGGCGTGGCTACTGTGGGCCGAGGCGCGCCAGCAGCCGCGCATCACGGGCGTGTGGCCGTTCTGGGTCGACGTGGCCTGGTCCTGCACCGCGATGAAGATGTTCGCGGCCGGCTCGTCGATGATGCTGGTCACCCTGGTGCACCCGGTGGTGCTTGCCAGCATCGGCTTTGGCGTCGGCTCCGGTGTCGTGCTGGCCCTGCTGGCGGCCGTGGGCATCGCCTACGACGACTTCGGCCGCTGGATGCAGGAGCTGCCCGAGGGCTGGGGGCACGCCCTGCCGCTGCTGCTCGTGCTGGCGCTGATGCCCGCGGCCGCCCTGCTGGCCCAGCCCATGAGCGTGCTGCGCCATCGCCAGGCACTGGTCGTCGGGCTCGAGGCGCAGCTCGATCCGCGCCGCGGCTTCGAGGCGACCTGCGGCGAGCTCGTGCAGCGCCTGTGCCGGGGCACGCACGCCGACGTCGTCGCGCTGGTCCCGCCCACGCGGCGCGCATCCCCCGCGATGCTGGCCACCCGCGAGGACGGCAGCTTCCGCGCGCGTGCCGAGGTGCATCGCCAGCTGGAGACGCTGCTCGTCGACGTGCCGTCGTCGCCCGTGAGCTACATCGTCCGCCGCGCCTGGGATCCGCGCCGGCGCCTGCGCGCGCATGGCGCGCCGGTGCCCGGCCGCGAGGTCGCGGCGGCGCTGGCCGCGCTCGCGCGCACGCTGGACGTGCGCAGCCTGCACGTCGTGCCGCTGACCCGCTACGGACAGCGCCATGGCCATTTCGTCGTCGGCTACGGCAGCCCGCGCAGCGCGCTCCAGGACATCTCGGTGCTGTCCGGCGCCGCGCCGGACCTGCTTCGCATCGTGGAGCAGGCCGCGCTCGTCGACCAGCTGCAGGACGAGAGCGCCTCGCTGGAGCGCGCACGCATCGGCCGCGACCTGCACGACAGCGCGATCCAGCCCTACCTCGGGCTGAAATACGCGGTGGAGTGCCTGGCGCTGCGGACATCGCCCGACAACGAGGCGCGCGCCGACCTCGACGCGCTGGCCCAGCTCGTCAACAACGAGGTCTCGAGCCTGCGCGAGCTCATCTCCAGCCTGCGCACCGGCGCCGGCCAGGGCGACAACGCCTTCGTGCCCGCGGTGCGACGCCAGGCGCGGCGCTTCGCGCTGCTGTTCGGCATCGACGTCGACATCCAGTCGCCCGAGCACCTGCCGACCACGCGCGCGCTGGCCGGCGCCCTGTTCCACATGGTCAACGAGGCGCTGAACAACATCCGCAAGCACACCAGCGCGCAGCGCGTGTGGATCGCGCTGTCGGCCGACACGGGCGTCGTGCGCATGTCCGTGCGCGACGACGCGGCCAGCCGCCAGGGCCGGCCCGCCAAGGACTTCCGGCCGACGTCGCTCAGCGAGCGCGCGGCCGAGCTCGGCGGCTCGCTGACCGTCGTGCGACCCAACGGACTGGACACCGAGATCCAGATCGAGATCCCCTTGTAGAACCCACCCGAACCGACCACGAAAGCAGGTAATTCCATGCACGCCAGCCACGACGCGATCCTCGTTCCCGCGAACACGCCGCGCGCCATCGGCGTGTTCGTCGCGGAGGACCACATGATCACCCTGTGGGGCCTGAAGCGGCTCATCGACGCCGCCGGCTCGCGCATGGCGCTGGTCGGCAGCGCCAGCAGCCACGCCGAGCTGATGGCCGACGAGGCCGTGTGCGGCGCCGATGTGGTCCTGCTGGACCTGAACCTCGGCGGACACGACATGGGCGCGTCGCTGGGCCAGCTGCGCCAGCGCTGCCGCGGCCGCATCCTCGTGCTCACCGGCGCGGACGACATCGCGCTGCATCGCGACGCGGTCGTCAAGGGCGCGCGCGGCGTCGTGCACAAGTCCGAACCGGCCGAGACCATCCTGCGCGCGATCGAGAAGGTGGACGCGGGCGAGATCTGGGTGCATCGCGCCCTGCTCGGCGAGGTCATGGGCATGCTCACGGACGGCGCGCCGGTGGCCAGCAAGCCGCCTGCGGACCCGGAGGCCGAGCGCATCGCCAGCCTCACGCCGCGCGAGCGCGAGATCGTCTGCACGATGGTGCGCAACTCCGCCGCCAAGCAGTTCGCTGTGGCCAGCGACCTCGGCATGAGCGAGCACACCTTGCGCAACCACCTCACCACGATCTACTCGAAACTCGGCGTGCGCGGGCGGCTCGAGCTGCACCTGTACGCCAGCGCGCGCGGCTTGGGCCACGAACAGGCGCGGCGCCGCGCGGCCTGAGCGCGCCCCGGCGCGGCGTCGACCCGCTAGCTGCAGACCGACGCGCTGTTCGGATCCTGCCCCATCGATTCGCGCGGCAGGTAGGTGGAGAACGCCGGCACCGCCAGCGACGAGAAGCCGATCCACGCCACCGGCGACACCGGCGCGACGCTCAGCCCGGTGACGCTCACGGACACGCCGGCGCAGCTCGTGCTGTCGCAGCTCGTGCTGATCGCGCCCGAGGCGTCGTACCAGGAGATCTGCAGGTTCGACGAGGTCATCGGCACGAACTTCTGCATCTCGGTCAGGACGCGGCCCGCGCCCGGGTTGCAGACCACCGAGACGCGCGCCCCGACGCGCGTGGCCTCCGCGGCGGAGTTGAGCTGGAACAGCACGCGGCCGAAGTCGGCGATCGCCAGCAGCACCATCACCAGCACCGAGATCGCCAGCGCGAACTCGACCACGTATGCTCCCCGCTGGCGATGGATCCGCATCACAGTTTCCTCATGGTGACGGCGATGTCGCCGAAAGGGATGGAGGCGATGCTGCCGGAGCCGCCTCCGTAGAAGCCCGTGAACCCGAGCACGTCCAGCAGCGGACTGAAGCGAAAGCCGGTGATGCGCACGGTCACCGTGTTGATCGACGGATCGGCGCCCTGGTTGAGGTTGCCGGCGCAGCGCGGCTGGTCGGACGGGTCGCAGATGACGACCAGCGAGGCCATGTTGGTGGCGTCCAGCCCGGTCACCAGCGCAGGCCCGGTGCCCGCGGGGTTGCCGTAGGCCGCCAGGTTGCGCGCGGTGGCCCACGCGGCGCTGCTGCCCGTGGTCTGCGTCGTGAGGTAGCGCGCCGCGTCGCGGGCCGACTTGGCCAGCGTGTCGTAGGTGTAGATCGCGCGGCCGAACTCGGTGATCGCGAAGCACACGGCCAGCAGCAGGGGCAGGACGAGCGCCAGCTCCACGAGGGCGGCGCCACGCTGGAGACGGGAAGGCTTGCGCATCAGGCACTACCTCACGAGGGTGGGGACGAGCGGACCGGCGCTGCCGCCCGGCAGGCCGTCGGCGGTGCACGGGCTGGAGGCGCTGCCCCCGCTGCCGATGTACTCGAGCTGCACGGTCGTCGTGGGTCCGCTGATGGGTTGCAGCATCAGCAGGCAGGCGAAGTCGGCGATCTTTCCCGAGATGATCACCGGGGCCAGGACGATGCGCCGGTTGCCGCCCCAGGCCTGGTGCTGGCCGCCGGTGGCGGGCGATGCGAGATCCTTGTAGCCGCCCTTCATGTTCAGGCCGGTGATCTTGTCGCCGTCCTTGATGTCCGTGCCGGCGTCGTCGTAGCTCGCGAACTCGGCGCGCTTGGCCTGGAAGTTCTCCGCGGTGGCGTCCGAGCCTGCCGCCTTCGTGCCGGCGTAGGCGTTCTGCGGGCTCGCGTTCTTCCAGTTCGTGCTCGTGTAGACGTAGCCGGTGAAGTCGGGGCGGAATGCCGTCTGGCTCGGGTCGGTCTTGTTCTTGTAGATGCCGAAGCGCGCGTTCCACGCGTCGTCCACGCCGACCTGCGCCCCCGGGGTGCCCACGGTGTCGCCGACGCGCGAGCCGCAATGGCCCGTGCCGGCCATCTCGTTCTTGGTCTCCGCGGCGTTGTTGGAGCCGTCCAGGTTGTACCAGCCCATCTCGGAGGTCGAGGTCTTGCTCGGGTCGTAGAGCATGGTGATCCATTCGCCGACCGTGAAGCCGTAGTCGGGCGGCGTCGACGTGCGCGCCCGCACCCCGATGGGCACGGGGCACACCGATTGCGCGTGCCCGCGGGTCGCGACGGCCACGGCGGACACCGACGTCGTCGACGGTGCGCCCACCATCTGCACGAAATTGTTGACGAGGCCGCCGGAGGTGTGCGTGCACTGGGCGTAGCGCGCATTGGCCACCGGCGCGAAGCTGTGGCTGTAGCTCCCGTTCAGGGCGTCGCTGAAGACGACGTCCGAGTCGACGATGGCCGCCGACGCGTTCTGGTAGGCCACCTTGTTGGCGTTGCCCGCCGTCTCGCCGGCGCTGGTGGCGCGCGCCAGCGCATCCGTCGCGCCATTGAGCTCCGAGGCGGCGGCCAGGCTGCAGCTGTCCAGCGCGGACTGCAGCTCCGTCTTGGCGACGTACATGCCGCCGATGTCGATGACGAGCCCGGCAAAGCCGAGCATCACCGCCAGCACGATCGCGACCATCGGCAGGACGGCGCCCCGCTGGCCGGCCGCCTGCCGCGCGCGCCCGGGCGCTCCACGTCTTCCACCGGTCATGGCCACCTCCTTGGTTTGCAGCCAGTCTAGGAGGCGCGCGCGGGCGCGGCATCGGAGCATTGTCCCGGGAGGTGGGGGCAAACCTACCGTCGCGGCGCGGGATCACCTGACGGGAGGAAGCTCCCCCCGCCGCGCGCCGCAAGCTCCCATGTCGGCGACGGGCCGGCCTGCGCAGAATGACCTGAAACCCCGCGTCATGGCATGTCGCCGCGACGTCCTCGCAACTCAAGGTCAGGGCCCGCACATGGCGTTCCTCCGCATCCGCCTCCCGAGTCCGCCGGCGCCCGACACCGCCTCCGGCATGCCCGCCACGCCCGCCACCGAGGGCCGCCTCGTCGAATGGCTGCTGCGCACGATCGCCGTGGTCGTCATGGGCTTCGTCGTGATGACCTGGGGCCGGTTCTGGTGGGCCAACCCCGCGCGCTGGACGGCGCTGCTGCTGCTGGTGTCGGAGAGCTACACGCTGGCGCTGGTGCTGGTGGCGCGCCGCGCGACGACGCGCGACCTGTCCGTCCCCGCCATCGTCGCGTCCGCCTACGCGCTGGGATTCCTGCTGCTCCTGCGTCCTGACGGCACGACGCATCTCGTGCCGGAGGCCGTGGGCGCAGCGCTGCAGGTGGCGAGCATCGGCTGGCAGTTCACCGCCAAGATCACGCTCGGTCGCTCGTTCGGCATCCTGCCGGCACGGCGCGGGCTGGTGACGGCCGGGCCGTACCGGCTCGTGCGCCATCCCATCTACTTCGGCTACCTGATCGGCCACGTCGGCTTCATCCTGGCCAACTTCAGCTGGCGCAACGCCGCGGTGCTGGCGCTGCTGTATGCGGCGCAGGCCGTGCGCGTGCAGCGCGAGGAGGCGGTGCTCGCGAAGGCCGAGCCGGCCTATCGCGACTACCAGCGGCGCGTGCGCTGGCGCCTGCTGCCGCTCGTGTGGTGAAGCCCGCGAGCCATGACGCCTGCGTCGCCCTGCATCCCGGCGAGCCCCCTGCCCACCCGCCTCCAACCGCCTGCTACGTGACATGGTCATCGACCCCCTGCCCACCGCCAATGCCGGCCCCGGCCGCGGCGCCGTCACGGTGCTGGTGATCGACGACCAGCGCGCCGTGCGCGAGGGCGTCGCGCGACTGATCTCCTGCGCCGGCATGGCGGTGCGCCAGATCCGCACCGCCGGCAGCGCGGCCGAGGCCCTGCGCGAGGTGCGGCAATGCCATCCCGAGGTGGTGGTGCTGGACGTCGACCTCGACGGCGACGACGGCCTCGCGCTGCTGCCCGAGCTCGCGCGCGAAGCCGGCGTCCTGGTGCTCACCAGCCATGGCGACCAATCCACGCGCGCCCGTGCCCGGCACCTGGGCGCGCTGTGCTTCGTCGAGAAGCACCAGCCCGCTGCCGACCTGCTGGCCGGCGTGGCCGAACTGGTGCGCCGCGGCGGGGAGGGACAAACCTCCCGGGCCGCGCGGGACAACTGCCCGGCCGCCGATGGCCGCATCCTCCGTGGCCCGCCGGACGACGGGTGAATAGAGTGAAGACGTCGACATCAAACAGCCGCATCGAACGCGGCGGCTCTCGACGAGAGCCGTGGAGGGCCTGCCGGAGTCGACGCGATGCAGGCGGGATGGATCCGGCCCGACCGGATCGCGAACGGCGCTCTTGCCAACGAGACCTTTTCAATCACACCAAGGAGTTCCAAATGCAGATCAAGCAGATGTTCCAGCAGTTCGCCCGCGACGAAGAAGGCGTGACCGCCATCGAGTACGGCCTCATCGCCGCACTCATCGCCGTCGTCATCGTCGGCGCCGTCACCAGCGTCGGCACGCAGCTGCAGACGATCTTCAACACGATCTACACCAAGCTCGGCGGCGCGTCCTGAACCGGTCGTGTGGACCCGGGCGCCCGGCGCCCGGGCCACCGCCTCGATACCCACCACACCAGGAGTCCATCGTGCACATCACCGAGTTCCTGCGGAACGTCGCCCTCGACGAGGAGGGCGTGACCGCCATCGAGTACGGCCTCATCGCCGCCCTCATCGCCGTCGTCATCGTCGGTGCCGTCACCAGCGTGGGCACCCAGCTCGCCGCGCTGTTCGGCAGCGTCGCGAGCGCGCTGCTGGCCGCCTGAGGCGCACTGGCCGACCCGCAGCCCGCACCGCACCCCGACACGGACGAGACGACACCATGCCCGACTGGACCCACCTGCTCGCTGGCGCAAGCCTCGCAACCCTGCTGGTGGCCGCGGTGTCGTCCGATCTGCGCACGCGCCGGATTCCGAACCGTCTCGTGCTCTCGGGCATCGCGCTCGCCTTGGCGATGGCGATGCTGGCTGCGGCCACCGGCCATGCCGGCCTGGCCGGCTCGCAGCCCTGGTCGCCGCTGGCCGGCCTCGCCGCCGGCTTCGGCCTGATGCTGCCCCTGCACCTGCTGCGCGCCATGGGCGCCGGCGACGTCAAGCTGATGGCCATGGTGGGCGCCTTCACGGGCCCGTCCACCGTGCTGTCCGCGACGCTCTACACCCTGCTGGCCGGCGGCGTGCTGTCGCTGGCCTTCATGCTTCGCGCGGGCGTCGCGGCCCAGGCGTTGTCCAACGTGCGCCTGCTGGTCACCGACTGGCTGCAGCGCGCCGGGGCCGGCCGCGGGCTCGCGCTGAGCCCGCTGCAGGCGACGGCGGCGCGCCTGCCGTACGCCGTGGCGATCGCCTGCGGCACTGCCGCCGCACTCGCGTGGCCGCTGTCCCTGCCGGCCGCCGCGCCGCCATCCGCCCACGCGGGCGCCGCCGCCCCGGCGGCCCCTGCCATCCTCGCGTCGTCGGCGACGACGCCCCCGAACCGGAGTCAGCAATGAGATCACGTGGCCTCCTGATGCTCTTCATCGCGGTCATCGCGGGACTGGCCGCCGTCGCCCTGGCCGCGCGCTGGATGCAGAACCAGGGCGGCGCCAAGAGCCGCATCGCCGTCGCGACGACGGACATCGCGATCGGCGGCCGCATCTCGCCCGAGATGGTGCGCCTGGCCGACTGGCCCGAAGGCAGCGTGCCCGCCGGCGCGTTCGTCGACGGCGAGAAGCTCGACGGCCGCGTCGTGCTGCAGTCGGTCCAGCGCGGCGAGCCGCTCACCGAGCCGCGCCTGGCGCCCATCGGCACCAAGGGGGGGCTGTCCGCCGTCGTGCCCGCGGGCAAGCGCGCGATGACCGTGCGCGTCAACGACGTCGTCGGCGTCGCCGGCTTCGCGCTGCCGGGCACCTTCGTCGACGTGATGGTCAACACGCAGGTCGACCACGCCCAGCGTGGCGACGGCTCGATCTCCAAGATCGTGCTCGAGCGCATCCTGGTGCTGGCCGTAGCGCAGGAGTCCGACCGCGACGCGACCAAGCCCGTCGTCGTCAACGCCGTGACGCTGGAGGTCACGCCGCGCGACGCGGAGATCCTGGACCTCGCTCGCAGCGTCGGCACGCTGTCGCTCGTGCTGCGCAACCAGACCGACGCCGTCGCCCAGGCCGCGGGCAACGGCGCCACCAAGGCGGAGATGCTGACGGGCCTGCCCGAGGCGCCCGCCGCGTCGGCGCCGGCGCCCGTGCCCGTCGCGCGCGCGCCGCGCCCGCGCGCGCCAGTGACCGTCGCGGCGGCGCCCGCGCCCAACGGCAACTGCGTCGAGGTCATCCGCGGACTGAGCAAGGTGATCGAATGCTTCTGAACCTCCACCCCATCGCGCGCACGCCCGCCCTGCGTGCCGCCGCGCCCGCCCCGTTCGCGCTGGCGACCGGCACGCTGCTCCTGGCCGCCGCCTGCGCGAGCCACGCCGCCGTGGCGCCGGGCCCTGTCGCCAGGCCCGCGCCCGCCGCTGCCACCGGCCAGTGCCTGCGCGTCGAGACGGCCCCGCTGGTGCGCGTGCCGGTCGGCAAGTCCCTGGTGCTGCACCCGCAGGCGCCCATCGCGCGCATCCTGCTGGGCAACCCGGAGAACGCGCACGCCGCGCGTCCCGCCGAGGGGGTCGACGCCGGCAAGGACGCGGCGGCGGCCAACCGCGCGGGCGCCGTGCCCGGACGGCCCGGCGTCGCCGACATCGACGTGCTGCTGCTTGCGCCCACCGAGCTGTACCTGCTGGGCCGCAGCGTCGGCTCGACCAACGTGGTGATGCTCGATCGCGCCGGCACCTGCACGACCTTCGACGTCGTCGTGGGCATGGACACCGCGGGCCTCGAGTCGACGATCACCGCGCTGCTGCCGCAGGAAAAGGACGTCAAGGTCACCGCGGCCTTCGACTCGATCGTGCTGTCCGGCGCGGTCAGCGACGCGGAGGCGCTCGCGCGCGTCACCGATCTCGCCAACGCCTACCTGCGAGGCAGCGACACGGGCGGCAAGGGCAACCCGCGCCTGGTCAACATGCTCGAGGTCGGCGCGCCGCAGCAGGTGATGCTGGAGGTGAAGGTGGCCGAGATCTCGAAGTCGCTGCTCGACCAGTTCGGCATCGACTTCTCGCGCGCCTACACCACCGGCTCGATGCTGCGCTTTCTCTCCGGCGTGTTCGGCGGCTCGATGGGCGTGGTCGGCCAGATCGGCGGCGGCGGCCCCAACGGCGTGCCGTACAGCTCCGTCGACCAGGTCGTGGGCGGCACGGTGCCGATCCCCAACATCGCCGGCGGCAACGTGACGGTGACCTACGACTCCAGCGGCCGTCCGACCTACACCACCAGCTACGGCACGGTGCCGGGCCGCGGCGCGACCAACGTCGGCATCAACATGCAGAAGAACGACGGCCTGGTCAAGGTGCTGGCCGAGCCCACCGTGATGGCCATCAGCGGCCAGACGGGCAGCTTCCTGGCCGGCGGCAAGATCTTCATTCCCGTCACGCAGGACAACGGCAGCGGGGGGCGCACGGTCACGCTGGAGGAAAAGGAATTCGGCGTCTCGCTGAAGTTCACGCCCACCGTCCTCGGCAGCGGGCTCATCAACCTGCGCGTGCGCCCCGAGGTCTCGGAGCTCAACGCCGCGGGCGTGCAGGTGTCGGCCGGCGGCGTGAGCGCCGTGCTGCCGTCGTTCACGTCGCGCAAGGCCGAGACGACCGTGCAGCTGATGGACGGCCAGAGCTTCGCGATCGGCGGCCTGATCAAGAACAACACCACGGCCAACGTCACCGCATTCCCGCTGCTGGGCGAACTGCCGGTGATCGGCGCGCTGTTCCGCAGCACCTCGTTCCAGACCGACAAGTCGGAGCTGGTGTTCGTGATCACGCCGCGGCTGGTCAAGCCGCTGCCGCCGGGCTACCGCCTGCCGACCGACGACTACGTGCCGCCGACCCGCGGCGAGCTGATCTGGGACGGCAAGATCGAAGGCTCGCGGCCGCCCGACCCGTCGCCGCACGCCGCGGCGGCCCCCGCCGAAGGCGGGTTCGAACAGGAGAAGCACTGATGCGCCGCATGCTCACCCTCCCCGTCGCGCTCGCCGCCGCCGTCCTCGCGGCCGGCTGCGCCGCCTCCGCCTCGCCCCGCTGGGATGCGCACTTCGGCGACGGCGTGCGCATCCTGCAGGCGCAGCAGGTGGACGATCCCGGCGCGCCGGCCCGCAACGCCCAGGCCGTGCCGCGCACCGACGGCCGCACCGTGCGCGCGGCGCTCGACCACCAGGCCGAGGCCACGCACAACCCGCCGGCGTCCACCGTGGTCGACGCCAGCGGCAGCCGCTGACGCACCACGCCTCCCGGCGCACCAACTTCCATCGAGACCGGCCCGTGAAGATCAAGCTCATCACCCCCGACGCGCGCCACGCGGACGACTGGAAGCAGGCGCTGGCCGCCGAGCCCGCCTTCGAGGTCGCCAGCGTCGTGCGCGCGCTGCGCGACGTCAACGTGATCGTCAACGGCAGCCGGCCGGACCTCGCGCTCGTCGAGACGACGACCCCCGAGGACTTCCTCGCGTTCGAGGCGCTGGCCGCCCGGCATCCCGAGGTCGACTACGTGCTGGTGGGCAACGCGCTCACGCCCGAGCTGCTGCTGCGCGCGATGCGCGTCGGCGTGCGCGAGGTGCTCGAGGCGCCCACCCCGCCGGCCGACGTGCTGGCGACCTGCCGCCGCGTGCTGCGCAAGCGCGCGCCGGCAGCGCCCGCCGCGCCCAGGCAGGCGGGGCAGGTGCTGGCGATGGTGTCGTGCAAGGGCGGCAGCGGCGCCACCTTCATCGCCGCGAACCTCGCGCACCTGCTCGCCGACGGCGGCCGCCGCCGCGTCGCGCTCGTCGACATGAACCTGCAGTTCGGCGACGCGGCCCTGTTCGTCAGCAGCGAGACGCCGCAGAGCAACGTGGCCGAGGTGGCGCGCAACATCGCGCGCCTGGATGCCGACCTGTTGCGCGCGTCGATGTCGGAGGTCGCGCCCGGCCTGTGGGTGCTCGCGGCGCCCGAGGATCCCGCCAGCGCAGCCGACGTGCAGCCGCGCCACGCGCGCCAGATCCTCGAGCTCGCGCGCGACATGTTCGACTACGTGATCGTGGACACCGGCCGCTCGCTCAGCGCCGTGACGCTGCAGGCGCTCGATCTCGCCGACCGGGTCTACGCGGTGCTGCAGCTCACGCTGCCGTTCATCCGCGACGGCAAGCGGCTGCGCGACGTCTTCCGCTCGCTCGACTACCCGGCGCACAAGATCCACTGGATCGTGAACCGCCACCAGAAGAACAGCCAGTTCACCGTCGACGACCTGCGCAAGACGCTGCAGATCGCCGAGGTGATCACGCTGCCCAACCACTACGAGGCCGCCGCCGCTGCCGTGAACCAGGGGGTGCCGGTCAAGGAGATCGCGCCCACCAGCTCGATCGCGCGCAGCCTGCGCGACCTGGCCGAGACCATCGCACCGCCGGCGGCCAGCCCGCAGCGCGGCGGCTGGTTCGCGGGCTTCCTGGGCAATGGCGCCGCCGCGCGATGAGGAGTCGTCCATGAGCCTGCGAGAAAGACTGGGCGCCACGCCCACCGGATTCGCCCCCGTCCCGGATGCCGGGTTCGAGGACGGCGCCGCGTCCGCGCGCGCCTACCAGGACACCAAGTCGCACATCCACCAGGTCCTGCTGGACCGGCTGGACCTCGGCGCAATGGAAGGCCTGGCGCCGGACAGCCTGAAGGAGGAGCTGCGCCAGATGGTGGAGCGCCTGCTGGTCGAGGAGAACCTCGTCCTCAACACCAGCGAGCGCCGCAGCCTCGTGCGCGACATCCAGCACGAGATGCTGGGCTTCGGCCCGCTGGAGCTGCTGCTGGCCGACCCCTCGGTCTCGGACATCCTCGTCAACACGCACAAGCAGGTCTACGTGGAGCGCCGCGGCCGCCTGGAGCTGACCGAGATCGCGTTCTCCGACGACGCGCACCTGATGAAGATCATCGACAAGATCGTGTCGCGCGTGGGGCGCCGCGTCGACGAATCGAGCCCGATGGTGGACGCGCGCCTGGCCGACGGCTCGCGCGTGAACGCGATCATCCCGCCGCTGGCCATCGACGGGCCGATCCTGTCGATCCGCCGCTTCTCGGCCGACCCGCTCAAGGCGTCGGACCTCGTCGAGTTCAAGTCGATGTCGCCCGAGATGGCGCAGTTCATCGGAGCGCTGGCCTCGGCCCGCACGAACATCCTGATCTCGGGCGGCACCGGCTCGGGCAAGACCACGCTGCTCAACATCCTGAGCGGCTGCATCGCCGCCAGCGAGCGCATCGTCACGATCGAGGACGCCGCGGAACTGCAGCTGCAGCAGCCGCACGTCGTGCGCCTGGAGACGCGGCCACCCAACATCGAGGGCCGCGGCGAGGTCACGCAGCGCTCGCTGCTGCGCAACGCGCTGCGCATGCGGCCCGACCGCATCATCCTCGGCGAGACGCGCGGCAGCGAGGCGCTCGACATGCTGCAGGCGATGAACACGGGTCACGAAGGCTCGATGACCACCGTGCACGCGAACACCGCGCGCGACGCGCTGGCCCGCCTCGAAAGCATGATCGCCATGGCCGGCGTCGACCTGCCCGCCCGCGCGGCGCGCGCCCAGGTGGCCTCGGCGATCGGGGTGATCATCCAGGCGAACCGGCTCAGCGACGGCACGCGCAAGCTCACCAGCATCCAGGAGGTCACGGGCATGGAAGGCGAGACCGTGAGCCTGCAGGAGATCTTCACGTTCAAGCAGACCGGCCTCGGGCCCAACGGCGCGGTCGAGGGCTATTTCACCGCCACCGGCGTGCGCCCGCGCTGCTGCGAGCTCCTGGCCACGCGCGGCGCCGAGCTGCCGGCCAGCCTGTTCAACCCGCAGCGCCGCGCGGTCTGAGGGCGCCATGGACACCTCGCTCATCGTCGTCGCCGCGGTCGGCTTCCTGGCCGTGGTGCTGTCCCTCGAGGGGCTGTACAACCTCTGGTCGTCGCGCAGCAGCCCGCAGGCGAGGCGGATCGCGCGCCGGCTCGAGATGATCGGCGGCGACACGGCGGCGATCGCCAGCATCGAGCGCGCCCGCGAGAACGCGCGCATGCCGCGGTTCAACGCGTGGCTGCGCCAGCTCGCGAGCGGCCGCCGGATGATGCGCTTCGTCAATGCGTCGGGCATGAACATCTCGCCGGCGGAGCTCCTGACCATGTCGGTGGCGCTGGGCCTGCTCGGCTTCGTGCTGCCGGGCCTGTTCGGCAGGCCGCCGATCTTCGGCGCGGCCCTCGGCCTCGGGCTCGCGGTTGCGCCGTGGCTGCGCGTGGCGAGCCGGCGCAATGCGCGCATCGCCCGCATCGAGCACCAGTTCCCCGAGGTGCTGGACCTCATGAGCCGCTCGATGCGCGCCGGCCACGCGTTCCCGTCGGCGGTGAAGATGGTGGCCGACGAGGTCCCCGAGCCGCTCGGGCAGGACTTCCGGCTGCTGTTCGACGAGATGAACTACGGCGTGCCCACCGACGAGGCGCTCGCGCGCCTGGCCGACCGCGTTCCGCTGGCCGACGTGAGCTACTTCGTCGTCGCGGTGCTCATCCAGCGCGAATCGGGCGGCAACCTCGCCGAGCTCCTGGACAGCATCGCCGTGATCGTGCGCGAACGCCTGAAGCTGCACGGCAAGGTGCGCACGCTGTCGGCCGAGGGCAAGTTGTCCGCGTACATCCTGACCGGCCTGCCGTTCTGCGTCGCGCTCGGCGTGAACCTCGTCAACCCCGGCTTCATGTCGCTGCTGTGGACCGACCCGATGGGCCACAAGATGGTCGGCGCCTCGCTGTTCATGATGCTCATGGGCATTCTCTGGATGCGCAGCATCGTGCGCATCCGCGTCTGAAGGGAGGCCGGCGATGTCCCCGACCGCGATCCTGTTCCTCGTCCTCGTCTTCGTCGTCGTGGTGACCGGCTGCCTCGGCATGGCGATCGTGCTGCGGCCCGACGCGGGCCGCCAGCGGCTGCGCAGCCTCGATCCGGCCGCGCTGGGCAACGACCAGCTCGGCGACCGCACGATTGAATGGATCACCCGCGCCACGCGCCCGTTCGGCAAGCTGTCGATGCCCGCGGAAGGCTTCGAGAAGTCGAGCGTGAAGCTGCGCTTCCTGAATGCCGGCATCCGCAATCCGGCGGCCCCCACCGTGTTCTTCGGCGTGAAGACGCTGCTGACGATCGGCCTGCCGCTGCTGGGGTTCCTCGCGATGTCGCTGGGCGGGTCCGCGCCGAAGGGCAACCACTTCATGATGGTCGTGGTCCTGCTCGCCGCGGCGGGCTACTACGTGCCCAACATCGTGCTGTCGCACCTGGTGAATACGCGCCAGCGCGAGATCTTCGAATCGTTCCCCGACGCGCTCGACCTGATGACCGTGTGCATCGAGGCGGGCATCGGCACCGAGGCCGCGATGATGCGGGTGGCCGAAGACATGCAGTTCAAGAGCCCTGCGCTGGCGGGCGAGTTGCGCACCGTCAACCTCGAGCTGCGCGCGGGCGCCGACCGCGAGCGTGCGCTGCGCAACCTGGCACTGCGCACGGGCGTCGAGGAGGTGGACAGTTTCGTCTCGATGATCTGCCAGGCCGAGCGCTTCGGCACCAGCATCGCCGCGTCGCTGCGCGTGCACTCGGACATGCTGCGCTCGCGCCGCCGCCAGCGCGCCGAGGAAGCCGCCGCCAAGATCTCGCTGAAGCTGCTGTTCCCGCTGATCTTCTGCATCTTTCCCTCGCTGATCGTGGTGCTGATGGGCCCGGCCATGATCCTGATCCACCGCGTGCTGCTGCCGTCGATGGCCGGCTCGGGAGGTTGACGCCATGGTTGCCACCACTCTGCGCCGGCGCGCGCTGGAACGCCTGCTGGCCGGCGCCGGCCTGTCGCTGGCCTCCGGCTGCGCCACGCTCCACGACACGCCGCCGGCCCGGGCGCCGGCGTGGACGCTCGAGCCGGTGTTCGACGTCAGCACGCCGGTGCGCGCCTCGTCCGCCGGCCGCGGCTACTACACGCTCGGGCGCTACTACGAAGGCTCGAAGGAATGGGAGGCGGCCGAGCGCGCCTACCGGCAGGCGCTGGCGATCGACGCCGACTACCCCGACGCGCTGGATGCGCTCGGCGTGCTGCTCGGGCGCAGCGGACGCGCCGGCGAAGCCGAGCCGCTGCTGCGGCGTGCCGTCGCGCTGGCGCCGGCGCGCGCGCCGCTGCACAACAACCTCGGCTACCTGCTGCTCGCCGGCGGCCGCGCCGCGGAGGCCGCGCGCGAGCTCGAAGCCGCCGTGGCGGCCGATCCGGGCGACGCCGCGGCACGCGCGAACCTGCGCGTGGCGCAGGCGCGGCTCGAGGACGCGATGGCGCTCGCGGCGTCCGGCCCGGTCGATGCAGCAGCCCGCGCGTTCGTTCCCATGCCGACGCCCTCGGCGCAGCGCGCGCCGCAGCCGGCGTCCGACCCTGCCCGCACGCTCGCCTTCACGGCAGCGCCGCTCGTCGCCCAGACCCCGCCCGCACCGTGGGCGGCGGCGACGCTCGCGACGCCGCGCGCGCCGGTGCGTCGCCTCGAGATCAGCAACGGCAATGGCGTGGCCGGCATGGCCGCCCAGGTCGGGCGGCTGCTGGCGCGCCAGGGTCTGCCGTCCGCCACGCTCAGCAATGCGGCATCGTTCATGCGGCCGGAAACGCTGATCCAGTACCGGCCCGGCGACGCCGAGGCCGCGTTGCGCGTGGCCAATTCGCTGCCGGCCGCCGCCCGCCTCGAGGCCACGCTCGCGCCGCAGGCCGGCACCGACGTCCGCGTGGTGCTCGGACGCGACTGGATCGCGCGCGCCCCCTGCCTGCAGCGCGACGACTGCCGCCCCGTGGTCATCGTCGCCGCCGTCGTCGCCAAGGCGACGCTGCGGTGAGCTCGCGCGCGCGCAAGCCGCCACGACCGCGCCATGGCAACCCTCGGCCGCGCCATCCTGCTGGTGGCCTGCGCCTGGCTGGCACTGCTGCCGTGCGCCCGGCTGCTGGCCTGGCAGGTCGCGCGCGCACAGGCAGCCCACGCCGGCGCGATCCCCTGGACGACCTGCGCGACCGCGTTGCAGGTGGCCGGCGCCAGCGCCCTCATGCTGCTCGCCTTCGCCTGGCTGCACGGACGGGCCATGCCGTCGATCGCACTGGCGCTGGGGGCGACGTTCACCGTACCGGTCCTGATGACGATGATCGGCTCGCCGTCACCGTGACGCCCTGGCCGCGGCAGCGACGGCGGATGTGACGGGCCGCGCCTGGCGAGGCGGCGGGTCACGCGCCGTCGCCCACCGCCGCGGCGCTCGCACGGCGCACGAACGGCGGGCCGGGACGGCCCGAACGCGCCATCGCCCCCCCTAGAGAAAAACACCGACGCAAAGAGGTCGCGGCAGGCCCTGCTCTGCATTAGCATGCGCGGGCGCCGCGACCGTCGCGGCGTACGCCTCCGGCGATCAAGCCGGGGCGGCTCCAAGACCCAAGGGAAGACATGAAAAAGATATTGACTCTCGCGGCCCTCGCGGCTGCAAGCACCGGCGCGCTCGCCGATTGGTCGGCAACCTGGATTTCCGGCACCTACACCGGCACCCTCGGCGCCAACGGCACCTCCGCCAGTTCCAGCGAACCCATGAGCAGCTGGTTCGGCGCGACCGGCCCGATGGGCTCGGTGGCCAACGCGGTGACGGCGCTGCAGCCCCAGCTCAAGACGCAGATCGACGGCATCGTGTCGGCACAGGCCTCGGCCGCCGGCGCGACGTTCAACAGCAGCGTCCTGACCGGCACCTTGACGGCCAATTCGGTGCCCTACGCCGGATTGTCCGGCGTGAGCCAGATCGTCTACAGCGGCCTGACCTACACGGCGCGCGTCGGCATCTCGTTCTACACCGGCCCGTTCAACTCGGTCAAGGTCAACTGCACCGACACGATGACGGTGGCGAACCTGTCCATCGGCTCGTACTACTACACCGCCACCGGTGCCAACGTCACCAGCGGCGTGCCGTCCGTGACGCCGAGCTTCACGCCGACGCACAGCGTGTCGTGCAGCAGCTCGGTGGACTGGGTTCCGTTCGTCGGGAACTGGGTCGACGGCATGGCCAGCTCCACGGTCCAGGGCAAGGTCGCGGGCACGTCGCTCACGTTCTCGTCCAGCGTCTTCGCGGCGTCCCTGCCGACCCTGCCGACGCTGACCAACGGCATCATCGCGGCGGTCCCGACGGGCAAGTTCATCGCCAACGGCGTCGACCTGTCGCTCTACCTGCGCGCCAATGCGCAGTACCTGTTCGCCCAGCCGTACACGATGACCTTCGGCACCCCCTGGCCGGCCGCGTCGTCGTTCTACGTCAGCGGGGTCTCCGAACCCATGGGCGTGCCGACCAAGAGCATCCTGACCGTCTCGTTCCCGACGGCGGGCCTGAACTACTCGCTGGTCGGCAACGCGACCCTGCGCTACACGTGGCGCTGCCCGGCCGGCACCCCGTCGGGCACCTACTGCCCGGAGCCTTGAGCAGGCGCCGCCTCGCGCGGCCTTGAACCTCCAAAGCGACAAGGCCCGGCATCTGGCGATGCCGGGCCTTTTTCTTCTGGCTCGCAGGCTGCGCCTGCGGCCTTCAGTTCGAACGCACCGACTCCAGCAGGCGCGCCGCATCGGCGTGCTGGCCGCAGCGGATCTGCGAGATCACCACGCCTTCGAGCGCGTCGTGGTCGCTGCCGTCGGTCGACAGGAGTGCGCCGTAGAGGTCCATGGCGCGGTCGGGGTGGCCGAGGTCCAGGCTCATCTGGGCCAGGACGCGCAGCATCTCGCGGTCGTCGCGCGCGCGGGCGAGGCGCGCGCGCCAGGTCGGGTTGGCCATGGCCTGTTCGCCGGCGGCGGCGGCCGTCTCGTCCAGGCCCTCGACGACGATGTCGGCCGTGGCCGTGGCGGTGCCGGGCTCGATGGCGATCGCCGCGGGGATCTCGGCGGCCGGCAACGGCTCGGCAGCCGTGATCGTCGCGGACATCGGCGCCGCGTTCGCGGGACGCGGCTCGCCGGGGCGGCCTGAGGTCGTCGGCGCCACGGCCTGCGCGGCGAACGCGCTGCCGCGGATCTGCGCATGCGCGGGGTTGACCAGCACCAGCATGATCGTCGCCAGGTCGGGGCTGCCGTCGTTGCTGCGCGTATGCGTGGCGGCGGCCAGCGTGAAGCCTTCGCGTTCGAACAGCGCGCTCAGCTCGGCCAGCGTCCATTCGCGGATGTGGGCCGGGTTGGGCGGCGGGCCCATGTGGGCCTTGCCCCAGGTGCGCTCGCGGTCGGGCGTGGACAGCACCAGCGCCGGCGCGTGCTCGAGCAGCGCGCGCAGCGCGTCCATGAGGCTGCGCGGGTCGACCAGGTGCTCGATGACGTCGGAGCAGATGACGACGGACTGGCGCAGCACGCGCGCGGGCAGCGGCAGCATCGAGATGTCCTCGAAGTCGGCCTCCAGCCAGGTGCCGAACGGGAACTTCGTGCGGCAGTGTTCCATGTTGCCGCCGTAATCGACGCCGATCAGCTTGAACTCCGGGTGCAGCACGCTCAGCTTGCGCGCCTGGCCGCAGCCGATGTCCACGAGCGTGTCGCACTGGAGCGAGCGCGCGATCTCGGCGGCGGTCGGGTAGACGTCGGGCTGCCACGTCAGGCCGTCGTCGGGCGTGTCGGCGTAGTAGACGGGCTGGGCGCGCGACACGTAGGCCGCGGGCAGGTCGTAGCGGTCGGCCGGGCGCACGGGCGCAGCGGCGCGCTGCGCGCCGGCTGGCCGGCGGTCGCCGGCGATCATCACCTGACCGACGTCCAGGCCGTTGATCAGCTGCACGTCGAAGTGCTCGGAGAACAGGTCGCGCCACCATTCGACGGAGCGCACGGTCAGGTGCAGGTTCTCGCCCTGGGGGCCCAGCAGGCCGCTCAGGCGCGTCGACACCGACACCAGGATCGAATCGGCCAGGCGCGCGGCCTCGCGCAGCACGACGCGGATGTCGTTCTCGGTCAGGTGCTCCAGCACGTCCACCGACACGAATCGGTCGAACTTCTGCGTCAGGCCGGCCAGCGTGATGCAGTCGCCGTTGATCTTGTTGCGGATGGGGATGCGGTTGAACGCGACCTTGGAGACCTCGAGCGCGGTCACGCGGTTGCCCTGCTTCTCCATGTAGGCCGACAGGTCGCCGTTGCCGGCGCCGAACTCGAGGATGGACTCGTGCTGGATGACGCAGCCGAGCTGGCGATACAGCGCCAGGCCTTCGTTGACGTTGTAGCCGGCGTGCTCGGCGTGGCAGAAGTTGTACAGGCTCGCGTAGTCGTAGCTCTGGCCGTAGAAGACGGCGCCGGGCAGGCCGAGCAGCAGTTCGCGCTCGGCGCCGCTGTGCGTGGTGGCGTGCTGCACGCCCGGGTTCCAGTAGTGGCCGCTGGCAAAGCCGTCGAAGCCGAACAGGCTGAACTTCAGGCCCAGCTTGCTGCACAGCGCGGCCAGCGCGAGGCCGGTGGACGGGTTGGCAACGCCCGGCACCAATGCATGGACGTCGGTGGCGGCGCAGATCAGCGCAAAGCCGCTGCGCTGCTCGAAGTCGGCGACGCCGGCGGACTCGCGCGCGTCGCGGGTGAACGGCGAGAACTCGCCGACCTGGCCGCGCGCCTCGATGTCGTTCCAGCCGGAGGTGCAGCGCAGCGTGGTGCGGGTGCCGACGACGGACTCGAAGCCGTCGAGCCGGTAGTTGTTGAGCCGGATCACGCTCGGGTGGTGATCGATCGCGGCGCCCATGGCCCCCGCGGGGACGCCGTTGCCGACGATGGCGATCGGCTGGGGCAGTGCCTGCAGCAGCTCTTCAGTGCACGAGAAGGTTTGGCTCATGGGCTCTCCGGTTCGGGAGTGGACGACCGGCTCGGCGATCGCCACGGGAATGCGCCCATGCTATGAGGCCCTCGTCGCCTCCAAAGCCGGAAGAAGTGGGCCCTTTTCAGGGTTAATGAGTGCCGGCCGGCGGCCGACGGGGTGACACGCCCGTCCCGTTCCGGCTCGCACGCGATCACACGCGATCCAGCTGCCGAGCATCGCGCAACCATCCCGATCGCTCGTCCAGGCCGGCAATCGACCCGCAGATCGGAGTTTGTAGGAATTTGTCTGACAACGTTCCTGGCGCGAGCCCGACTCAAGTCGCCGAAGTGGGCTTATGTTGCCTCCCAGTTCGTCGCTTTAAAGTCCATCTCACGTTGACACCGTTTCTACCTCCACCGGACACAAGGACAAGCATCATGGAAACCAATCAAATCCTCGCCGAGATCCGCGAAGCCAACCTGTCGTACATGATGCTGGCCCAGAGCCTGATCCGCTCGGATCGCGAACAGGCGCTGTTTCGCCTGGGCATCTCGGAGGAGACGGCCAACATGATCGCCTCGCTGACCCCGGCGCAGATGATGAAGATCGCCTCCGGCAACACGCTGCTGTGCCGCTTCCGCATGGACGACGACCTGGTCTGGAACCTGATCACCAG
>Ga0209258_100718_pt1 | contig 22152 bp, 20 predicted proteins | sample Araplaol_mTSA_r2_FD_184281 | JGI IMG/M metagenome (GOLD analysis project Ga0209258, IMG submission 184281) | Arabidopsis root microbial communities from North Carolina, USA - plate scrape CL_Col_mTSA_r2 (SPAdes) (version 2) | ecosystem: Host-associated > Plants > Roots > Endosphere | place: USA...
GATCTCTTCCTTGGCCCTGGTCCCGTCGTCGACTACCACCCTGTGTATCACCCGTTCAACTGGCGCGGCTGGGTAGATTGGGGCGTGGGCGCCATCGGCGACATGGGAGCGCACCTGATCGACTCCCCGTTCTGGTCGCTGGACCTGGGGTTTCCGACGTCCGTGGAGACTGTCTCCACGCCATTCAACGATGCCTCGTATCCCGTGGCGACAATGACGTATTACGACTTCCCCGCGCGTGGCAGCAGGCCGCCGGTGAAGCTCACCTGGTATGACGGCGCCTTGTTGCCGCCAGGGCTCCAAGCGTTAGGAGCCGGTCAGATGAGCAAGGATGGCGGCGTCCTGTACGTTGGGGACAAGGGCAAGCTCATCCACGAAACCTACGGCGCGAACCCGCGCCTGCTGCCACAGTCGTTGCATGATTCGGTGGGCACACCTCCCCAGACACTCGCGCGCATCAAGACCTCGCACGAGATGAACTGGGTGGATGCCTGCAAGGGGAGGGCGGAAGCATCGTCGCCATTCTCGTATGCCGCACGGCTGACGGAGGTCATGCTGCTGGGCGTCGTGTCCCTTCGTGCGGGCGGCAGGATCGAGTACGACGCACAGAACATGCGCATCACCAACATGCCGGGTGCCAATGCGTTTCTGCGCCGCGAGTATCGCGATGGGTGGTCTCTCTGAAACGACGAGATAACCACAGTCAGCGCGCGACGGCCAGCCAGTGTTACCGAGGGTGGATGATGCGTTCATGCCGGCGCCAGTAAAGCCTGCCTTAAATGATCAAGGGTCGGCTTGATGGTCGATGGCCTTATTGAAGTTGATGGGCGACGCGGGCTCGGTGGAGATGAAGATCCTAGAGCTCTTCGGGCAACTGGAAATTTCCGTGGAATTTCGAGCGCTCTTTCTTGGGCTGGACCATCTTCGGCTGGACCATGGGGATGGCTGCAGACGGACTATGGCATGCGACGCTAGCCAGCGTCCCATTTACCGAATCGTTCGAAGGCTCACGCCCGGGTGCTCAGGGCAGGCTTGGCGGCACGTTGACTGCAGCCAAGATTGTTGGGCCAGTATAAGTCATTGAAAATACTGCGTCCGACGGCCAGCATGAATTCAGCCTTGGCCGAATTCCACGCCAAGATAGTTGGGCCAATGACGCAACTAGCCAAAGTTGTTGTGCCAACGATTCGCGTTGGCCAAGTTAGTTGGGCCAGCGAATTGATTTCGCCAAGTTAGTTGGGCCACCAAGACGAGCTCTGTAGCGGCCTTGGAGGTAGGAAGCCTTTTTGAAACTATCGCCGCAAGCAAATTAGAACTGGATCGACCGCGATGATGGAAGCTCGATGTCCAGCTGCCGTGCGATTGGCGAGCTCTGTCCATCCAGCGCGGCAACCCACACCTGGATGGCGGAACTATTTCTCTCCACCTAAAAGTGGGCAAAAGCTAAATGGGACCGTTGCCAGCTAAGGGGCGGTTTCACCGATCGGACGCCCTCAAGATGCCCGACCGCGAACCATCGTCAAGGTGGCTTAGCGGCGTCGGCGCTCAAGGAGATGGCAAGGCCCGCGCCAGATCTATAGCAAGCCATGTTGGCTGCAAGCAGCGTCCCTGCAAGTCACCGGTGCCGGGAATTAAAGGCTCACATTGGCTCGCCGCAGGATCCTTCACCCGTACTGTTCGGGTTCACTACATCGGCGGGCTATCGCAAGACTAGGTAAAGGCGTCTGACCTATCCTTCCTGTAGCCCGACCAGCGACGCTGACGCTCTATCACTCGTCCGATCAGGTGATTGCCGAAGCAAAGACGGGGTACGACAACAGCTACGGATTTCGCACACCAGCTACACATGCGTTTCCGGCGCCACTAACCTTCTGCCGCAATGACTACGTTGCGCTCGTCTGCGGTGCCTCACCAGCAAGGACAGGCAGCACGTTGCGCAGGTTGGCTCTGGCGTGGAACAGGCGCGCCTTCACTGTCCCCAAAGGCACGCCCGTGATAGTGGCCACGTCGCCTAGGCTGTGGCCTATTCCGTAAACGAGCTCGAGGACCAGGCGCTGGTCGGGCCTAAGTTGGGCGAGGCCTTTGGTGATCCAATCTCGCAACTCGCGAACCTCCTCGGGATCGGTTGAAGGGATGAGATCTTGAATGACGTTATCCCCGTCGACAGGTTCGTTGCCACGCCGACGCAGCGCCTTCAGCCCCGCGCGATAGGCGATGCCCATAATCCAGGTAGATACGAGTGATGCCTGTCGAAAGCCTGATGCCTTTTGCCAGACGATCCAGAAGCATTCATTGATTACTTCATCGATGATTTCTGCGTGTCGGGTCAGGCGATACAGGAACGCACATAGCCTCTCGTGGTAACCGTAGTAGAGCTTCGCCAAAGCGTCTCGATCGCCATCGGCGATGCGCTCAAGAAGCAGCCTATCGTTGGCTTCGGTGTCTTGCTTTCGTCGTGAACTCGTATTCATGGGCGGTCCAATACCAACGTTGAAAATATTCAGAGAAACAAAAGCCCGCCGGCGCTTTCGGCCAGTGGTGGACCTACCGATGTGATGTACACACTCTGTGCACGAAATCCGCGATCAGGTGTTTTCTATTGCGCCTGCAGTGAGATGTGAAAAGGCCGCAGGCTCAATGCTCCTGCGCCTTTTCTCGATGGCGACCTAGCGAAGTCCAACAAGTGCTGCTTGAACTTATCCTGCGGCGATAGCGTCACCCCGCGCGGAACGATCCGATGAATCTTGAGCGTTCCAGGCCTGATCGGGGTCACGACCAGGGGCGCCGAGTCGTTGATGGGTACGATCTGATCGTCGTCGCCTCTGGCTGTCGTCGAGGCTCAGGCAAGAAGGCGGCGTCGAGGCGCCGCCTTCTGCTTCACAGACCTGAATCACTGCGCCAAATGGGCTTTGATCTCGGCTGACATCTGGCGGATCGCGGCCTGCGGCTCGGGATCGGCCTGGAGGCCATTGAGTAGGACGAAATCATGGATCATTCCGTTGTATCTCGTGGCGATCACCGATACTCCGGCTTCCTTTAGCTTGCGCGCGTAAGCTTCGCCTTCGTCGCGCAAAGGATCGTTCTCCGCGGTGATGACCAAGGCCGGCGGAAGCCCACTCAACTCCTGCAAGCTGGCGCGCAGCGGCGACACATAGGGGTTGTCGCGGGTCTTGCTGTCCGGCGCGTACAGATCCCAGCCGTATTTCATGAACGCGCGGGCCAGGAACCGTCCGGTACCGAACTCTCGGTAGGACGCGGTATCCACGCTGGCGTCCGTAGCCGGGATCATCAGTACCTGATAGCTGATCTTGGGTCCATGCCTGTCCTTCGCCATGAGCGCCAGTGCCGCGGACATGTTGCCGCCCACCGAGTTGCCGGCCACCGCGATGCGACTGCCGTCGGCGCCAAACTCATCCGCATGGGAGGCCACCCATTTCAGTACGGCGTACGATTGATCGAGCTGAGTGGGGAAGCGAGCTTCCGGTAAGGATGTGTACTCGACGAAGACACCTATCTGGCCGGAGCCAACCACCAAGTCCCGCAGAAGGCGTTGATGGTTCTGGAAGTTTCCGACGATCCAGACGCCGCCGTGAATGAACAGCAGAACACCTGGCTTACCGGTCACCTGTTGGGGCTTCATGATGTAGACCTTCACCGTTTGACCGTCCTGGGTGATGGTCTGCTCGGTCGTGGTCACGCCGGACATGTCGACATGGGTTTTATTCTGCAGACCAGTCAAGATCTCTTGCGGCTTGGGTTGAGGAAGCTCCCAGAATGGACTCGAGTCTTTGTTGATTTCGCGCAAGAAGGCGCGGACCTGGGGGTCGATCCGGGGGTCGGTTGCGGCATCGGGCTCCGCAAAGGCGGCTTGTGTCATGAGGACTGCTCCAAGGGCTAGTGTTGCGAGCGAAAAGACGCGCTTCATGGTCGTTCTCCATCCAAGAATTGGATGGAGAAAGGCTAGTCCTAGAGAGGGGAGGGTCGCTTCCGTCAAATGACCAGTCTGATGACCGGTCGGCCATCAACCTGCTTGGTTTTCAACGCCAGCGAGCATGGGCCCCAGCATCGACCGAGATGTAATACCGGTCTTGGAAAAGATTCGGCGCAGGTGATACGCAACCGTCCGGTGCGACAGGTACAGCCTGATGCCCATTTCTTTGTTCGAAAGCCCTTCGGCAGCGAGCTGCGCGACGTGGAGTTCCTGCGGGGTCAGCGTCTCCCATATGCGCTCCGTTCGTTGGCGGCTGGATTCACCCGAAGCGCGCAGCTCCTCGCGCGCGCGGTGGCTCCAGGGAGCAGCGCCGAGTGCATCGAAGATGTCGCGGGCCTCACGCAATGGAGCCCTTGCATTGGCAGACCTGCGCTGACGGCGCAGCCATTCGCCGTAGGCCAGGAGCAGGCGTCCTCGCAAGAATGGCCAGTTCTTCGCAGCCGGTCCGAGGCCCAACAGGAACCAATGTTCGGCGTCGGCGGGCGCAGCGAGCAACGCCTTGCCGTAATAGAGCATCGTCTCGACCCATGGCATCGGCGTTGGGGCCGAGGCGTGGTCGATCTGGTCGATTACCCGCTGGGCCGCATCGGGATTGCCCGAAAAAACAGCGGCCTCCGTGAAATACGCCAACGCAAAAAACTCGAGGCCTGAGTTGAAGGCCGGGTCAGCAGGTGAAAAAACGCGCTGCAGTTGCTCGTAGGCTAACCAATGCTGGCCTGCGCCGATGGCAGAGGCACCTCGCGCGATCTGTAACAGCGCTCGCAAGAAGCCGGCACCAACTGGCAAGAGAAGACGTTCCGCCTGCGCGGCAAACGCTTCGGATTCGTCCAGGTTCCCTTGCATTCCCACAAGCTTGGCTTTCAAGATGCAGGCCGCAGCCATCCATAGGGTTCCGCCTGTCTCCTCGGCAAGGCGTGCGGATTCCTCGGCATCCCTCATCGCACCCGCCCAGTTGCCGACTTCCATTTCGGCCCAGCCGCGGGCAAAAAGCACGCGGGCGAGCTCGCCGAGCCGGCCCTGAGCGCGCAGCGCGGCACTGAACTCGGCGAGCAGGCTCACGCTGAAATCGAAGGCGCCAATAATGTTAGGGGTGGTCGCGATGACTCTCGCGATCGCCGGATCGCTGTGGTCGATGGCCGAGAGCTTTTGCAGTGCATGGAGCACGCTGCGGCTACGCCGAAGCGGTTCGACATAGGCAGATATGGCGGTAAGGCGAGGATCATCGTCAGGCAATCCTAATCGGCTTGCCGCAACGAGAATGCTGGCGCGGAGCTCGCCACTCGCACTGCTCCACCAGCAGCGTTGCGCAGCGCGCCATAGAAGATTGATGGCCAAGTCTTTCGCGCCAGCGGCATCGGCCTGTGCGGCGAAGCCAACCAAGGTCGCGACTTTGGCGGGGTCATAAACCGCCGGGGGCTTGCTGATCTCTCGACACCAATCGATGCGCACGGGCGTGAGCTTGTCTGACTCGTCCACGTCGACCTGGCGCAGCAGGCGTTCCAACACTTCCGGTTGCCCCAGATCCGCCGCAAGTTCGGCAGACCGCAGAAGCCTGGCGCTTCTTGCTCTTGCACTGGTGCTCAATCGTGCCGCATTTTCCAGGACCTCAATCGCCATCGCCACCGCGCCTCGCCGCAAGGCGCGTTCCGCCATTCGATCGTGCTCGGCTGCGAGTTCGTCATCCGGCCCGATGATGGCTGCCGCACGATGCCACAACCGGCGATCCAGCTGACCCTGGATGGTCGACGCGAGCGCAGCGTGAATCTGTTGACGCGTCGCCGGATCGGCTACCTGATGGAGGGCCGAACGAACGAGGGGATGCCGGAAGCGCACCTCTGTTCGATCAACCTCGATCAGTTTGGCGGCGATGGCCGGCGCCAACGCATTGACTTCCACCGGCTCACCCAGCACGACTTCGCCGGCGCACAGAACTTCCTGGAGCGATGTTCCATCGTTTTCCGCCGCCACGAACAACAGAGTGCGGGCAGCATCAGGAAGATCGGGCAAGTGAGACGAGAAGGCGCGCTCCAAACGCTCCGTCAATGGAAGCCACGCCGCATCGCTTGCGTCTGTTGGGCGCTTGCCGCGAGGAAGCTCCAACAGGGCCAGCGGATTGCCGGCAGCTTCCGTGAGGAATCGTCTACGCAGGTCTGGCGACAGATCGGGAGCATGGGTGTCGAGCAAGAGCTCGGCGTTGGCATCGTCGAGTTCCGACAGCCTGAGCCGCAAAGTGTCGGCGTCTCCGAATGGACGATCGAAACCATCGCGTATGGCCACCAGGAGAATGATGGGGTCCGAACTGAGGCGGCGCGAGATGAACGACAAGACGTCATAAGTTGCCTGGTCAAGCCACTGCACGTCGTCAGCAATGAACAAGATGGGCGCGGACGTGGCCCTCTCGCTCAGCACAAATAACGTCGCGAGTGCGACCAGGAAGAGATCAGGCGCTCCGCCGTCATCTTGCATGCCAAAGGCAGACAACAACGCAGATCGCTGCCGAGGAACCAGGCTAGCAATCTGCCTCGTCAATGGGCGAAGGGCAAGTTCAAGTGCGGCGTATGGCAATTGAACTTCGGCGAGGACGCCGGTCATATTCAATACGGTGAAATCGCGCTCTTTGGCTCGGTGTTTGGCAATTTCGAGCAGCGCAGATTTCCCGATACCTGCATCTCCGCTGATAACGAGCGCCGATCCGCCTTGATCGATCCGTTCGATCAGATGATCGATCAGAGCGATGTCCTTGTCTCTGCCTTGCAAGACGTGCGGGGATGACCAGCCAGCCCGCGTGCGCTGCTTGTGCACAGCAGGGAACGTCTTTTTTGGACCTTTGGTCATCGCACAACCGTCGCAGACGCGACACCTAAGACTTGGCAGCGTGCTCACATCTTACCATCTGTCAGATTTGGGGAAGCAAACGCCATCCGGCGCGAGTGATGCCAGGACTCCTACCTATACAACCCTCGATCCGGGGGGCGCTCAGGCGGCGACCTTCGATACTGACAACCTTTTGCGACAGTTTGCGGATATCACTCTGCCATCAATGTAGCGTTCACTTCAGCCTGCGGATTGAGCCGATCGTTGCAACACTTCTGCTGCTCGCGCAGTCTTCTGTGTGTTGCAACGACCGGCTAAATCCGCAGCCCCAAACAGACATTTAGAAGCCAAGATGTCGCTCTTCCAGCGGAGGGGAGCCTCCTCAATCCAACCACCGTGCCGTACCAATCATCCGCTAGGTTGATCGCGCGTATTTTCCGGGAGGCATGCCTACGCGCCTGTTGAAGGCCACGCTGAAGGCGCTTGCTGATGCATAGCCCACCCGGCTTGCGATCTCGACTACGGATAACTCTCGGTCGCGAAGGAGCCGCTTGGCGACTTCAATGCGCCACGCAAGCAGGTATTCCATAGGCGCAACGCCGACTAGCCGATTGAAGCGTTCAAAGAACGCGGAACGCGAAAGCGCGGCAGCCTTCGACAGCTGTTCGATGCTCCACGGCTGGTCGATGCGCGCGTGCATTTGCCGAAGGGCCGGGGCGAGTCGTTCGTCAGCCAGTCCGCGTAGCATGCCGGGCGGTGCATTGGTGCTGGAGACCGCGCGCACGGCTTCCACCAGCAGAAGTTCGACGAGTCGCGACAGCGCGAAGTCGGCTCCCGGTTTTTGATCCGCGACTTCCTCGCCGACCATCCGCACCAGTTGCGACAGGCGTGTCGAACTTTGCACATGTACAACCCTGGGAAGCAGGGACACGAGCAGTGACGGGTTCGCGTCGTCAAACACAAATGAGCCACCCAGCGATCGCATATCGGGCTCGCCGTGTGGCTCGCCGTAACGCAACTCGGAGGCGCCACCAGCCACTTGGTGTGGGTCCAGATGCACCGGCGGTGCGGGAGCGTGGCTGGAAAGGGTAAATGCGGGTGTAGTGGGCAGCAGCACGAAGTCGCCAGCCAATAGGTCGATGGGCTCATAGCCATCGACGGCGAGATGGGCGCCACCTGCCAGGACGATGCAAAAGCTCGGCTCACCAAAGTCGCTATAGCGGACCGCCCAGCTCCCCTTGCCGCTGATGGGGTTGGCGAAGACGGCGCGCGGACGCAGCAGCCTTACGACTTCGGACAGTGGGTCGCTCATGACTGGACTTTAGCGAAATAATCAAGGACTAACAATTATCGAAAGTCCCACTCGCCAAGCTTATCGTTCTCTCCACACCGCCCTGACCTCTGGAGAGATAAATGAAAACGGTACTGATTACAGGTTGTTCCTCGGGCTATGGCCTGGAGACGGCGCGCTACTTTCTCGCGCTAGGCTGGAAGGTCATCGCCACCATGCGCACGCCCCGCGATGGCGTGTTTCCCCCGTCGGCCAACTTGCGCGTCATCGGGCTCGATGTGACCTGCGCCGAGAGTATCGGGCAGGCGCTGGAGGCCGCTGGCCCCATCGACGTGCTGGTCAACAATGCAGGCATCGGTTTGTTCGGTGCCTTCGAAGCCACGCCCATGGCGACGGTGCGGGAGGTCTTCGAGACGAATACGTTCGGTGTCATGGCCATGTGCCAGGGGATCATTCCGCAGTTCCGCACGCGTGGCGCAGGCATTATCGTCAACGTCACCTCGAGCGTTGCACTGGCTCCGTTTCCCCTCGTGGCAGCCTATACGGCCAGCAAGACGGCGATCGAAGGTTTCACGGCGTCCCTCGGGCACGAACTCGATGCGTTTGGCGTGCGCGTCAAACTGGTAGAACCCGGTTATGGTCCATCGACCCGTTTCACCGCCAATGGGCAGGAACGGATGCAGGGGCTGATCCCCGCTGCCTACGAAACGTTTGCTCATCGTGTGTTCTCGTCGCTGGGCGGCAATCACGCAGTAACCCGCGAAGCGGACGTAGCCCTCGAAGTGTGGCGCGCGGCCAACGACTCGACGGGACAACTGCGCTTCGCCGCTGGCGCGGACGCCGTCGCGTTGGCGTCCGCGAGGAAGGGCGAGGCTGCCGGGGAGGCGGAGTGCGGCGCCGCCATCAGCGCATGACGTGTGGCTAGAACGCCCCCGGTGACCGGCCCGCGCACTAGCACTCCAGTCGGGCCTGTCGTCATGCGTTGCTTTCAAAGTCCAGGACCAACTTCTCTCGCCGTAATGTGGTGGAGGGCTGGACTCAATTGGAAGGATTCACGAAGTATGGTGCCGAGAAGGACCGAGGCTCGGCGGCTGCTTTCGGGGCGTCGTGGCAATACGAGCGCGAACTCACCACCGCGCAATCCGGCCTAGGGCCTTCGGAGACGGATCTTCCGGTTGGCGTTACCCGTCGGCTTAGCCCTGCAACGGTCCGCTTTCGTCCCAAAACAGGCTCTGCCCAATCGCGTGCGATGGCGCCTGGTCGCAGAAGAGCGCGACGACTTGCCCACGTTGTCGCGGGTTATGATTGCTAACGATGGTGGGTAGATGAGAGAAGCTCTCGCGGGCCCACTCTATTGGCGGTGGGGCGTTCCCGCCGCGCGGGCAAACTACCGCCCCAAGAATCGCAGACGAGTGACAATACGGCATTGTTTGAATTCCTCTCAATGCAGCCCATTGAGGTGGCGCCCCAGTTCGCCGCGCGCTGGCAGGGCGGCGATGTTCGACAAGATGCTCGCGTGATAGATATTCTCTAAGCCAGCTGGAGATTTTTCAGGCCGACCGACCAAATTGACGGGGTTCCGAGTGTTAAGACCTGCAAGTAAGTCATTGAGGGTAGGTGTCGATCGTGGTTGAGCTGCCTAGAATTTGGCCTACCTGCACTATGCTTGTTTGACGGCGACCATGACAATGACAACCATCTCGGAAAAAGCAGGACTCCTGACTTTCATCAACGTGTTTACGGTGAGCCCGGAAAATCAGCAGAGGCTTATTGACCTTCTCACGCGAGCCACTGATGTGTCGGTGCGCTATGCCAAAGGTTTCGTTTCGTCTGCTCTGCATCGGAGCCTCGATGGCACCAAGGTCACGATGTATGCCCAATGGCAAAGCATGGAAGACTATCAGGCGATGCGCGGGAATCCAGTTGCAAGCCCATATCTCACCGAGGCGCTGACAATCGCGACTTTTGAGTCCGGTGCTTACGCCGTAGTTAGCACTTTTATCCCGCCGTTGGCGAATCAGTGAGAAGACTGGAGCGATAGGCGACCGCTCCTCATCACGGCCGGCAATATCCCCCCGCTTAGAGCCGAAATACCGAATGGTCAAGGTAGGAGCCAGGGATGGAGGGGCTGGCGCGATGTCCGAGCGCCGCAGCCAAGGTAAGATCGACAACGATGCCGGTCTCGCCAAGAATCTTGGCGGATTGATCGCTCGGCTGGCCCAACCAACATGATCGCTTTGGCACAAAACTTTGGCACGGTCTGCTCAAGTTTTGACTGCGGCCAAGAAGTTTGTTGGCGGTAGGCAACAAGGGTGATGACCAGAAACTTAGAGCGGATTCTGGTCATTTGCCAAGTGCTAAGCCATTGACGCAACAGAACCAAAATTACCAGCCCTTCGCATAATGTATATTATGTAAAATTATAGATGTAGTGGCTCAAGCCCTGAGTCTGCACGACTAGCTGTCGCCACCCACTTAACCATGTCACCTGACCGGCTAATCGCGTCATCCCGCTTTACCGTGTCACCCATTGCCGCCATTGATGGCTTGCGAGCCGCTAATACCGGTCGCATGCGACACTTGGTTCGTTTCTACGAACGATCTACCAGTCGCGTTTGGCAGGCAAGGCAAAAGTGATCCGTCTAGCCATGTCACCCAGCTAACCATGTCATCCTTTCAGTCCATCTGATCTGTAGTCCTCAAACATCGGGCTACTTGTCCGGCCGGGTCTTCGGAGATCGTTTAGATGGACGCGAGCTGCCTTGCGCGCTTTTTCCTCGGCCGCTCTTAGTGGCTTGGGATTTTCGTCGTTTGTCTGGCGCAGCTGCTGAAACCTCGGAAAGCGCCTTTTCCAGCGCAGTGATTTGCCCCGATTGACGCGCGATTTCCTGCTCGAATCGGCGCATCTGATCAATAGTCGAGTCATGCTGGCCTTGCATCGTGGCGACAGCATCCCGGCGCGCTCGTTCGGCCGCTTCGTATCGCTGTTGCCATTGTTTGGCATCCTGCCGCGCGCGATCGACCTCCTGATGAGCGCGATCTTCGATAGCTCGAATGTGCGCCTCTCGGCGCTCGCGATCCGACTCTAATGCGGCCTGGGTTTCGTCTAGCTTGGCTCGCAGCGCTCGGACTTGCTCAGATTGCTGGTCGTATTGGCCTCGAAGGCGATCACGTTGCTGCATAAGGTCGGCTCGAAGAGCGTGACTATCCTGCAATTGACCATCTAGGGTGGCGCAGACGTGCTCAGCTAGATCTCGGCCCGTCTGCGCCTGGGCCGCGCTAGTTTCAGCAGCCTCCAAGCGAACTTCCCAGCTTTCGCGTTCCTCAGCCAGTTGGGCTCGAGCAGTTTCTAGAGCCGTATGTTCGTTGGCGAAACGCCCCTCCAGTGCGCGCTCGGCCTGTTCGGTGGCGAGACGCCAGAGCTCAATCATCACCTGCCCGACCGACTCAGGCACCTGCGGTAAGGCGCTGAGCTGCCGCAATCGCTCCCCGAGTTGGCCGCGCCACGCATCAAGCATGCGCGTAATGGTGTTAGGGGAGCCGGTCCCGAGTTCCGCGCGCACTTTCTCCACGGTCGGATTTTCGCCGGCACCCAGGATGGTGTCCGCGGCACGATTGACCTGGTCTTGGGTGATGCCTCGTGCCATGAAATGGCTCTCCTCGCTCGGCGCCCTACTCGCTTGGATTCGTACTCACGATAAGTGATGATTATCGTTGGTACACGCTCTACTTTGTAGTATACATTACATATTATGAAAGATATTTCCACAATTCCGACCCTCGCCCAGCCCGCCGCCAGCCTGGTGTTGCCGATCCAGCTAGCACAGCAAGCGGCCGATGCCGTGCGCGAATTGCTCGCCGAAGCGGCGGCAGCGAACACCACCCGCAGCTACGCCAGCGCCTTGCGCTACTGGGCTGGCTGGCATGCGGCGCGTTACGGCGTCGAGCTGACGTTGCCGGTGCCGGAAGCCACCGTGCTGCAGTTCGTGGTCGATCACGTGGTGCGGCGATCCGCCGATGGCGAACTGACCTGGGAGCTGCCGCCGGCGGTCGACCAGGCCCTGGTGGCCGCAGGCCTCAAGGCCAAGCGCGGTCCGTGGACACTGGCGACCGTCCGGCATCGGGTCGCCGTGCTGTCTACCGCGCACCGGCTCAAGCACGTGACCAACCCGTGCGAGCAGCCGGCGATCCGCACCGTGCTGAGTCGGGCCGCCCGCGCGGCGGTCAAGCGCGGCGAGCGGCCGCGCAAGAAGACCGCCATCACCCTGGCCGAGCTCGAGGCCATGCTGGCCACCTGCGACGACAGCCTGGAAGGCCTGCGGGATCGCGCCCTACTCTGCTTTGGTTTTGCCAGCGGCGGACGTCGTAGGAGTGAGGTGGCCTCTGCTGATCTACGCGATCTACGTCGGATCGGGCCGCAGGGCTTCATCTATCGGCTGGAACACAGCAAGACTCAGCAGGCCGGCGTGACCGCTACTTCGACACCGGATAAACCGGTCCTCGATCGGGCGGCGCAGGCGCTGGAGGCCTGGCTGGCCGCCGCCGGCATTACCGAGGGGGCAATTTTTCGGCGGCTATGGAAGCAGCGTGTTGGCCCGGCCCTGTCGCCGGCCGCGGTGGGCGAGATCGTGCAGCGGCGCGCCAAACTTGCGGGCCTCGAGGGGGACTTTGGTGGACATAGTCTGCGATCAGGGTTTGTTACCGAGGCGAGCCGTCAGGGCGTGCCGCTACCGGCCATCATGGCGATGACCGAGCACCGCGCGGTAACCAGCGTGATGGGTTACTTTCAGTCGGGTGCCGCCGCCGATAATCCGGCAGCTCGATTGCTCGAGGAGAGCAACTAGCCAGTAGGTGATGCCTATTGGCGACGTAATGCATATTGCTACCCAATCGCTTGGATCGGGTAACCTCATAAGCAAAACGAATTCGATCTAGTCAATCAACCTCGAGACAAGGATGCGACATGTCTAATGAAGCTGGGTTGAGTCTTCTTAAGGGCTTCGAGAGGTTGAATCTTCACGACGCAAATGAGGCCAGTACTCGATTGAAAGTCATTGATCGAATTCTCAGGGATGTTCTGGGTTGGCTCGACGCGGATATCCATCCTGAAGAGCACGTTACCGAGGATGGTGTAACAACCTATTCGGATTACATCCTTAGGGCCGCAAATGCGGCAATTGTGGTTGAGGCCAAGAAAGCCGGTGCTGCGTTCGCTTCAGCGCAGCCCGGGCAGCGACGTGTCAAGCTTTCGAAGGCATTTCTTCAAAGTGACCTAGGCGATGCCATAGTCCAGGCCCGCGACTACGCGAGGAAATTGGGAATTGATTACGCAGTTGCTACTAACGGCAGTGTGTGGGCCGTGTTCCCTGCGCAGCGACATGACCAAGTACCATTTCATGAGTCAAGCGCGCTGATCTTTTGGTCACTTCGAGACATACTCAGTGAGAACTATCAGGAGTTCTACGATCTCCTGAGCAGAGATGCCGTGATATCAGGAAGCCTGGAACAAACGCTGCTTGGTCGCTCCGGGAATCAGATCGAAAATCGAAAGTTGGGCAGTTTCTTTTCTGCCAACGCTCGGTCCGCGCGTCGAAATCCTGTTTTCCCCATCATCGAAGAGGACGTGATCGCAGCGTTCTCGGACTCGATCGTCGATCTCAATAGTGAATCGTTCGAGCGTTGCTACGTCGCTGCGCCGGAGTCGCTGAAGTTCGACCACAAGATACGAATGAATGTGGCGCGGCGTCCATCCGTGGTAGGAGGAGCTGTTTTAAGGGGACTCAAGTCGGCAGACACAGGGGCTATAGAGAAGCGCTTTCGTAACCAAGCTGACAAACGTCCAGCAGACGTCTCGTTGCGGCCGCTGGCACTACTTGTGCTGGGAACTGTTGGTTCCGGCAAGACCACTTTCTTGCACTATATGAGAAAAGTCCGTCTGAAGGATGTATTCGCTCAGCCAAGCGCTAATCCTCATCCACATTGGCTTCATTTGGACTTCCTTACCAACGCTAGTGGGACTTCGCCCTCTGAGTTCATCTATCGCTCCCTTCTTGACTACATCAATAGTGATCCTTATCTCAGCAATGGCGAGCACTGCGTCAAAAGGGCGTACGCCTCGGAAATTGCTGCGCTAAGATCCGGCCCGCTTTTTGCGATTGCGTCCTCTGAGGAGGAAATTGCTCGGCGAATCACGGATCTAATGATGTCGGACTACACAAAGGTGGAGCCGTACGTCAATAGAATCATCAAATTCGCCACGGCCAGCTCACCGTTCTTTCTGGTAATTGACAATGTCGACCAGATCGAGAGTGAGGAGGTTCAGTCGAAGCTATTCACTGAAGCGCTCAGTATTGCGCGCGCCCTTTCGCTCAACTTGGTTCTTTGCTTGCGCCAAGCGACCTTTTCTAGGCACCGAGGCTCTCCCGCGATTGATGCATTTGATTTTGAAACAGTGCAGGTTGACCCGCCACGTATTGCAAGCGTTCTTTCTAAGAGGTTTGACCTAGTAAAGCACTTGGCGCGAAATCGCCGCGGAGATTTTACCGCCGAGAACGGTGCGCATATTGTCGTTGATGACGCTGCTCAGATTGTCGACCTACTGCAGGGATCGGTCTTGGGCACGGAAATAGGAAAGCGAATCGAGGTCCTAGCAACTGAGGATGTGCGATTGGCGTTGCGCATGACGCGTGAATTCCTTGAGCGTGGGTATACAAATCCTGGCAAGGCCATCGATCTGTACCGCCGAACAGGAAAGTATCTTCTCCCCAAACACGAGGCGTTCCGCGCAATCATGCTGGGGACTCAGACCGTCTATCGCGAGGACGCATCTACCATCGGCAACCCATTTGATGCGCACCTTGCGACTAACCAGATGCAGCTGATGCGCCTGTATGTTCTATCCGCGGTCGTCGCATATGCTGGTGAGGCAGGATTCCGCCTTGTGGACGGTTCACTGATCTCCGAGAACTTGCGAAAAATAGGTGTTGGTGACGCCTATACCGAAAAGGTTCTAGTCGATCTGTGTCGTTACCGCTTCTTGTTTACGGCTAGCCATGGCGACGCAACAATTGCATCGAGTTTTATACCATCGCGGTTAGGCGGCTATGTTGTTCGCGAACTTGTGGCTAATTTCACGTTCCTCGAAAACGTGATGTACGACACCTACATATCAGACGCCACAGAGTGGCAGAAACTTCGCACATTAACGCAGGACATTGACGCCACTCGTGATGTTAGACGTCGAGTGAGACTGCGCGTGCTTCGCGCCCGCGAGTTCTACGCGTACATGCAGTCGCTCTACCGGCCTTTGGTAAATGAGGCGCGCAAGCGCGGGTTGCCACCTCAGTGGTGTCACGAGGTTTTGGATGAACGCAACTGGGACCTTGTGCGGGAGCTCCGCAGAGTATTGAGTTCCGCCAAAAGGAACTATGGGCCCTCAGTCCAGGTTGCTGACGCTCAACTGGACGAGCGACCGGATGAGGTCTATGCGGATGAAAATACGTAACGAGGCGTTGTCTCCGACAAGCCTGAGTTTGTGGCGTGCCATGCGGAGCTAGTTAAACAGCTCCGCAAAATGGCCCAAAGGTTGTCGAAGTCCCTACCCTCGATAACACGGGCTAATCACCTGCCCTATGTCTGCATGGCAACCTCCAGTGGATCGCGCTGTCGATGCACCGGTCTTGATGACGATATGCGGAATAAGGGGTGCACGTATCTGGATCGGACCTGCTCCCCTGGGGGGACTGATAACTCAAGGTGAACGTCGGAGAAGCTCGCCTCGATCTTTGATCGGACTGACACATGTCGGGAGACTCATCGACGTTCAGCAGTGCGCTGAATCCGTTGTCTTGAGCAGAACTCGCAAGTCGCTCAAGGCGCGCTTGTGCAATTGCGATACCCTGCCCTTTGTCAGTTGCAATTGTCTGGCAATCTCGTTGAAGGGGACCTGATGGTAGTAGTGCAGCGTCAGGATGGTTCGCTCGCGCTCCTGTAGCAATTCCAATCGACGACTGACGGCCGCGAGAAGACTATGGCGCTCCATCTCCGTATAGGCATCCGGTGATGCGGACTCCTGTGCAGGCATGGACTGCGTGTCCATCAAAAAACCCAGGCCTAGTTGCGCTGTGATTGACACGAACACTTCCAGCGGATCGCCCTCTTCGCCGCCTTCCGGCATATCGGTATTCATGAGCGACTGAGTGCGTTCGTGCAGCAAATCGCTCTCCGGTTGCCTGGATACCTGCACCCGCACCTCACTCAGCGCGCGCAAGCCGTCGAATACCGCGCCACGAACGCGCGAACGTGCATACGTTGAAAACGCAGCACCAATGAACGGATCGAATCGCTCCATGGCATCAAGCATGCCCACCAGCGCATTCTGTACACAGTCTTGCCATGCGTCGCGCACCAGGTAGACGCGCAGGTAGACGTCTCTTGCGAGCATGCGGGCCCAAGGCGAATATTTCAGTACCAACGCGTCGCGGGCACCGGCATCGCGTTGCTTTCGCCATTGCTCCCAGAGTTGAAGTTCGGCAACGTCCAAGTCCGCCTGTCCGTCCGCTAGACGTGATAGCTGCTTAGCAGCGCCTGGGCCAGCAAGGACCAGCCGTTGATCAGCAGGAACAGCAGGATCTTGAGCGGAAGGCTGATGGTGGTGGGCGGCAGCATGATCATGCCCAAGGCCATCAGGATGGCAGCCACCACCAGATCGATCAGCAGAAACGGCAGGAAAATCACAAAGCCAATCTGGAAGGCGGTGCGCAGTTCGCTCAGCATGAATGCGGGGATGAGCTGCAACGGCCCGATGTCATCGACCGATTTGGGCGGCGGCAGCTTGGACATTTTCACTACGGCCAGCAGATCCTCTTCATGAGTCTGCTTGATCATGAACATCTTGAAAGGCTCGAATGCCTTGACGACAGCCAGCTGAGCTGGAATTTCATGGCGCAGATACGGATCGAGCGCTGCTTGTTTTGCGCTCTGAAACACCGGATTCATGGTGAAAAGCGTCAGGAACATGGCCAGGGTAATCAGCACGCTGTTCGGCGGAGTCTGCTGCAGGCCGATGGCGCTGCGCATCAGCGATAGCACCACGATGATGCGCGTAAACGAGGTCAGCGCGATCACCATCAACGGGATGAACGAAAGCAGCGTGAGCAACAGGAAGGAGCGAAGGATCGGTGAGTAGTCCTCGGTGCTCGCCTTGGCAATGGCATCCTGCAAAGGGTCTGAACACCACGCCAGTGTGGGCAGAAACGAGGCTGCAAGAAGCATTACCAGAATGCATAGACGTTTGCGCGTCATACATCCACCTCATTGCCAGTGGCGCGTGGCAGCGGCGTCGTGGCCGCGCTTGTTGCCCGCGAACTTTCGGTGAGCAGATATGACTGCCCGTCATACTCAATCACATGCACCGTGGTGGCCGCGCTGATGCGCCGACTCACGATCACGCGGATGTCCTTGCCATTGGACGTATCCGATGGACGCGCAGGCGATGGTAGCCAGCCGCGTCTGCGCGAGTACAACAGCACGGCGATGAGCAGTACGAGCAGGACACCCGTGGTGACAAACGCCGTCACCATCGATCCGGTGCTCATCGCGGCATCGGTACGGTAAGGGATGGCCGGCGTGGCGAGCGCCGGAACCACCGCCATGCTGCGTGTAAATGCCGAAAGGGTCACAGGATCTCGACTATTTTCAGGCCAAAGCTGTCGCCCACTGCCATCAGCAGTCCGCGTGCGATCGGCTTGCCATCCAATTGCAAGGTCACCGGTGCATCAAGGTCGGCATCCAGCTCGATGCAATCGCCCTTGCCCAGTGAGAACAAACGGTCCACGTTGACTTGCGCGCTGCCAAGCAGTACGTCGAGCCTCACGTTGACGTGTCCAAGCATGTCGAGATTGCGCTTGATGAGTGGCTCGACCGCATGTTCCGGAAAGACAACTTCTTCCAGCTCGATGGGTGCGGCAACGACTTCAGTCATGATGATGATCTCGTGTGATGGCGCCATCGAGCACGATGGCGCGCTGTGTTCCCGATCGCCGCAGATAGCCCGTAGCGACCGCTCCCCTGCCCTCCACGCGAATATGCAGGGCGTCTTCAAGCTTTCGTTCGGCCACTAGCACCTCACCCACTTCCAGGTCGGCGAGTTGTGCCAGGTCGACCTGGCCCAGTGCCATGGTGGCGCTGATCCGAACCGGAAGTCGCGACAGCGCATGCTGTCGTTCCGTCAACACCGCCGCGCCTGCATGCGCAGCCGGCGGAACCAGTCGCGTGCCCAATTGGCGGTCGACAAGCAGCGTGATGGGAAACCGGCCCAGATGAACCAGTACGGCAAACGCCCCGTAGCGCTCTTGTGTCAGCGATGCCGGCAGTGCCTGCTTGCTGACCTGGGCGAGCGTCACGCCGCCGGAGCGACGATGTATCGATGTGGCCAGATCATTGAGCGCCTGATCTGCGATAGACGCCGCGAGCGCGCCGTCGTCATCTGCTCCCACAGCAGCAAGATGGCGCCCCAGTGCTTCAACGGCTCGCCCACCGATGTGAATGGCGAGTACGCCGTGCGATCCGCTGGCAACAAAGCCACCCTGCAGTCGTGCCGGGCCGTCCAATTCGGCGGCAGCTTCGCAACTGAACTGACTATCGGCTGACTCCAGCCACCATTGATGCGACCAATCCTCCAGCAACCCGGTGAGCACGCCTTCCAGCGCAGCGCGACGTGACTGGCCAATCCAGCCGAAATGCAGTTCGTCCATGTCCTTCAGCTGCCCTGGGTCGATTGATACAGCTGCTGCAACATGTCGCTGGATACGGTCATCACGCGCGAACTGGCCTGATATCCACGCTGAATCACGATCATGTCGGCCAGTTCGCGCGTGAGATCCACGTTGGACATTTCGAGGCTGCTTCCCTCGATCTGGCCAAGCGCACCGGACCCAGCGCGCCCTACCGTAACGGCCTGGTTCTGCGGTGGCAGATACAAGTTGCCCTGGATGGCCTGTAGCGAACTTTCATCGGGAAACGTTGCCAAGGCCAACTGCGGACCGGCCTTGGTTTCGCCATCGGCATAAGTCAGCTGCAACACGCCCTTGGTGTCGAACGATTCATTGGTCAGCCCGATGACGCCGTGACCGTCCTGCACCTTGGCAGCCACGCTGGAAGGTTCGCCGGGAATGCTGGTCGCACCGCTCAAGCTGCTGGGCGCGCCGAAATTGAAGATGATGGTCTGCGGGTTGGAGCCAAGCTGGCGGGTAATGCTGATCTCGTTGAATGCCGGTTGCGGCGAGCCGTTGGCGCCGAAATGAATGCTGCCGCTGCCGAGCGTATTGCCGCTGGCATCAGTAATGGTGGCCGTCCAGTTGTTGACCCCCGTCTGCGTGGGCGGCGTCATGGTTAGTGTGAGCTGATGCGCTATGCCCTGATCGTCATACACGTTGATGCTGCTGACGGTACTGGAGGTCGTGCCGACAATGTTGCCGGTAATGTTGACGCTCGTTGTGGCCTGGGCGGGCAAAGTGCGCAAGCTGCTGACATCGATCGCGCCAAAGTTGCCGCTGGCGTCGTAGCCCTGCACAAAGTATTTATTTACCGAGTCGGCCAGCTTGCCATCGCTGTTGAGTTCGAACTGGCCGGAGCGGGTGTAATAAAGATTCCCTTCGGAATCCTTCAGGATGAACAGGCCGGAGCCCTGAATCGCCACGTCCGTGTCGGAGTTTGCCTGCTCGATCTGACCTTCGCTCAAATTCCGCCCGGTGCCGGCGATCTTGGTGCCGTCGTCGTCCATGACGTTCTCAAAAAACGAATCATTGCCGCGAAAGCCCGGCGTGTTCATGTTGCTGATGTTGTCGCTGATCGTATTGAGGCTTTGCGAGAAGCCAAACAATCCCGACACGCTGTTGTACAACGCTTGCATGATGTTGGATGTCATCGCGTACTCCTGATCAAGGCGTTACCAGCTGAACTTGCGAGAGCTGCACATTTGGAATCACGGTGTTGTTGGCGCCGGTCACCGTCAATTGCACGCCGCTGGAGGTAAACGAAATGGCCGTGACCTTGCCGGCGCTGGTCGAACCATCGGCATTGGTGACCTGCACGGTGTGCGACAGCAGATCCAGCGACTGGCCGCTCGATCCAATGGTGAGCAGGTTGTTGATCCCGGTGACCTCCTCGCTTTGCTGCTCGATGCTCACGAACTGCGCGAGCTGAGTGAGGAACTGACTGTTGTCCAGCGGCTGAGTCGGGTCCTGAAACTGCAGCTCGTTGACGAACAGCTGGATGAAGTCCTGTTCGTTGATACCCGAGTTGGGTAGCGCGGACGGATCGGTCGTGTTCAATACGCTGCCAATAGCATCAACCGCCATGCCCGCTCTCCTTGGAAGATGGTGTTGCCGAAGTCCATATCTCGCGTCCGTTCAACACAACGCGCCGAAGATTGACGCCTTGCTCTCTCGCATAAGCCGTCAAGGTGTCGAGAAGTTGGTTCAAGTGGACGGCGCCTAGCCGATAGTCGCGAAGCCATGCGGTCACGCCATGGCCGCCGTCGCGACTGAAATGCAGGGCACGCTCGGCCCATCGAACGGCCTCTTCGCTCTCCGAAAGCAGGGGCGAGGTGACTTCAAAAAGGCTGGTCAGATCGGCCCGCTCGTCGGCAGGTTCATTCGCCGGAATCATCACGCCCCACGGGGTCTGGCCATCCGCACCGGACTGGACGTGCGTGGCTGTGACGTTCGAAGCCGCCAGGGATGGTTGGGCCGCCGTGCTGGAAACGTCCCTTTCCCAGGAGCTTTGCATCGCTTCTATCGAGGTGTCGTCGGCCGTGTTCATGGCGCCGAGCTCTGACAGATAACCCTGCGCGCGCAAATGCAACCCGAAGATGCGTGCTCCAAGAAAGGCCTCGGTAATGCCGATGGGACTGACCGGGGCCTGAGTTCCAACCGTCACGGTTGCCGCCGCCTCCGCGGGCGATGGGCCACTCTCCTCCGATGCCACACGCTGCAGAATGGCCTGCTCCGTCTCTACGCCAGCCCGCTGCGCGACAGGCGTGGGGGCCCTCGCAGTGCGCTCTGGCTTGGCATTCTCCCGTTGCACGTCTGCACCCAACTCCTGCGCAAAGCTTTGGATGGGTTGCGGCGAGGCGGAATAATTCGTCGCGAGGGTCGCTTGATCGATGCCACTCAATCCACTCATGCGTCCCCCTTGCGCCGCTCGGTCCACAGCTCGATGGATTCTTCCTGGGCTTTGGCCGCGTGCTCTTGATACAGGGCGTCGCGCGTTTCCTTCAGCTGCTCGCCAACCCGTTCCCGATAGCGCTTGGCCTGCCAATTGGCTTGCGCACATTCGGCTCGCCGCTGCTCTACTTCGGCGAGTGCTTGTTCGGCGCGGGCTTGGCGCTCTCCCATTGCGGCATCGAGCAACGACAGCATTTCCAGTCGCGTCAGGTCGAGATGCCCACTTGCTGCAAGACCATCCTCCCCGGCGCGCGTCAACGCGTCGCGCTGGCTCTGAATGTTGGTGCAGGCCTGTTGATGCTCGCGTTCTTCGGCCGTCGTTTTCGCCAGTTCGGCAGCAGCCAGCGATTCCCTGACCTTGGCCATTCGCCATAGCGATTGGTAGGAGCGAAGGCGCGAAGTCTTGGGGCTCATGCAGCCTGCCCCTGCAGCACAGCGCGAAAGCGGGTCATGCTGTCGCTGCGACTGGACGAATGCTCGGGCAATTGCCGCAGGCAATCGATCAAAGCGGGGTACAAGACGATGGCTTCGTCCAGCGCCGCATTGCTCCCGGCCTGGTAGGCACCCATGTCGATGAGATCGCGTGAGGTTTCGTAAGTGGAAATAATCGACTTGATGCGCGTGGCCAGCGCTCGCTCACCATCACTGGCGACACGAGAAACCAGGCGACTGACGCTGGAAAGCAGATCGATGGCTGGTAGCTGGCCACGTGACGCCAGCTCGCGTGACAGCACAATGTGGCCGTCCAGTATCGCGCGCATATGATCGGCAACTGGCTCGTTCATATCGTCGCCCTCCACCAGCACGCTGTAGATGCCGGAGATGGAACC
>Ga0209258_100719_pt1 | contig 22138 bp, 21 predicted proteins | sample Araplaol_mTSA_r2_FD_184281 | JGI IMG/M metagenome (GOLD analysis project Ga0209258, IMG submission 184281) | Arabidopsis root microbial communities from North Carolina, USA - plate scrape CL_Col_mTSA_r2 (SPAdes) (version 2) | ecosystem: Host-associated > Plants > Roots > Endosphere | place: USA...
CACCAGGTCGGCGACGACCTGCTGCGGCTGGTGGCGGCGCGGCTGCGCGAGACGCTGCCGGGCGCGGGCTGCCTGGCCCGCGTGGGCGGCGACCAGTTCATGGCCTTCCTGCCCGAGCGCGACCTCGCCGCGGCCCTGCGCGAGGCGCAGGCGAGCCTGGACCGGATGCGCGAGCCCGTCGTGCTGGTGGCCAGCGCCGAGATCGTCACGCTGTCCGCGGGCGTGGCCACGCTGGACGCGCAGTCCGCGCGCGCGGTCGACGCCGTCTGGCGCGCCTGCGACGCCGCGCTGCACGCCGCCAAGGCGCGCGGCCGCGACCGCGTCGTCGCATTCGACGACGACACGCGTCGCGTCGTCGCGACGCGGCGCGACAGGATGTCCGCGGTGGCCGAACTGCAGCTGCGCAACCGCGCGCTGCGCGAGGAGGCGCGCACCGACGCGCTCACGGGCCTGCGCAACCGCCTCGCGCTCGACGAGCTGCTGCACGCGGTGGCGGGCGACGGCGACCGCCGCGTCCAGCGCGCCGCGGTCGCCTTCATCGACGTCGACCACTTCGGCAACTTCAACCACAGCCACGGCGACGCGGCCGGCGACGAGGCGCTGCGCACGGTGGCGCACGCGATCCGCGCCATGGCGCGCGAGGCGGACCTGGTGTTCCGCAAGGGCGGCGAGGAGTTCGTGGTGGTGCTGCCCGATGCCGACGGCCACGCCGCGGTGGCCGCCGCGGAACGCATCCGCGGCGCCGTCGAGGCGCTCGCACTGGCCCACGCGGCCTCGCCGGTGGCCGGTGTCGTCACGGTGACCATCGGCGTGGCCAGCGGCCCCCCCGGCGTCACCCTGCGCCAGCTGCTGCAGGCCGCCGCCGAACGGACGATGGCGGCCAAGGTGGGCGAGCTGCGCAACCGCGTGCACGCGGTGCGGCTGCCTGACGCCGCGGGGCCGGTCGAGGCGCCTCAGCCGCGATAGAAGTACGGATCCAGCACGCTCACCGCGGTGATCGAGTCGATCGGCAGGTTGTTGTTGCGCGCGGTCTCGCGGATCGCCTCCGGGTTGGGGGCATCGTAGATGCAGAACGTCTTCTTCTGGTCGTCGCTGACATAGGAGTGCACCCAGGTCACGCCGCTCTTGGCGTTGCTCGCGACGACCGTCATGCAGACGTCGGCGCCCTGGTTGTCGACGGGGATGTGCAGGCCTTCGGGAAACGTGCGTTCGACGAGGTAGCGAGGCATGGCGGACTCCTGGTTGGTTGCAGCCGATGTTCGACCGTGCAATGGAGCGTAGGCCTGCAGTGCCCCGGCCGCAACGGCGCGATTGCCCAGATTGGCGAGGCCGTCTGCCCATTTTCGGCCTGCCCGGCCGGACGACCCGTCCTACGGCGCGATGCCCGCGCGCGCCGCGGCCGCCGCCGCCTCCATGCGCGAATTCACCCCTAGTTTGACGAACGCGGCGGCGACGTGGTGGTCGACCGTGCGCACCGATCGGCACAGCCGCTCGGCGATCTCGGAGTTGCGCAGGCCGGTGCACAGCAGCGCCAGCACCTCGCGCTCGCGCTCCGTGAGCTGGTGCGGATTGACCTGCGTCGACGCGCGCGCGCCGCGCCGCACGCCACGCACGCCGGCGGCGCGCAGCGTCCTGCGCAATCGGTCGGCGGCAGCGTGCGCGCCGAGCTCGTCCAGCCGCGCCAGCGCCTCCAGCCGCGCGGGGTCGTCACCGTCGGCGAGCGCCAGCGCCTGCTCGTACGGCGCGCCGAGCGCGCCCCATGCCTGGGCGGCCTCGCGCCAGCGCCCCTGCAGCAGCAGCGCGTGCGGCGGCGCACAGGGCGTGGGTGGCGGTTCGCGGACACCCGCGCGCCGCCGCCAGACGGCGAGCTCGCCGGCGTACCACGGATGCGCGTGGTACTGCGCCTGCGCCAGCGCATCGCGGGCCTCGTCGGCGGCGGCGGCCAGGTCGCCGCGCAGCCACGCGGCCTCGGCGCGCGCGCAGCGCACCGGCGCCATTCGCTGCAGCGTGCCGCTGCCCAGGGCCAGCGCGAGCGCCTCGTCCAGCGTGCGCGCCGCCTGGGGCTCGCCGCAGCGCGCCTGGAGCCGCCCGAGCGCGGCCAGCGCCATCACGCGGCTGGTGGTGGCCTGGGCCGGCTGCTGCACGACGTCGAGCGCATGTTCGCGTGCGTCGTCCCACTGGCCGAGGTGCAGCTCGCACAGCGCCAGCCATGCCAGGCCGTAGTGGCGGTAGAAGTCGATCTCGTGCTGGTGCGAGAAGGCGACGGTCGACTTCAGGTGCGCGCGTGCTTCGCACAGCCGCCACACCTCGCCGGACCCCGAGCCGAGGTTGCTGTAGGTGTTGGCGGCCAGGCCGTGCAGGCCGCTTGCCAGCGCGAGCTCCAGTGCGCGGGCCAGGTGCGCGCAGCCGGCGTCGTAGTCGAGGAACAGGGTGGCGGTGCCGAGCGTGCCGGTGGCCTCGGCGAGGATCTCGCGTTCGTCGAACCGCGTGGCGAGCGCGATCGCCTTGCCGGCCCACGCGACCGACTCGACGCAGTCGCGATCGAGCATGCGCAGTTGCGCCTCGACGCGGTACGCGCGCGCCAGGTCGGGGCATGGCGGCAGCGACTCGAGCAGCCCGATGGCGCGCTGGCTGGCGGCGTCAGCCTCGGCATTGCGCAGCGCCAGCACCAGGGCGAGGGCCAGGCCGCTGAGGTTGGCGGCCTCGGCCCGCGGGTCGGGGTGCTGGCGATGCCATTCGGACAGCCGGCGGTGCGCGTCGATCGCCTCGTCGAGCTGGCCGGTCAGCCGGCACTCGCGGGCGTACGCGGCCAGCCACTCGCCCTTGGCCATGCCGCCATCGCCGTGCGCGAGCGCCGTGCGGTAGTGCGCCGCGGCTTCCGCATGCGCGCCGCGCTGCAAGGCCTGGCGCGCGGCCTCGGGGGCAAGCGTCGCGACCGCGCGTGCGTCGCAGGCGCGCACGGCGTGATGCACGCGCCGCGCGAGGGGGACGTCGGCGTTCGCGAGCGCACGCAGCACGTCGGCGTGCAGCGCGCGGGCGATCGGCGCCGACAGCGAGGCCTCGACCGCGACCCGCGCCAGCTCGTGCCGAAACGCATAGGCGCCGTCGACCGCGACGAGCAGCCCCGAGTTCAGGCAATCGTCGAGTGTCGCGGCATCCGGCCCTTGCAGCGCATCGATGAGTGCCGCCTCGATGCGCGCAGGGACCGTCGAGGCGAGCCGCACGACGGCCTGCGCCGCCGGCGCGAGCCGCGCCAGGCGCGCGAGCACCAGGTCCTGCACGCCGCGCGGCACGCCCTGCGTGCCGTGGCGCAGCACTTCGCTGACGAACAGCGGGTTGCCGTGGGTGAGGGCGTGCAACCCCTCGGGCGTGCGCATCGCTGCCTGCGCCAGCGCGGCGACGGCCGCCGCCGACAGGGGCGCCAGCGGCAGGCGCGTCACCAGGCTGGCGGGCAGCTCGCCGAGCAGCCGGCGCAGGGGGTGCGCGGCCGACACCTCGTCGTCGCGCCAGGACATCACCAGCAGGCACGGCGCGCGGTCGATGCGGCGGCCGAGGAACTTCAGGAGGTCCAGCGTGGCATCGTCGGCCCAGTGCAGGTCCTCGAAGATCGCCAGGACCGGTTCGCGGCTGTGCTGCAGCGCCGCGAGCACCCCGTCGAACAGCTCCGAGCGCGCGTGCCCCGGCCGCAGCAGGGCGCCGAACGGCACCTCGGCGTCGCGCGCGATGTCGTGCAGCGGCGCGAGCGGATGCGGCGTCTCGAGGGCGTCGCAGGCGCCCCACCAGAGCGCCGCGCCGCCGCGCCGTGTGGCCATCGCCTTCAGCAACGTCGTCTTGCCGATGCCCGCCTCGCCGCTGACCAGCACGAGATGCCCGCCGCCCTGGCGCACGGCCTGGAGCTGGCGGTCGAACGCCAGCAGGGCCGCGTCGCGCTCGAGCAGCTCCATGGCCTCACGCCGGCGGCAGGCGGTCGAGCGCCGCCATCACGGCGTCCAGGTCGGCGGGCGCCACGTCCAGGCCGAAGCCGTCGCCCAGCACGTCGGCGAATTCCGCGCGCGTGTGCAGATCGCGCTCGACCGGGGCGGCATGCTCGGGCTGGAAGGCCGACAGCCGGCGGTTGAACAGGCGCAGCCGCCCGCCCTCGATCGCACGCCCGATCAGCAGGTTGGCGCCCAGCATCGACTTGGGCCACGTGGCCACGAACCAGTTGCCCATCTCGCAGTCGATCGGGTGCGGCACGCTGCGCTGCAGCTGGTAGCAGTCCTTCCACCCCGCGAGCTCGCGCTGCTGCAGCAGGACCTCCTGGCCGACGTCCACGAGCCGGTACAGACCGCTGCCGGCGGCCTGCGTGTCGCGGCTCGCGAGCGTCAGCGGTGCGGTGGGTGCGAGGATGCCGCAGCCGACGTCGACGAGCAGGTCGGCCCCATCGAGCACCACCCGCGTGGCCAGATGCGTGCGCGCCGTGAGGACGTCGGCCGGCACCCCCGAGCGGATGCGCGCCTCCATCGCGTGCGCGTCGAAGCCGATGGCCGTGAGCGCGCTGCGCATCAGCGTGTTCTGCTCGAAGCAGTAGCCGCCGCGGCGCTGGCGCAGCATCTTCGCCTGCAGGCCGTCCAGATCGAGCCGCGGCACGCGACGCGCCAGCACCTCGATGTTCTCGAACGGCACGGCGCTCGCGTGCAGCGCCACCAGCTGGTCCAGGCAGGCGCGCGTGGGCGCCGGCGTGCCCGCGAAGCCGATCCGGCGCAGGTAGCCGTCGAGGTCGAATCCGGTCGCCGGGGTGCTCATGCGGCCTCGACCCGCCACGCGTACGCTGCGAGCACGTGCTCGGCGCCGTCCCGCCGGAATTTCTGCTCGGCGTCCGTGAGGTTGACGATGACCGCGACACGGTCCGCGTCCTTGCGGCGCTCGAACGCGAACAGCTGGTCGTTGCCGACATCCAGCACCGTCGCCGTCCCGCCGTACTGGCCGGCCGCAAGCGCCGGGTGCCTGTGCTTGAGTGCCACGAGCGCGGTGTAGAACGGCTGCAGCTCGTGCGTTCCCCAGTCGATCGGATCCTTCTCGAAGAACGCCAGCCGTTTCGCGAGGCGCGCCTCCTGTCCGCCATAGACCAGCGGCACGCCGGGCAACGTGAACGTGAGCACGGCCAGGGGCAGGTACGCCTCGCCGTAGAGCTCGGCGTCGGTGCCGTTCCACGAGTTGAAGTCGTGGTTGCTGGTGAAGCGCATGCGGTAGGCCGACGGCGGGTAGCCGTGCGGCTCCTTCGCGAGCCAACGGCGCAGCTCGGCCGCGCCGGCCTGGCCCTGGCCGATGCGCTCGAACAGCTGCGCCAGGTCCCAGCTGTAGGTCATGTCGAACGCGGCACGGTGCAGCTCGATCTTGTCGGCCTCGGCGAGCATGAACATCGGCTTGACGGCGTCGAGCTCGCGCCGCGCGCGCTCCCAGAACGGCGTGGGCACTTCGCCGGCGACGTCGCAGCGGAAGCCGTCGACATCGACCTCGGTCACCCAGAACCGCATCGCCGCGATCATCGCGTCGCGCAGCGCCGGCGCCTCGTAGTTCAGCTGCGTCACGTCGGACCAGTGCTCCTCGCGGGGTGTGCCGGCGTTGAACGTGACGGGGAACACCTGCCCGTGCGCATCGAGCCTGTACCAATCCGCGTGCTCGCGTGTCCAGGCGTGGTCGAAGGCCGTGTGATTGGCGACCCAGTCGAGGATCACCTTCATGCCCTGCGCGTGCGCGGCCCGCACGTAGGCGCGCGCGTCGTCCAGCGTGCCGAACTCCGGATTGACGGCGGTGTAGTCGCGGATCGAGTAGTAGCTGCCGAGTATGCCCTTGCGGTGGAGCCGTCCGATCGGCTGGATCGGCATCAACCACAGGATGTCCACGCCCATCTGCCTGAGCCGCGGCAGTTCGGCCATCGCGGACGCCAGCGTGCCCGGCGCGCTGTACTGGCGCACGTTGACCTGGTAGACCACGGCCTCGCGCGACCATGGCACGTGGGGCATGTCGGGCGGGGAGTCGGCGGCGTGGGACGAGGTCATGGCAAGGGCGGGCGCGATGGCGAGCAGCGAAAGGATCCCGCGTCGGCGCAGGGACATGGCGTGCCTCCTTGGCGATCCAGTTTAGTCCGGCTGGCCTGCCCGGCGGGCCGCGTGGTCAGCGGTGCGCGGCCGCGCGCCGGGCCGGCGTCTTCGCGAACATCGGCATCTCGCGCAGGATCCAGGCGAGCAGCTCGCGCGGCGCCGTCGCCAGCGGCCGGCCGGTGCGCACCAGCACCCGCGCGTGGATGCCGCGGAACAGTGCGTGGTCGATGGGAACGACGGCCAGCTCGCCGGCGGCCGCCTCGCGGTGCACCGCGAACTCGCCCACCAGCGCGACGAAGCTGCCGGTGGCCGCGACGCGCTTGAGCGCCGCCAGCGAGTTGGTGGTCAGCGCAGGCCGCAGGACGACGTTCCCGGCACGCGACAACGCGTCGACGGCCTGGCCGATGCCGAACGAGCCGGGCATCAGCGCCAGCGGATGCGCGAGCAGGTCCGCGATGCGGGCCGGCGCCTGGCGCCAGGCGAGCGGGTGATCAGGCCGCGCCATCGCCACGATCGGCTGGCGCGAGCTCGCGAGGCGCTCGATGGCGGCGTCGGCCGGCGGGTTGTACGCCAGCCCGATGTGTGCGCGGCTCTCGGCCACCTCGCGCACGAGCGCGTCGGCCGACAGCGTGTCGATGGCGATGTCCAGCCCGGGATGGCGGGCGCAGAAGGCGGCCAGCACCTGGTCGACCAGCACGTCGACGAAGCCCTCGCTGATGGCCAGCCGCACGCTTCCGGAGTGCAGGCCGCGCAGCGCCTGCAGCCGGTCCTCGAGCTGCTCCTGGTGCGTGCGGTAGCCGCGCCAGAACTCCAGCAGGTGCGCGGCGGCCTCCGTCGGCTTGACGCCACGCGCCTGGCGCTCGAACAGCGTCGTGTCGAGCTCGTCCTCGAGCAGCCGGATCTGCCGCGTGATGACCGACGGCGCCGTGTTCAGCGCATCGGCCGCGCCCCGGATGCTGCCGTGCGCGAGCACCTCGCGGAAATAGCGCAGGCGTTGCTGATTGATCTCGCGCATGGGCCTCCAGAGCGTTGCCTTGGAGGCAACGAAGCGTGAGTTTAGTTGCTCTTGTTCAGATCGGAGCAGACGCCGAACATGCGCTCATCGCAGCAAGGAGTCCGCCATGACCCCCGTTTCCGCCCCCTCGCGCCGTCTGTTCCTCGGCACCGCCGCCCTCGGCCTGACCGCCGCCACCGCCCAGCTGGCGCTGGTGTCACAGGCGCACGCGCAAGCGGCGCCCGCGGGCGCGGGGCGCGCGCTCGCGAGCTTCGGCCCGTTGCGCCAGATCGACGCGGGCCTGCTGAACGTCGGCTTCGTCGACGTCGGTCCGTCCGACGGCCGCGTCGTGATCCTGTTGCACGGCTGGCCCTACGACATCCACAGCTTCGCCGACGTGGCCCCGCGCCTGGTGGCCGCCGGCTACCGCGTCATCGTGCCGCACCTGCGCGGCCACGGCAGCACGCGCTTCCTGTCGCCCACGACGCTGCGCAACGGGCAGCAGGCGGCGGTGGCGCTGGACATCATCGCGTTGATGGACGCGCTGAACATCCGCAAGGCGGTCTTCGGCGCGTTCGACTGGGGCGCGCGCACCGCCGACATCATCGCGGCGATGTTTCCCGAGCGCTGCGAGGGCCTGGTGTCGGTCAGCGGCTACCTGATCAACAACCGCGAGGCGATCAAGGCGCCGCTGCCGCCTGCGGCCGAATATGCCTGGTGGTACCAGTTCTACTTCGCCACCGAGCACGGCAAGGCGGGCTACGCGAAGAACCGGCACGACTTCAACAAGCTGATCTGGAAGACGGCCTCCCCGAAGTGGGACTTCAGCGACGCCGAGTTCGAGCGCAGCGCCGCCTCGTTCGACAACCCCGACCACGTCGACGTCGTCATCCACAACTACCGCTGGCGCCAGAGCCTGGCCGAGGGCGAGGCGCGCTACGACGACCTCGAACGTCAACTCGCCGCCGGTCCGGCCATCTCCGTGCCGAGCATCGTGATGGAAGGCGACGCCAACGGGGCCCCGCACTTCACCGGCGACGCCGCGTTCCGCCGGAAATTCACGGGTCCGTATGCCTACCGCGTGGTCACCGGCGGCATCGGGCACAACCTGCCGCAGGAGGCGCCGCGCGAGTTCGCGCAGGCCGTGCTGGACGTGGCGTCCGGGCGCCTCTGAGCCGGCGCGGGCGGCGGACAGCGGGCGACGGCGACGACGTGAGGTCGTCGTCGAGCGCGTGATGTCCTCCCGTTTGCCGCCTGGCTCAGTCCAGCGCCTCTCGAGCCACGTCGGCCAGTTGATCGATCAGCCACACCAGGCCCGGATCCGCATCGTCGGCCGCGCGCCAGACGGCACTCACCTCGTGGCCTGGCACCTCGAACGGCAGGGCACTGGCGACCAGGCCGAGCGTCTCCCGCCACGCCCTTGCGATGAAGGTTGGCACGGTCACGAACGCTGGCAACGTGCGCACGATCAGGGGACTTGTCGCGAAGTGCGGGCTCGAGAAGATGACGCGTCGGGCGTGGCCGGCCGCCTCCAGCTGCTCGTCCACATGACCGCGCAGGCTCGCGTCGAAAGAGGTCAGTACGTGGGGATGGCGGAGGTACTGTGCGAGCGTCACCCGACGCGTGCTGATGGGAAGCTGCTGCGGCGAGAACAGGCACACGAAGGTCCAGCTCGCCAGCGGGCGCCGGCGGTGCCATGTGGGCGAAGCCGGCAGCGAGCCGATGGCCAGCTCGATGCGGCCGTCGTCCAGCAGTCCCGCTGCGTTGGCGCGCGTCGCGTCGACCGCGATCACGCGCGCCTTCGGCGACCGGTCGGCCAGGCGCCGCAGCAGCGCCGGCATCAGCGCGACCTCCAGCGAGTCGCTCAGTCCCAGGCGCCAGGTGCGCTCGCTCGTCGCGGGATCGAAGACAGGGCGCTGGCGCAGGTGATCCTGTACCGACGCGAGCAGCGGGGCGGTCGCGCGCGCCAACGCGTGCGCTCGCGGCGTCGGCGCCATGCCGCGCGACGTACGGACGAAGAGCGGGTCGTCGAATGCCGCACGCAATCGCTTGAGCGATGCGCTGACCGCCGGCTGTCCAAGGAACAGCCTTGCCGCGGCGCGCGTCACGTGGCGCTCCTGCATCAAGGCGTGAAAGACCAGCAGGAGGTTGAGGTCCAGCCGCCTGAAATCACGCGCGTCGATTACGTCCATGCTGTCAAACGATTTGAGTGATGACTTGCCAGTGGCTATCGTGAGGTATCGACGCGACTCCACGCGCCGGCCAACCAGGAAGCCATCATGAATCATGCAGCAAATACCAGCGATCTCCTGTCCGCCCAGAAGCTCGTCGTCCTTGGCGGAACGTCCGGCGTCGGCCTCGAGGTGGCGCGTTGCGCGGCGGCTCGCGGTGCCCGCGTCGTCATCGCGGGCCGCGACCGTGCCCGCGCGGATGCGGCCTGCGCGAGCCTTGAGGGCGCGGTGGTCGCCCATGCGCTGGATGCCGGCGACCGTGGCGCGCTCGACGCCTTCTTCGGCGAGGCAGGCCAGGTCGACCATCTCGTGCTGACGCTCAGCGGTGGCGAGGGCGCCGGCGAGTTCGCGAGCCTTGACCTGCGCGCGCTGCGGCGCGGCTTCGAGGCGAAGTTCTGGCCGCAGCTCGAGGCGGTTCAGGCTGCGCTGCCTGCGCTCGCGCCCACAGCCTCCATCACCTTCGTCACGGCGGTGTCGGCGCGTATCGCCCGGCCGGGCACGACCGGCCTGGCTGCCATCAACGGCGCGCTCGAGGCCATGGTCGGCGGCCTGGCGCGCGAGCTCGCGCCGCGACGCGTGAACGCCGTCTCGCCTGGTGTGATCGACACGGCGTGGTGGAGCCGTGTGCCCGCGCCCGCGCGGCAGGCGGTGTTCGAGGAGCAGGCGCGCACGCTGCCGGTCGGCCGCGTCGGCCGGCCTGAGGACGTCGCGCAGTCGGTCCTGTTCATGGCGACCAACGGCTTCACGACGGGCAGCATCGTCGAGTGCGACGGCGGCCTGCACCTGCTGTAGTTCGGCGGTCGCGAACGCCGCGAGCCGTGGAATCAACGATGCGATCGCGCAGGGCAAGGTGCCCCGGCCCGACTCACAGGGTGAAGTCGTAGTCGATCGAGAGCGGCGCGTGGTCGGAGAAGCGCTGGTCGAGGTAGATGTGCTCCTTCCGGGCGAGGGCCGCGACGCCGGGCGTGGCCAGGTGGTAGTCCAGGCGCCAGCCCACGTTCTTGGCCCAGGCCTGGCCGCGGTTGCTCCACCACGTGTACTGCTCCTCCTTGTCGTTCAAGGTGCGGAACACGTCGACCAGTCCGCCGTCGGTCAGCAGCCTGGTCATCCACTCGCGCTCCTCGGGCAGGAAGCCGGAGTTCTTCTGGTTGCCCTTCCAGTTCTTGAGGTCGATGTTCTTGTGCGCGATGTTGATGTCGCCCACCAGGATGAACTCGCGCTGGCCCTTGAGCGCCATCAGGTGCGGGTAGATCAGGTCGAGGAAGCGGAACTTGGCGGCCTGGCGCTCCTCGCCTGACGAGCCGCTGGGGAAGTAGCAGCTGATGATGCTCAGCTTGTCGAACGGGTGCTGCAGGCCGTCGGACGGCTTGTCGAAGCGGAACTCGACGTAGCGGCCCTCGGCGTCGAACTCGGCGTCGCCGAAGCCGGTGACGACCTCGGTGGGCGCGACGCGGCTGTACAGGCCAACGCCGGAGTAGCCTTTCTTGACCGCGTAGTGGAAGCGGCCGGCCATGCCGTCGAGGGTGTCGAAGGTCTCGTGCACGTGCTCGTGCTGCGCCTTGACCTCCTGCACGCCCATACAATCGGCCTTCATGGACTCCGCCCATGCAAGGAAGCCCTTGTTGTGGGCCGAACGGATCCCGTTCAGGTTCAATGTCACCAGGCGAAATCCCAAGGTAATCACTCCATGACAGCACCCACCAACGATCTGCTCGCGCAGGAATTCGTCCAGTTCTCGGTGGAGGCCGGTGTTCTTCGGTTCGGTGAGTTCAAGACGAAGGCGGGACGCCAGTCGCCCTACTTCTTCAACACCGGGTTCTTCGACGACGGCATGAAGCTCATGCGCCTGGGCGAATTCTATGCACGCCGGCTCCTCGCCTCGGGCGTCGAGTTCGACATGCTGTTCGGCCCGGCCTACAAGGGCATCACGCTGGCGGCCGCGGTGGCCATCGGGCTCGCGAAGCACGGCAAGAACGTCACCTATGCGTACAACCGCAAGGAAGCCAAGGATCACGGCGAGGGCGGCACGCTGGTGGGCGCGCCGGTCAAGGGCCGCGTGATGATCATCGACGACGTCATCACCGACGGCGCCTCCAAGCGCGAGGCTGCCGACCTGATCCGCGCCGCCGGCGCGGAGCCGGTGGGCGTGGCCATCACGATGGACCGCCAGGAGCGCGCGCGCGACGAGGGCGAGGACCGCCGCTCGGGCGTGCAGTACGTGGAGCAGACGCTGGGGCTGAAGGTGGTGGCCATCGCCACGCTGGCGGACCTGATGCAGCTGCTCGCCACCACCGGCGACCCCGCGCTGGCCGCCAGCAAGGACGCGGTCGCGGCCTATCGCGCCCGCTACGGCATCGACATCTGAGAGGGGTTCCGCCATGACCCATCGCCCCGTTTGCCCGCCACGCGCCATCCGGATGGCGATGGCGGCGCTGCTGCTTCTGGCCGCCGCCGGCGTGCAGGCCATGACCGTCAGCTACCAGTGCACCGGCCGGCGCCTGCTCACGGCGGAACTGAACCCGCGCAAGGGCCAGCTGCACTTCGAGGGACACGACTGGACCGTGCTGCGCGTGCCCGACAAGAACATGGCGCGCTACGTCAGCAAGAAGGACGACATCGAGGTCATCACGAAGGAGCGCGCGATGACCTTCACCCACGGCGGCGAGACGCTGCAGTGCCTCCTGTACTCCGACGCGCTGCCCGGCGATGCGCCGCGCACCCGGCCCGCGAACTGACATGAGCACCAACGATCCGTCCACCGGCGAGACCATCCTGCGCGAGGCCCGCATGTCCTGGTGGGCCCTGTGGCCGCGCGTCGTGCTGGGCCTCGTGGGCCTGGCGCTCGCCGGCTGGGGCCTGCTGCGGCAGGATCAGCTGGGCTACGGCGTCGCCGGTTTCGGCGCGCTGGCCTTCCTGTGGTTCGTGGGCGGCGCACTGCTGCGCCGAAGCGCGATGAGCGTCAAGCTGACCAACCGCTACGTCGTGCTGCAGCGCGGCCTCGTCAGCCGCCACACGTCCACGGTGATGCTCAACCGTGTCGAGAGCCTCGATGTCGACCAGAGCCTGTGGCAACGCATGACCGGCTACGGCACGCTGACGATCCGCGGCACGGGCAGCGAGGACCTGCGCCTGGCGGGCCTGTCCGACCCGGTGGGCTTCCAGACCGCCGCGCGCCAGGCGATCCACGCGGCGGCGGGCAGCGCGAACTTCTGAGCGTATCGCGAGGCAGGGCGGCACGTGGGGATCGCTTCCCCCGCACTCGACACTCAGGCCGCGAACGCGGTGGAATGCTCGAGGTCGTCCAGCAGGCTCGCATGCGTGCCAGGATTCCAGCCCAGTCGCTCGCGGGTCAGTGCGCTCGATGCCGGGTTGTCCATGCCCACGAAGTGCCCCATCGCGCCGAAGTGCGCGACGGCGTCGGCCTGGGACAGCGACCTCGCCGGAATGCCCAGCCCGCGGCCGATGGACTCCGCGATCGCCTTCAGCGTGACGCCTTGCTCCTCGACCGCGTGGTAGCGCGCGCCCGGCGCGCCCTTCTCGAGCGCGATCCGATACAGCGACGCCGTGGCCTGGCGGTGCACCGCCGACCAACGGTTCTGGCCGTCGCCGACATAGCCGGACAGGCCCTTGTCCTTGGCGATCATGATCAGGTAGCTGACCAGGCCCGCGCGATCGCGGTCGTGCACCTGCGGCAGGCGGATAGTCATCGCCCGGACGCCGCGCCCGGCCTGCGCAACGGCCATCTGCTCGGACACGCGCGGCGTCGCCTGGCTGGGCGGGTCGTCCTCGGTGCTCGCGCGGCCCGGCACGCCGGGGATGCCGGCCGTGACGACCAACGGCTTGCCGCTGCCGGCGAGCACGTCGCCGATCGCCTCGATGGCGCGGCGGTCGACCTCGCAGTTCTCGGCGAACTTCGAGAAATCGTGGATGAAGCCGGCGTGGATGACGCCGTCGGCCTGCGCGGCGCCGCGGCGCAGGCTGGCCAGGTCCTCCAGCGTGCCGCGGTGCACGTCAGCGCCTTGCGCACGCAACGCGTCCGCGCCCGCGTCCGAGCGCGCGAGCCCCAGGACCTGGTGGCCGCCGCGCAGCAGCTCGGGAACGATGACGCTGCCGATGAAACCGGTCGCGCCGGTGACGAAGACTCGCATGGGTTCTCTCCTTGTAGAGGTGTCAGGTACCTCGGTGTCGCCGGCTTGTCCGCCGGCACCGGTCTGCATGAAGGCACTTTAGAAGGCGGAATCGATACAATCCATGCTTCTCAGTCCACAAAATCTTCGCGATCGTCCGAAATGGCCCGGGACCCGCTGTCCGATGTGCTGTCGCTGCTGAAGCCGCGCAGCTTCATGTCGGGCGGGGTCGACTACGGCCCCGACTGGGCCCTGCGCTTCGGACCGCACGACGGCATCAAGTACCAGGCGATGCTGGCGGGCAGCTGCTGGCTGCAGGTCGAGGGCCTCGAGCCCGTGCGGGTGGAAGCGGGCGACTGCTACCTGCTGCCACGCGGCCTGCCGTTCCGCCTGGCGAGCGACCTGTCGCTGCCGCCGATGGATGCGCACGATCTGCTGAAGCTGCCGCTCAACGGCGGCATGCGCACCATCCACGGCGGCGGGCACTGCGTGGCCCTCGGCGGCCACTTCACCTTCGAGGGCCGGCACGCGCCGATGCTGCTGGGCATGTTGCCACCCGTCGTTCACCTGCGCTCCGAAGCCGACAAGGCGGCGATGCGCTGGTCCATCGAGCGGCTGATGCGCGAGATCCGGGATCCACAACCCGGCAGCTTCCTGATCGCGCAGCAGCTCGCGCACATGCTGCTGGTGCAGGCGTTGCGGCTGCACCTGAACGACGGCGCTGCGGGTGGCGTGGGCTGGCTGTTCGCACTGGCCGACCGCCAGATGAGCGCCGCGATGAGCGCGATGCACGCGCAGCCGGGCAGGCGCTGGACGATCGCCGACTTGGCCAGGGAGGCCGCGATGTCGCGCTCCACCTTCGCGCTCAAGTTCAGGCGCACGGTCGGCGCATCGCCGATGGACTACCTCACGCGCTGGCGCATGTTGCTGGCCGCCGATCGCCTGGCCGGAGGCGGCGAGACGCTCGCGACGCTCGCGCCCGCGCTCGGCTACGAGTCGGAGAGCGCGTTCAGCACCGCGTTCAAGCGCGTGATGGGCTGCGCGCCGCGGCACTACGGCCGCGTGGCCACGGGATGAAGACCTCCGGCACTCAGGCGCCCAGCTTCTTCTTCAGCATCTCGTTGACCTGGGCGGGGTTGGCCTTGCCCTTGCTCGCCTTCATCGCCTGGCCCACCAGCGCCTGGAACGCCTTTTCCTTGCCGGCCTTGAACTCGTCGACCGACTTCTGGTTGGCGGCGAGCACCTCGTCGAGGATGGCTTCGAGGGCGCCGGCGTCGTTCATCTGCTTCAGGCCCAGCGTGTCGATCACGGCGTCGACGTTGCCCGCCGTGCCCTTCTCGCGCGTCCACAGCGCCTCGAACACCTGCCTGGCGGCGTTGTTGGAGATCGTGCCGTCCTGGATGCGCTTGATCAGCGATGCCAGCAGCGGCGCATCGACGGGGCTCTCGTCGATGGACGTGTTCTCGGCGTTGAGGCGGCGCGAGATCTCGCCCATCGTCCAGTTGGCGACCAGCTTGGCCGGCGCGCCGGCGTCGCGCGCGGCCTCGTAGAAGCGCGCGGTGGCCAGCGACTGCGTCATCATCGCGGCGTCGTACTCGGGCAGGCCGTCGGTCTTGACGAAGCGTTCCGCCATCGCGCGCGGCAACTCGGGCATCTGCGCGCGCACCTGGTCGACCCAGTCGCGCGAGATCACCAGCGGCGGCAGGTCGGGGTCGGGGAAGTAGCGGTAGTCCTGCGCGTCTTCCTTGGTGCGCATCATGCGCGTCTCGCCCGAGTCGGGGTCGAACAGCACGGTGGCCTGCACGATGGCGCGACCGTCCTCGAGTTCGCCGATCTGCCAGTTGATCTCGTAGTCGATCGCCTGCTGCAGGTGGCGGAAGCTGTTGAGGTTCTTGATCTCGCGGCGCGTGCCGAACGGCGCGCCGGGACGTCGCACCGAGACGTTCGCGTCGCAGCGGAACGAGCCCTCCTGCATGTTGCCGTCGCAGATGCCCAGCCACATCACGAGCGCATGCAGCGCCTTCGCGTAGTCCACGGCCTCGGCGGAGGAGCGCAGGTCGGGCTCGGTCACGATCTCCAGCAGCGGCGTGCCCGCGCGGTTCAGGTCGATGCCGGACATGGAGGCCAAGCCCTCGTGCACCGACTTGCCCGCGTCCTCCTCGAGGTGGGCGCGCGTCAGGCGCAGCGTGCGCAGTTCGCCGTTGTGCATGAACGGCACGGTGCCGCCCTGCACGACGGGGATCTCGTACTGGCTGATCTGGTAGCCCTTGGGCAGGTCGGGGTAGAAATAGTTCTTGCGCGCGAAGATCGACAACGGTGCCACGGTGGCGTTCACCGCGAGGCCCAGGCGGATGGCGCGCTCGACCGCACCGCGGTTCAGGACCGGCAGCGTGCCAGGCAGCGCGAGATCGACCGCGCAGGCCTGCGTGTTGGGCGCGGCGCCGAACTCGGTGGACGCGCCGGAGAAGATCTTGCTGGCCGTCGACAGTTGCGTGTGGGTCTCGAAGCCGATCACGACTTCATAGCCGCGAATGAGGGTGCTCATGATGGAACGCTGTCCTTGGAAACGGTGGCCGCGGCGTCGGGCGCGCGGCCTGGGGAAACAAGTTCTTGTTCGGTGAGGCCGCTCGCGCGCGCGAGCGCCTGCACGACCTCGAGCGCGCTCGCGAGCGTGTCGCGGCAGCGCGCGACGTACTTCGGCGTGAGCTCCACGCCGATCGCATGGCGACCGAGGGCCAGCGCCGCGGCCAGCGTGGTCCCCGAGCCCGCGAAGGGGTCGAGCACGGTGTCGCCCGGGTCGGTGAACAGTTCGATGAACCAGCGCGGCAGCGCCTGCGGGAACGCCGCGCTGTGGCCCTTGTTGCCGCACTCGGTGGCCAGGTGCAGCACGTTGGTCGGATACGCCCGGTCGCGTCCCTGCCAGTTGGCGATGTTCTTGCCGAAGGCGTTGCCCACGCGCGAGTCGTGGCGCACGACGTCGTTGGCGCCCAGCGACTTCAGGCGCGTGTTCGCCCAGTCGCCCATCGGCACCATGACGGCGTCCTGGTTCATCTTGAAGCGCTTCTCGCGCGTGAAATGCAGGCAGCGCTCCCACGCGTCGCGGAAGCGGTTGGGCCACTTGCCGGGAAAGCAGTTGCGCTTGTGCCAGACGTACTCCTCCGTCCACAGCCAGCCCTGCCTGCGCATGGCGATGATCAGCTCGAGGACGTAGGTGTGGCGTTCGCCGTCCACCACTTTCTCCTTGATGTTGATCACCAGCGAGCCGGTGGGCTTGAGCACGCGCTTGAACTGCTCGGCGCGCGGCAGGAACCAGGCGACGTAGTCGTCGGCCGTGACCCCGCCGTAGGTGGACGCGCGCTGGTCGGCATACGGGGGCGACGTGACGATGAGATCGACCCGTTCCGCCGGCATCGAGCGCAGCACCCCGAGGCAATCGCCCGCGACCACGCCGCCACGAACGGGCGTGGCTTGCGGCAGGTGCTCGGCGCGCGCGTTCATCGACAGGCTCAGGCCTTGGGGCGTTGCAGGTGGAAGTCGGTCGCCTGCTGCAGCGCATGCGCCGCGTGCAGCAGCGCGCCTTCGGCGAAGTAGTTGCCCAGCAGCTGCAGGCCCACCGGCATGCCGCCATCGCCCAGGCCGGCGGGCACGCTCATGCCGGGCAGTCCGGCCAGCGAGCCGGGCAGCGTGAAGATGTCGGCGAGGTAGGCCTTGACCGGATCGTCGCCCTGCTCGCCGAGCTTCCACGCCACCGTCGGCGCCACCGGGCCGGCGATCAGGTCGCATTGCTGGAAGCAGGCCTGGAAGTCGTCGGCGATCATGCGGCGGATCTTCTGCGCCTGCAGGTAGTACGCGTCGTAGTAGCCGTGCGAGAGCACGTACGTGCCGATCATGATGCGGCGCTTGACCTCGGGGCCGAAGCCCTCGGAGCGCGACTTCTTGTACATGTCGAGCAGGTCGTCGTACTGCGCGGCGCGATGCCCGTAGCGCACGCCGTCGAACCGGCTCAGGTTCGAGCTCGCCTCGGCCGGCGCGATGATGTAGTACACGGGGATCGACAGCTCGGTGCGCGGCAGCGAGACGTCCACCAGCGTGGCGCCGAGCTTCTCCATCTGCGCGAGCGCCTCGCGCACACGGCCGCCCACGTCGGCGGCCAGTGCGGCCGGAAAGAATTCCTTCGGCAGGCCGATGCGCAGGCCCGCTAGTGGCCGGGTCGCCGTCGCGCCCGGACGCGCCTGCAGCATCTGCGCGTGGAAGTCCTGTGGCGGCTTCTGCACGCTGGTGGCATCGTGCTCGTCGAAGCCGCTCATGGCCGACAGCATCAACGCGCAGTCCTCGGCCGAGTGCGCGATCGTGCCGGCCTGGTCGAGGCTGGACGCGAACGCGATCATGCCGAAGCGCGAGCACACGCCGTAGGTCGGCTTGATGCCGGTGGTGCCGGTGAAGCTGGCCGGCTGGCGGATCGAGCCGCCGGTGTCGGTGCCGGTGGCCGCGGGCACCAGGCGCGCGGCGACGGCCGCTGCGGTGCCGCCCGACGAGCCGCCCGGCACGCGCGTCGCGTCCCACGGGTTCGTGACCGCGCCGTACGCGGAGTTCTCGTTGGCCGAGCCCATCGCGAACTCGTCGCAGTTGAGCTTGCCGAGGGACACCGCGCCCGCCACCTTCAGGCGGGCGACCACGGTCGCGTCGAACGGGCTGCGGTAGCCCTGCAGCATCTTCGAGCCGGCGGTGGTGGGCGACCCCGTCGTGACGAAGATGTCCTTGTGCGCGATGGGCACGCCCAGCAGCGGGTGATCGCTGCCCTCGGCGCCCGCGGCGCGCTTCGCGTCGGCGGCCGTCGCGGCGGCGATCGCGGCGTCCTCGTCGACGACCAGGAAGGCGCCGTGCGTGTCGGCCTTGGCGCGCGCCAGGAAGGCCTGCGTGGCCTCGACGCTGGAGACGGACCGGGCGGCCAGTGCGCGGCCCAGCTCGGCCACGCCCAAGGTGTGGAGTTCACCGCTCATTCGATCACCTTGGGCACGAGGAACAGGCCTTCCTCGGCAGCGGGCGCGTTGGCCATGTTGGCCTCGCGATTGTTGGTTTCGGTAACCGCGTCGGGCCGCAGGCGCAGCTCGACGTTGCCGATGGCCGAAAGCGGCGTGTGCAGCGGCTCGAGTCCGGAGGTGTCGACCGCGCTCATCTGCTCGACGATCTTGAAGAAGTCGTTCAACTGGGTCTGCATCGCAGGCCCCTCGGCGGGCGACAGCTCGAGCCGCGCGAGATGCGCGATGCGGCTGACGTCTTCGGGAGTCAAGGGCATGGGGGAAATCTCAGCTGGGGTCGGCGTCCCGCGAACCCCGGTCCCAGGGCGCCGGGCGGGTGCCGACCTAAAAAAGTTACGACCTGAGTACAGGCTCATCAGGTGCGCTTGCGGTATTATCCTCGGTTAATTCGAGGCATCGTGCACGAGCTGATTCATGACCTGAATCCAGCGTCGCCGGGCTCCCGAACCCACCCAATTCATGCGCCTTGCGGCGCCACGAGCGAGACGCACATCCAGGTTCGGAATCCCGCGGCCCGGGCCCCCAGGTCCCGCCTCCGGTTCCGGAGTCATACCCATCCAGATGGCCTGATATCGACCCCGCGACGACCCCCGCAAGCCGCCGACCCAAACGCCACCCCCTCCCGCCAATGTTCTCTTCGCTGCGCCGCTATTTCTCCACCGATCTCGCGATCGACCTCGGAACCGCCAACACGCTGATCTACGTGCGCGGCAAGGGCATCGTCCTGGACGAACCGTCGGTGGTCTCGATCCGCCACGAGGGCGGGCCGCACGGCAAGAAGATCATCCAGGCCGTGGGCAAGGAAGCCAAGGCGATGCTGGGCAAGGTGCCCGGCAACATCGAGGCCATCCGCCCGATGAAGGACGGCGTCATCGCCGACTTCGTGGTCACCGAGCAGATGATCAAGCAGTTCATCAAGATGGTGCACCCGCGCAGCCTGCTCACCCCGAGCCCGCGCATCATCATCTGCGTGCCCTGCGGCTCCACCCAGGTCGAGCGCCGCGCCATCAAGGACGCCGCCGAGGCCGCCGGCGCCAGCGCCGTCTACCTGATCGAGGAGCCGATGGCCGCGGCGATCGGCGCCGGCCTGCCGGTCTCGGAGGCCTCCGGCTCGATGGTGGTCGACATCGGCGGCGGCACCACGGAAGTGGGCGTCATCTCGCTGGGCGGCGTGGTCTACAAGGGCAGCGTGCGCGTGGGCGGCGACAAGTTCGACGAAGCCATCATCAACTACATCCGCCGCAACTACGGCATGCTCATCGGCGAGCAGACGGCCGAGAACATCAAGATGGGCATCGGCTCGGCCTTCCCCGGCTCCGAGGTGCGCGAGATGGAGGTCAAGGGCCGCAACCTGTCCGAGGGCGTGCCGCGCAGCTTCACCATCTCGTCCAACGAGGTGCTGGAAGCGCTGACCGACCCGCTCAACCAGATCGTCTCGGCCGTGAAGAACGCGCTCGAGCAGACGCCGCCTGAACTCGGTGCCGACATCGCCGAGCGCGGCATGATGCTGACCGGCGGCGGCGCGCTGCTGCGCGACCTCGACCGCCTGCTGGCCGAGGAAACGGGCCTGCCGGTGCTGGTGGCGGAAGACCCGCTGACCTGCGTCGTGCGCGGCTGCGGCATGGCGCTGGAGCGCATGGAGCGCCTGGGCGCCATCTTCACGAGTGATTGACGGCCCCGCCCCCCGCAGGGGGCGCTCCGCGGCGGTCGCTTGCGCTCCCTGCCCCCGAGGCGCCGGCCGCGAGCGGCCCGGCAGCGCCGGCTCCGCCGCTCCCTTGGACTTCCTGCGCAGTCGTGAGCGCCGGCGGCGGCCAGGGTGTGCGCTGCGCGCGTCGACCTGGTTCGCGTAGCGCGGGTTCTTTCGCACCGGATGAGGAACTCGCAGCAGTGATAATTCGTCTGACCGCTTTCCTTATTGTTTCGTCCTCCGCCGCGAACTGCGCGGCGCGCTGAGTACCCCATGCCGCTCGGTACCCTGGACCGCCGTCCACCGCCGTTGTTCCACCAGGGCCCGTCCGCACTGACGCGCCTGATGGTGTTCTCCGCGGTGGCGCTGTTCCTGATGGCGGCCGACACCCGCTTCGCGGTCACTCGCCCCCTGCGCTCGGCGCTGTCCATCCTGCTGCTGCCGCTGGAGCGCGCACTCGAGATGCCCGTGCAGGCACTGCATTCCAGCGGCGAGTATGTCGGCGGGCTGCGCCAGGCGCAGGCCGACCTCGCGAAGTCGCAGGCGTTGCTCACGGCCCAGTCGGCCAAGGCGGCGCGCGTGGACACCCTCATCGCCGAGAACAACCGCCTGCGCACGCTGCTCGACCTGCGGCCGGCGCTGGTGGTGAAGTCGCAGGCCGCCGAGGTGCTGTACGAGGCGAGCGACCCGTTCTCGCGCAAGATCTTCATCGACCGCGGCCTCTCGCAGGGCGTGGTGCCGGGCTCGCCGGTCATCGACGAGGCCGGCGTGCTGGGCCAGGTGACCCGCGTGTATCCGCTGTCGTCCGAGGTGACGCTGCTGATCGACAAGGAAGCCGCCATCCCGGTGCTCAACACCCGCACCCATCAGCGCAGCGCGGCGTTCGGCGCGGACGGCACCGCGATGGAACTGCGCTTCATGGCCGGCAACGCCGACGTCAAGGTGGGCGACGTGCTGCAGACCAGCGGGGTCGACGGCATCTATCCGCCGGGGCTGGACGTGGCGCGTGTCGCGAAGGTCGATCCGCGTGCCGATTCGTCGTTCGCCCGCATCGCGCTGGCGCCCACCGCGTCGGCCGACGGCGTGCGCCACGTGCTGGTGCTCGAGCCGATGGCGATGCAGCTGCCGCCGCGTCCGGCGCCCGAGCCCGAGCCCGCCAAGGGCCAGAAGGCGAACAAGGGGGCCAAGAAATGATCATGCCGCGCGGCTCCGACCAGCTGCTGCTGCCGGTCAATCCACTGTTCCTCTGGTTCTCGCTGGTGGTGGCGCTGCTGTTCAACATGCTGCCGCTGGGGCGCATCGCGGCGATGCCCGACCTGCTGGCCGTCGTGCTCGTGTTCTGGAACGTGCACCAGCCCCGTCGCGTGGGCATCGGCGCCGCGTTCTTCTTCGGACTGCTGATGGACGTGCACCAGGGCGCGGTGCTGGGCCAGCACGCCCAGGCCTACACGCTGCTGAGCTTCCTGGCCATCACGATGCACCGCCGCCTGCTGTGGTTCAGCCTGGCCGAGCAGGCGCTGCAGATCCTGCCGGTGTTCATCGTCGCCCACGCGGTGTCTCTGGTGGTGCGGCTGCTGTCGTCCGGCAGCTTCCCCGGCTGGACGATGCTGCTGGCGCCGCTGCTCGAGGCGCTGCTGTGGCCGGCGCTGTCGTGGCTGCTGCTCGCGCCGCAGCGCCGCGCGCCCGACCGCGACGAGAACCGCCCCCTGTAGCCGACGATCGAGACCCACGTGAAGTCGATGACCGAGCTGCGGAACATCGAGGTCGAACTCGATCGATTCCGCACGCGCACGATCGCCGCAGCCGCCTTCGTGCTGCTGTGCTTCGGCGTGCTGGTGTTCCGCTGGTTCGTGCTGCAGGTGGTGCGCCATGACGACCTGCAGGCGCAGGCCGAGGCCAACCGCATCGGCGTCGTGCCCATCGTGCCCAACCGCGGCCTGATCGTCGACCGCAACGGCATCGTGATGGCCACCAACT
>Ga0209258_100722_pt1 | contig 22067 bp, 23 predicted proteins | sample Araplaol_mTSA_r2_FD_184281 | JGI IMG/M metagenome (GOLD analysis project Ga0209258, IMG submission 184281) | Arabidopsis root microbial communities from North Carolina, USA - plate scrape CL_Col_mTSA_r2 (SPAdes) (version 2) | ecosystem: Host-associated > Plants > Roots > Endosphere | place: USA...
ATCGAGATGGCGGACGACGCACCGTTGCGGCGTCCGATGAGATTCAGCAAGTTGTCGAGGGCGGCCTCGCTGCCGGGGGCCGCGTGCGCCTCCGCCCGCAGGCGAAAGCCGGTGGCGCCGATCAGCCCGCGGCCGTCGATCATCAGCGCACCGTCGATGGTCGAGATCCAGACCAGCGAGCGCGACGCGCCTTCGCCCGGCCTGACCTGCGTGCTCGGATCCGGCTGGATCAGCACGCGGTAGGTGCCGAGCGAGTCCAGCGTGGTCAGGCGCGACGAGGCCTGGCGGATCTCCACCTGGGCGCTGCCGAGGGTGCGCCAATGGCCGCCCTGCAGCGTGAACTGCAGGTTGCGCGTCGACAGCGTCAGCACGCCGCCCGGATGGATGGTGTTCCACGGGAAGCCGCGGCCCTCGAGCCAGCCCATCGGCCACTGGCCCACCGGCGTGAGCGCCGCCAGCATGCCGGCATCGGCGCCGTGCTCGCCGGGCATGGATTTCACGACGGGCGCCTCGCGCGGGGTGTCGCGTTCGTCGGGGCCGATGACGTCCACCTGCCAGGCATTGAGCGTGCGGCGCAGGGTCAGGTCCAGACCGTGCGCGAGGCAGCAATCCTGGGTCAGGTGCAGCGACAGGCCGGTCAGGCGTGGGCGCAGCCTCCACTCCAGGCGCGTGGGCAGCACCGAGGCGTCGTGGCTGCCCGCGCCGCCGGTCAGCACCGTGATGGCGCTGCCGTGCCAGACCGTGCCCTCGGCTTCGGCCAGCAGGAACTGGTCGTTGGTGGCGCTGGCCACCGCGCCGGCGAGCAAGCTCGCGGGCAGGAAGGCGATGCTGCCGATCACCAGCCCGACCAGCGCGCCCACGAACGCGAGCGAACGCTGGCGCCGCAGCAGCCGCACCTGGCCTTCCTCGGGCGGCTTCGAGAACCGCGAGGGCGCGAAGCCCCGCGGGGCCCGGTCCGAGCGCAGCCGGATGAGGCTCATGCGCGGCCTCCTCCCGTGGCGGTGGATGCGGAGGCGGCCATCACTGCTGCGAGCCGATCGACACGACCAGCGTGCCGTTGTAGCCGTCGCCGGCACGTACGAGGTTGGCCTCGACCGGACGCGCGCGCGCGCCGCCGCGGGCCTGGATCAGCCACTTGCGCAGCTCCTCGCCGTTGATGCCGGTGACCGACAACGTCGCGCGGTCGCCCTGCAGGGTGATCTTGGCCTTGCCGCCGAGCTCGTCGGTGGCCGATTTCAGCACCTGCCCGGCCACCGAGGGCGGTACCGGCGGCAGCGCGCGCAGCTGCCTGGCCTCGTTGGCGATGGACTGCATCTGCAGCAGCTGCGCGTCGGCCTGCTCCCGCTGCGCGGGCGCGGTGTCGAGCGTGTTCAGCGCAGGCCGCACGAGCGCGAGCCAGACGACCAGGAACGTGACGGCGGCGGCGATGATCACCACCATCTGGCGCTCGCGCGCGTCGAGCCTGGCGTAGCGTGCCAGCAGCTGGTTGCGGGTGTCGGTGAGGGCGCTCATGATTTCCTGCCGGCTCCGGCCGACGGCTGGCGGTGGCTCAGCTGCAGCTTGCCGGTGTCCGAGCGCACGTCGACGCTGGCGGCACGCAGCTGCGTGGTGAAGCGTTCGATCTCCTGCGGCGTCCAGCCGGTGGCCGGCAGCGTCAGGCGGCCGGGCTCGAACTTCAGGCTCTCGATGGGCGACTTGCCTTCCGGCCAGGCCGACTCGGCGGCCTGCAGCAGCGTCTCGATGTCGCCGTCGCCGGGCCGGCCGGCGGCCGCGCGCAGCAGGTCGATCTGCTGCTGCGCCTGGCCGGCCGGGTCGTAGATCGTCCTCACGCCGGGGAAGGCCTCCTTGACCGCGGCGGTGAGGGCGGCCTTCTTCTGCGCGACGCGATGGCTTTCCTGCAGCGCGCGCACGTTCAGGCCCAGCAGGCTCACGACCACCAGCGCCAGCAGCCCGCGGCGCGTGACGCGCCAGGCCGGATCGAAGGCGAATCGCACGGCGAGGTCGCGCGCTAGCTTGACGCCGCGGCGTTGCGGCGCGAGGTCGAACTGCAGCAGGTTCCAGCCGGCGCGCGCGGCGCGCAGCGCCTGGTCCTCGTCGGTGACCGTGGCCACCGGCATGCCCACGAACTCGCTCGCGTCGAGCGCGGTGTCGGGCGTGGCGGTCCAGCGCACGACGGTGTCCTCGGCCAGGCCCGTGAGCAGCGCGCGCGCCACCGGGCTTTGCAGCGGCACCCACAGCACGCCGGCGTCGTCGCGCCAGGCGAGCCGGGCCGGATCGTCCGGGCCGCCCTCGCGATAGGTGTGGCCGGCGACGCCCTGGTCGGGCCACCACGACGGCACCGCGCGGTCGAGCGGCACGTCGCCGGCCTCGAGCGCGTCGAGCTGGGTGCGCAGCCACGGCTTGTTGACGACGGCGACCCAGTGCTCGCCGCCGGGCTTGGCGTCGGGCGCCAGCGCCAGGTGCACCTCGTCCTCGTCCTCGAGCAGCGCCTCCTCCATCACGCCCACCAGCGCGGCGCGCATGCGGGCGGCCGGGGCCTTGGGAACGGCCACGCGCTGGAACGCGACATCGCCGGGGCGCAGCACCGCCACCACCAGCGCCGCGCGCGGCAGCGCCGACGCCGGCGCGCGGCCGCGGTCGGTCACGCGCTGGCCGTCGATGCTCAGCACGTAGTCGAACTCGGCGGGCGCGCCGTGCCCGGCGGCCGACGGGTCGGCGAGCCGGGGCTGGGCTGCGAGCAGGATGATCAGCGTGGACATGGATTTGTGGCGAATTTACCGCCTGCGCGTGAACGCAGGGCGCCGCCCCGTGCAGCAGGGCCGCCAGGGAGCAAAACGGCGTATTGTGACCTGTGGCGGTGACGCCACCGGCGACTTTCTGTCACACGGCGCTGCGGGAAAACGCCAGCCCGGAATCCGGGCGCGCCGGGCAATCCCTCGTTCCTGGTATCCGCGGCGGCGCCGTTCATGTGGCGTCGGGCGGCAGGCGTTCGCGGCGCAGCACCTGCACCGGGGTGAACGCGTCCTTGCGGAAGACGATGGAACGCTCGCGGATCACGTGCTGCTCGTAGCGCAGCTGGCCGTAGATCTCGAAGTAGTCGGACTTCACTGAAAGGATGAGGCCCGGGTGGCCGTGATCGCCGGGACAGGGCAGGACCCCCGCGGCGGCGGAGCCGCCCTGCAGTGCCATCTTGAGCCGCCCCGCGTCGTTGAACGGCTGCTGGCGCCGCTGCAGGATGAGCTGCTCGGCCTGGGCGCGCGACAGCCCCGGACAGCCGGCCATGATCACCTCGGCCGGCGCCGTGTTGACGTTGATCGACATCTGCGGCGTGCTGCCGCCGCCCGGCGGCGGCACGGAGAAGGGGATGATCTGCACGAAGGGCTCGATCTGCTTGATGACCTTCGGATCGACGCCGTACCAGGCGAGGTCGCCCAGCTCCATGGGCATGAGCACGCTCGTGGGATCGACCTGCGCGGATGCGTCCTGGGCGGTGTGCTGCGCGCTTTCGCTCGCGCGGATGCCGGCGGCGATCGTCGTGGCGACGTCCTGCGACACGCCGATGGCCTGGAACAAGGACTGCAGCCGCTCGACCTCGGTGGTCTTGCCGATGGTCAGCCCATCGGTGGGGACGACGAGGTTGTACAGGTTGTACTTGGACTGCGCATCGGTGATCTGCCCCGACAGGTAGGCCTCGGGCCCGCTGTCGTCGGAATGGCTGCCGTCGGCCGACAGGAAGCTCGACAGCTTGGTCTCGGCCAGCGGCGTGGCCCATGGCTGGCCGAGGTCGTCGTCGTTGTGGTTCTGGCGGATCGACGACTTCAGGATCAGGTTGCCCCAGTCGAGCGACGCGTTCAGCAGCCACTGGGCCTGGGCGCGCGCGCGTTCGGCGGTCTCGACCTCGATGCCGCGCCACTGCAGCCAGACCATGCCCGCCGCCAGCGTGGCCACCAGCGTCATGATCAGCAGGGCCAGCAGCAGGGCGGCTCCCCGTTGTCGGCGGACGGGAGGTGACGGCCGCATGTCAGGTTCCGAAGCGCGGCAGCTCGCGCTCGCGCATGATCTCGCCCTCGGGCACCTTCAGCACGATCTTGATGCCGTTGGGTTGCAGGGTGGGCGCTTGCGTGCAGGGCGGCAGCTGGCCCTGTGGGCATTGCTGCGGATTGCCGCCGCCGGCGGCGCCCTGCGTCGACTGCACGTTGTTCCAGCTGCAGCCGGGCGTGTTGGCGGCTGCCGGGTTGCACACGTAGACCTGGAAGTCGTCGACGTTGTCGAGCACCGTGAGGGCGCCGCCGCTGACCGCGCCCCACTGCTGGCTGCGCATCCAGGCGTCGGTGAGCTCGGACAGGTGGATCGCCGGCGCGCTGGCCCAGCGCTGCCAGCGGTGGTCCTGCAGCGTCCACAGCACCAGCTCGATGCCCTGCGGCGTGCGGCGGGCGATGCGCAGCGTCGCGCCGTCGAACATGATGGCCTTGGGCAGCACCTTGCTGTCCACCACCATCGACATGTCGTACTCGAACTGCGACATGCCCGTGTTGAGCTTGAGCGTGCGGTCGGTGGAGGCGAGCGCGGCGTCCTTGGCGCGCATCAGCGCGTCCATGCCGCGCATCGCCAGCGCCGACAGCACCGCCATGATGACCAGCGCCACCATGACCTCGACCAGCGTGAAACCCGACGGGCGTGCGCGGCGGATCATCAGTGCCCCATCACCGTGGAGATCGTGACCAGCTGGCGTCCGTCGGTGTCGGACACCGTGGCGTCCACGCGGCGGAAGCTCGGGTTGGGCGTGGGCCGCACGACGAGCGTGCCCTTGAAGTCGCGGCCCAGTTGCGCGCAGGCGAACGGCGTCTTGCCGATGGGCGGCATCTGGTCGAGCAGGCGCATGTCGGTGAGCTGGTTGTCCGCGCACCATTGGCCGAGGACGACGTCGCTCAGGCGCTGCGAGGTGTCGACGACCGAACTGGCCGCGCGCGATCCGGCCGCCAGCGCGATGGCGACGATGGCCAGGGCGACCATCACCTCGATCAGGGTGAAGCCGGTGGCGCGCGTGCACGGGCGTGACGTCATTGCGCCGGTGCGCCGGTGGCGCTGTCGATGATCTGGAACGGCGCCAGTCCGTCGGTGCCCACGGCCAGGTCGCGATCGCCCAGGTGCAGCACCACGCGCTGCGCGGGCAGCAGCGGCTCGGGACCGAGCTTGAGCTGCGGCGCGCCGACGATGGTGGCCTTGGTGTCCGTCTCCAGCCAGCCGCGCGGCAGCTCCTGGGCGGCCTTGGGCGGCAGCCCCGTGAACTCGAATCCGCCGGCGGCCACCGGCTCCCAGCGCACGTCGGTGCCGATGATGCGCGACTGCGTGCGCGCGGTCTCGAGCAGCGCGGCCAGGCGCGCGCCCTCGGTCTCGAGCTTGCTCTGGGAGCGGTCGCGCAGCGACAGCGAGATCATCCCGCTTGCCACGGCCACGATCAGCACCACGACCATCAGCTCCAGCAGCGTGAAGCCGGCCGAGGCGCGCCGGGCGTCACTCCCAGGAGCCGATGTCCGCGTCGTCGCCTTCACCACCGGGCTGCCCGTCCGCGCCGAAGCTGAACACATCGATTTCTCCGTGAGTGCCCGGGTTGGCGTACTGGTAGGGGTGGTGCCAGGGATCTTCCGGCAGCTTGTCGAGGTAGCTCTTCCAGTTGCCCGGGATCGAGCCCGTCGTGGGCTTGGCGACCAGCGCCTGCAGCCCCTGGTCCGTGCTCGGGTAGCGGCCGTTGTCGAGCTTGTAGATCTTCAGCGCGTTCATCAGCGAGTTGATGTCCGAGTGCGCCGCCGTGATCTTGGCCTGGGCCACGCGCGACAGCACGTTGGGCGCGATGAGCGCCGCGAGCACGCCGATGATGACGATCACGACCATCAGTTCGAGCAGCGTGAAGCCGCGCGAGTGGCGTCGTGCGATGTGGGCTTGGTTCATGAAAGATCCCGATGGGCCGTTTCCAGGAAGTCTTGAATCATAATCCGCGCATGAGTTCCCGCTGGACTGGCTTTTTCGTCTGGGCCCTGGTGGCGGCGTGCACCGCGTTCTGGGCCATGAAGATCTTCGCCGCCACGCGGCCGGTGCCCCCGACGGCGCAGGCCCCGCAGGTGGCCGCCGCCAATGGGCCGATGGTGCGCCTGTTCGGTGCCGTCGCGGTGCCCACGCAGGCCGAGAACAAGCCGCCGCCGGAGAGCTCGCGTTTCCAGCTGGTGGGCGTGATCGCGCCGCCGGCCGGCACGGCCCAGGGCGGCTACGCCATCGTCTCGCTGGACAACCAGCCCGCGCGCACCTGGCGCGTCGGTGCTTCCATCGACGGCAACACGTCGTTGCTCTCGGTGAGCAAGCGTGGCGCCGAGTTCGGCCCGCCCGGCGGCCCCACCGCGTTCTCGCTGCAGCTGCCCGAGCCCGCGGCCGCCGAGACCGGCACGCTGCAGCCCGCCGTCTCGCAGCCCGATCCGGCACAGCTGCAGCAACAGCAGATGCAGCAGGCCCAGGTGCCGCCGCCGCAGATGCAACCCCAGATGCAGCCACAGAACGGCCAGCCCTCGATGCGCGGCGGCTTCGGCCGCTCGGCCTCGTTGACGGGCCGCCGCGGCTTCCAGGGGGCGCAGCCGGGCAACAACGGCTCGATGCCGCCGAAGGTGGGCGTGCCGCCCGACGAGCAGACCCAGAACGACAGCGGCGCCGTGCAGCAGTAGGCAGCACGGCGGCCCCGCGGACGAAGCCGGCGTGATCCGCCGGCTTTCTTTTCAACGGTCGAGACGGCGGCTGGACTCAGGGCGGATCGTTCGACCTGCCGTTCGTCGTCCGACCTTGCGGCTGATCGGCAGGGAACGCTGGCGGGTCGAACGACCCGCCCTACACGCCCAGCGCCAGCGCCACTTCGTGCAGATCGGCGAAGCGGTGCGCCCCGGCCAGCGGGTCGGCGCTCGCATGGGCGCCGTCGGGCCGGCAGATCCAGCCCGCGTGCAGGCCCGCGGCCAGGGCACCGGCGACGTCGGTGTCCAGGTCGTCGCCCAGGTGCAGCACCTGCGCCGGCGCCGCGCCGGCGGCCTCGCACGCCGCGCGGAAGATCGACGGATCCGGCTTGGCCACGCCATGCAGCCGCGCCGACACCGAGCCGGCGAAGAAGCGGGCCAGTCCCACGCGATGCAGTTCGGCGTTGCCGTTGCTGACCGCGACGAGCCGATAGCTCGACGCCAGGCGTTCGAGGGCGGGCAGCACGTCGTCGTACAGCGTGACGGCGTGGCGCGCCTCGAAGAAGACCTCGAACGCCACGTCGGCCAGCGCCGGGTCGTCGCCGTGGCGGCGCAGCGCGCGGCGGATCGTCTCCAGCCGGATCGCGCTGAGGTCGTGGCCCCAGTGCGGATGCTCCGCGGCGACCTCGGCGCGCAGCGCCAGCATCGCCGCCGGCGGCATGCCCTGCGCGGTGGCCGGCGCATGCTCGCGCAGCCAGCGGGCGAGCACCTGTTCGGCGGCGACGAGCGTGGGACGCACGGGCCACAGCGTGTCGTCCAGATCCAGCGTCAGCGCGGTGACGCTGCGCAGGTCACTGGGCACCAGCACACCTGCGCGCCGCGCGCTGAGGTCGATTCGCCCCGGGGTGCTCATGCCGGCCGCTCCGGATCGGCGACCAGCGCGGCCAGGCAGGCGGCGCACAGGCAGTCCGACCATTTCGCCCGCAGCTCCGCGAGGCGCCCGGCGCCCAGCGGGTACGACACGCAGAAGCACGGCGTCGTGCGATCCGCGTCCACGCCGCACTCGAACGCGCCGCCGCAGCGCGGGCACGTGGCGGCGCGCCAACCCTCGAGGCCTGGTCGCGACGTCATGCGAACAGCGCCGCCAGCTCCTCGCGCAGCAGCTTCTTCTGCACCTTGCCCATCGCGTTGCGGGGCAGGGCCTCGACCACGCGGACGTGCTTGGGCACCTTGAAGTTGGCGATGGACGACTTCAGTGCCGCGACGATCTGCGCCGGCGCCAGCGCCGCACCGGGGCGCGGCACCACCACGGCGACGACGGCCTCGCCGAAGTCGGGATGCGGCACGCCCACGACGGCTGACTCGGCCACGCCGTCCATGTCGTTGATGACGCCCTCGATCTCCGCCGGGTAGACGTTGAAGCCGCCGCTGATGACGAGATCCTTGCTGCGGCCGATCAACGTCAGCACGCCGTGCGCGTCGAGCCGGCCGACGTCGCCGGTGCGGAACCAGCCGTCGGCAGTGAATTCCTCGCGCGTCTTCTCGGGCATCTGCCAGTAGCCCGCGAACACGCTGGGGCCCTTGACCTGGATGCCGCCGATCTCGCCGACGGGGCAGTCGCGGCCCTGGTCGTCCTGCACGCGCACGCTCACGCCCGGCAGCGCGACGCCGACCGTGCCAGGCTGCCGCGCGGTCTCGGGCCGGTATGGGTTGGATGTGATCATCACCGTCTCGCTCATGCCGTAGCGCTCGAGGATGACGTGACCCGTGCGCTCGCGCCAGGCGGCGAAGGTGTCGGCCAGCAGCGGCGCGGAGCCGCTGATGAACAGGCGCATGCCCTTGCAGGCCTCGGGGCCGAGCGCAGGCTGCGCCAGCATGCGCACGTACAGCGTGGGCACGCCCATGAACATCGTGGCGTCGGGCAGGCGCGCGATCACGGCCAGCGGGTCGAACTTGTGGAACCAGATCAGCTTCGCGCCGGCGCGCAGCATGCCGTGCAGCGCCACGAACAGGCCGTGGATGTGGAAGATCGGCAGCGCGTGGACCAGCACGTCGCGCTGCTCGCCTTCCTTCCAGTGCCAGAACCGTTGCAGCGTGTCGGCGTTGGCGAACAGGTTGCCGTGCGTGAGCTGCGCGCCCTTGCTGCGGCCCGTGGTGCCGCTGGTATAGAGGATGGCGGCGACGTCGTCGGCCGCGCGCTGCACCGTGTCGAACTCGTCGGCCATCTGCGCGGCGCGTTCCAGCAGGCTGCCGGAGCGGTCGTCGCCCAGCGTCAGCACCATGCGCGTGCCGCGCGCGAACGCGATGCGGCTGATCCAAGGGAAGTTGCGCGGCGCGCACACCACCACGGCGGGCGACGCGTTCTCGACGAAGTACTCGAGCTCGCTGGCCTGGTAGGCGGTGTTCAGCGGCACGAACACCAGCCCCGCGCGCAGCGCGGCCAGGTACAGCATCATCGCCTCGACCGACTTGTCCACGTGCGCGAGCACGCGCGCGCCCGCGGGCAGCGCGAGGTCGGCGAACAGGTTGGCGATGCGGGCGCTGCCGCGCTCGAGGTCGCGCCACGTGTAGTGCAGCGGCGTGAAGGCGTGGCCGTCGTGCCCGGCGGGCGCATCGGCGGTCTCGATGGCGACGTCGTCCAGCCGCGCGGGAAAGTGCGGGCGTAGCCGGGCGTAGAGGTTGGCGTTGGCCATGGGCGGCATGTGGGGTCGCAATTTGGAAGCCGCGATTTTGCGCCGAATGCGCGAGGAGCCCGGGCCCGAAGCGCCGACCGGCCCGGCGCTGCCGCTCGGGCCTCACGCGCGAAGTTCAAGGGGGCGCGCGATCCGGCTCTGCCGGGCGCGTCGCCGAGCGCCCCCTCGTGGGGTTCAAAAGCTCGGCGGCCGCTTCTCCATGAACGCGGCCAGGCCCTCGCGGTGCTCGTCCGAATCGGCGTAGGCGTAGTGCGCGGCACGATCCTCGGGCTCGCTGAAGGTGGGGCGCGCGAAGGCGCGCAGCACGCGCTTGTTCAGGCGCATGGCCTGCTGCGAGAGGCCGGCGATGTGCTGCGCGACGCGGCGCACCTCGGCCTCGAGCTCGCCGGCTTCCACCACGCGGGTGACCACGCCGCGCTCGTGCGCCTCGGCGGCGCCCATCAGGCGTGACTCGATCAGCAGCTCGCGCAGCAGCGTCTGGCCGACGATGTGCGAGACGATCTCGACTTCGGCCGGCGCCATCGGGAAACCCAGGCGGGCGATCGGCACGCCGAAGCGGCTCGCGGGTTCGCACAGCCGCAGGTCGCAGCAGGCCGCGATCTCCAGCCCGCCGCCGATGCATGCGCCCTCGATGTGCGCGACGAGCGGCACGTCGCAGTCGAGCATCGCACGCAGCGCCGGGCCGACGATGTCCTCGTGGTACGCCGCGAGCGACTCGGGCTCGAAGCGGAACTGAGGGAACTCCTCGATGTCGGCCCCCGCGACGAACTCGCGGTCCGCGCCCCGCACCACGATCACCCGCGGCGGCTGCGGGTCGTCGCGCAGCGCGTCGAACACGGCACGCAGCTCGCGCCACATCGACAGGCTCAACGCGTTCATCTTGCCGGGGTTGGCGATGCGCAGCGTGGCGATGCCGGCCGCGTCGGCCGGCTCGAGTCGGATGTGGGCGTCGGGCATGGCGCGCTCCTGTCCGGTTGAGGAAGGGTCAGTTGTCCTGGTTGGGCACGATCTGCGGCGACGAGGCGTCGCCATAGACGAGGATCGTGTAGACGCCGCCGCTCGTGAACGTCTGGTTGATCACGGCCGGCTGGGCCACGCCGCCGACGGACACGTTGATCGTCGCCGTGCCGGTGGCGGCCGCGATGGGCGTGTAGGCCGACGCGGCGCCGAATGCCACGTTGCTGCCCACCTGCTTGCCGACCGCGTTGACCGTCACCGTGCCGCTGCCGCTGGTCACGCCGTTCAGGCCGTTGAGGACGCGCGCCTCGACCGGCAGCGACGAGCTGGTGGAGGGCGTGTTGTTGTCCTGGATCAGCGTGACGGTGGGCGCCGCCGTCGTGCCGCCGATGAACAGCGTGTAGTCGGTGCCCGCCGCGAGATTGCCCAGCGTCACGCCGCTGATGGCGATGTCGTTGATCGCGTACGTGCCGGTCACCGCGCCGGACGGCACGGCGAGGTAGCCGCTGACGGTCGGCGACACGGCATCGCCCGCGAGCGACACGCCGTTGACCGTCGCGGAGACGGTGCCCGAGGTCGCCGCGGCGGCGACGACGCGCATGCGGGCGATGGTGTTCGCGAACGGCGTCAGCGCGCCTTGCTGCTGGAGCAGCGCCGCATTCAGCAGCACGCCGCCCGCGGTGCGCGTCAGGATCAGCGTGGCGATCTGCTGGTCCTTGAGCGTGAACGACGGATTGTCCAGGAGCACCGTGCTCTTGTCGCCCGCCGTGGTGACGCACAGGTGCCAGGTGGTGCCGGCGGACGATGCGGTCACCTGGCTGTAGGCGGTGGTGAAGGCGGCGCCCGCGGTGGGGGCGGCGACCGCCGACACGAACGCGGTGTCCGTGGTCGACAGCGCGTTGCACGCGTTCTGCGACAGGTAGACGTCGACGCTGCCGACCTCGGTCGACGCGCCGTTGAGGACGCGCAGCTTGGCGTTGCCGGAGCTCGGGTTCTTCTCCTCGTCGCTCAGGAACACCGTGTCCAGCGTGTTGCCGGTGATGTAGCTGACGAGGGTGAAATGATCGCCGGTCGTGACGGTGCCCGTCGCGGAGGACGCGTTGCCTGCGGATGCGCCGCTCTTGATCTCGAAGGTCTTCGCGCCGCGCTTGATGTTGGTGTAGCTGCTGATCTGGCCCGCGGCGGTGCCGCCGACGACGAGGCTGTCGTTGCCGTCGCTGTCCTGCGTGTACAGATCGATCGAGCTGTAGTCGGTGGTCGCGTTGACGATCCGCACACCGCCGTCGTTCGCGTCGTCGTTGCCGCAGCCGCTCAACAGGGGCAGGGCCAGGGCGGCGGCCGCGAGGGCGGCCCAGGTCTTCAATCGCATCGTCTACTCCGTGAATGTCGTTGTGCGGCCCGTCGGCACCGCGTGGCGCGCAGTGTGCCTGCGCGACCGTGCCGGTTTGTTGCTCGATCGTGGCGGACCGGACGCGGCGGACGCGGGAAGCGACGGGTCGGTGACGCAGTGTAGTGCGGCGCTACCCCAGTCGTTCGACCACGAAGTCGACGAAGCTGCGCAGCTTCGCGCTGGGGCGCGCCTCGGGCAGGCGCAGCACGTGCAGCGGGCGCGACGGCAGGCTCCAGTCCGCCAGCAGCCGGACGAGTTCGCCACGCTCGATCTCAGGATCGAGCAGCGCGTCGGCCTGCACCGCGACGCCGATGCCCGCCAGCGCGGCCGCCAGCAGCGCCTGGCCGTTGTTGATCACGAGCGGCCCGCGCACGGGCACGCGGGCGCGTTCGTGCGCGCGCTCGAAGCGCAGCACCGGGTCAGCGCCCCAGGGCGCGAAGCCCAGCAGCGCATGGCCGGCGAGTTCCTGCGGCGTGCGCGGCGTGCCGTGCCGTTCGAGGTACGCGGGACTGGCGGCCACCAGCATGCGGGCCCGGCGCAGGGGACGCGCGACCAGGTGCGTGTCGGCCAGCTCGCCGGAGCGGAACGCGCAGTCGAAGCCTTCCTCGGCCAGGTCGACGACGCGGTCGTTCAGGCTCAGCTCGACGCGCACGCGGGGATGCCGCGCCAGGTAGTCGCCCAGCACGGGCACGAGCCGGTGCGTGCCCCAGGACACCGGCGCGGAGACGCGCAGCGTGCCCTGCGGGACCGCGCGCAGGGCCTCGGCCACCTGGTCCGCGGCCTGCACGCTGGCCAGCACGTCGCGGCAGCGATCGAGGTACGCCGAGCCGATCTCGGTGAGCGCGTGGCGCCGCGTGGTGCGATCCAGCAGGCGCGCGCCGAGCGCGTCCTCCAGGGCGCGCACGTGGTTGGCCACCATCGTGGCGGACAACCCGAATTCCGACGCCGTCGCCGCGAAGCTGCCCTTCTCGGCGACGCGGACGAACACGGCCATGCTCGTGAGGCGATCCATTCCCAATTCCGGCTTTCGACAGACCGAATTGTGGCCGGCTTTATCGAGCCAGGCTTTGTTTCAAGAATGGGCCTTCCGCATTCACGTTCGAGGAGAGTTCGAGATGTCGCCGCTGTCCCCCCTGTCGAGATGGGCCGCCGTGCTCGCGCTGGCCATGGCGTCCGCTGCCGCACCGGCGCAGTCGGCCGACGTGCTGCCGCTGCCGGCCGACTGGTATCCCGAGAGCCTGGCCGTCGCCGGGGACGGCAGCTTCCTGGTGGGCAGCTGGCGGCAGGGCGCGGTCGCGCGCGTGCGACCCGGCGGCGGGGCGCCGGAGGTGCTGGTGCCGCCCGGTTCGCAGGGGCTGGCCAACGCGCAGGGCGTGCTGGCGGACGCGGCGCGCGGCACGCTGTGGGTGTGCTCCGGCGACATCGGCTTCACGGTGGTGCCGTCCACGCCGAGCGCGCTCCTGCGCTTCGACCTCGCCACCGGCGCGCCGCGCGGCCGCTTCCCGCTGCCCGACGACGGCTACTGCAACGATCTCGCGCAGGACGCGCAGGGCAACCTCTACGTCACCGACTCGCGCCACCCGCGCGTGCTGCGGCTGGTCGCCGGCGGCGACGCGCTCGGCGTGTGGAAGGAGGACCCGCTGCTGGCCGGCGCGCCGGTGTTCAGCGACCGCCACGGCGCCTACGTCGGCCTGAACGGCATCGCGGTGACGCCCGCCGGCGATGTGATCGTCAGCCTGGTCGAGGCCTCGGCGGGGCTGCTGCGGATCGAGCGCGCGCGCGACGGCCGCGCCGGCCCCGTGTCGCGCCTGGTCGCCCCGCGTCGGCTGGACAATGTCGATGCGCTGCGCGCGCTGCCCGACGGCCGCCTGCTGCTGTTCGAGAGCAACGCGTTCGGCAGCGGGCCCTACGGCGGGCGCATCACGCTGGCGCGTGTCGAGGGCGCACGGCTCGTGCTGCGCACGCTGGTGGCGGGGTTGAACGATCCGTCGTCGGGCGTCGCCAGCGGCGGGCGCGTGTGGTTCATCGAGTCGAAGTACGGCCTGCTGACGCACCGCAAGCCCGGCGACCCGCCGATCCCCGCCGGCGTCCCGTTCGACCTGCAGTCGGTGCCGCTGCCGGCCGACTTCTGACGCCGCGCCGTCATTCGTCCCGCGCAAACCGTGCTTCGTCGCTTTCGCGCTGCGGTGTCGCCGCGCGTTCGGGGAGGATGGCCGCTTCGCGAGGAGAAGCGCATGAGGCCCCTGTCGTTCGTCGCCGTCGTCGTCCTGTCCCTGTGCAATGCGGCCGCCATGGCCGCGTCCGAGCTGCCCGAGATCGTCGCGCCGGGCGTGGTCTCCGGCCCGTCCAACGACGCCGACGCCAACGTCACGCCCGATGGCGCGGCGCTGGTGTTCGCGCGCGACGGCGCCATCCTCGTCGCGGAGCGCACGCCGGCCGGCTGGTCGACGCCGCGCGTCGCCCCGTTCTCGGGCCGCTGGATGGACGCGCAGCCCACGCTCGCGCCGGACGGCTCCGCGCTCGTGTTCGTGTCGAACCGGCCGCTGGGCGAGGGCGACGCGAAGCGTCCGTCGGGCAACCTGTGGCGCGTCGAGCGGCATGGCACTGCCTGGGGCGAGCCGGTGCACCTGCCGGCTGCCGTCAATCGCGGGCCGAGCATCTGGGGCCCCAGCGTTTCCGCCGACGGCAGCGTCTGGTTCATGGACCGCGTCGCGGGCCAGGGGCCGTTCAAGCTGTGGCGCGCGCAGTGGCGCGACGGCGCGTGGGCCGAGCCGGTGCTGCAGGTGCTCGGCGATCCGGGCATGCAGCAGGTCGATCCGGCCGTGGCGCCCGACGAGTCGTTCATCGTGTTCAGCGCGAAGCATCCGGACACCGACGAGCACGAGCGACTCTACATCGCGTTCCGCGAGGGCGCGGGCTGGGGCGCGGCGACCGACCTCGGCGCCCCGGTCAACCTGCCGGGCAGCGACAGCAACGAGTCGCGACTTGCGCCCGACGGCCGCACGCTGTACTTCACGAGCGACCGCCAGACGCCGGCGCACTGGCCGCGCACGCCCGCGCAGGCCGAGGCCGACCTCGCGCGCAGCGCCGCATGGGACAACGGCAACCAGAACGTGTGGCGGGTGTCGCTCGCGCCGTGGCTGGATGCGGCGCGCCGGCGCTGACTCAGACGTCGGCGAAGTTCGTCGGCAGTCCCGGCACGTCGACGCGGCACTGCAGTACCTGGCCAGCCCAGGGCTGGGCGGCGAGCTCGGCCTCGGGGCGCTTCTCGCGCGAGGTGGTCACGTACAGCGTGCGCAGGTCGTCGCCGCCGAAGCAGGGCATCGTCGGGCAGCGCACGGGCAGCGGCACCGACTGCAGCAGCGTGCCGTCGGGGGCGAAGCGCGCCAGGCGCTGGCCCTCGAAGCAGGCCACCCAGTAGCAGCCCTGGCTGTCGACGGCGCCCCCATCGGGGCGTCCGCCATAGGTCTCCAGCGGCTGGCCGTCCTGCTTGGGCGGGAAGCTGGCGAACACGCGGCGGCGCGACAGGTTGCCGTCGTGCGGATCGAAGTCGAACGCGAAGACGGTGCTGAGCTTGGTGTCCGTCCAGTACATGGTGCGGCCGTCCGGGCTCCAGGCCAGGCCGTTGCTGTTGGCCACCTCGTCGACGATGCGGTCGAGGCTGTGCGGGCCGAGGCAATACAGCGAGCCGCGCGGCAGGCGCTCGTCGTGGATCGTGCCGACCCAGAAGCGGCCCTGCGGGTCGGCCTTGCCGTCGTTGAAGCGCAGCTTGCGCGGGTCGTACGGCGGCGCAAGCACGCGCTGGCTCTGGCCGGTTGCGGTGTCGAAGTGGAACAGTCCGTCGCGGCGCGCCATCAGCACGCCGCCGTCGGGCCGCGGCGCGATGCTGCACACCTCGGACGGGAAGGACCATGCCGTGTGCGTCGAGCTCGCGACCTCGAAGCGGTTGAGTTCGTGGCCGGGGATATCGACCCAGTACAGCGCGCGCTCGCTCGGATGCCAGAACGGCGACTCGCCGCCGGTGGAGGGCGGCACGGGCAGGGGGGTGAACTCGAGCGTGGACATGGGTACCTGGGCAGCAGCGCGAACGACACCCATCGTAACGGCGTACCTCGATGAAACCGTGCGCCGCTTGCGCTATCTTCCGCCTGGGAGGCAGCAAGCCATGAACCCGACCTCGAACTATGCCCGCGTGCAGGGCACCGAGCTGCACTACATGGAATGGGGCGCCGGCCATGCCGGCACGGTGATCGCGTGGCACGGCCTGGCGCGCACCGGCCGCGACATGGACGACATCGCCGCCCATCTCGCGCAGCGCTGGCGCGTGATCTGTCCCGACACGATCGGCCGCGGCCTGTCGCAATGGAGCCGCGATCCGGAGCGCGACTACTGCTTCGCGCACTACGAGCGGTTGGCCGTCGCGCTGCTGGACCATCTCGGCCTCGGACGCGTGTCGTGGCTGGGCACGTCGATGGGCGGGGCGCTAGGCCTGCGCGCGGCGGCGGGCGCGCTGCGCGGACGCATCGAGCGCCTGGTGCTCAACGACATCGGTCCCGAGGTCGCGGCGCCGGCCATCGCGCGCATCCGCCAGTACGCGGGCAACCCGCCGGCCTTCGACACCATGGGCGAGCTCGAGACGTACTTCCGCACCGTCTACACGCCGTACGGCGCGATGACCGACGCGCAATGGCGGCGCCTGGCCGAGACGTCCGCACGGCGCCTGCCGGACGGCCGCGTCACGCCGCACTACGACCCGGCGATGGTGCAGCAGTTCGTCCACCATCCGCACGACTACGACCAGTGGGACGCCTGGAGCCGCCTCGACATTCCCGTGCTGGTGCTGCGCGGCGCCGACTCCGACCTGCTCGAGCCGCAGGTCGCGCGCTGGATGATCGAGCGCCACCGCCACGCCACGCTGATCACGGTGCCCGGCTGCGGCCACGCCCCGGCGCTGAACACGGCGCAGCACTTCGCGTGGGTGGAAGATTTCCTGGCGGGGCGTTGAGCGGACGATCCTTCGGCCTCAACCGCGGTCGTGGTCCGGGGAGCCCAGCCATGCCAGTCCGTCCTCTTCCGACGCGAACAACTCGAACGGCCAGCCCTTGCGTTTCGACACTTCGACGGCCATGCCGATGATCTGCCGCGCGCGGACATCGGGGCGGACGATGGCCATCCGGATCGACCGGTCCCAGCCGAAGTCCTCGGGGTTGGAGTACACGCGCAATGCCGCGGTGCTGGAGCCGCTGCCGGCGACGTCACTGACGTTGAGTACTCGTCGGATCCCCCGCTCCAGGCACAGCTGGGTGACACGCGACCAGTGCTCCAGCGCGAGCACGAGGAGCTCGCGGTCGAGGCTGGGCCAATGGCCGGTCATCCGGACGGCGACGTGGTCGCCAAGCACCTCGATTGCCACTTCAATGCTCAATGACGCTCCTCGGTTGCTCGTCAGGGGAAGCGGGCAGCGCGGCGTCTTTACCTTTGTTCGCGAACCAGCCAGAAATCAACCTGAAGGGTTTTAACCCAACTCACCAAGTCCTTCAATTTCATCGGTCGTGTGTCAACCATTCAGGTCGGTTTCATACGGAGTACCCGAGAGTGGATTCGAAACGTCACAAGGCCCTCGCGGCCGCGATGGGCGCGCGCATCGCGCAACAGCGCGGCTCGGTCGGGCTGACCCAGGAGCAGGTGGCGGAAGCGCTGAGGATCGGCCCGGAGGCCGTCTCGCGCATCGAGCGCGGCGTCGTCATGCCGTCGGTGGCGCGGCTGGTCGAGCTGGCGGAGGTGCTCGACTGTCCGGCGGAACAATTCATGCGCCATGCCAGCGACCTGAATACCGACCTGGCGTTGCTGGTGCGCAGTTACCTGGAGTCGATCAAGAAATCCGATCGCCAGTTCGTGCTGTCTCTCCTGGAATCCACCTGCAACCATCTCAAGGGGCGGTGACCGGAACGACCGGCGGCACGCGTCGGTCGCACGCCGCCTTCGCGATCGGCCAGGACGCCGCTTCCGATCAGGGCCTTGCGCCCCGTCCCTCGCCAGTCGTCCCGGGTCCGCCGCCGAAAGCCGTCCAGGTGAACGGCATCGCCGCCAGTGCGCAAGCCGCCAGCGCGAGTCCACAGCCCGATCCGCCCAGTTGCGTCAGCGCGGTGCCCGCCAGCGCGGTGCCCGCGAACGCCGCGACGAAGGTGATGACGATGCTGCGCGACAGCAGCGAACCATCGGCGTCGAGCCCGGACAGGCGCGACGTGAGGAACGGCGTGACGGCATAGAACGCGGCCGACACCAGCAGCTGCGCCACGAAGAAGCCGGCCGCGCCCCGCACCAGGAAGAACCACAGCACGCCGCCGGCCATCACGGCCTGCGCGATCCACAGGATGGGCACGCGCAGCGCATGGCTGCGGCGGTGCGAGGCGGCGAGCGCCCCCACGGTGCCCAGCAGCGACACCAGCGCCAGCAGCGGCCCGATGCGCTCGGGCGGCAGGCCGATCTGGTGGCCCACGACGTCGGCCAGCGCCCACTGCGCGGACAGCACGCTGTAGACGAGTGCCATCACGGCCCAGATCGGCAGCAGCACGGGCCAGCGGATCGCGCGCCTCGGAGGCGGTGTCCAGGTGGCCGACGGGGCCGCATCGGCGCCCGCCGCGGCCGCCGGCCACGCGATCGCCGCGAAGGCGACGGCGACGATCACGAACACCCAGCGCAGCACCAGGTCCTGCGGCAGCGCGTAGGTGCCCACCAGCAGTGCGCAGTCGAACACGCCCGAGGCCAGTACGATGACGCCCCACGCGCGTTCGGCCGCCGGCCGGTTCGACAGGCTGGCCGCGACCACGACGAACAGCACGCCCTCGAACAGGCCGGTGACGAGCCGTGCCGCCCCCACCGTCGCGAGGCCGGGCATCCACGCGCTGGCAGCCTGCGCGAGCAAGGTGCCGAGCGTCGCCACCCAGGCCAGCCGGCGCGGCACGCGCGCGATCCAGCGCGGGAACACGGCGCAGCTGATGGCGATGCCGCCGATCTCGAGCGCCGCCACGCCGGTGGCCGCGTCGTCGCCAATGCCCAGGCGGCGCATCAGCACGCCCACGAACAGCGGCATCAGCAGCGTGCCGTTGGTGGCGATCGCGTACGCGCAGGACAGGCGCAACAGCGCGGCCCGTCCCAGGTCGGGCCGGTCGGTGGCGGCCTCGGGTTTGTCCGTCATGGCACCGGCTTGAAAGTGATCAATGTTCACAATATGATGTGATCATTGATCATATGTCAATGATGAACAACCCGATCCGTGATAGCGCCCCGGCCGCCGGGGCCCTCCCCGGCCGGCGGCCGCGCCAGGAGCGCAGCCGCCAGCGGGTGGAGAACATCCTGGCCATCGCGCTGCAGCTGATGGTGGAGCATGGCGCGGAGGCGCTGGCGATGCGCGAGATCGCGCGCCGCGCCGGGGTGCAGATCAGCTCGATCTACCAGTACTTCCCGTCGAAGTCGGCCATCATCCGCGAGCTGGCGCAGCGCGACCTCGCACGGGTGCGGCAGCTGTTGCACGACGCCGTGGACGCGCTGCTCGCCGGCCCGAGGACGCCGCCCATCGCGGCGGCGGTTGACCATCTCGTCGACGCCTACTTCGCGCACTATCGCGACCAGCCCGAGGCGTTGGCCGTGTGGGCGGGCGCGCAGAGCGACCCGAGCCTGCGCGAGCTCGACCAGGACGACACGCGCAGCACGGCCGAATTCCTCGTGGCGCCGCTGCTGCACCTGCTGGGGCGCCCGACCTGGGACGGCGTGCACGCGCTGTCGCTGCTGATGTCGGAGCTGACGGGCGCGGCCGCGCGGCTCGCGTTGTCGCTCGAGTCGCCGTTGCGCGAGCAGCTGATCGCGCAGCACAAGGCGATGCTGGTGGCCGCGCTCGAGTCGCACAAGGCGCGCGGGAAGACCTCATGAGCGGGAGCTACGACACCTACCGGAGCGCGCTCGCCGGCCGCCGCCTGCCCGCCGCGTTCGTCGACCTCGACGCGCTCGACGCGAACCTCGACGACCTGCGCCGCCGCGCGGGCGGCCTGCCGATCCGGCTCGTGACCAAGTCGGTGCGCTGCGTCGCCATCTTGCGCCGCGCGCTCGCGTCCTCGCCGAAGTTCCAGGGCCTGATGTGCTACTCGCCGGCCGAGGCCGCGTGGCTCGCGTCGCTCGGCTTCGACGACCTGCTGGTGGCCTATCCCTCGGTCGAGCCCGACGACCTGCGCGCCGTCGCGGCGCAGGTCCGCGCGGGCCGCTCGATCACGCTGATGGTGGACGCTGCGGCGCAGGTGCGGCGCATCGCGACGATCGCTCGCGAAGAGGGCGTCGTGCAGCCCCTGGCGATCGACCTGGACATGTCGTCCGACTTCCCCGGCCTGCACTTCGGCGTGTTCCGCTCGCCGGTGGACGGTGCCGCCGCCGCCCTGGCGCTCGCCGCCGAGATCGCGCGACACCCCGCGTTGCGGCTCGACGGCCTGATGGGCTACGAGAGCCAGATCGCCGGCCTGATGGACGACGTGCCCGGACGCGCGCTCAGGAGCGCCGTGGTCCGCTGGCTCAAGCGCCGCTCGATTCCCGAGGTCAACGAGCGCCGCAGCGCCACCGTCGCGGCATTGAGGGCGGCCGGGCACGCGCTGCGCTTCGTCAACGGCGGGGGCAGCGGCAGCTTCGAGAGCACGCGCGCCGACGCGAGCGTCACCGAGCTCGCGGCCGGTTCCGGCCTGTACGTGCCCACGCTGTTCGACCACTACCGCGCGTTCGAGGCGCGACCTGCCGCGGGCTTCGCGGTGGCAGTCACGCGCTCGCCCAGGCCGGGCATCGTCACCTGCGCGGGCGGGGGCTATCCGGCTTCGGGCCCGGGCGGCGTCGACCGCATGCCGCGGCCCTGGCTGCCCGCGGGCTGCCGCCTGGTCGACACCGAGGGCGCGGGCGAGGTGCAGACGCCGGTGCGCGTGCCCGCGGGGGTCTCGCTGGCGCCGGGCGATCCGCTGCTGTTCCGCCACGCGAAGGCGGGCGAGCTGTGCGAGCGCTTCAACGAGTTGCTGCTGATCGCGGGCGGCCGCGTGGTCGATACGGTGCCCACGTATCGCGGCGACGGTCGCTGCTTCTTCTGAGGACGAGGGTCGACGGGATGTGGAAGAACTGGTCGGGGTATGTCGAGTGTCCGCAGACGCCGGTGCGCACGCCCGACGATGCGTCGCAGCTCGCGCAGTTGCTGGCCGACGCCGCGCGGGACGGGCGCGCGGTGCGCGTGGCCGGCGCGGGCCACTCGTTCAGCCCACTGGTAGCCAGCGACGGCGTCATCGTCTCGCTCGACCGCATGCAGGGCATCCTCGACGTCGATCCCGCCACGAACGTCGCGCGCGTGCGGGCCGGCACGCGCCTGTACGCGCTCGGCGCCGCGCTCGCCGAACGCGGGCTCGCGATGGAGAACCTGGGCGACATCAACGTGCAGTCCATCGCCGGCGCCACCAGCACCGGAACGCATGGCACGGGGCGGGGCTTCGGCAACCTCGCCACGCAGATCGCGGCGCTGAAGTTCATGACCGCGGACGGCCGCGAGGTCGTCGCGTCGCCCGCCGAGAACCCCGAGCTGTTCGCCGGCGGGCGCATTGCGCTCGGCGCGCTGGGCGTGCTCAGCGAGCTCAGCCTGCGCCTGGTGCCGGCGTTCCGGCTCAAGCTGGAGCGGGGCGGGATGGATCTGGAGGACTGCCTCGCTCAGGCCGACGCGCTCGTCGCGGCGAACCGGTCGTTCGAGTTCTACTGGCTGCCGCACACCGAGTCGGTGCTGACGAAGACGTGGAACGTCACCGACGCGCCCGTCGACGAGTCGCGCCTGGGGCGATGGGTCAGCGACGTGCTGCTGGAGAACACCGCGTTCGGCGCGCTGTGCAAGCTGGGCCGGGCCGTACCCTCGTGGTGCCCGCCGCTGAGCCGCTTCTGCGCATCGATGATCTCGCGCGGCGAGCAGGTGGACGCGAGCTGGTCGATGCTGTCGACGGTGCGCCAGGTGCGCTTCAACGAGATGGAGTGGTCGCTGCCCGCCGACCGCGGGGCCGACGCGCTGCGCGAGATCAAGGCGCTGATCGCGCGCCGCGAGTTCCCGCTGATGTTCCCGCTCGAATACCGCTGGGTCAAGGGCGACGACCTCTGGCTGAGCCCGAACTTCGGCCGCGACAGCGTGCACATCTCCGTGCACCAGTTCGTGGGGATGCCCTTCGAGCGCTACTTCGACGCGGTGCAGGCCATCTGCCTGGCGCACGGCGGCCGACCGCACTGGGGCAAGGTGCATTCGCTGAAGGCGGCGCAGCTGTC
>Ga0209258_100724_pt1 | contig 22011 bp, 22 predicted proteins | sample Araplaol_mTSA_r2_FD_184281 | JGI IMG/M metagenome (GOLD analysis project Ga0209258, IMG submission 184281) | Arabidopsis root microbial communities from North Carolina, USA - plate scrape CL_Col_mTSA_r2 (SPAdes) (version 2) | ecosystem: Host-associated > Plants > Roots > Endosphere | place: USA...
ATCGTGCTTGGCATCGACAACCTCGTCTTCATCGCGATCCTCGCCGACAAGCTGCCGGCCAAGAAGCGCGACCACGCCCGTGTGCTGGGCCTGTTGCTGGCGCTGGTCATGCGACTGGTCTTGCTGGGAGCGATGTCCTGGCTGGTAAAGCTCACCGCGCCCATTCTGCAATGGGGTGCATTGTCGCTGTCGTGGCGCGACATCATCCTCTTGCTCGGCGGCGCCTTCCTTCTGTTCAAGGCCACGGTCGAGTTGCACGAACGTCTGGAGGCGGACGATCACCACGACGCCGCCAAGCGCGCGCCGGCGCGCTTCTGGCTGGTGGTCGCGCAGATCGTCGCGCTCGATGCGGTGTTCTCGCTCGATTCGGTGATCACCGCGGTGGGCATGGTCGACCAGCTCTCCGTGATGATGATCGCGGTGGTGGTGGCGATGATCCTGATGATCAGTGCCAGCAAGCCGCTGACGAACTTCGTCAACGCACGACCGACGGTGGTGATCCTGTGCCTGTCGTTCCTGCTGATGATCGGCTTCAGCCTGGTGGCCGAAGGCTTCGGCTTCCATATTCCGAAGGGCTACCTGTACGCCGCGATCGGCTTCTCGATCATGATCGAGGCCTTCAACCAGACCATGCGCCGCAATCGCCAGCGCAGCCTGCTGGGCAGTGCGCGCACGCTGCGCGATCGCACGGCGATGGCGGTGATCAATCTGTTGGGCGGCGCAGGCAAGGAGGAAGAGGAGGCGACGCCTCATCCCGCCGCGGCAAGCACGGAAGGCAGCATGGCGGTGTTCGGCAAGGACGAACTGGCGATGGTGCAGGGCGTGCTCGATCTCGCGCATCGCCCGGTGCGTTCCATCATGACGCCGCGCCCGGAAATCAACTGGATCGATCCGCGCGAAGGCGTCGAGCAGCTGCGCGCGGAAGTGAGCGCGTCCAGCCATGCGTGGCTGCCGGTGGCGGGCGACGATCTCGACCAATTGGTTGGCGTGGCCTCGTCGCGTGACCTGCTGGCGAGCCTGTTGGAGCACGGCAACATCGACGTGGAAAAAGTGGTGCGCAAGCCGCTTACCGTGCTCGAGTCGCTCAGCGTGCTGCGGTTGATCGAGGAGTTCCGTCGCTCACCCTTGCAGGTGGCCTTGGTAGTGGACGAATACGGCAGCGTGCTGGGCCTGGTGACGCCGACCGATGTGCTCGAAGTGATTGCGGGTGAATTTCCCGACGATGAAAGCGGCGACCCGTCCGCGGTGCAGGAAGTGGATGGCAGCTGGTTGCTCGACGCCAGCCTGGACCTGCGTCGTGTCGAACACCTGCTGGGCCTCAAGCTGAGCAGCGATGACAGCTTCTCCACGCTCGCCGGCTACGTGCTGCAGCAATTGGGCCGCTTGCCTCATGTCGGCGACACGTTTGCCAGCGAAGGCCTGCATTTCGAGGTGGTGGCGATGGATGGCGCGCGCATCGGGCGCCTGAAGGTGACGCCGGAAGGGTGAGGCTGCTGTCGCGCACAGGGTGCGCTCCCAGAAACAGCATCACCCCTTGTGGAAGCGCACCCTGTGCGCGACAGCCTTTGGCCTCACGAGGCCATCAGCGCCCGCGCCAATCCGACCACGCCGAGCAACAGCGTGGCGACCCAGCCTGTCGAGGACACCATGTAGCCCGGTCCGCGCTTGGCGGCATCCTGCAGATAGGCAACCGCGTACCACACGCGACCGAGCACCCATACCAACCCCGCCAGCCCGGCCCACAGCGGATATCCGTATTGCACGGCCAGCCACAGCGAAGGCAGGAACATCACGGTCGCTTCCAGCGTGTTCATCTGCACGCGCACCGCGCGCTCGAACGCCGGATGCCCCGTCACTGCCGGCGCCTTGATGCCGTACTTGCTGCGCGTGTGGCCCGCCGCCCACATGGTGCCGAACTGCAACAGGACGGTAAGCAGGACGACGATGGCGGGCAGGTGCTGAATCATGTCGGTCTCTCTGGGAAAGGTGGCCCACTCTAGCCATCGACGCTGGGCGGCGGGAGGGGGTATCGTGCTCCGGTCGCACCGCAGCGGTGCGTTAGCGAGGGACATCGCATGGACTGGCAGAAAGGTGAGCGCAGTCAGAATGTCATCGTCGACGACGGCAGTGGCGGGGGCGGCGGTCCGCGCTTCGGCGGCGGGCGCGGCATGGGCATCGGCGGCATCATCATCCTGGCCATCCTCGGCCTGGTGTTCTTCAAGGACCCGACCGCGCTGCTCAACCAGGTGGACACCGGGGGCCAGGTGGCGGCGCCGAGCGGACAGCCTGCAGAGGTCGACCCGCAAACCAAGGATTTCATCAGCGCCGTGCTCGGTTCCACCGAGAAGACCTGGACCGACATCTTTGCGAGCCAGGGCCGCCAGTACGTCGATCCGCAGCTGAAGATCTTCAGCGGCGGCGTGAATACCGCGTGTGGCATGGCGTCCACCGCGGTGGGGCCGTTCTACTGTCCCGGCGACCAGATGGTGTATTTGGACGTCGCCTTCTTCCGCGAGCTGGAGAATCGCTTCCACGCGACGGGCGACTTCGCCCGCGCCTACGTGATTGCCCACGAAGTGGGGCATCACGTGCAGAACCAGCTGGGCGTCTTCGACCAGGTGGAGCAGGCGCGGCGGCGCGGCGCGCGCATGGAAGGTGCCGACGGCCTTTCGGTGCGGCAGGAGCTGCAGGCTGATTGCTTCGCCGGCGTGTGGGCGAACCGCACCCAGCAACGCCTGCAGTGGCTGCAGCCGGGCGATATCGAGTCCGCCCTCAACGCGGCCAGCAAGATCGGCGACGACGCGCTGCAGCAGCAGGCGCAGGGGCGCGTGGTGCCGGATTCCTTTACTCACGGCACCTCGGAGCAGCGCGTGAAATGGTTCCGTGCCGGTTTCGACAGTGGCGACATGGGCAGCTGCAACACGTTTGCCGGCGAACCCTGAGTCGCGGCCGCCATCATCCCCAACCCGGTCCAGACACCCGCTGCGCCGACGGCGGGTGCGTTCTAGAATGCCGCTGCCGCGCGCCTTGGGGTGCGCCTCCGAACCATCTGCATGCTCCATCCCTGTCTGCGTTGCGGCGCGTGTTGCGCCTATTTCCGCGTAGCTTTCCATTGGTCCGAGGCCGATGCCTCCCTGGGCGGCGTGGTGCCGCCGGAGCTGACCGAGACGCTGGACCCGCATCGTCTCGTCATGCGCGGCACGCAAGCCTCCGAGCCGCGTTGCGTGGCGCTGCAGGGCACGGTGGGCGAAGGGGCGCACTGCGGCGTCTACGAACGCCGTCCGTCCGTATGCCGTGAAGTGGAGCCGGCCTGGGAATCCGGTCGTCCCAGCCCGCAATGCGACAAGGCGAGGCTGGCGCACGGCATGCAGCCGCTGACGCCCGCGGACTGGCCGCTCGCTACCCAGCCCACCTGAGCGGCGTCACTTGGCGGCTGCGGTGCCGCCGTCGTTCTGGAAGGCCAGCACGAACTGGCGCAGGTCGCTCTCGTTGACGTCGGAGATGGCGATGTACTGGGTGCTGGCATCGGTCCAGCGGATCACGGTGTAGCCATGCTCCTGCGCGACCGTCTGCGGTGACACGGCACCGTTTTCCACCGGCCACTGGTACAGGTTGATCACGTGCAGCCGGCGCTTGTACACCAGCACGGCGACGCTGCGCCCCTCCACAGCATCAAGCCGCCCGCCGGCCAGCGGGAACCCTTCGTCGGACAGATCCTTCACGCGCGGCGCGAAATCAAGCTTGCCCTCAAACCAGGGCTTGACCGTGTGCTGGTTGGTCGACACCACGTCCATCAGATGCTGTTGCTGCAAGGAGCGCACGTGGCCCGACACCACATCGGCGACGAGTGCATCGCCCGTGCGACCCGACCGCAGAAGCTGCAGCCAGGCCGGCCCGGAAAGCAGCAATGCCGCGACGAAACCGGCCGCCGCGGCCACCGACAGCGGCATGCGCGGCCGACGTGCGCGAGGCGTCGGCGCTACCGCGACCGCGGGGGAGGGCGCCCAGCGCTGGCGCAGCGCGTCCGGGGCCCGGTGGTACAGCTCGGGCTGGGCCAGCGCCTTGTGCAACGTGGCGTACGCGTCGAAGCGTGCCGTACATGCCGGGCATTCGCGCATGTGATGGGCGACGGCGGCGCTGTCGCCGGCGTCCAGTTCGTCGTCCAGATAGGCGTGGAGCAGCAGCTTCGCGTCATCGCACATCATGGCGACGCACCTCCTTCGGATGATGACCCAGTTCGGCGCGCAGGCGTTCTCGCGCGCGGGCCAGTCGCGACATCACGGTGCCGATGCGTTGCTCGATGATGGCCGCGATCTCCTTGTACGAGCATTCCTCCAGCTCGCGCAGCACGATGACTTCGCGCAAGGGCGGAGGCATGCGTTCCAGTGCGGCGCGCAGGGCGCCCACGTCGACGGCGAGCAAGGTGAGGGTTTCGGGCGAAGGGCTTTCATCCGCCAGCGGATGGAGGTCGTCGTCGAGTTCCGCATGCAGGTCGTCCTGCCGGTTCTTGCTGCGCATCGTGTAATAGGTGTGGCGAACGATGGTGAGCAACCACACCCGCGCGTCGCTGCCATGGAAACTGTCGAAGTAGCGCAGCGCGCGGAGCATGGCTTCCTGCACCACGTCCTGCGCATCGCCGGCATCGCGAGCCAGCCAACGCGCGAGGTTGTAGGCCGCGTCGAGATGCGGCAGCACCAGCGACTCGAAGCGGGCGCTTCGTGCGGCGTCAGGGCCGGTCATGCGGGCAGGCGAATCCATGGGCATGGAAGGTAATACCTCGACCATGACCACTTTATTCCAAGGACGACCGCAGGCTGCGTGAAGGCGTTCCCGGTTGGAATAAGCGCCGGGGCGGCTCGGTAGTAGTTAGGGCGGGATGTACCCCGTTTCCCCTCTACCGGAGAGTCCAACCATGCGTGATTCAGACGACAATACGAGCCCTGGCCGTCGCCAGTTTCTCCAGTGCATGGCATGGGCCGGCGCCGGCACCGTGTGGCTGATGCAGGGCGGCGTGCTGCGCGCGCAGGCACTGACCGGCCAGGGCGCCAAGGAGTCCGCCGATGCCAGCTTCGCCTTCGTGCAGATCAGCGACTCGCACATCGGTTTCCACAAGGCGCCGAACATGGACGTGGCCTCCACCTTGCGCGCCTCGCTGGCGATGGTGAACGCGCAGAAGGTGCGGCCGGATTTCCTGCTGCATACCGGCGATCTCACCCACCTCTCGCGGCCGGACGAGTTCGACACGCTGGCCGGCATCATGCAGGAAGCGCGGGTGGACAAGACTTTCTACGTACCCGGCGAGCATGACGTGATCGGCGACAATGGCGCCGAATTCTTCCGCCGCTTCGGCGAAAAGCAGCAGGCCGGTGGCTGGTACAGCTTCGATCACCGCGGCGTGCATTTCGTCGGCCTGATCAATGTGCTCAACCTCAAGGCGGGTGGCCTTGGCTCATTGGGCGCCGATCAGCTGGCGTGGCTGAAGAAGGATCTCGCGCCGCTGTCGGCATCGACGCCGCTGGTGGTGTTCGCGCATATGCCGCTGTGGTCGCTCTACCCCGAATGGGGCTGGGGTACCGACGACAGCGCCGAAGCCATGAGCCTGCTGAAACGCTTCGGGTCGGTGAGCGTGCTCAATGGTCATATCCATCAGATCCAGCAGAAGGTGGAAGGCAACATCACCTTCTACACGGCGCGTTCCACCGCTTATCCGCAGCCCGCGCCCGGCGTGGGTCCTGCGCCAGGCCCGATGAAGGAGGTGCCGCCGGAGGCGTTGCACCGCTACCTTGGCATTCGCGAGGTGCGCCATGTGCGCGGTACCCAGGCACTCGCGTTGACCGACGAGGTGATGGCATGAAGGCGCTACGGCATGCAGCGGTCTTGTCGATGTTTTGCCTGTGCTGTGGCGTAGCGTTGCCAGCGCTTGCAGCAAAGACGACTGCCTCCGCAAAGGCCGCGGGAACCCAGGTCGAGATCCGCAACTTCGCCTTTGCGCCGAGCACGATGACTGTTGCCGTCGGCACACGGGTCGTATGGACCAATCGTGACGAGGAGCCGCACGTCATCACCAGCGCAGGCAAGCAGTTCGCTTCATCGCCTGCGCTGGACACCACCGACACCTACGCGGTGACGTTCTCCAAACCCGGCACTTACGCGTACTACTGCTCGATCCACCCGATGATGGTGGGCACCATCATCGTGCAGTAGCGGCGCCGTCGAAGCGGTAGATGTCCATCGCCAGGAGGCCGTATTCGATGCCGGCGTCGATGCGCGTGGCGTGCGCTTGCGCGCCCGCCGCGCCCAGTGCAACGAACAAGGGCAGGAAATGCTCGTCCGTGGGATGCGCGCGTTCCGCGAACGGCGCTTGGCGGCGGTAGTCGAGCAATGCCTCGACATCGCCTTCGGCCAGCTTGCGTTCGACCCACTCGATGAAGGGACGTACATAAGGCGCTTCGCGTTCTTCGCTGTAGCCCGAACGGAAGTCGTGCAGGTTGTGGGTAATGCTGCCCGAGCCGATCACCAGCACGCCTTCCTCGCGCAGCGGCGCCAGGGCGCGGCCCACCGCGTACTGGTGCGCCGGGCCGAGCTGGGGTTGGATCGACATCGGTACAACGGGAATGTCGGCGTCGGGATAGAGCAGGCGCAGCGGCACCCAGGCGCCATGGTCCAGCCCCTGGGAGGGGTCGAGCGTGGTGGGTAGGCCGGCTTTGTCCAGCAGCTCGGTGATGCGCGCGGCCAGCGCGGGTTCGCCCTTGGCCGGGTACTGGATGTCGAACAGCGCCTGTGGGAAGCCGTAGAAATCGTGGATGGTTTCCGGGCGCGCCGCGCCGCCGACGTGCGGCTGGCGGGCCAGCCAATGCGCGGTGGCGATGACGATCGCCTTTGGGCGCGGCAAGGCCTTCGCCAGCTCGGCCAGGCGTTCGCCAACGCGCCGTGGCTGGATGGCCGTCATCGGCGATCCGTGGGAGATGTACAGGCTCGGAAGAGTGGTCATGGCGGTTACCTCGTGGGTACCGCCATAGGGTAGGGGCTGCCGCGAAAAATGCAGCGCGCGCGCGGTGAACGATCCGTCACCGCAAGAGAACGATCAGGGAAGCGCCGCGCGTCCAAAGACCTGAAACCTTTCATCCGTCATTCCGGCGCAGGCCAGAATCCAGTTGCGATAGTGGAAGGTTTCGCGAAGAGACCCAACCGCGCCCGGCAAAAGCCGGGCACATGGGCACTGGATTCCACCCTGCGCCGGAATGACGAGATAGGGTGAGCTTCGGTTACTTGCCGCGACGCGGCGGCTTTCCGCCACCGTGGCCGTGCGGGCGCGGCTTGCCACCGTGGGACTTCTTGAAGCCACCGCCGCCCGGACGGAAACCGCCCGGCTTGCGCGGCGGCGCTTCGCCAGCGCCACTGTCATCGCCATCCCATTCTTTGATGCGCAACTGCTGCTGGCTGACCCACACCTTCTGCAGATGCTGGAACACCTCGGCCGGCATGCCGTCGGGCAGATCGATCAGGCTGTATTCGCCGCGGATGCTCAGGCGACCGATGAAGCCGCTTTCCAGACCCGCCTCATTGGCGATCGCGCCGATGATGTTGCCAGGCTTCACGCCGTGCTCGTGGCCCACCTCGATGCGGTAGGTACGCTTGCCTTCCTCGGTGTGGTGCGGGCGCACGGGGCGCGCCACGAATTCGCGCGGCGCAGCGTCGCGATCACGCGGACGATGTTCGCGCTCGCCGCGGTGCTCGTGCGTGTCGCGTTCACGGCCATGCTCGCGTTCGCGCGGAGCCTGGTCACGTTCGCGCTTGGGCGGCGGCGTCAGCAGCAGCGGCTGGTTACCCTGCGCGATGCGCGCCAGCGCGGCAGCGATCTCGATGGCGGGGATATTGTGTTCCTGCTCGTACTGCTCGATCAGCTGCTGGAACAGTGCCAGCTCGCCCACGGCGAGCGTGTCGCTGATGCGCTGCTTGAACTTGGCGATGCGAACGTCATTGACCGCTTCCACGGTCGGCAGCTTCATCTCTTCGATGGGCTGACGCGTAGCGCGCTCGATCGCACGCAGCATGCCCTTCTCGCGCGGGGTGACGAACAGAATCGCCTCGCCGCTGCGACCGGCGCGGCCGGTACGGCCGATGCGGTGCACGTAGCTTTCCGTGTCGTAGGGAATGTCGTAGTTCATTACGTGGCTGATGCGCTCCACGTCCAGGCCGCGCGCGGCCACGTCGGTAGCGACCAGGATGTCCAGCTTGCCGTCCTTCAGCTGCTGGATCACGCGCTCGCGCTGTGCCTGCGCGATGTCGCCGTTGATCGCGGCGGCGGCAAGGCCGCGTGCCTGCAGCTTCTCGGCGAGCTCTTCGGTGGCCTGCTTGGTGCGCGCGAAGATGATCATCGCGTCGAACGGTTCGGCCTCGAGGATGCGCGTCATCGCATCGAGCTTGTGCATGCCGCTGACGAACCAGTAGCGCTGGCGGATGTTGGCGGCCGTGGTGGTGGCGGCCTTGATGGTCACCTCCACCGGCTCCTTCAGGTGCCGCTGCGCGATCTTGCGGATCGGCGCCGGCATGGTGGCGGAGAACAGCGCGACCTGGCGGGTCGGCGGCGTCGCTTCCAGCACCTTCTCCACATCGTCGATGAAGCCCATGCGCAGCATTTCGTCGGCTTCATCTAGCACCAGGAACTTCAGTTCCGAGAGATCGAGCGTGCCGCGTTCGAGATGATCGATCACACGGCCGGGCGTGCCGACCACGATCTGTACGCCGCGCTTGAGCGAGTGCAACTGCGGGCCATAGCTCTGGCCGCCGTAGATCGGCAGCACCTGCAGGCCGGGCATGTAGGTGGCGTAGCGCTGGAATGCTTCAGCCACCTGGATGGCCAGCTCGCGCGTGGGCGCGAGGATCAGCGCCTGCGGCTTGCCGGGCTTGAGGTCGATGCGCGAAAGGATCGGCAGCGCGAACGCGGCGGTCTTGCCGGTGCCGGTCTGCGCCTGGCCGAGCACGTCGCGGCCTTCCAGCAGCGGCGGAATGGTGGCGGCCTGGATCGGCGAAGGCGATTCGTAGCCGACGTCGGACAGTGCGCGCAGCAACTCGGGATGAAGGCCAAGCGCAGCGAAGCCGACGGCTGCCGGCTGGGAATCGGAAGACGGGGAGGACATGGGGAACCTCGACATGGCATGCACGAGGGCATGCGGGAGAATGGCGGTATTGTAACAGGCCGGCTCGCCCAAACCGGTGATTTTATTGCGTCAAAGGCAGCATTCACGAGGAATATTCATGTCCCGACCCCTTGAAGGCCGTATTGCGCTGGTGACCGGTGCCTCCTCCGGCATCGGCGAGGCGACCGCATTGGCGCTGGCCGAGGCAGGCGCGAAGGTCGCCGTTGCCGCGCGTCGGCGCGACCGACTCGACGCGCTGGCCGCGCAAATGGCGAAGCTTGGCGCCGAGCCGATGGTGTTGACGGCCGATCTCTCTTCCGAGGAGGAAGCGCAGCGGATCGTGAAGGAGACCGAGGCGCACTATGGACGTCTGGACATCCTGGTGAACAACGCTGGCGTCATGTACCTGGAGCCCGTCGAGGAGGCCGACCTCGGTCGCTGGCGTCGCATGCTGGAACTGAACGTGCTCAGTCTCATAGCCTCGACGCAGGCGGCGCTGCCCGGCATGCGCGAGCGGCGCGACGGCCATGTCGTGAATATTTCATCGACGGCCGGACGTGTGGCCAATCCCAACGCGGCGGCCTATTCGGCAACCAAGTTCGGTGTCGGCGCGTTTTCCGAAGCGCTGCGGCGCGAGGTATACAAGCACAACATCCGCGTCACGGTGATCGAGCCGGGCGTGGTGCAGACGGAGCTGCGCGATCACATCGGCCATATCGAAGTAAAGGCGAACCTCAATGCGTGGGCCGACAGCATGCGTCAGCTGCAAGCGCGCGACGTGGCGGACGCCATCGTGTTCTGCGTGTCGCGTCCTTCGCACGTCAACATCAACGAAGTGTTGATGCGGCCTACCGATCAGGAGCGTTGATACCGCAAGCCCCACTATCATGGTGCGCTTGCGTCATCCACGGAGAATTGCCATGACCGAGATCGAGACGATCTCCGAGCAGCGTTGCCACGGCGGCGTGCAGGGCTTTTATCGGCATCATTCCGAAAGCTGCAGCGGCCCCATGCGTTTTGCGCTCTACCAGCCTCCTCAGGCAGCCAGTGAAGTGTGCCCGGTGGTGTACTACCTGGCCGGGCTCACTTGCACCGAGGAGACCGCCACCATCAAGGCCGGCGCGCAGCGGCTCGCGTCCGAGCTGGGCCTGATTCTGGTGATGCCCGACACCAGTCCGCGCAATACAGGCTTTGACGGCGCCACTGGCGACTGGGAATTTGGAGAAGGCGCTGGCTTCTACGTAGATGCCACGCAGGCGCCGTGGTCGTCGCGTTTTCGCATGCACAGCTATGTAGTGGACGAACTGCCGGCATTGGTCGCGCAACACTTTCCGGTTGACCGCGAGCGCAGCGGCATCATGGGTCACTCGATGGGTGGGCACGGTGCACTGACCATTGCGCTGAAACATCCCGGCCGTTATCGCTCGGTATCCGCGTTCGCACCGATCGTGGCGCCGACGCAGGTGCCGTGGGGAGAGAAAGCCTTTCCCCGCTATCTGGGCGGCGACACGTCGAGCTGGGCGGAGCACGACGCCTGCGAGCTGGTGCGCAGGCAAACCTTCGACGGGACCATCCTGATCGACCAGGGCGAAGCCGACGGTTTCCTGTCCACGCAGCTGAAGCCCGAGTTATTCGACCAGGCATGCGCTGAAGGAGGACAGTCGTTGGTGCTGCGTCGCCACGCCGGTTACGACCACAGCTATTACTTCATCAGCACGTTCATCGACGATCATTTGCGCCATCACGCAGGCGCGCTTGGCCGCCTGTGAGCCTGATCTATCCCATCCATACGCCCCGCACGCTGGTGCGTGTGGTCGATGCGGGCGATGCGCAGCGGCTGCTGCGTTATCGCGTGCAGAACCGCGAACATCTGGCGCCGTGGGAGCCGCTGCGCGATTCGTCCTACTACACGCTGGACCACTGCATCCGGACGCTGGCTGACGCCCGTGAGGCGATGCGGCTGGATCGTGTCTATCCCTTCGTCGTGCTTGATCTCGCCGGCGCCGACGTCATTGCGAACTTCACGTTCGCCAATATCGTGCGCGGCGCCTTCCAGGCCTGCCATCTCGGCTACAGCGTCGCGGCGAGCAGGCAGGGCCAGGGGTTGATGTACGAAGCACTGTCGGCCGTGATGCCATGGGCGTTTCGCGAACTGGACATGCACCGCGTCATGGCCAACTACATGCCGCGCAACGAGCGCAGCGGCAGGTTGCTCGAACGCCTGGGTTTCGAGCGCGAAGGTTATGCGAAGCGGTACCTGCAGATCGCCGGCGCGTGGGAAGACCACGTGCTCACCGCGCGCATTCGCGAGGATTGATCGGCCTTTCTGTGGGAGCGCACCCTGTGCGCGACGACCCTACGCAGCGGCAAAGACGAAACCCTGCGGTCGCGCACAGGGTGCGCTCCCACATGAAGGGTGCCGCATTGATTCAGCCTTGCGTCGATACGGGCGACGACGGCCGCAACAACACACCCAGCGTCGCGCGCTGCTGCCATGCCAAGGCGAGATACACCAGCAGCAGGACGAGTCCCGGTCCCAGCAGGTGGTCTTCCATCACCGTGTGGTAGCCAAAGATCACCACCACGGGCGCGGCCAGCATCACCAGCGCCAGCGCGACGAATCGGTTGGCGAGCAGGAACACGCCGCTCACGGTGTACAGGATGCCCAGCACGGGAAAGATGTAGCCGCTGCCGGCGAGGCCTTGCATGAAGACCTGCGACTGCGGCGTCATCGGTGCGGGCGGCTGCCAGAAATGCAGCAGATCGTTGAGTCCGGCGAAGACGAACCAGGCGCCGAAGACCAGCCGCAGGGCAAACAACAGCCAGTGGAAAAACGCTTTCATGCAGGGATTCCTCGACAAGGAAGGCCCTGCATGATCAGGAGGCGACCGGCGGCGTTGTATTCCTCGTATCGCCTAGGCCCAACCGTCTAGGACACTGGTTGGGCCAGCGGCATGCCGGACGTCACGCCTTGGCGGCGGGGCGGCGCTGGCGACGACGCTTGCGATTACCTTCGGCCGGGCGCTCGCTGCCGTGCGCATGGTTGTTGTTGTGCGGGCGATGCGAACTCTGAGGGCGAGCCTGGCGCTGCTGGCTCGGCTGGCGCTGGCCCTGCACCGGCTTCGGCGCGTTGGCGTCGGTGCGCAGCGGATGCGACGGCTCGAAGCCCGGCACTTCGCTCACCGCGATGTCCTGCTTGAGCAGCTTGCGGATATCGCGCAGCAGGCCGGCTTCCTCGTGGCTTACCAGCGACACGGCCATGCCGTCGGCGCCCGCACGACCGGTGCGGCCGATGCGGTGCACGTAGTCTTCGGCGACCATCGGCAGGTCGTAGTTGATGACGATGGGCAGCTGATCGATGTCGATGCCGCGCGCCGCGATATCGGTGGCGACCAGCACGGTGATGCGGCCGGTCTTGAAGTCGCTGAGCGCACGCGTGCGCGCATTCTGGCTCTTGTTGCCATGGATGGCCGCGGCGCGCAGGCCTGCCATTTCCAGCTGCTTCACCAGCTTGTCGGCGCCATGCTTGGTGCGGCTGAACACCAGGGTCTGGCGACGGCTGTCCTGCGAAAGCACGTGCAGCAGCAGGTCGCGCTTCTTGGCAGCATCGACCGGATGCACATGATGCGTAACCGTCGTGGCCACCGAATTGGCTGGCGTCACCGACACTTCGCGCGGCTGATGCATGAACTGCATGGCGAGCGCCTTGATCGGCGGCGCGAACGTCGCGGAGAACAGCAGCGTCTGGCGCTGGCGCGGCACGGCCGCGAGGATGCGCTTGAGTGCGGGCAAAAAGCCCATGTCGAGCATGCGGTCGGCTTCATCCAGCACCAGCACTTCCACGCCCGACAGGTCGATGGAGCGCTGCTGCATGTGGTCGATGAGACGGCCCGGCGTGGCGATGACGATGTCCACGCCGCGACGCAGGGCCTGCATCTGCGGGCCCATGCTCACGCCACCGAAGATGGTGGTGCTGCTGATGCGCAGGTGCTTGCCGTAGTCGCGCAGGTTGTCGTGCACCTGGGCGGCCAGTTCGCGGGTCGGGGTCAGCACCAGCGCGCGCGGACGACGCGTCTGGGTGGCACCGGCGGTGGAAAGATGCTGCAGCAACGGCAGCGAGAAGGCAGCGGTTTTGCCCGTGCCGGTCTGCGCGGCGGCCAGCAGGTCACCGCCTTCCAACACGACCGGAATGGCCGCGGCCTGGATGGGAGTGGGTTCGGCGTAGCCCTGTTCGGCAAGCGCGCGCAACAACGCGGGCGCAAGGCCCAGCGATTCGAAAGACATGGAAGCTCCAGAGCAACTCGGAGCGTTCTAACGAACCGCGTTGCAGTATTCAAAAGGGGAGGGAGGCATTTAGCCCGTTGCGGAGTATAGCTGAAAACGGGCCGCCGCGCTGGCCGTGCCTAGGCGACGTGTGCTACCCCGCTTTACTTGCCGCTCAGTGAGGCTTTTCGCCGACGATGAGATAGCAGTCGTACGGTGTCTTGCCATGCAGCGAACGGATGCTCGCGACCAGGCCGACGTCCGCCAGCAAAGACCGCAGCTCATCGCCACTGGGATAGTGCTGTGCGCCCACGCGCATCCAGCCGCTGGCGCTGAGAAAGAACTCCGAGACACGCGTCGCGGCGTAGCGCCAGCTTCGTTCACGCAGCACGCTGCGAATGATCAGCATGCCGCCCGGAGCAAGATGGGCCGCCGCGTTCGCCACCAGCTCGCGCTGGCGCTCCGCATTGAGGTAATGCAGCACGTCGAGCAGGGCGACGTGTCCGCGCAGCGGGTACGCCGTGGCGCCGTCGGCCAGGCGCAACGGCAATACGCCCTCCAGTCCGGCCAGGCGCATGGCGCGTCGTCCGGCGTCGATCTTGCGCGCATCGTGATCGACGCCCAGGTACTGGGGCAGCTCGCCGTGCGCATGCAGGTATTGCCCCAGCAGGCCGATGCCACAGCCGATATCCAATAGCGGCAACGGGCGTTGCGCGATCAGGTCGGCCACGGCGGCGTACGCGGGATCGGTCGCCAGCTTGCCTTGCACGTAGCGGCGCTGGAACCAGTGATCGTACGAGTCGGCGATCCGGTCTAGGGCAGTGGCATCCATGGCGGACATGTGAGCCGACTCCGTGACTGCGTGACGTGAAGGTAGTTTGCGCTGACGACGCGTCCGCCGCTACTCCTGCCAAGCGCTATCTTGCGCCGCGCCCGCCATGATGGTTCGCTTGGCGTCTTGTGCGCCGCGCGGGCGGGCACGACCACGACGGAGCCACCGATGTCGCCGTTTGCACCTCTGCGCGAATTGACCACCACCCAGCGTCATACCGTGTTGGCCAGCTTTCTGGGCTGGACGCTGGATGCGTTCGATTACTTCCTGCTCACCTTCGTGATCGTGAGCGTCGCGCAGGAGTTTCACGTCGGCAAGGAGCACGTCACCTACGGACTCTTCCTTACCCTCGCCGCGCGTCCGCTGGGCGCGTTGCTGTTTGGACGTCTGGCCGACCGTTTCGGGCGCCGGCCGATCCTGATGCTCGACGTTATCCTGTTTTCGCTGTTCGAGCTGGCAACAGCGTTCGCCAACTCGCTCACCGCGTTGCTGGTGCTGCGGTTCCTGTTCGGCATCGCGATGGGCGGCGAATGGGGCATCGGCGCGTCGCTGGCAATGGAGTCGATTCCGGCGAGGGCACGCGGCGTGGTGTCGGGCCTGCTGCAAAGCGGCTATCCCGTGGGCTTCTTCCTGGGCGCGCTGGTGAACTGGCTGCTGGTGGACCACATCGGCTGGCGCGGCCTGTTCGTGGTCGGTGCGGCACCGGCGTTGCTGGTGCTGTACATCCGTCGCACCGTGCCCGAGTCGGAGGTGTGGCAGCGGGGGCAGGCGACGCAGCCCAGGCGTGGCCTGCTGGAATCGATGCGCGGCCACTGGAAGCTCGCCATTTACCTGATGCTGCTGATGATGGCGTTCAACATGTTCAGCCACGGCTCGCAGGACCTGTACCACACGTTCGAAGAGGAGAGCCTGCACCTGCCGACCGGATCAGGCGCCGCCTTCATGCTGGTGGCGATGCTCAATCTGGGTGCCCTGGTCGGAGGATTGTTCTTCGGTGCGCTGTCGGAGCGTTTCGGTCGCCGCCGCACGATCATCCTGGCGGCGCTGCTGGCGATCCCGATCATTCCGCTATGGATGCATGGCGGTTCGCTGCTGCTACTCGCGCTGGGCGCCTTCTTGATCCAGATGATGGTGCAGGGCGCCTGGGGCGTGGTGCCGACGCACCTGAACGAACTGGCGCCGGAGGGCATGCGCGGCACCCTGCCGGGGTTTGCCTACCAGACCGGCAACCTGCTGGCGGCGGTAACCGCCAATGCGCAGCTGTGGATCGCCGGATGGCATGGCGGCGACCTGGCCTTCGCCATGTCCGTCTGGATCGCCGGCGTGGCGGTGCTGCTGGCCGTACTGGCCTGGCTGGGGCCCGAGGCGCGCGGCGTGCGGTTCGGGGAGCCTCGCCCGGAAAAGGGCGTCTAGGCGGCCAGGCTGCTAGAATCTGCGGTTTGCATTCCTCACGAGACACGCAATGAAGGCTGGCAAGGACAAAGTCATCTCGCTCCACTACACGCTCACCGTGGACGGCGAAAAGGTCGAGAGCTCGCTCGACCGCAACGAACCGCTGTGGATCCTGCTCGGCCATGGCCAGCTCATCCCGGGCCTGGAAAAGGCGCTGGAGGGTCACGAGGCCGGCGATACCCTGCAGGCCGAAATCGCCCCGGTCGAAGGCTATGGCGAGCGCCAGGAAGGCCTGACCCAGCGCGTGCCGAAGAAGTACTTCCAGCAGTCGGCCAAGCTGAAGCCGGGGATGACCACGGTGCTGGCGCTGAAGGAAGGCGGCCACCGCGTGGTGGTGGTGCAGAAGGTCGGCATGACCACGGTCGACGTGGACCTCAACCATCCGATGGCCGGCAAGACGCTGAACTTCGACGTGACCGTCAACGAAGTGCGCGACGGCACCGAGGAAGAAGTCCAGCACGGTCATGCGCATCCGCCGGGTGCCGAGGCGCATTGATGGCTGGTCGTTCCGCTCTCTCGATGGAGGGCGGGTATCGGTGGCCTGACGCGGGCGGGTCGGGCCACGTTGGTCGTGTCTTTCTGTCCGTTTCTATCTATGGGCCGGCGAATCGTTCTTCGCTTGTCTGTAGGAGCGCACCCAGTGCGCGATCGCCCTTGCCTCAGTCCTAGGCCGTCCCCGGCCTTCTGTGGGAGCGCACCGTGTGCGCGACAGCCTTTCGCTCAGGTCTTCATGGTTGTCGCTGCTGTGAGAGCGGGGTTGCTTTCGGATGCCATGCTGCTGCCGCTAGGTTGCCGCCTACGCGGCGGGCGTTTCGATCGTCTGCCGACGCTCGAGTCACTTTTCTTTTGCTGGCCCACGCACGCGCTCTTGGCGTGCGAACGGCGAAGCCGGCCCGAAGGGCGGAGGGCGCCAGCCCGGAGTCAAAGAAAAGTAACCCAAAGAAAATGGCCTTCAGAGCCAGGGCTCGTAGCGATATGCGGGATGGAGCCTGACGACAGAAGCTAGCAGGGATGGGCTCGTTACTACCTCGGGCGAAGCCGCTACACCGCAACGCGCCATAGCGAAGAGGGCTTAAAGCAACCTCATTGCAACGCGAGGGAATCCGCGGGCACCGCACTTTCTCCCTCTCCCCTCCGGGGAGAGGGCCGGGGTGAGGGGCGGGTGCTCGCGATAACGTTAGTTACCGTGCGGTCGTGACGCAGCACAAGGATGTGCTGTTGATGAGCAGACGAAACCGCTCAGGAACCTGCCCTTGACGGTACATGCCAGAAAACAACGGCGCCTCTCGGCGCCGCTATCTTTTTCCACATTGCAACCACTTACACCAGCGTGATCTGCACATCCACGTTGCCGCGCGTCGCATGCGAATACGGGCAGATGTCGTTGTGTGCAGTGTCAACCAGGTCCTGCGCCACGGCACGATCGATGCCCGGCAGGCTCACGTCCAGCTTCACGGCGATGCCAAAACCGGTCGGTTCGCGGGGGCCGATGCCTACGTGTGCGGTCACCGAGGCGTCCTTCAGCGTCACGCCCTTCTGGCGCGCCACGAAACGCACGGCGCCTTCGAAGCACGCCGCATAGCCGGCGGCGAACAGTTGCTCCGGGTTGCTGCCCGCGCCGCCCGGACCGCCCAGGCCCTTGGGTACGACCAGCTGCAGGTCGAGTACGCCGTCGTCGCTCTTGGCGTGGCCTTCGCGGCCGCCGGTCACGGTGGCGGTGGCGGTGTAGAGAATCTTGCTGATGTTCATGGTCAGTCCTCGGTGGGGGAGAGTTGGAGTTGCCGGGTCATTCGCTTCAGTTCATCGCGCAACGTCTGCATCTGTTCGAGCGAAAGCTGCAGGCGTTGGGCCATGCATTTGGGTACGTCGCTGGCCTGGTCGCGCAGGGCGAGGCCGGCTTCGGTCAGGCGGATGTCCACTTCGCGCTCGTCTTCCGTACGACGCTGGCGGTCGACCAGGCCGGCCGTTTGCAATCGCTTGAGCAGCGGCGTGAGCGTTCCCGAATCCAGTTGCAGGCGCTGGCCGAGTTCGCGCACGGTCAGGCCGTCCTGCTCCCACAGCACCAGCATCACCAGGTATTGCGGGTAGGTCAGCCCCAGCGGCTCCAGCAGCGGCCGGTACAGGCCGGTGACAGAGCGGGAGGCGGCATACAACGCAAAGCACAGTTGCTGGTCCAGCAGGAGATGTTCGGGAGTGGGCTTGCGTTTCATGGTTGCCATCCTATGTGCAAAATTAAATTGTGTACAATTCAATTTTTCAATCGAAGCGATAGGCCTTGCCTAAGGCCCGTTCCATGGAGGGAATGCGGGAAGCTAATCGAGCAGGCGTTTGCCGAAAGCGAAATGGTCGCGCCAGTAGGGGCCGTCGATGTCGTCCAACCGAACGGTGCCGCCGGTGTTCGGGGCATGCACGAAGCGACCCTTGCCCACGTAGACGCCGACATGGCTGATGCCGGTATGGCCGCCGAAGAACACCAGGTCGCCACTCATCAGGTCGGTCATGCGGCGCACGCGTTCACCGTTCAATTCGGACATTTCGCGCGAGCTGTGAGGCAGGGCGAGGCCTGCAGCGTTGCGGTAGATGTAATCGACCAGCCCACTGCAATCGAAGCCGCCGTCGGGCGTATTGCCGCCCCAGCGGTAGGGCGTACCCACCAAGGCAATGGCGCGGAACAGCACATCGTTCGCTGTGCCGGCGTTGCCGGCCGGTGCGCGGGCCGGAAGATTGGCCAACGCGGACTGCGATTCGCGCGGCGTCGATTTGCGTGGCCCGCTGGCACAGGCCGCGAGCAGCAGGATGGCCAGGCCCAGAAGAAGCAATCGCGCCGTTCGCCACGGCGCGACCGCGGTGGATGGAGCGTCGACATCCGGACTCATCGGGCATCCCTTCTACGTGGATTGGCCCTGAGACTAGCAAATCAATCACTTATCTGAAAGAGCGGAGATTTAACCTGAATTGATATCTCATTGGGCCGGATCGGATTGCCTTGGGGTCTCGACGGTAACGTTGCGCTCGTCCAGCTTTCGCCCCTCCCTGTCCGTCGCGGTGATCCTGTATTCGCCGGGACGGAGATAGAGCGAGTTGATGCTCCCATCGGTGAGAAACACGTAACGATCCGCAGGCACCGCATCTTCGCTTTCGCTTGAATAGCGTGCCGCCACTACACACGGAAGCTGACGTCGGCACATTTCCGCGGAAGCGACGCGGGTCGTTCGCGCGCCGCCCAGACTTAACCAATGCGGCCGCCGCTGATGGCCCGAGGGCGGCAGTATCACATCCACATCGTGGCGATCAGGGTCTGAGGCCCACACGCTGCCGTTGAGCCGGCTGATTAATACGGAAGGTCCCTTCACCGGAAATTGTGCGTAGAGCTGCTTGTACGGATCACTATCCGGCATAGGGCCAATATCGCGCCAACGAGTCTGGTCGATCGATAAGGGTTCGAAGCCCGTCAGTTGCTTTAGCTGCATCGCCATCGGCTTGATGGTGCCGCCAAGATTGCCCGGAGCCTTGTCGATGTGCGCATAACCTGCGTGGATAAAGAGCCGCGCCTTAGGGTCTTTGGCAAAAACCTGGCGATAAAGCAGATTGGCCTGACCCGCCTCTCGGTCTGCCAACACGTCTGCCTCTGATTCATAGGCGACGACATGGAAGCCGAGCTTGATCGCCTGCCTGATGATGTCGCCATAGAGCGGCTCGTGAAGATACTGGCTGCCTGAACTGGCTAGCGGATAGCCGCGCTTCATCAGTTCCTTGTCGGTATTGACCAAAGCCTCAGCAGCGAAATAGGAAAAGCCTTCAGCCCTGAGTTTCGGCAGCAAGGCAAGCGTCAACTCGCGTGTGTGCGCATCGTGATGCGCCTCGTTAATCATCACTATGCGCCGGCCAGAGGCCAGCTTGGCAATCTGGTCGACTGCATCGACAGCCTGCCAATCAGTAGCCGATGGCAACGTCACGCGTGTTTGTACCCGGTTATCGAAGGGGAAGTCGTAAACAGCCTCATCATAGAGTCCGAGTTCATCTTCCACAGAAGCCAGCAGTTGCTGGTCAATAAGTCGATCTTCCTTGGTAAGTTGCGGCATGACCTCCTTGAGGTACATGTAGCGCGCCAAGTCTGTTTTTATATGTGCCGTTTCCGAGAAAAGATCTCGCGAAACCGCAGTACTGGACGAAGCCGTGGCGGGCTGCTCCTGCTTCTGTTCCTGGGCGAACACAGGGGGCATGGCAACGATCGCCATAAGACCAAACAAAGCCGCCATCGTGCACCACGCACGGGTCATTCTGCCGAGCTCTTCATCAGACGTTTCCATCGCGCTGATCCCACAGGTGAGTGGTCGGGGAAATGCGAGGCTAGAATAGCTCCATGGATGCTTCACGCAGTGATGTGTTGATTCTTGGCGGCGGCGTCATCGGCCTGGCCTGTGCGTTCTACCTGCTGAAGTCCGGAGCTACCGTGCGCGTTCTGGAGCAGGGTACCCCGGGTTGCGGCAGTTCGCACGGCAATTGTGGAACGATCACGCCCAGCCATGCCGCCCCCCTGGCCATGCCGGGCATGTTGGGCGTCGCCTTGCGTTCGATGCTTCGGGCCGACGCACCGCTCTACCTCAACCCCCGCTTCGATGGCCCGCGCCTGCGCTGGCTGCTGGGCTTTGCGCGGCATTGCAATTGGCGCGACTTCGAGCATGCGGCCAGGGCGCGTTCGGCGATCCTGCAACGCTCACGCGGGCTATTGGGCGCACTGGTGCGTGACGAACGGCTGGACTGCGAGTTTGGCGAAGAAGGCGAGCTGTATGTCTATCGCACCCGGCGCGCGCTCGACGCCGACGAACGGCATCACGCCCAGGTGCTCGAACGCCTTGGCGTCGAGGTCCAACGGTTGGCAGGGGGCGAAGTCGAAGCACGAGAGCCTGCGCTGAAACCGGGCGTGGCCGGTGGGCTGTTTCATCCCGGCGACGCACGGCTACGGCCCGATCGGTACGCGGCGGAGCTGGCGCGTCGCGTGGTCGAGCTGGGCGGCTCGATCGAAAGCGGTGCGCGCATCGACGATTTCGACCTGCGTGACGGACGCATCGAACACGTCCGAACCACGCGTGGCGTATTCCGCGGCGACCGCGTGGTGATGGCCTTGGGCGCATGGTCGCCGCTGCTTGGCCGCAGCCTCGGCCTGCGCTTGCCGATGCAGCCGGGAAAGGGCTACTCGCTTACCTATACGCGGCCCGGCCGTGTGCCGCGCCATGCGCTGGTATTGCGCGAGGCGGCGGTATGCGTCACCACCTGGGAAACCGGCCACCGGCTCGGCAGCACCATGGAGTTTTCGGGCTATGCGGAAGGGCTCAACCGCACGCGCCTCGACGCCTTGCGCCGGGGTGCTGCCCAAGGCCTGCACGAGCCGGAAGGTCCGCAATTGCTGGAAGAATGGTGGGGTTGGCGGCCCATGAGCATGGACGAGGTGCCGATCATCGGCCCGAGTTCGCGCTGGTCCAACCTGATGCTTGCCACGGCTCACGGCATGCTGGGCGTAAGCATGTCGGCGGCGACCGGCGAGCTGGTTGCCTCGCTGATGCAGGGCGGTACGCCGCCGATCGATCCCTCACCGTACGCGCCGGTGCGCTTCGGCGTGTGACCTTTATACCGTTTGGCCGTCTGCTCGCTTAGGGTGGCGGCTGGAAAGGAGATTCTGATGGCCGACACGTTCGACCTGATCGTGCTGGGTGGTGGGTCCGGCGGCCTGGCGGCGGCGTTTCGCGCGGCTCGCCACGGTGCACGCGTTGCCATGCTGGAGCCCAACGCCTTGGGTGGCACATGCGTCAATGTCGGCTGCGTGCCGAAGAAGGCGCTCTGGTTCGCCGCCCAGCTTGCGCAGCAGCAACAGCTCGCCAAGACCTATGGCTTCGCCACGCAGCCTGGCCCGCTCGACTGGGAGCACTTTCGCCAGCTGCGCCAGAACTACATCGATGGCATCCGCCAACGTTACGCCGTTGGGTTGGCGGACGCAGGCATCCAGGTATTCGCTGAAACCGGCCGCTTCGTAGCGCCTGATACGGTGGCGACGTCCAGTGGTGGCGAACTGCGTGCCCAGCAAATCCTCATCGCGACGGGCGGCAGGCCGCGCTGCCTCGATGTGCCGGGCTTCGACCTCGGCCTGGTCTCCGACGATATCTTCGCGTTGCATCACCTGCCAAAACGCATCGCGGTCATCGGTGGCGGTTACATTGCGGTGGAATTCGCCGGTCTGCTGCAAGCGCTCGGTAGCGAAGTGACCCTGCATGTCCGCAATCGCATGCTTACCGAGTTCGATGCGGAGCTTGTCGATGCGCTGGGCGA
>Ga0209258_100726_pt1 | contig 21958 bp, 22 predicted proteins | sample Araplaol_mTSA_r2_FD_184281 | JGI IMG/M metagenome (GOLD analysis project Ga0209258, IMG submission 184281) | Arabidopsis root microbial communities from North Carolina, USA - plate scrape CL_Col_mTSA_r2 (SPAdes) (version 2) | ecosystem: Host-associated > Plants > Roots > Endosphere | place: USA...
CTTCAGCTCCGTGATGATGGACGGCTCGCTGCAGGCCGACGGCAAGACGATCGCCAGCTACGACTACAACGTCGACGTCACCCGCACGGTGGTCGAGATGGCGCACGCGCGCGGCATCACCGTCGAGGGCGAACTGGGCTGCCTGGGCTCGCTCGAGACGATGCGCGGCGACAAGGAAGACGGCCACGGCACCGATGCCACGATGACGCGCGACCAGCTGCTCACCGACCCCGAGCAGGCCGCCGACTTCGTCAAGAAGACGCAGCTGGACGCCCTGGCCATCGCCATCGGCACCAGCCACGGCGCCTACAAGTTCACGCGCAAGCCCACGGGCGACATCCTGGCCATCGACCGCATCAAGGAGATCCACCGCCGCATTCCCACCACCCACCTGGTGATGCACGGCTCGTCCTCGGTGCCGCAGGAACTGCTGGCGATCATCCGCCAGTACGGCGGCGACATGAAGGAGACCTACGGCGTGCCGGTCGAGGAGATCCAGGAAGCCATCAAGCACGGCGTCCGCAAGATCAACATCGACACCGACATCCGCCTCGCGATGACCGGCGCGATCCGCAAGTACCTGTTCGAGAACCCCGACAAGTTCGACCCGCGCGACTACCTGAAGCCGGCGCGCGAGGCCGCCAAGGCGATCTGCCGCCAGCGCTACGTGGAATTCGGCTGCGAAGGCCAGGCGGGCAGGATCAAGACCGACACGCTGCAGGTCGTGGCCGCCAAGTACGCCAGCGGCGAACTCGCCCAGACGGTCCGTTGAGCCCCCACGGTCGCTAGTGCTCCCTGCCCCCCGAGGGGGCCGGCCGCGGGCGGCCCGGCGGAGCCGGATCCGCCGCTCCCGCGGACCTCGTTTGGTGCGCTCGAGCGGCAGCGCCGGTCAATGTGACGACCCTGCTGTCGCCGCCGGTTCCGCGGCTCCCTTGAACTTCGCACGGAAGCGACCTGCGGCGGCGTCGGGCAATGCAGAAATGCAGCGCTGCGGGAGGCACAATACGGTCTTTGCCGATACCTGCTCGCCCATGACCGCCGCGCTGCTCACCACGTCCCTCCACTCCCTGCCGCTGCTGGCGCGCGGCAAGGTGCGTGACAACTATGCCGTCGGCGACGACCGCATCCTGATGGTGGCCACCGACCGCCTGTCGGCGTTCGACGTCATCCTGGGCGAGCCCATCCCCGGCAAGGGCGCGCTGCTGACGCAGATGGCGCTGTTCTGGTTCGGCAAGCTCGAGGGCATCGTCCCGAACCACCTGACCGGCGAGGCGCCGGAGTCCGTCGTGCAGCCCGACGAGGTGGCGCAGGTGCGCGAGCGCTCGATGCTGGTCAAGCGCCTGAAGCCGCTGCCCATCGAGGCGGTGGTGCGCGGCTACCTGGCCGGCTCCGGCTGGAAGGAATACCAGGAGAGCCAGTCGGTGTGCGGCGTGCAGCTGCCCGCCGGCCTGAAGAACGCGTCCCGGCTGCCCGAGCCCATCTTCACCCCCGCCACCAAGGCCGAGGCCGGCGCGCACGACGAGAACATCTCGTTCAAGGCGACGTCTGCCATGATCGGCAACGAGCTGGCCAACCACGTGCGCGACGTCTCCCTCGCGCTGTACAAGCGGGCCGCCGAATACGCGCTGACCAAGGGCATCATCATCGCCGACACGAAGTTCGAGTTCGGCCTGGACACCGACGGCACCCTCACGCTGATGGACGAGGTGCTGACGCCCGACTCCTCGCGCTACTGGCCGGTCGACGGCTACGCCGAAGGCAGCAACCCGCCCAGCTACGACAAGCAGTTCGTGCGCGACTGGCTCGAGTCGGTGCGCATCGACGGCCAGCCGTGGAACAAGAAGGCGCCGGCTCCGACGATGCCGGCCGAGGTGGGCGAACGCACCGCGGCCAAGTACCGCGAAGCGTTCGAACGCCTGGCGGGTTGAGACCCTGGCCTCCCAGACTGCCCTGACGCCGCTGCTGCAGCACATGTCCCGCCTGCTCGAACGTCTCGACGCGCAGATCGCCCAGGCCGAGGAGGTCTTCGACCGCGAGTGCCTGAAGTCGAGGCGGGCCGCGGTGCTGGCGCGCCACGGGCAGTTCCCGGAGGCGCGCTTCGCGCTGCAGGGGCTGCGTTCGCAGAGCCAGCGCCTGCGCAACCCGGTGCTGTCCGCCTGGGTCGCGTTCGTCGACGGGCTGATCGAGCATTGCGAATCCCTGTCGCCGTCGGCACGCGCGAAGTTCCAGCGCGCGTACGACCTCGCGTCCACCGCGGGCGACGCCGAGCTGCACTCGCTGTGCGCGGCGTGGCTGGCGATCGCCGACTTCAACGCCAACGACATCGACGCCACGGTCGCCCACGCCAGGGAGGCCCTGCGCCTCGCGCCACCCACGGCGCACGCGGCCCGCGCGCGGGCCGCGCTCGTGGTGGCCAGCGCCTGGCGCGTGGCCGGCGACGACGAGCGCGCAATCCCCTGGTACAAGGTCGCGCGCCAGCATGCGGCCACCGAGGGCGACGTCTCGCTCGTGAGCGTGCTGCTGCACAACATGGCCGCGTTCCAGGCGGGCCGCATCAGCCTGGAAGGGGCGTTCGACCGCGCCGACCTGGCCGACGCCCAGCGCGTGCTGCTGGAGGCCGAGTCCACGGGCAACTACGACGCCGGCGTGGGCAACGGCCAGCTGATGGCCGAGGTGCCGCTGCTGCGTGCGCAGCTGATGACGGTGCTGGGACAGTACGACGCGGCCATCTCGCTGTTCGACTCGCAGCTGCCGCGCGCCCGCGCCGAGGGCCACGTGCACCGCGAGGCACGCTTCCTGGCCGACGCGCTGTTCGCCGAAGTGAAGCTGGGGCGGCTCGACGAGGCCGTCAAGCGCATGCGTGCGGTCAATGCGGCGTTGCCGCTGATGACGGAACACGACGACATCGCCGCCACGCACGCGCGCCTGGCCGTGGCCGCGAGCGCGCTCGGAAAGGCCGAACAGGCGGACGCGCATGCGGCGCAGGCCGAGGCGGCGCTGGAAAAGCACCGTGCGGAGCAACGCCGCTGGGCGGACGCCCTCGCGGCGGTGGATTTCGAGACCTGATTCGCGTTGCGACAGACGCCCCGCGCGTTGCCGCGGAGCGCTCTTGCCAGGACATCCTGCGCCGTCGCAGGGCCCACGCGGCGCGCGGTGCCGCCCGCGCGTCGTCAGCTCAGCACGGTCATGCTCAACCGGCGCCGGTACTGGTCAATGACCGGATCCGCGCCCACGGCCGCCGCGTGCCCCGTCAGCTCCAGCTTCGGCTGGTCGCCGGCGGCCTTCTCGGCGACCGGCTTGGGCGCGGGCTTGGTCATCAGCTCGAGGATGCCGACGTAGGCCTTGCGCGCGAGCTCGTCGTTCCACGACTTGTCGCGCATCAGGATCTCCAGCAGCTCGTCGAGCGCCTGCGTGAACGCGCCGGCGGCCAGGTACGACTGCGCCAGCTCGAAGCGGGCGTCGAAGTCGCGCTTGTTGGCGGCGATCGCCGCGGCGAGCTGTTCGTGCGAACGCGCGCCGGCGGCCTTCTCGCAGGCGTCCAGCCAGAAGCCGATGGCGTCGAACTTCGCGTTGGGCAGCACGCGCTGGGCCACCGGCTGGTAGGCCTGGCGCGCCTGCACCAGCAGCTCGGGGTTGCTGCGGCTGGTCTCGATCAGCAGGCGCAGGTAGTCGTAGCGGGCCGACTCGTTGGCCGGATCGATCGCCACGGCCTCCTGCAGGCGTGCGAGCGCGGCGTCGGTGTCGCCCTCGGCCAGCAGCGCCTCCGCGGCCTGGGCGTCGTCCTCGGCCGCCAGCTCGTCGGCGCCGGGGACGTGCTTGTCGAGGAAGGCGCGGATCTCGCCCTCGGGCAGGGCGCCGACGAAGCCGTCGACCGGCTGGCCCTGGTGGAACATCACGCAGAACGGGATCGAGCGCACGCCGAAGGCCTGGCTCAGCTGGCCGGCGATCTCGGGCTGCTCGTCGCTGTTGAGCTTGGCGAGCTTGAAGCGGCCCTCGTAGGCCGTCTCCAGCTTCTCCAGGATGGGGCCCAGGCTGCGGCATGGGCCGCACCACGGCGCCCAGATGTCCAGGAGGATGGGCTGGCGCATCGAATCCTGCAGGAGGTCGTTCTCAAAATTCTGGAGGGTGATGTCAATCATGGACGGGTCTGCCTGTGCCCCCGGCTAAAATCGCCGTTTTACCGGGAGTGATTCTTGAATAGTGCCTCGCCTGTGGTCGGCGTCGTCATGGGGTCGGCGAGCGACTGGGAGACGATGAAGGCGGCTGCCGACATTCTCGCCGAGTTCGCCATTCCCTTCGAGGCGCGCGTCGTCTCTGCACATCGCATGCCCGACGACATGTTCGCGTACGCCGAAGGCGCGGTCGCGCGCGGCCTGCAGGCCATCATCGCGGGTGCCGGCGGCGCCGCGCACCTGCCGGGCATGCTGGCCGCCAAGACGGTCGTGCCCGTGCTGGGCGTGCCCGTGGCCAGCCGCCACCTGAGCGGGGTCGATTCGCTGCACTCCATCGTCCAGATGCCCAAGGGCGTGCCGGTGGCGACGTTCGCGATCGGCGCGGCCGGAGCCGCCAACGCGGCCCTGTTCGCCGTGGCGCAGCTGGCCACGCGCGACGAGGCCCTGCGTGGCCGGCTCGAGACGTTCCGGGCGAGGCAGACCGAGGCCGCCCGCGCAATGACGCAGGAGCTGAAGTGAGCACTCCCCGGATCCGGCGCACGCTCCCGCCGGGCGCCACGCTGGGCGTGCTCGGTGGCGGCCAGCTGGGCCGCATGTTCGTGCACGCCGCGCAGACGCTGGGCTTCGACACGCTGGTGCTCGACCCCGACAAGCACAGCCCCGCCGGCGCCGCGGCGCACCACCACCTGTGCGCGCCGTACGACGACGAGCGCGCGCTGGCCGAGATGGCCGGCCGCTGCGACGCCGTCACCACCGAGTTCGAGAACGTGCCCGCGCCGTCGCTGGCCTCGCTGGCGCAGGACATTCCGGTGGCGCCCGCGGCCGCCGCCGTCGCCATCTGCCAGGATCGCGCCGCGGAGAAGGCGCACTTCGGACGCGCCGGCGTGCCGTGCGCGCCGCACGCGGTCATCGAGACGGCCGAACAGCTCGCAGCCGTCGCCGACGACCTGCTGCCCGGCATTCTGAAGACGGCCCGGCTGGGCTACGACGGCAAGGGCCAGGTCACCGTGGTCGACCGCGCCGCGCTGTCCGAGGCCTGGACGCAGCTGCGCAACGTCCCGTGCGTGCTCGAGAAGCGCCTGCCGCTCGCCTACGAGCTGAGCATCATCGTGGCGCGCGGAGCCGACGGCCAGGTCGTCACGCTGCCGGTGCAGCAGAACCTGCATCGCGGCGGCATCCTCGCGCTGACCACCGTACCCGCGCCGGACGTCACGCAGCCGCAGTCGGACCAGGCCGTCGCGCGCGCGACGGCCATCGCCGAATCGATGGACTACGTCGGCGTGTTGTGCATCGAGTTCTTCGTCCTGCAGGACGGCACGCTGGTGGCCAACGAGATGGCGCCGCGGCCGCACAACTCCGGCCACTACAGCATCGACGCCTGCGACCTGTCGCAGTTCGACCTGCAGGTGCGCACGCTGGCCGGGCTGCCGCTGGTCACGCCGCGCCAGCACTCGCCGTGCGAGATGGTCAACCTGCTGGGCGACCTGTGGTTCGAGGACGGGCGCGAGCGCGAGCCCGACTGGGACGCGTTGCTGGCGCTGCCCGGCATGCACCTGCACCTGTACGGCAAGAAGCAGGCGCGCCCGGGCCGCAAGATGGGCCACCTGACCGTGACGGCCGCCACGCCCGCCCTCGCACGCGAGCGTGCGAACGCCGCCGCCGCCGTGCTGGGGCTGCAAGGGTTCTGATGGCCATCGTCAGCGGCAACGACCCGGCGGCGCTGCGGCGCGCCGCGGCCGAACTGGCCGCGGGCGAGCTCGTGGCCTTTCCCACCGAGACGGTGTACGGCCTGGGTGCGCGCGCCGACGACGATGCGGCGGTCGCCAGGATCTTCGCTGCCAAGGGGCGCCCGGCCGACCATCCGCTGATCGTGCACGTGCGCGACGTGGCCGGCGCGCAGGCTTTCGCGCGCGAGTGGCCCGCCACCGCGCGCAAGCTGACCGACGCGTTATGGCCGGGCCCGCTGACGGTGATCGTGCCGCGCCGCGACGGCATCGGCACGGCGTCGGCCGCGGGACAGGATTCGATCGGCCTGCGCTGCCCGGCGCACCCGGCCGCGCAGGCGCTGCTCGAGGCGGCGGCCGCGCTCGGCGTGGCCGGCGTGTCCGGCCCGAGCGCCAACCGCTTCGGCCGCATCAGCCCGACCACCGCCGCGCACGTGTTCGAGGAGTTCGGCGACGCGATGACCATCGTCGACGGCGGCGAGTGCGACGCCGGGATCGAGTCGGCCATCGTCGATTGCAGCCGCGGCGCGCCCGCGCTGCTGCGGCCGGGCGTGCTCACGCGCGAGCGCATCGAGGCCGCGCTCGGCGAGCCGTTGCGCGACGCCGGCCGCGACGCGCCGCGCGCCTCGGGCACGCTCGAGGCGCACTACGCGCCACGTGCCAAGCTGCGCCTCATGCCGGCCGAGCAGTTGCGCGTCGCGCTCGGCGTGCTCGCGAAATCGACCGTTAACCCGGTCGCTGTATATTCCCGCACCGTCACGCCCGACCGCTCGGTGCGTGCCAGCCGCACGATGCCGGACGATCCGGTGGCCGCCGCGCACGAGCTGTTCGCCTCCCTGAGGGAACTCGACAGGTCGGGCGCCAGTCTGATCTGGGTCGAGTCGCCCCCCGATGCCCCCGCGTGGGACGGCGTGCGCGACCGGCTGCGGCGCGCGGCCGCCGCATGACAACCCAGGGAGCCCGGCGTGCGTGGCCGCCGGTACCGAGAACATCCATCAGGAGAACGAATGCTTTTCAATGAACGCCTGCGCCGCATCGCGTCGCGATCGGTCGCGGGTCTGGTCGCCGCGGGCGCGCTCGTCGCGTTGGCCTCGTGCGGTGGCGGCACCTACCAGAAGCAGGCATTCGTGCCGGCGCGCATCCTGTCGTTCGGCGACGAGCACAGCCGCATGGAAGGCGCGCAGGGCCTGAAGTACGGCATCAACGGCATCTCGCAGTCGACGCTGCAGATCGACTGCACACTGAACCCGATCTGGAACCAGACGGTCGCGAACTCGTACGGCCTGGTCTACCAGCACTGCAACGTCAACGCCAACTTCGAGACCAACGCGATCGACCTGACCACGCTGGGCGCCACCGTCGACGACGTCGCCAACAGCGTGGCCGCGTTCACCGCCGGCGACACCTTCAACGGCAACGACCTCGTCACGATCTGGGTGGGCATGCACGACGTGCTCAACGAATACAAGGCCAACGCCACCGGCGACGATACGGTGTTGCTGACGGACATGAAGGACCAGGGCATCAAGCTGGCGGGCATCGTCAACCAGATCGAGAACGCGGGCGCCAAGGTGATCCTGGTGACGATCCCCGACATGAGCCTGTCGCCGTTCGCCTACGCGGAGTCGCAGAAGGGCGACTTCGATCGACTGAAGCTGCTGCAGGACATGAGCACGCAGTTCAACCTCGGCCTGGTCACGAACTTCATCAACGACGGCAGCCGCATCGCCCTCGTGCAAGCCGACGATGTCGTGCGCAACGGCGTGCGCAATGCGCCGGGCAACGGCTTCATCGCGCTGCCCAACCAGAGCTACGCTTGCCTGGAGTCCGCGCCGCTGCCCACGTGCACCGACACGACGCTTCACAACGACCCGACCTCGGGCCAGCCGACCACCAGCCCGCACTTCCTCTGGGCCGATGCGACGCACCTGGGCAGCGCCGTGCAGAGCCAGATCGGCGCGCGCGCCGCGAACCTCGCGCACTCCAACCCGTTCTGAACGCCGGCGCAACCCTCCGCTTCGGTGCTGCGCTGCACCATGTGGCCCTCCCGCGACGACCCTGCCGCGCGAGGGCCTTCCTGTCTTCACACCGCGCCCGCCGCGGCATAACGTCGGCGTCCGGGTCGTCTGGGACCGTGTGGTTTGCCTCATGTCGACAGGGAAGTCCCCCATCTTGGTCGACACCCCGGGTGCGTATAGTTTTTATCAAATCGAACGACCGTTCGATTGACCTTTTGACTTTCCCTCTGGCGAGGTGCACATGAAGAAATTCCACGTCCTGACCACGGCCCTCGCGGCTGCGGTTTTCCTGGCTGGCTGCGGCGGCAACGAGGCCGGCGACCAGAAGCCGCGCGTCGCCTTCACGTCGATGGTCAGCTTCGGCGACAGCCTGAGCGACGTCGGCACCTACGCGGTCGGCGTGGTCGCGGCCCAAGGCGGTGGACACTATTCGATCAACGGCGTCGGCGCCACCGGCCTGCTCTGGACGAACTGGACCGAGTTCCTCTCGGCGACCCTTGGCCTGGCCGCGCCCTGCGCCGCCGAGACGGGCCTGAACACGATCCAGGCCGTGCTCGGCGCGCCGCCGGTGCCCGCCACGTTCCATGATGCCAGCACGGGCGGCACCTGCACGAACTACGCCCAGGGCGGTGCCCGCGTGACCAACCCCGTCGGCCCGGGCAACGCGACCCTGTTCAACGCCTCGGTGCCGAGCACGTACAGCGACGCCATCGGCCAGCTGACGGTGCCGGTGCAGACACAGATCGCCAACTACCTGTCCCACAACGGCGGCAAGTTCAGCGACGGCCAGCTCGTCACCGTGTTCGCCGGGGGCAACGACATCTTCATGAACGCCGGTGGCGTGCTCGCCGGCGTCGAGACCCCGACCCAGGCGGTCGGCGCAATGACCCAGGCAGGCACCGAGCTCGCGGCCTACGTCAACACGCAGATCCTGGCCAACGGCGCGACGCACGTCGTCGTCGTCAACCTGCCCGACGTGAGCCTGACGCCGTACGCGGTCGGCGCCGGCGCGACGGCGCAGGGCCTGATCAAGAACATGGTCGTCGCCTTCAACACGGCGCTGCAGGCCGGCATCACCGCCAGCGCCAACCTGGTCTACGTCGACGCGTACGCGGCCAGCGAGGACCAGGCCGCCAACATGGCGCAGTACGGCCTGACGGACGTCTCGACGCCCACCTGCACGTCCAGCAGCTCCCTGGTCTGCACGGTCAACACGCTGATCCCGGCCGTCGCTCCGGCCGCCTCCGGCGCCGCCGCCACCGCCGCCAACACCTACGAGTACGCGGACAGCGTGCACCCGACGCCATACGGCTACCGCCTGCTGGCCGAGCTCGTCAGCGAGCAACTGGCCATCAAGGGCTGGCTGTAAGCCGGCGACCGAGACACACGCAAGGACACATTCATGAAGAAGCACTCCATTGCATCCGCCCTCGTTGCCACCGCCGCGCTGTGCGGCGCCGGTGCCGCGCAGGCGCAGGTCGCGGGCCAGGTCATGGTCAAGCTCGGCTGGAACAAGATCATGCCGAAGGTGCGCAGCACCGAGCTGTCGGCCCCGGCGCTGCCGGGCTCGACGATCGACATCAAGTCGGCCAGCGCGCTGTTCTTCACGGCGACGTACATGATCACGGACGACATCTCCGTCGAGGCGCTGGGCGGCCTGCCATACAAGCACGACATCATCGGCACGGGCTCCGTGCAGGGCGTCGGCAAGATCGGCAGCATCCACCAGATCTCGCCCACGGTTCTGCTGCAGTACCGCTTCATGCCCGCCGACGCGCCGTTCCGCCCGTATATCGGCGCGGGCCCGACCTTCGCGAAGTTCTACGGCAGCCGGGGCTCGGCCGCCCTGACCGCGTTCACGAACCCGGGCGGCCCGCCGACCACGATCGGTGGCGACACCGAGTGGGGCGCGACCACCGAAGTCGGCATGAGCTACAAGATCGACAAGCACTGGTTCGTCGACGCCGCCTTGCTCAAGACCTTCATCAACACGAAGGCCCAGCTGTCCACCGGCCAGACGACCAAGGCGCGCCTGAACCCGGTCGCCATCAACGCGTCCATCGGCTACGCGTTCTGAGCGCGCGGCCGCGAGGCCGCAGCGGCTCTTCGCAGGCGCCCTCGGCGCCTGTCCCCGCGAGATCCCGCGCGCAGCGATGCCCGCGGGATCCGTCGTTTCAGGGCGTGTGATTCGCCGCCGGATCGCGCGCGACCCAGTCGATCGCGGCATCGAGCACGGGATGGGCCGTGCCCGCGTTCGCGTCGTTGATCACGGCGACCAGGACGTAGCGGCGCCCGCTGTCGGACAGCACGTAGCCCGCGACGGCCACCACGTCGCGCATCGAGCCCGTCTTCAGGTGCGCGCGACCCGCCTCGGCCTTGCTGCGTCGGAGCGTGCCGTCGATGCCGACGATCGGCAGCGAACCCATCAGCTCGGGCATCGTGGGGCTGCGCCAGTCCGACTGCAGCAGCGCGCCCAGCGTGCGTGCGCTGATGCGCGTCTCCCGCGCGAGCCCCGAGCCGTTGACGATCACGACGCCGTCGGCGGCCGGGCCCACCCGCCCGTGCAGCCACTGCGCCAGCACCGCACGCGCCTGCTCCGGGCGGACGTCGGCGGCCGCGGCCGGCGGTGTCGATGCGGCGTTCGATGCGAGCGTCAGGAACAGCTGCTCGGCCATCGTGTTGTTGCTGAACTTGTTGATGTCGCGCACGATCTGCGCGAGCTGGGGCGACTCGAAGTTGAACGCCAGCGTGGCGCCATCGGGCAGCGCGCCGGCGTGCACCGTGCCGGAGAGCTTGCCGCCGAGCTCGCGCCACAGCGCCGTCACGAGCCGGTTCTCGTAGCCGGACGGTTCCGGGTAGGCGAGCGGCCAGCTGCGCTCGCCGCAGGCGGCCGGATAGCTGCCGCCGAAGCGCCAGCGCGCGGGATCGTCGGCCGCCAGCTTCAGGCCGCCGCGCCAGTCGCCGCACGCCGCCGTCGACAAGGGCACCGTCGACGCCACCGCGAGTCCTGCCAGCGGCGGCTCGGACGTGACGCGGGCGACGCGGCCGCCAGGTTGCGGGTGGAAGCTCAGCGTGACCGAGCGGAAGTTCATCAACAGTGCGTCGGGCAGCACGTTGTAGGGCTCGGAGGGCGCGTTGTCGAAGTCGGCCGGCGAGCGCGCGCCCGGCGCGAAGCCCGTGTGGTCGAGGAGGATGTCGCCGCGGATGTCGCGCACGCCCGCGTCGCGCAGCTCGCGCAGCAGCAGCCAGACGCGCTCCATCACCAGGCTGGGGTCGCCGCTGCCGACGATGACGACCGAGCCGTCGAGCACGCCGTTGCGGATCGGCCCGGTGACGTGGACGCCGGTCTTCCAGGTCCAGGCCGGGCCGAGTGTGTCGAGCGCCGCGCTGGTGGTCACCAGCTTGAACACCGAGGCCGGGTTGACGCCGAAGTCGGGATTCCAGCCCCAGGACGGCCCGCTCGCGTCCACCGGCTGCACCCACAGCGCCAGCGCATCCTGCGGCACGTGGGTCTTGGCCAGCGCTGCGGCGATGGCGGGCGGCAGCGTCCATGCCGGGGTGGCAGGGACGACAGGCGCGGCGGCGGGGGCGGGCGGGGCCGCGAACACGGCGGTGGTGGCCAGGGCGAGGGCGAGGGCGGCGAGCCGAAGCTGGACGGGCATGGGAGAAGCAGGAGTGTCGTTCGCGCCCGCGGCGGCGCGATTCCATGATCGCACGGCTACACTCTTTCCCATGCGCCGGCTGCCCTGCCATTCCCGACCCGACCGCGCCCGCGCGTCGTCGACTCCGCTCGTTTCCGGCCGGGCAGGGACGCGTTCGTGAAACTGCTGGCCATCGACAGCGCCACCGAACGGCTGGCGCTCGCCGCCATCGACGACGGCCGTGCGCCGGGCGGCGCGCTGGTGCGCGCGGCCTGTCGCATCGAGCCGCTGGATCTGGAAGGCGGCGCCGCGGCGTCCGCGCAGGCGCTGCCGATGCTCATCGCGCTGCTGCAGCGCGCCGGCTGGGCGTTTTCCGACCTCGATGCCATCGCCTTCGGCCGCGGTCCCGGCGGCTTCACCGGCCTGCGCACCGCCTGCGCCGTCGCCCAGGGGCTTGCCTTCGGACAGGGCGTGCCGGTGGTGCCGGTCGACAGCCTGGCCATCGTCGCCGAGGACGCCGCGCGCCGGCTCGGGCTGCCCGCGGGGGCCGTCGTCTGGGTGGCGATGGATGCGCGCATGGACGAGATCTATGCCGGCTGCTACCGCGATGACGGCGCGGCCGGCTGGCGCGCGGTGGTCGAGCCCGCGCTCACCGCGCCCGATGCCCTGCAAGCGCAATGGCGCGCGGCGCCGCCCGGGGTGATCGCCGGCTCCGCGCTGGACGCCTTCGGCGAGCGCCTGGACACCGGCGCCGCGCAGCGCGTCCCCGTCGAACTTGGCCGCGCCGCGGCGCTCGGCTGGCTCGCCGCCGCGGGCATGGCACGCGGCGATGCCGTGCCGGCCGACCAGGCCTTGCCGATCTACCTGCGCGACAAGGTCGCCCAGACCACGGCCGAGCGCGAGGCCGCCAGGGCCGCGCGCGAAGCGGCGGCGGGAGCGCCGCGATGAGCGCCGTGCGGTCCGAGGTCGCCCTGCCGCGCCGCGAGCCCGTGCTGCGCGTGATGACCGTGCCTTTGCTCGATGCCGTGCTGGCGATCGAGGTGCAGGCCTACACCTTTCCGTGGACGCGCGGCAACTTCGTCGACTCGCTCGCGGCCGGCTACCTGGCGCGGGTGCTGCTGGCCGAGGACGGCGAGCTGATCGGCTATTTCGTCGCGATGCAAGGCTTCGAGGAGATGCACCTGCTGAACCTGACGGTCGCCGAGCGCCGCCGGGGCCAGGGGCATGCGCGCCGCCTGCTGGCCGAGCTCTACGCGCTCAGCGCCAGCTGTTCGGCCACCTCCGTGTGGCTGGAGGTGCGCGAGAGCAACGACCGGGCACGCGCGCTTTACGACCGCGAGGGCTTCGTCGAGGCCGGCCGCCGTCGCGACTACTATCCGGCGCCGCAGGGCCGCCGCGAGGATGCGTTGCTGATGACCCGCGGCGTCCCGCGCGAGGGCGGCGCATGAGCTGGAACGAACGCCAACGACGGATGCTGGCCGCGATGGGCGTGCGCCTGTTCGCGCCGGCCACCCCCGCGGCCGCCGCGCCGTCGCCGGCGGCCGTGGCCGCGGCGGCGGAGGCCGTCGAGCCGGTGGTGCCCGCCGACACGGCGGTGATCGAACGCCCGGCCGAGGCGATGACGCCAGCGCCCGTCGCGACGCCCCGTGCGCCCGCGGCCGCCCCCGCGCCCGTGCGTGCGCCCGCGCCCGCCCCCGTGCGTCCGCCCACGCTCGCGCGGGGGGCGATGCCGGTGGCCGCGGCCGTCGAGGCCGCGATCGACCCTGCGCTGGCCGAGCGCGCCGCGCGCATCGCCACGCTGGCCTGGGGCCCGCTGCACGAGGCGGTCGCCGCCTGCACCGCCTGCGGCCTGTGCGAGAACCGCAAGCAGACCGTGTTCGGCGTCGGGCATGCGCAAGCCGACTGGATGATCGTGGGCGAGGCACCCGGCGAGCAGGAGGACCTGCAGGGCGAGCCCTTCGTCGGGGCCGCGGGCCAGCTGCTGGACCAGATGCTGCGGGCACTCGGCCTGTCGCGCCGGGCCGAGACGGGCGAGGGCGCCGAGGACGACATGGCCGGCGATCCGGCGCGCCGCGTCTTCATCGCCAACACGCTCAAGTGCCGTCCACCGCGCAATCGCAATCCGGAGCCGGACGAGATGGCGCGCTGCGAACCCTTCCTCAAGCGCCAGGTGGAACTGGTCCAGCCCAGGCTGATCCTGCTGATGGGCCGCTTCGCGGTCACCCAGCTGCTGAAGTCGGACGAGGCCATCGGCAAGCTGCGCGGCCGCGTCCACCGCTACGAGGGCATCCCCGTCATCGTCACGTACCACCCGGCCTACCTGCTGCGCAACCTGCCCGAGAAGGCCAAGGCGTGGGAGGACCTGTGCCTGGCCTGGGAGACCGTGAGGCCCGACGCTCGCTAGCGCCCGCTGCCTCTCAAGGGGGCAGGGAGCGCAAGCGACCGTGAGGTCGTCATTTCACCTTCTTCTTCGGCCGTTCCCAGTTCTCGAACGCCACCTGGCGCGCGCGGCCGATCGCCAGCGAGCCCGGAGCGACGGTCTTGGTGATCGTCGAGCCGCCGCCGATGGTCGCGCCGGCGCCGAGTTCGACCGGGGCGACCAGCACGCAGTTCGACCCGACGTGCACGTCCGCGCCGATGACGGTGCGGTGCTTGTTGGCGCCGTCGTAGTTGGCCGTGATGCTGCCCGCGCCGTAGTTGACCCGCTCGCCCACCGTGGCGTCGCCGAGGTAGGCGAGGTGGTTGGCCTTGGCGCCGTTGGCCAGGGTGGAGTTCTTCACCTCGACGAAGTTGCCGATATGCACCTCCTCGCCGAGCTTCGCGCCGGGACGCAGGCGCGCGAACGGGCCGATCAGCGTGCCCGCGCCCACCGTCGCGCCCTCGATGTGCGTGAACGGGTGGATGACCGCGCCGGCGGCGATCTCGGCGTCGCGGATCACGCAATGCGGGCCGATGCGCACGTTGTCGCCGAGCTTGACGTCGCCCTCGAAGACGCAGCCGACGTCGATCTCGACGTCCATGCCGCAGGCGAGCGTGCCGCGCACATCGAAGCGCGCCGGGTCGGCCAGGCGCACGCCGGCCTCCATCAGCGCCTCGGCGTGGCGGCGCTGCAGGCGGCGCTCGAGATCCGACAGCTGCATCGGGCTGTTGACGCCCAGCACCTCGGTCTCGTCCCTGGCGCGGGCCGTGCGCACTTCCACGCCATCGGACACCGCATGGGCGACGACGTCGGTCAGGTAGAACTCGCCCTGCGCGTTGTTGTTCGTCAGACGCGCCAGCCAGCCCTTGAGCAGCCGGGTGGACGCGGCCAGGATGCCGGTGTACACCTCGGTGATCTGGCGCTGCAGCGGCGTCGCGTCCTTCTCCTCGACGATGGCCTGCACGGCGCCGATGCTGTCGGCGTCGCCGGCTTCGGCGGTGCGCACGATGCGGCCGTAGCCGAACGGGTCGGCCAGATCGACCGTCAGCAGCGCGAGGTTCTTCCCGGCACAGGCGTCGACCAGCGCGCGCAGCGTGGCCTCGCGGATCAGCGGGACGTCGCCGTTGAGCACCAGCGTGATGCCGTCATCGTCGGTCAGTGCCGGCACGGCCTGCTGCACGGCGTGGCCGGTGCCCAGCTGCGGCATCTGGCGCACGAACACGCGCTGCGCGCCCGCGAAGGCGGCCTCGACGGCCTCGGCCCCGTGGCCCGTGACGACGATGCAGCGGCCGGGCGACAGCGCCTCGGCGGTGGCCACCACGTGGCCCAGCAGCGGCTTGCCGCCCAGCGCGTGCAGCACCTTGGGCCGCGCGGAGCGCATCCGCGTGCCCTTGCCCGCCGCCATGATCACGACACTGAGTGCCATAGGAGATTCCGGTTCGTCTGAGGAAGCGGAATTATCGCAAGCCGGGGCAAGGGCCCGGTGCCCCCTGTCGGGGGAGCGGTGTCGCAGCGGTGTCAGGTCTTGCCTTTTGCGCGGCGAGGCGCCGCCATCGCGGTCAGGTCTTGTCCGGCCGGTGTCTCCGGCCGGTGTCAGGTCTTGCCTTTTGCCCGGCCGGTGTCCGCCATCGGCGGTCAGGTCTTGAACGTTGCGCGGCGGCAGCCCGTTGGCGATCCACAGGCCGCCCGTGCAGCGCGCAACTTTCAAGACCCGACCCCGAGCCGAAGCGTCCACCCGCGCAAAAGGCAAGACCTGACACCACTGCCGACACCGCCCGGACGGACACCGCCCAGGCCGCGCTCGCGGCCTCAGGCCCGGGGCGCGCTGGCGGCGGCCGGGGCCACCGGGGTCGCCGAGGGCACCATCGGCAGCGGCACGCGGATGGTGTGCGCCTTGTCGTTGGTGTTGGGGAAGTCCTTCATCGAGGCGTCGAACATGGCGGCCAGCATGCGGTCGCCGCCGGAGGCGTAACCGTCGGTGCTGGCGCGCGCCTCGTACAGCGCCTTGCCGGTGTCGGCATCGCGGATCAGCAGCGCGACCTCGTGCAGGTAGATGTCCGGCTCCGGCGGGAACGGGGCCCACATGCCCCGGTGCAGGCCGTAGGGGCCCCACGGGCCGTACGGGCCGTAGCCGGCCCAGCCGCGGTAGCCCCAGCGGCGCGGGCCGCCCCACCAGAACGGGTCGTCCCAGGGCGCCTGCTCGAAGCGCTCGGTGCGCGCGCCGATCTGCACCATCACCGACGGCTTGCCGCCTTCGGCGACCGGGCGGAAGCCGGCGTTGGCGAGCGCCTGCGCCGCGGCGTTCTCGATGGCCTGCGCGCGTTGCGGGTTCTTTTCCTGCGACGGCAGGCGGTCGAAGGCATACGTGCCGGGGGTGGCGCCGGCGGGCCAGGCGCCGAAGGTCGCCACCGAGGCGTCGACCACGTTCATGCTTGCGCAGCCGGCAAGCGCCGTGGCGGCGGCGAGCGCGGCGATGGCGCCGAGGCGACGGAGGAGGAGGATGCTGTTCATGACGGACTCCAGGGGTGCCGGGCGGCGGCACCGCAATGCCGAGCTTCGCGCTCGCGTGTAACTCGAGTATGTACCGGCACGCGGCGCGCCTGCCGAGCCGCTGTCCGATGGCTGTAGCCAGGCTTGCAGCGAGGGCGGTCCTCGTCGATTCCCCGGGTGCTGCGGCTGGTTCAAGCCGCCGGCTTCTCAGACGATCCGGATGACCCCCGGCGCGGCCGGCGTGGCGCAGGTCTCGTCCTCGTCGAACGCGATGTCGCCGTCAGGCTCGGGGCGGCCGCTCGCCTGGATCGTCGTGAACGGGAACAGGCCGCGATCCATCATGTGCGACGGCGTGATGCGGCCCATCGCGGTGAAGATGTTCTCGATGCGCCCGGGGTACTGCTTCTCCCATTCGCGGATCATCGCCTTGACCTGCACCCGCTGCAGGTTGTCCTGGCTGCCGCACAAGGTGCACGGGATGATGGGGAACTGGCGATGCTCGGCCCAGCGCACGAGATCGGTCTCGTCGACGTAGGCGAGCGGCCGGATCACCACGTTCCTGCCGTCGTCGCTCACCAGCTTGGCCGGCATGCCCTTCATGCGGCTGCCGAAGAACATGTTCATGAACATCGTCACGACGATGTCGTCGCGGTGGTGGCCCAGCGCGATCTTCGTGCAGCCGAGCTCGCCGGCCACGCGGTACAGGATGCCGCGGCGCAGGCGCGAGCACAGCGAACACATGGTCTTGCCGGGCTCGATGTGCTCGGTGACGATGGAGTAGGTGTCCTGCTCCTCGATGTGGAACGGCACGCCGCGCGAGCGCAGGTAGTCGGGCAGCACGTGCTCGGGGAAGCCCGGCTGCTTCTGGTCGAGGTTGACGGCGACCAGCTCGAACTTGACGGGCGAGCGCTCGCGCAGCGACAGCAGGATGTCCAGCATCGCGTAGCTATCCTTGCCGCCGGACAGGCACACCATCACCTTGTCGCCCTGCTCGATCATGTTGAAGTCGATGATCGCGGCGCCCACCTGGCGGTGCAGGCGCTTGGACAGCTTGTTGATCTCGTAGGCGTGCTTCTTGCGCGCGGCCTCGGTCCGGGGGTCGTCCGCGGACGGCGTGCCGACCGCGGGGGCGCCCGCCAGGTTCGTGCGTTCCTCGAGGCTCATGCCGCCTCCTTCAGGCCGAACACTTCCACGCCCACCGAATCGCAGTCCGGATAGACGTCGGGCTTTTCCGTCGACACGCGTGCCGCGCGCACGTTCGGATGCGCCAGCATCAGCGCCAGCACGTCGTCGCACAGCGTCTCCTGCAGGTGCACGTGGCCCCTGGCCATGCGCTGGGCGATCGTCGAGCGGATGAAGTCGTAGTCCAGGACCTCGCGCAGCTGGTCGTCCCGGGGCGTGGAGGCCGCCAGGGGCACGTACAGGTCGACGTTGATCAGCACGCGCTGCTCGCCCTTCTTCTCGAAGTCGTGCACGCCGATGTTGATCATCACCTCGTAGTTGCGCAGGAACAGCCGGCGGCAGTCCATCAGGGTGGGGTGGTGGAGGAGGCTGTGCATTTCAGGAGTCTCTTCAGAAGTCGTCGAGAAGCGAGGATCGTTCGAGCCGATACGAGCTTCCCCTCGGGGGCAGCGCGCGCTGGGCGCGGGGGGCAGTCATTTCACCAGGAACAGGACATCGCGCGGCTGGCCGACCAGGTGCTGGCCGCCGTCGACAGCCAGGTCGATGCCGGTGATGGCGGGCGACTCGACGAGGAAGCGCACGGCGCGCGCGATGTCCTCGGGCGTGGACGAGCGGCCGAGCGCGGTGAGCTTGTGCGCCTTGGCGAACTCGCCTTCGTCCATCGGGCCGGACACGAGCGTGATGCCCGGCGACACGCCGCAGACGCGCAGCGCGGGCGCCAGCGCCTGCGCCAGCAGCACCGTGGCGTGCGCGAGCGCGGCCTTGGTGAGCGTGTACGAGAAGTAGTCGGGGTTCGGGTTGTGCAGCTTCTGGTCGAGGAGGTTGACGACGCACGGCGTCACGCGCGCGTGCGCAGGCTGTGCGCGCACCTGCGTCGCGAGCGCCCGCGCGAGCTCGACCGGCGCCGCGACGTTGCTGCGTGTCAGCGAGGTCAGCAGCGCGGGGTCGAAACGCTCGGGGCTGTCGTACTCGAAGCGCGATGCGCTGTTGACGACCGCGTCGACGCGCCCGAGGGCCAGCGCGACGGCGGGCAGCAGCGCGGCGGTGGCGACGGGGTCGGCGAAGTCGGCCGGAAACAGCTGGACCCGCACGCCGGCAGCGCGCAGCTCGCGCGCGGTGGCTTCGGCATCGTCCAGCGAGCGGTCATCCGCGCCGCGGTGATGCAGGGCGATGTCGTATCCGGCGGCCGCCAGCTCGAGCGCGATCACGCGGCCGATGCGGCGCGCCGCGCCAGTGACGAGCGCCACCGGACGCGGGCCGTCCGGCGTCGCCGCGCCACGTTGCGGGACGTCCGGGGCCGACATTTGCGCGTCAGGGTGGTGGGGGGTGGCCATGATCCCTACAATTTCATTCGATGCAGCACGATTCCAGGCCCGGCCTTCCGGGCGCCACGACAGATTCCTCGACCGCTCCGACGACGCCCGGCGACGCGCTGGCCGCCCGGATCTCGGCCCGCATCGCCGCGGCCGGCGGCTGGATGCCGTTCGACGACTTCATGGCGGAGGCGCTGTATGCGCCCGGCCTCGGCTATTACAGCGGCGGGCGCCGCATCTTCGGACTGGGGCCCGGCAGCGGCAGCGATTTCGTCACCGCCCCCGAATTATCGCCGTTCTTCGGCCGCGCGCTGGCCGTGCAGGTGCGCGAGGCGCTGACGGCGTCGGGCACCGGCCGCGTCTACGAGTTCGGCGCCGGCTCGGGCGCGCTGGCCGAACAGCTGCTCGAGGCGCTGGACGCCGACGACGCCGACGACGACGGCATCCTGAAGGTGCCGGTCGATCTCACGATCATCGAGGTCTCGGGGCCGCTGCGCGAGCGCCAGCAGGCGCGCCTGGCGCGCTTTGCGCCGCGCGTGCAGTGGCTCGACGCCTGGCCGGTGACGATCGAGGGCGTGGTGGTCGGCAACGAGGTGCTCGACGCGATGCCCGTCAAGCTGCTGCATCGCTCGGGGGGGCGCTGGCACGAGCGCGGGGTGGTCGACCTCGCCGATCCGGCGTCCGCCGCGCGCGCGGCCGTGGGCTCGAACGATGGTCGGCATCGCTTCGCGTTCGCCGACCTGGAGGCCGCATTCGCGCTCGAGGGCGAGACCCAGGCCGCCGCCGTGCTGATGGACGGCTTCTTCCCCGACGGCAGCGTCACCGAGATCCACCCGATCGCCGAGAGCTTCGTCGCCAGCCTGGCCGACCGCCTGCAACGCGGCGTCGCGCTGCTGGTCGACTACGGCTTCCCCGAGCACGAGTACTACCACCCGCAGCGGCTGGGCGGCACGCTGATGTGCCACCAGGCCCACCGCGCCGACGGCGATCCGCTGGTCGACGTCGGCGCCAAGGACATCACCGCGCACGTCAACTTCAGCGGCATCGCGCTGGCCGCGCAGGAGGCCGGCATGACGGTGCTGGGCTACACCTCGCAGGCCCGGTTCCTGATCAACTGCGGCCTCGTCGACCTGCTGGCGGCCGCCAGCGTCGGCGAGCGCGCGAACGCGCAGAAGCTGGTCAACGAGCACGAGATGGGCGAGCTGTTCAAGGTGATCGCCCTGGCGCGCGGCTGCGAGCTAGACCCGGTGGGCTTCCGCGCGGGCGATCGCTCGCACATGCTCTGAACCCGATCGCCGCGATGCGCTTCCTGCTGATCCTGCTGCTGAGCCTGCTGATCTTCAACCGCTTCGGCGACTGGCTGTCGCGCCACGGCTTCGGCCGCCTGCCGGGCGACATCCGCGTGCGCATCGCCGGGCGCGAGCTGTTCGTGCCGCTGGGCAGCGGCGTGGCGCTGTTCCTGGTGGCGAGCGCGATCGCCTGGATCAGGTAGGCAAGGCCTGCCATCCCCCGACTCCGCCTCGCTGCGCGCAGCGATGACCGTGTGATGGTCGGAGACTCCCGAGCAAGCCGGCGCGACGATCCAGCATGGAAAGTCTCGTCGCGTCGGCTCACACTGTCTCCATGGCGCCGGACGTCTCCGGCGCGACCAACGCAGGAGTACCGACATGCTGGACTGGCTCGACTACCGCAAGCAAGTGATCGGCCGCATCGGCGAACTCGGCAAGCTGTCGCCGGGCACCTTGCAGGGCTACCAGGCCCTGTCCAAGGCCGGGGCGGCCACCGGGCACCTCGATGCGAAGACGCGTGAGCTGATCGCGCTGGCCGTGTCCGTGACCACGCGCTGCGACGGCTGCATCACCGTGCACACCGCCGAGGCGCTCAAGCACGGCGCGACGAAGGACGAGATCGCCGAGTCGCTCGGCGTGGCGGTGGCGCTCAACGCGGGCGCGGCCATGGTCTATTCGGCACGCACGCTGGACGCCGTGGACGCGTACACGGCGAGCGCCGCCGCCTAGGCGGGCCGCTTCATCCGAACGTGATCTCGGCCGCCGGCGCCGCGTCGATCACGACATGGAAGCTGCTGATGTTGCGCAGCGTCTCGTTCTCGTGCAGCCGGATCTGCAGGCCCGTGGCGTGCGGCTTGTCGTGCGAGGTGTGGGCGTCCGAGGCCAGCGTGACCGCGTAGCCGCGCGCGGCGGCGCCGCGCACGCTGGAATCGACGCAGAATTCGCTCGAATAGCCGCACACGACGACGTGGCGCACGCCGTGTTCGGCCAATTGCTCGTGCAGCGGCGTGCGCAGGAAGGCGTCGGACATCTTCTTGCGCAGGAACAGGTCGGACGCGTCCGTCACGAGGCCCGGATGCAGCCGCCAGCCCGGCGTGTCGGCCGCGAGGTCGCCCGTGGGCGTCTCGTGCTGGACCCAGACGACCGGCACGCGCGCCGCGCGCGCGCGGGACGCGAGGCCGTTGATGCGGGCGACGACTTCCTCGGCCTCGGCCGGCTCGGGGTCGAACAGGATCGTCTGCATGTCGATGACGACGAGGGCGGTGTCGCGGGCGGAAAGCTTCATGACGGGGCGGCGGCTTCAGGGAGCCGCATCATCGGCCGTCCGGCGCGCGGTGTAAACGCCGGCGCCGGCACGACACTGCTGCGTGGCGCGGATCAATCGGCGGCGTCGAGGCCGGCCTTGAGCGCGAGGACGCGCGCCAGCCGGATCTCGGCGGCGATCGCCTCGCCCTTGAGCCCGCGCTCGATGGCGCGCGCGGAGGCGGTGCGGGCGTCGACGCCCTGCGCGATCTTCAGCGCCGCGGCCAGGCGCGCGCGCTGCGGGTACGGTTGATCCTCGAGGCCCAGGCGGCCGGTGGCGTCGCATTCGCAGGCGGCCAGCATCTGCAGGAAGCGCTCGGGGCGGCGCAGCGCGTCGCAGCGCTCGAGCAGGCGCATGACGGCCGCCGCGTCGAGCTTGCCGCTGCCGTGGATGTTGCTGTGCTCTCG
>Ga0209258_100729_pt1 | contig 21826 bp, 15 predicted proteins | sample Araplaol_mTSA_r2_FD_184281 | JGI IMG/M metagenome (GOLD analysis project Ga0209258, IMG submission 184281) | Arabidopsis root microbial communities from North Carolina, USA - plate scrape CL_Col_mTSA_r2 (SPAdes) (version 2) | ecosystem: Host-associated > Plants > Roots > Endosphere | place: USA...
CCTCGGATCTCACCACCCAGCCCGGTCCCGACACCGTGCCGCTGCGCCCGTACGCGCTGACCGACAACCTCGCGGCCGACTCCGGCGCCGTCTTCCTGACCGGCACCCAGGCACTCGTGCGCCTGCTGCTGATGCAACGCCGCCGTGACCAGGCCGCCGGCCTGAACACGGCTGCCTTCGTCTCCGGCTATCGCGGCAGCCCGTTGGGCATGGTCGACCAGCAGTTGTGGAAGGCCAAGAAGTTCCTGGCCGAGTCGCGCGTCGAATTCCTGCCCGCGATCAACGAGGACCTGGCCGCCACCGCCTGCCTCGGCACGCAGCGCGTCGCGCTCGACCCCCAGCGCGAGGTCGAGGGCGTGACGGCCATGTGGTACGGCAAGGGCCCCGGCGTCGACCGCTCTGGCGACGCGCTCAAGCACGGCAACGTCTACGGCTCCAGCCCCAAGGGCGGCGTGCTGGTCGTGGCCGGCGACGACCACGGCTGCGTGTCGTCGTCGATGCCGCACCAGAGCGACCTCGCGATGCAGGCATGGAGCATGCCGGTGCTGCACCCGGCCAACGTCGCCGAGTACCTCGAGTTCGGCCTGTACGGCTGGGCGCTGTCGCGCTTCTCGGGCGCGTGGGTGGGCTTCAAGGCGATCTCCGAGGTTGTCGAGTCCGGCATGACGGTCGACCTCGACGCCATCCCGCTGGACTTCACGCAGCCGGTGGACTTCACGGCGTCGCAGGACCTGCACGTGCGCGCCGTCGACCTGCCGTCGCTGGTGCTGGAATCGCGCCTGGCCGAGAAGCTTGCCGCGGTGCGCGCGTTCGCCAAGGTCAACTCCGTCGACAAGCACATCGTCGCGAGCCCCAGCGCCACGCTGGGCATCGTCACTGTGGGCAAGGCGCACTTCGACTTCCTGGAGGTGCTGCGGCGCCTCGAGCTCGACCCGAACGCGCTGGCCGCGGCGGGCGTGCGCATCTACAAGGTGGGCCTGGTGTTCCCGCTGGAGCCCACGCGCATGGCCGAATTCGCGCAGGGCCTGGAGGAAATCCTCGTCATCGAAGAGAAGGCTCCGGTCGTCGAGCGCCAGATCAAGGAGCTGCTGTACGGCCTGCCCGACTCGCAGCGGCCGCGCATCGCCGGCAAGACGACACCCGACGGCGCGCCGCTGCTGTCGTCGCTCGGCGAGCTGCGGCCGTCGCGCATCATGGAAGTCGTCGCGGGCTGGCTCGCGCGCCTGAATCCGGCGCTGGACCGCACGCACCTGGTCACCGACTTCACGATGCCCTGCCTGCTGCACAACGAGGCCGACGCCACGAAGCGCCAGCCCTACTTCTGCTCGGGCTGCCCGCACAACACGTCGACCAGGGTGCCCGAAGGCTCGCGCGCGCTGGCGGGCATCGGCTGCCACTTCATGGCGAGCTGGATGGAACGCGAGACGAGCGGCCTGATCCAGATGGGCGCCGAGGGCGTGGACTGGGCGGCGCACTCGCGCTTCACGAAGGAGAAGCACGTCTTCCAGAACCTCGGCGACGGGACGTACTACCACTCGGGGTATCTGGCCATCCGCCAGGCGATTGCCGCGAAGGCGACGATCACGTACAAGATCCTTTACAACGACGCGGTCGCCATGACCGGCGGGCAGCCGGTGGACGGCTCGCTGTCGGTGCCCGAGATCGCGCGCCAGGTCGAGGCCGAGGGCGCCCGGCGGGTCGTGATCGTCAGCGACGACATCGCACCGCACCGCGCACACGCCCATCTGTTTCCTGCCGGCACGACCTTCCATCCGCGCGAGGAACTCGACGCCGTGCAGCGCGAGCTGCGCGAGATCGAGGGCGTCACGATCCTGATCTACGACCAGACCTGCGCCGCCGAGAAGCGCCGCCGCCGCAAGAAGCAGGAGTTCCCGGATCCGCCCCAGCGCGTGTTCATCAACGAGGCGGTGTGCGAAGGCTGCGGCGACTGCGGCCAGGCGTCGAACTGCCTCAGCGTGATCCCCGTCGAGACGGAGTGGGGCCGCAAGCGCCAGATCGAGCAGAGTTCCTGCAACAAGGACTACTCCTGCCTCAACGGCTTCTGCCCGAGCTTCGTCACCGTGACCGGCGCGACGCTGAAGAAGCGCGTCGGCGCGGGCTTCGACGCGAAGCGCCTGGCCGCCGAGATCGAGAAGATCGGCCGCCCCGCGCCGTGGCAGTGGACGGGCCCGTTCGACATGCTGGTGACCGGCGTCGGCGGCACGGGCGTCGTCACGGTCGGCGCCCTGATCACGATGGCCGCCCACCTCGAGGGCAAGCAGGCGTCCGTGCTGGACTTCATGGGCTTCGCGCAGAAGGGTGGCGCGGTGCTGTCGTTCGTGCGCGTGGCGCCGACGGCCGACCAGCTGAACCAGGTGCGTATCGACACCCAGCAGGCCGACGTCCTGCTGGCCTGTGACATGGTCGTGGGCGCGTCCGACGACGCGCTGGCCACGGTCAAGAACGGCCGCACCGCGATCCTGGCCAACACGCACGAGATCGCCACCGCCGCCTTCGTGCGCAATCCGGACGCCACGATGCATGCGCCGGCGCTCATCGCCAAGCTGCGCCACGCGGCCGGCGAGGACCGCGTGCAGCTGGTCGACGCGCAGGCGCTCGCGCAGGAGCTGATGGGCGACACGATGCCGTCCAACATCATCATGCTGGGCGCGTGCTGGCAGCGCGGGCTGGTGCCGGTGTCGCACGCGGCGCTGATGAAGGCCATCGAGCTGAACAACGTGGCCGTCGAGAACAACAAGACGGCGTTCGCGATCGGCCGCCTCGCGGTCACCGACCCGACGGCGTTCAAGCGCATCATGGGCGCCGTCCCGCCGGCGCACGACGCTTCGGCGCAGCAGTCGCTGTTCGGCCCGGGCGGCCTGGTCGAACGCCGCGTCGCGTTCCTCACCGACTACCAGGACGCGACGCTGGCCGCGCGCTTCCGCGCGCTGGTCGAGCAAGTGCACGCGCGCGAGCAGGCGATCGGCTCGGCCGGCGCGCCGCTGACGGCCATCGTCGCGCAGCAGTTCTCGCGGCTGCTCGCCATCAAGGACGAATACGAGGTCGCGCGCCTGTACACCGACGGCCGCTTCGCGGCGTCGCTGGCCGGGCAGTTCGAGACGGTGGGCAAGCTGGAATTCCACATGGCCCCGCCCCTGCTCGCGCGCCCCGGCCCCAACGGCCGTCCGAGGAAGATGCGCATCGGCCCATGGCTGATGCCGGCGCTGCGCATGCTCGCGAAGTTCAAGGGACTGCGCGGCTCGCTGCTCGACCCGTTCGGCCACACCCAGGAGCGAAAGCTGGAACGCCAGCTCGCGAGCGATTACGAGGCGATGCTGCGCACCGAGATCCTGCCGATGCTGAGCGCGCACAACCACGCGCTCGCGCAGCAGATCGCCCGCGTGCCGGAGCGCATCCGCGGCTACGGCCATGTGAAGCTGGGCAACCTCGCGACGGGGCGGGCGCAGTGGCGTGTGCTGCTGGACCAGTGGCACGGCCGCGGCGGCGACTCGGCGACCAGGCCCGGCGCGAACGAGCGCGGGCGGGTGATTCCGATCAGCGTGGCGTGAGGGGGTGCGTCAGGACGCGGTCGAGCGCGTCGGCAGGGGTGGAGCGCGTGCCGCAATACCGCGCGTCAGCGCCCCGCCGCGCTCACCTGCGCCCCGTCGACGTGCCACTCCTGCTCCAGCGTGACGACGCTGGGGACGGCCTTGCCGGCCTGGTCGCGGGCCGGGGTGAACGGGCAGCGCGAGATGGCGCGGGCGGCCTCGCTGTCGAGCATGTGATGCTCGCGCGTGCTGCCCGAGCGCTGGACGATGTCGACGGAGACCACCTTGCCGCCCTCGTCCAGGTGCACGGCCACGCGGGTGACGCCCTGCGCGCCGGACTGCACGGCCGCCACCGGATACTGCGGCGCGCAGCTCGGATCCCAGGCCACGACCGTGGCGGGCTTGCCGGCCGACAGGTCGTCCGCCTGCAGCGGCGATTGCGACGCCAGGGCGGTGCCCGCGGCCGCCGCGACGACGGCCGCCACGATCCAGTGTCTCGCATTCATCATTGCACTCCTCTTCGTTCCGCCAGCGCCATCGAACGGGACTCCCGAGCGTCGGCGACCCTCGGGTGAACTGGACCACATCCCCGGCGTCTTGCCCACCGGGCCGCCCGCCTGGACGGCCGCCAACCGTGAACTAGGCATCGTCCCAGCGGAACAGGAACGAGGCGCGGGCACGCGATGCCTCGATCAGGCGCGCGTTCGGTTCGTCCGTGCCGGCCACCCAGGCCGCGGCGTCGTCCGCGCTGCGGCCGAACTGCACGTGGCGCCGGGTCAGGCGCTCGACGCGCAGCGCGTCGGGGATGTCGACGTACCAGGTCTCGTCCAACAGGCCCGGCACGGCCGCCCAGGCGCCCTCCTCCAGCAACAGGTAGTTGCCTTCGGTGATCACCAGCTGGGTGCGCGGCAGGACGGCGATCGCGCCCGCGACCGGCTCTTCGATCTCGCGCCGGAACTCGGGGGCATAGACGATCTCGTCATCGCCCTGCGCCAGCAGCCGGCGCAGCAGCGCGACGTAGCCGTGGGCGTCGAAGGTGTCGGGCGCGCCCTTGCGGCCGCGGCGCCCGAGCCGCTCCAATTCGACATTGGCCAGGTGGAAGCCGTCCATCGGCACCACCTGCGCGATGGGCGCGAACTCCGCCAGCAGGGCGGCCGCCAGCGTGGACTTGCCCGCGCCCGGCGGACCGACCAGGCCCAGCAGGACGCGTCCGCTGCGCTCGACGAGCGCGCGGACGCGGGCGCGCGCGTCGGCGGGAAGAGTGGGCGGCGTGGTCATGGCGCCGCCATCATAGGGCCGCGCATCGCGCGCGCGTCACGCACGGGCGATGCGCTGCCGGTTCACCACAGGCGCAGCCGGTCCTGTGGCGCCTTCCACATCCTGTCGCCTGGCCTGGTGTGGAAGGCATCGTGGAAGACGTCGGCATTGATCATCGTGCCGTCCGCGCGGAAGCGCCCGGGCGAGTGCGGGTCCGTGGCGATGCGCTTGAGCTGCTCCTCGTCGCGGATCCTGGTGCGCCAGACCTGCGCGAAGCCGTAGACGAAGCGCTGCTCGCCCGTCAGGCCGTCGATGACCGGTGCCTTCCTGCCGCCCAGCGACATCTTCCAGGCCTTGTACGCGATCTGCAGGCCCGACAGGTCGGCGATGTTCTCGCCGAGCGTCAGCTTGCCGTTCAGGTGCTGGCCGTCGAGCGGCTCGTAGGCCGAGTACTGCGCCACCAGCCGGCCGGTGATCTCGTCGAAGGCCTTGCGGTCGTCGTCCGTCCACCAGTTGCGCAGGCGGCCGTCGCCGTCGAGCTGGCTGCCCTTGTCGTCGAAGCCGTGGCTGATCTCGTGGCCGATCACCGCGCCGATCGCGCCGTAGTTGGCCGCGTCGTCGGCGGCCACGTTGAAGAACGGCGGCTGCAGGATCGCGGCCGGGAACACGATCTCGTTCTTGTTGCCGCTGTAGTAGGCGTTGACCGTCTGCGGCGTCATGCCCCATTCGCTGCGGTCGACCTTCGTGCCGACGCGCACGATCTGGCGGCGGTACTCGAAGGCGTCGGCGCGGTCGGCGTTGCCGAGCGCGTCGCCCGTCCGGATCTCGAGCGCCGAGTAGTCGCGCCACACGTCCGGATAGCCGATCTTCACCCCATACTTGGCCAGCTTCGCGTGCGCCTCCTTCCTGGTGGCCGGCGACATCCACGTGAGCCCGTCGATCGACGACGAGTAGGCCTTCATCAGGTTGGCCACCAACGCCTGCATGCGTGTCCGGTATGCGGGCGGGAAGTACCTGGCCACGTAGAGCTGGCCGACCGCTTCGCCGAGCGCGCCGTTGGTCTGGGCGACGCCCAGCTGCCAGCGCGGCTGCTGCTCGCTCACGCCGGTGAGCGCCACGTCGCGGTACTGGAAGCGCGCATCGCGCAAGGGCCTGGGCAGCACCGGGGCGACGCCGTCGAGGCGGCGTGCCTTGAGGTACAGCTTCCAGGTCTCGAGCGGCTCGGAGGTCACGAGTGCCGCGAGCGCCGTCACGTAGCTGGGCTGGCGCACGACGATGACCTTGCCCGGCTGCAGCTGGGCCTGCGCCTCGAAGCTGTTCCAGTCGAAGCCGGGCGCGAGCACCGCGAGTTCGGCCGGCGTCTTGGGGTTGTGGGCAAGCCGCGGGTCGCGCGTCTGCTCGCGCGGCCATTGCGCCGTCGCGAGCCGTGTCTCCAGCGCCAGCACCTGGGTCGCGTGGGTGGCGGCGTCGGCATCGGAGTCGCCGGTCAGCGCGAACAGCTGGCCGAGATACAGGGCGTAGGCCGCGCGCGCCTTCGCGAAGCGCTCGCCGTCCTTGAGGTAGTAGTCGCGATCCGGCAGCCCGAGGCCGCCCTGGCGGAAGTCGGCGATGTAGACGCCGGGGTCGTCGAGGTCGGGGTTGGCGCCCACCTGCAGCGGCAACGCCACCACGCCCTGCCAGTGGCCCATGAGGCCGGCGAGCATGCCCGCGTCCTTGACGCTGTCGAGGTCCTTCAGCGACGCCTCGACCGGCGCGAGGCCGGCCTTGTCGGTGGCGGCCTCGTCGAGGAAGGCGCGGAAGTAGTCGTCGACCTTCTGCGCGTTGCTGCCCGGCGCGGGGTTCGTGGACGGCAGGCCTTCAAGGATCTCGCGCACCCGCTTGTCGCTGAGTTCGCGCAGCTCGATGAACGCGCCCCAGATCGCCTTGTCCGGCGGGATCCGCGTGTTCTTGACCCAGGCGCCGTTCATCGCCAGGTAGAGGTCATCCTGCGGCCGAACGGACGCGTCCATGCCGCTGCGGTCGATGCCCGAGCCCAGCTTCATGGTCGTGACGGTCCGGGCCGTCTTCGTCGACCTGGCGGCGTCCTGCGCGCGCGCTGGCGCGAGCGTCACGCAGGCGAGCGCGAGCAAGGTGAGGCCAAAGGTGGCTGGGCGCATGGCAAAAACCTCGTGCAACGATGGTGATGGAATCAGCGGTGCGACGTCGCGCACCAATGAAAAAGGGCCACGCGTTCCGGCGCAGCCCTCGGGATCCGGGAACCGTCGGTCACGGTCGGGGACGCGGCGTGATTCACCAGAGGCGCAGCCGCTCGGCCGGCGCCTTCCACATCTTGTCGCCCGGCTTGGTGGCGAACGCCTCGTGGAAGCCGTCGCTGTTGATGGCGGCGCCATCGGCGCGGAACTGCGGCGGTGAGTGCGGGTTGGTCGTGACGAGATTGAGCATCGCCTCGTCGCGCATCTTCTCGCGCCAGGCCTGTGCAAAGCCGTAGTAGAAGCGCTGCTCGCCGCTGACGCCGTCGATGACGGGCGCGAGCCTGCCGTTCAGCGAGATCTTCCAGGCCTTGTAGGCGATCTGCAGCCCCGACAGGTCGGCGATGTTCTCGCCCATCGTGAGCCTGCCCTTGATGTGCACGCCGGGCAGCGCCTCGTAGGCCGAGTACTGCGCGTCGAGCTTGCCGGTGATCGCCTCGAAGGCCTTGCGGTCCTCCGCCGTCCACCAGTTGCGGAGCTTGCCGTCGCCGTCGTACTGGCTGCCCTCGTCGTCGAAGCCGTGGCTGATCTCGTGGCCGATGATCGCGCCGATCGCGCCGTAGTTGGCCGCATCGTCGGCCTTCATGTCGAAGAACGGCGGCTGCAGGATGGCGGCGGGGAACACGATCTCGTTCTTGGTCGGGTCGTAGTACGCGTTGACCGTCTGCGGCGTCATGCCCCACTCGGTGCGGTCGACGGTCTTGCCGTTGCGTACGACCTGGCGGTGGTACTCGAACTGCGACGCGCGCACGGCATTGCCCAGCGGGTCGCCGGCCTTGACGTCGAGCGCGGTGTAGTCGCGCCAGTGGTCGGGATAGGCGATCTTGATGCCGTACTTGGCCAGCTTGGCATGCGCCTCGACCTTGGTGGCCGGGCTCATCCAGCTCAGTCCGTCGATGGACGTCGCGTAGGCCTTCATCAGGTTGTCGACCAGTTCCACCATGCGCGCCTTGTATGCCGGTGGGAAGTATTGGCTGACGTAGATCTGGCCGACGGCTTCGCCCATCGCGTCGTTGACGCTGCCGACGGCGCGCTCCCAGCGCGGGCGCTCGACCTTGACGCCGTTCATCGCCACGCCGTGGAACTGGAAGCGCGCGTCGCGCACGTCGGCGGGCAGCTCCGGCGACAGCGCGTCCATCAGGTGCACGCGCAGGTAGGTCTTCCAGACGTCCAGCGGCTCGGAGCGGATCATCCTGGCGGCGGCCGCGACATAGCTGGGCTGCGAGATCGAGACGAACGGCGCATCGACCAGCTGGCCGGCCTCGAGGTAGGCCTTCCAGTCGATCCCGGGGTACCTGGCCACGAGCTGCTTGAGCGTCGTCGGGTTGTAGGTCTTGACCGGATCGCGGTTGGCTTCCTGCGTCCACTGCGCCCTGGCGAGGCGGGTCTCGAGGTTCATGACCGCCGAGGCCTGGACCGTCGCGTTCTTGCTGCCCTGCGCGGCGAGCAGCTTGCGCATGTACTCGCGGTAGGCGGCGCGTGCCTTGGCGAAGCGCTCGTCCTTCTTCAGGTAGTAGTCGCGGTCGCCGAGCCCCAGGCCGCCCTGGCCGGAGCTCGCGGAGTAGATCGTCGGATCCTTCGGGTCGGGTCCCACGCCCAGGCCCATCGGCAGGTCGACGAAGGAGGCCCATTCGCCCATCAGCTTGACGAGGTCGGCCCGCGTCTTGACCGCGTCGATCTGCGCCAGGTAGGGCCACAGCGGACGCATGCCCGCGGCATCGATGGCCGCGGTGTCCATGTAGCTCTTGTAGAAGTCGCCGATCTTGGCGTTGGCCGAACCGGGTGCCTGCTCCTTGGCGGCGAGGCCTTCGATGATGGCCTTCACGCGCTCGTTGGACAGGTCCTCCAGCACCTCGAACGTGCCGTAGGCGGCCTTGTCGCCCGGGATCGGCGTGGTCTTCAGCCAGTTGCCGTTCATGGCGGAGAACAGGCCATCCTGCGGCCGCGCGGCGCTGTCCATGCCGGCCTTGTCCAGGCCGGTGGTCAGCGAGGGGCTGGCGCCGCTGTCAGTCGGTGCGGCCACCGTGGCGGCGCCGGCGAAGCCGACGGGGGCCGCGAAGGCCAGCGCGAGGGCGACGGCGAGCGTCGCGGGACGGAACATGGATTTCATATTGGCTCTCCCTATTCGAGAACAGTCGACAGCCGGAGCCCGAATGGACTCCGGCGCTGCCGCTCGCATGCAGGCCCCAGATTCGAGGGAGCGGCGGAACCGGCTCTGCCGGGCCGGTCGCGGAGCACCCCCTCGGGGCAGCGAGCGCCAGCGAGCGTGGGGGCTCGCATGACGCGAGCGTGAAGGCTCACATGACGCGAGCGCGGAGGCTCAGGTCACCACAGGCGCAGGCGGTCCGCCGGCGCCTTCCACATCTTGTCGCCCGGCTTGGTGGCGAACGCCTCGTGGAAGCCGTCGCTGTTGATCGCCGCGCCGTCGGCGCGGAATTGCGCCGGCGAGTGCGGGTCGATGACGACCAGCTGCAGCGTGCGCTCGTCGCGCACCTTCGAGCGCCACACCTGCGCGAAGCCGTAGTAGAAGCGCTGTTCGCCCGTCATGCCGTCGATCGTGGCCGCCGGCTTGCCGCCCAGCGACAGCTTCCAGGCCTTGTAGGCGATCTGCAGGCCGGACAGGTCGGCGATGTTCTCGCCCATCGTCAGCTTGCCGTTCAGGTGCGTGCCCGGCAGCGGCTCGTAGGCCGAGTACTGCGCGTCGAGCTTGCTGGTGACCGCCTCGAAGGCCTTGCGGTCCTCCGGCGTCCACCAGTTGCGCAGCTTGCCGTCGCCGTCGTACTGGCTGCCCTGGTCGTCGAAGCCGTGGCTGATCTCATGGCCGATGACCGCGCCGATCGCGCCGTAGTTGGCCGCGTCGTCGGCCTTCATGTCGAAGAACGGCGGCTGCAGGATGGCGGCCGGGAACACGATCTCGTTCTTGCTCGGGTCGTAGTAGGCGTTGACCGTCTGCGGCGTCATGCCCCATTCGGTGCGGTCGACCGGCTTGTTGTTGCGCACGGCCTGGCGGTGATAGTCGAACTGCGCGGCGCGCACGCTGTTGCCGATGGCGTCGCCGGCCTTCACTTCGAGGGCCGAGTAGTCGCGCCAGGCGTCCGGGTAGCCGATCTTGACGGCGTACTTGGCCAGCTTGGCATGCGCCTCCTTCTTGGTGGCGGGCGACATCCAGGTCAGGCCGTCGATCGACGTCGAGTACGTCTTGAGCAGGTTGTCGACCAGCTCGACCATGCGCGCCTTGTAGGCCGGCGGGAAGTACTTGGACACGTAGGCCTGGCCCAGGGCCTCGCCCATCGCGCCGTTGACGGCGGCCACACCGCGCTGCCAGCGCGGCTTGTCCTGCTTCAGGCCGGTGAGGGCCGCGTCATGGAACTGGTAGCTGGCGTCGCGGAAGCCGGCCGGCAGCTTGGTGGCCATGGCGTCGAGCAGGCGCACGCGCATGAAGGCCTTCCAGACGTCGATCGGCTCGTCCTTGAGCATCCTCGCGAGGTCCCAGGTGTAGCTGGGCTGCGTGATGGACACGAAGGGCGGATCGGCCAGGTCGGTCGCGGCGAAGAAGGCCTTCCAGTCGACGTTGGGCGCCTTGGCCGAGATCTCCTTGAGCGTCATCGGGTTGTACGTCTTGACCGGATCTCGGTTGGCTTCCTGCGACCACTGCGCCTTGGCGATCTTCATCTCGAGCGCCATCACCGCCTTGGCCTGCATGACGGCGTTCTTGTCGCCGTCCAGCGTCAGCAGCGTGCGCACGTAGGCGAGATAGGCGTCGCGCGCCTTCACGAAGCGCGGGTCGTCCTTCAGGTAGTAGTCGCGGTTGGGCAGGCCCAGGCCGCCCTGGTAGGTGCCGGCGGAGTAGATCGTCGGATCCTTCGAATCGGGGCCGATGCCCATGTTCAGCGGCACGTCGACGAAGCTCACCCAGTGGCCCATCAGGAGCACCAGGTCCTTCTTGTTCTTGACCGCGGCCAGCTGGGCCTTGTACGGCTCGAGCGGCCGGGTGCCGGCGGCGTCGATGGCTGCCGTGTCCATGTAGCTCTTGTAGTAGTCGCCGATCTTGGCGTTGATCGTGCCGGCGGGCTGCGGGCGGGAGGCGAGTTCCTCGATGATGTCCTTGACGCGCTGGTCGGACAGCTCGCGCAGCTGGTAGAACGTGCCCCACGAGGCCTTGTCGGCCGGGATCTCCGTCTTCTTCAGCCAGGTGCCGTTCATGGCGAGGAACAGGTCGTCCTGCGGACGCACCGAGAGATCCATGCCCGACTTGTCCAGGCCCGATTCCGAGACCGCGGGCGCGCTGGCCACGGGTGCCGCGGCGGAGGCGGCCGCGTCGGCGCCGATGGAGACTTGCGTGGCGAAAGCCAGCGACAGGGCGACCACGAGCGTGGCGGGGCGGAAGGGAGTCAAGGCACGTCCTCGAATGTTGTTGGCAGTGAACGCCCGGTCGCCGGCAACGCCCTCGTGGGGCGCGGCCGCGACGGGCCGGGGCCACCTGATGTGGCGGTTGCGCGACCGCGCTGTCGGGCAGCACGGGCAGCGGCGGATCAGTGTAGCGACGTGGATCGCCGCACCATGCCAATGGTTCCCCTGACGACCGGGCGGCGCCCGCGCTTTGCGACGAACTGCAGCGCAATGGCCTCGAAATACGACGGCCCCGTCGTGCCGCTCAGGGTAGACCCGGAGCCTGGCGTCGCCCTGGCGCTCGCCACGGCACCGCGCGGGCGCGCTGCGGCGCGTCGAACGCGGCGATCGCGGGCGCGAAGCACTCGGTGACGAGCAGCGGCGCGCCGCGGCGCGTGAACACCGAGCAGCGCGCCCACACCTCGCGCCGTCCCCAGTCGGTGCCGGTGGCTTCGCGCCAGCGGCGGTGCACGGTGGCGGCCACGCCCGAGCCGGGCGCGAAGCGCGCGAACTCGAACTCCGAGCGGTGCGCGGGCGGCAGGCCGAACAACAGGTCGGCCAGCGCGCGGTTGCCCAGCCCGCGGATCGCCTTCCAGGTGCCGCGCGCATGCACCGCCTGCAGCACCGAACGCGCGTACACCACCGGCACGCCGTCGGCCAGCAGGATCACCTCGCGCCCGTGCGCGCCGGCGCCCGCGGGACAACCCAGCCGCTCGGCCTCGGCCGGCTGCAGGCGCACCGGGCCCTGGCGCAGCACGCGCACGGCGAGCCGGCCGCTGACCGACGCGATGCGCGCGCTCAGCGAGCCTTCGACCTGCAGCCACGCGCGCACGCGGCGCGAGGACGGCATCGGCTGGATGCCGCTCTTCTCGACGAGGACGGTCTTCACAAGGCCAGCGCGCGTCCGATCAGGATCTTCTGCACTTCCGACGTGCCTTCGTAGATCTGGCACACGCGCACGTCGCGGTAGATGCGCTCGACGGGAAAGTCTGTCGTGTAGCCGTAGCCGCCGAACACCTGGATCGCCGCGGAGCACACGCGCTCGGCCATCTCGCTGGCGAACAGCTTGGCCATCGCCGCTTCCTTCAGGCAGGGCTGGCCGGCGTCCTTCAGGCTCGCGGCGTGATGGATCAGCTGGCGCGCGGCCTCGATCTGCGTGGCCATGTCGGCCAGCTTGAACTGGATCGCCTGGTGCTCGAAGATGGGCCTCGCGAAAGCCACGCGTTCCTTGGCGTAGTTCACGGCCGCCTCGAAGGCCGCGCGCGCCATGCCCACCGACTGCGACGCGATGCCGATGCGTCCTCCCTCCAGGCCCGACAGCGCGATCTTCAGGCCCTGGCCCTCCTCGCCGATCAGGTTGGCCGCGGGGATGCGGCAGTTCTCGAACAGGATCTGCGCGGTGTCGCTGGCGTGCTGGCCCATCTTCTCCTCGATGCGCGCGACGACATAGCCGGGCGCGTTCGTGGGCACGAGGAACGCGCTGATGCCCTTCTTGCCGGCGGCCTTGTCGGTGACGGCCATCACGATGGCGATGTCCCCGTTCTTGCCGCTGGTGATGAACTGCTTGACGCCGTTGAGCACGTACTCGTCGCCGTCGCGCGTCGCCGTCGTGCGCAGGCCCGCGGCCTCGGAGCCGACGTGCGGCTCGGTCAGGCAGAACGCGCCCAGCAGCTCGCCGCGCGCGAGCGGCTTGAGGAAGCGCTCCTTCTGCTCGTCGCTCGCGAACGCCATCATGATCGTGTTCACCGGGCAGTTGGTGACGCTGATGATGGTGGACGTGGCGCCGCAGCCGGCCGCGATCTCCTCGAGGATCAGCGAGACGGACAGATAGTCCAGCCCGGCGCCATCCCACTCGGTGGGCACGGCGATGCCGTAGCAGCCGAGCTCGGCCAGCCCGCGCAGTTCCTCGCGCGGGAAGTGGCAGTTCCTGTCCCAGGCCGCCGCGTTGGGCGCGATGCGATCGCGCACGTAGGCGCGGACGGCGTCCTGGACGGCGCAGTGGTCTTCGGAGAGATGCATGGTTGTTCTCTTGGGTCGTTGTCTGTCGACGCGCCGAGGTGCCGGGTCGGTGTCAGGTCTTGCATTTTGCGCGCCTTGCCATTCATCGATGGCGGATGCGCTGGCCGCGCAAGATGCAAGACCTGACACCGCAGAGGCGGACACCGCAGAGGCGATGCCGGCGCGCAAGGGAATCACCAGTCCAGGAACGTCCCGTCGTAGTTCAGGAAGCTGCCGGTGTGCGACGGGTCGAGCGCCGCGAGCGTGCGCCGCATGCCGGCGATGGAATCGGCGGCATCGATGTCGGCGCCGGCGCCGCCCATGTCGGTGCGCACCCAGCCCGGATGGAATGCGACGCACAGCGCGCGGCCGGCGAGCGCGAGCGACGCGTCCTTCATCACCGAGTTGGCCGCGGCCTTGGAGGCGCGGTACAGCCAGCCGCTCGGGTTGGCGCGCAGCGCGATCGAGCCCATGCGCGACGACACGATGCCGATGCGCGCCGCCGGCTGGCCGCCCATCGGCGGCGCGAGCGCGTCGGCGACCTGCGGCAGCATGCGCATCACGCCCAGCACGTTGGCGTGCATGACGGTGTCGAAGTCGGCCGCCGTGGGCGGCTCGAGCCCTGTCGTGCGCGGCCCGTAGACGCCGGCGACATGGAAGACGGTGTCGAAGGCCTCGCCATCGATCTGCCAGGACAGGCCCGAGGCGCTGGCGGGGTCGGCCACGTCCAGCTTCAGCGCCTTGGCGCCGAGCGCGGCGATCGCCGCGAGGCCCTCGTCCGACCGCGCGGTGGCGGTGACGCGGGCGCCGTCGGCACGGTACTGGCGCACGAACTCCAGGCCCAGGCCGCGCGAGGCGCCGATGATCAGGACATTGCGGGCGGAGGAGGTCGGCATCGAGGGACTTTCGAAGGCGGCGCTCAACGCGCCGCGCTGCGCTGGCGCCACAGCGCGCGCGCGCCGACGGCCAGCAGGAACACGAGCATCAGCGCGTACGTCACGAACTTGGCCTGCGTGGCGAAGCTGGCCCATTGCACCAGCTCGGGCGACAGGTCATCGCGGGTGTGCAGGATGGCGAACTGCAGCGCGTTCTCGACCGTGTCGGCGCTGGCCGCGAGCCAGGGCCACATCGTCGCGCGCGCGGCGTCGATGCGCAGCATGACCGCCGCCACCAGCCCGCACAGCAGCCACGGGAAGACGACATCGACGGCGCGATAGGCCTCGTAGCCGGCCAGCCCCTGGGCACCAAGCGCATGGAACGCGGCCAGCACCCCCGACAGCGTGTAGCCCGCGGGCCGCTCGTCGAACGGCGGGGCGCCGGCCAGCGCCGTGAAATGCGCGCTCGCGGCCGGGCTGGAGGGCAGCTGGAACAGCGCGATGCAGACGAACACGCCGACGGCGATCGCCTGCATCACGCGCGGACGCATCAGCCAGCGGTTCATCGCATCGGGCGTCCGCAAGCCATCGTCAGCGGGCGTGGCGCACCAGCACCGTGCCACGCGCGATCACGGCCGGGGCGTCGCCCACCAGGGCCTTGCCCTCCAGCTGCGCGATGACGCCGTCGAGGCTGGTGTTCCATTCGGTGCTCGAGACCACCCAGCGCAGCGCGACATCGCTGTCGGCGAAGATCGGCTCGCGATAGGCGAAGTTGAAATGCAGGCACAGCATCGAGCGCGGGACACCGTCGTCGGCACGCGAGAAGTGCGTGGCGGCCAGGCCGCTCATCAGCGCGGAGGTGTGCTGCCCGCTGGCGATCACGTCGCGCAGGCCGGCGCGTTGCGCCGCCTCGCGATCGTGGTGCACCGGGTTGAGGTCGTGCGTGAGCGTGGCGAAGCGGGCGATCTCGTCGCGCGTGTAGCGGGTGGCGTGATCGATGCGTTCGCCCACGCGCACGAGCGCGGCGATGCTGGCTTCTTCGGCAATGATCGTGGAGGCGTCGGGCATGGAGAGGTCAGGGGTGAGCTTGATGGGTTCTGGGCGACCCGCGCCGCCGCCCCGGAGGGTGGACGGCGGCGCGGCGCGATGCGGCGGCAGCCAGTGTGCCGCAAGCGCCGGGCCAGTCCGGGTTACATGCGCGTATCAAGCTCGACAGGCGCTTACAGCAGCTCGACCGCCATCGCCGTGGCCTCGCCGCCGCCGATGCACAGCGCCGCGACGCCGCGCTTCTTGCCCTGCTTGCGCAGCGCGCCCAGCAGCGTGACGACGATGCGCGCGCCCGAGGCGCCGATCGGGTGGCCCAGCGCGCAGGCGCCGCCGTGCACGTTGACGATGTCGTGCGACAGCTCGAACTCCTTCATCGCGGCCATCGTCACGGCGGCGAACGCCTCGTTGACTTCCCAAAGGTCGACCGACTGCGCGGACCAGCCCGTCTTCCTGAGCACCTTGGCGATGGCGCCGGCCGGGGCCGTGGAGAACCACTCGGGCGCCTGCGCGTGCACGGCGTGCGCCGCGATGCGGGCGATCGGCCTGGCGCCGCGCTTGACGGCTTCCGACTCGCGCATCAGCACCAGCGCCGCGGCGCCGTCCGAGATGCTGGACGCGTTGGCGGCGGTGATGGTGCCGTCCTTCTTGAACGCGGGCTTGAGCGACGGGATCTTGTCGAGCTTGGCCTTGAACGGCTGCTCGTCGTGCTTGACGACGACGTCGCCGGCCTTGCCCTGCAGCGTGACGGGCGCGATCTCCCAGTCGAACGAGCCGTCCTCGTTGGCGGTCTTCGCGCGCGTGGTCGAATCGATGGCGAACTGGTCCTGCGCCTCGCGCGTGAAGCCGTACTTGGCCACGCACTGCTCGGCGAACACGCCCATCGCGCGGCCGCGGTCGTAGGCGTCCTCCAGACCGTCCAGGGCCATGTGGTCGAACATCTGCGCGGCGCCGTAGCGCACGCCCTTGCGCGCGAACATCAGGTGCGGCGCGTTGGTCATGCTCTCCATGCCGCCGGCCACCATGACGTCGGCGCTGCCGGCCAGCAGCATGTCGTGCGCGAACATCATCGCGCGCATGCCCGAGCCGCACATCTTGCTCAGCGTGACGGCGCCCGCGGAGTCGGGCAGGCCGGCGCGGCGCACGGCCTGACGCGCGGGGGCCTGGCCCTGGCCGGCCATCAGGCAGTTGCCGATCAGCGCCTCGTCGACGGCGTCGCCGGGGACGCCGGCGCGTTCGACCGCGGCCTTGATGGCGACGGCCCCCAGCTCCCACGCGGGAAGCGCGGCGAAGTCGCCCAGCATGCCGCCGATGGGCGTGCGGGCGGCGGAAACGATGACGATGGAATCGGACATGGATGGCTCCTTCAGGGATGGTGGGTCAGGTTGCCGCAGGCTGCATGGCCTGCGTTTCGAATGGGGTCGGACCGGCCCGGGCGGCGGCGCGCCGGGCGCTGAACCGTCGCGACGGGTCGTATGGAAACACGTCGTGGACGTAGCCGGCCAGGATGCGCTCCTTCTGCTGCTGCCAGTAGCCGGCGTCCAGCAGGTCGGCGTGGTGCGCCATGAACACCTGCCGCACGACGGGGTTGCCGAGCAGGAACGGGCCGAAGGTCTCGGGGAAAACGTCGCGCGGCTGCACGGTGTACCAGGGCTCGCCCGACATCTCCTCCTCCTCGTTGCGCGGCGCCGGCACGCGCCGGAAGTTGCAGTCGGTGAGGTACTCGATCTCGTCGTAGTCGTAGAACACGACGCGGCCCAGGCGCGTGACGCCGAAGTTCTTCCAGAGCATGTCGCCCGGGAAGATGTTGGCCGCGACGAGATCCTTGATCGCGTTGCCGTACTCCACCACCACCTGCTCGATCTGCGCCGGGCTCGCGTCGCCGAGGTAGATGTTGAGCGGCACCATGCGGCGCTCGATGTAGGCGTGGCGGATCACCAGGGTCTGGCCGTCGTCCTCCAGCTGGCTGCCGCAGAAGTGCTTCAGCTCGGCGATCAGCTCGTCCTCGAAGCGGTGGCGCGGCAGCGCGACGTTCGAGAACTCGAGCGTGTCGGCCATGCGGCCCACGCGGTCGTGCTGCTTGACGAGCAGGTACTTGCCCATGACCTGCTCGGGCGTGGTGTCCTTGGGCGGCGGGAAGAAGTCCTTGATGACCTTGAACACCACCGGGAACGACGGCAGGTCGAACACGAGCATCACCATGCCCTTGATGCCGGGCGCGATGCGGAACTTGTCGCTGGAATGGCGCAGGTGCTGCAGCAGGTCGCGATAGAACAGCGCCTTGCCCTGCTTCTGCAGGCCCACCTGCGCGTACAGCTCGGAGCGCGTCTTGCGCGGCATCAGCGTGCGCAGGAAGTGCACGGTGCCGCTGGGCACGCCCATGTCCACCATGAAGTACGCGCGCGCCGCGCTGAACAGCAGCAGCAGGTCTTCCTCGCCGATCAGCACCGTGTCGATCACCAGCAGGCCGTCGTCGCCGTGCAGGATCGGCAGCGCGAACGGCAGCTCGGTGAAGCCGTTGACGATCTTGCCGACCACGTACGCGCCCTTGTTGCGATAGAACAGCGTCGACAGCACCTGCACCTGGAAGTTCGCGCGCAGCCGCGCGTCCTTCAACTCGCCCAGCAGCGCGTGCACCACGTCGGCGACGTCGCGCGCGAGATCCTGGAACTCCACCTCCAGCTGGAAGTTGGTGATGACGCGCATGCAGGTCTCGTGCAGCGTCTCGCGCGTCGGGTAGTAGGCGCGGTAGGTCGGCGTGGCGCCGGGCTCGTCGTTCTCGAGGTAGTCGGTGGACAGCGCGGGCCGCACGAAGATGAAGTCGTTGCGATAGTCGCCGCGATGCAGGATCTTGGTCGTCACCGAGTTGAAGAAGGTCTCGCAGCACTCGGGCTGGTGGTGGTCGATCAGCAGGCCGATCGTGTGCAGCTTGACCTGGTGCCAGGTCTCGCGCGACAGCTCGGCGGCGCGGAACTCGCGGTGCAGGCGCTCCACCGCCTCGTCGACGCGCAGGTCGTAGAACGCGATGCGGTCGCGCTGCGCGTCGAGCTGCCCCTGCCAGTCGGCCTTCTCGAAACGCGCCTTCGCGGCGCGCGCCGCCGCGGTGAACAGCCGGTAGTGGCGATCGAAGCCCTCGACGATCGCCCGCGCGATCGCGAACGCTTGCGGGTCGTCCAGCGGGTGCGGGAACATCGCGGGCCTCGTCGGTCCTCAGGCGGCCGTCGGCAGGTAGCGCAGCCGCAGGGCGAACAGCGCGCGCTGGTACTCGGGGCCGACGTCCTCGATGCAGGCGACCGTGAAGCTGAGGTCCTTCAGCAAGCCGTTGTGCAGGCCGTAGACCCAGCCGTGCACGATCACCTGCTGGCCGCGCACCCACGCGTCCTCGACCACCGTCGACAGGCACACGTTGCGTGCCTGCTCGATCACGTTGAGCTCCACCAGCGCGTCGACGCGCCGCGCCTCGGGCACGGCCTGCAGGAACTCCATGTGCGCGTTGCGCACGTCCTGCACGTGGCGCAGCCAGTTGTCGACGACACCGACGCGCGAGTTGTTCAGCGCCGCCGTCACGCCGCCGCACTTCGAGTGGCCCACGACGATGATGTGCTTGACCTTGAGCGCGTCGACCGCGAACTGGATCACCGACAGCGCATTCAGGTCGGAATGCGCGACGACGTTGGCGACGTTGCGATGCACGAACACGTCGCCCGGGAGCAGGCCGATCAGCTCGTTGGCGGGCACGCGGCTGTCGGCGCAGCCGATCCACAGGTATTGCGGCGTCTGCTGCGTCAGCAGGCTCGTGAAGAAGCCGGGGCTGCGCTGCTCCATCTTCTCCGCCCAGCGCACGTTCTGCTCGAAGAGGCCGGAGAGGTCTTTGTCGTTGCCGTTGGTGTCGGACATGGTCGGGTTCGGGTCGTGTTCGGGAAGTCGTCCAGTTTACGGAGCGGCAGGTTTCACCGCGAGGACAAGTCGAACGCTGGGACTTCGAGCGCTTGTTCGCCGGGCAGGCGCACGCTCGCGGTGACGCCAGGCTTGTCGGCGACGAACTCGGGCGCCGCGCCGGGGCGCACGATCATCATGCCGCCCTCGCGCAGGCCGTACGCGGGCGCGCGCGTCACGCCCGCGAGCAGGGGCGCGCGCCAGGGCTCGCTGTCGAGGTGCGGGCAGAACGTGCCGGGCAGCCAGCCCAGGCCCGGGCGCACGCCGCCGCCGGGCACGCTGTCGGTGACGTACTGCTCGAACCAGCAGTTCGCGCCGGCGCTGATGCCCGCCAGCACGGTGCCGGCCTGCCAGGCGTCGTGCAGCGCGCGCTCGAAGCCGAACTCGCGCCACACGGCGAGCATCGCGGGCGTGTTGCCGCCGCCGATGTAGACGAGGTCGGCGGCCTTCGCCTCGGCGGGGTAGTCGCGCTTCATCTCGTACGGGAAGAACGGCAGGGTCGTGATGTCGCAGCCCAGGCCGGCGAACATCCTGTACGCGCGCAACTGCCGGCTCTCCGCGTCGCCGTGGGCCAGGCCGAGGTACAGCACGCGCGGACGCTCGCGCCGCCGCGACGGCGGGATCAGCGTCAGCAGGTGCGCTTCCTGGAATCCGCGGAAGTCGTCGGTGAGGAAGCCCCCGCCGCCGATGCACGCGATCGCGCCGGGGCCGGTCACAGGACGGCCTCCGCATTGCGCGCCCCGGGGCGCAGGACTTCGGGCGGCCGCGCGGCGTTCATGCGCGCTCCATCGCGCTGGCCGCCGTGGCGGCGAGCGCGGCGCCGATGTCGGCGTCGCGGCGCGCGACCTCGGTGCGGTACGTCGCCCACACGACGCGGTCGATCACCCGGCCGTCCTTGATGGCGCTGCGCGGCAGCATCGCCTCGCGCACGTAGCCGCACTTGCGCGCGACGGCCTGCGAGCCCTCGTTGTCCGCGAAGATCGGCGCATGGATGCGCGTGATCTCGGGCACGGCCGCGAACGCCCAGTCGGTGACCTGGCGCAGCGCGTCGCTCGTGATGCCGCGCCGCCAGTGCGCCCGGCCGATCCAGTAGCCGATCTCGGCGTTGCAGCGCAGCCAGCCGCCTTCCGGACGCAGGCCGATGCAGCCGACCAGCGTGCCGTCGACGACGATCGCCCAGACCCACCCGAAGTCGCCCGACTGCGATTCGTGCGTCGCCCACGCGGTGGCCGCGGCCAGCGTGTAGGGCTGCGGGAAACCGTCGAACAGCCAGCGCGCGACGGCCGGATCGTCGGCGTGCATGACGAGCGCCGGCGCGTCCTGCGGCACGAGCGCGCGCAGCAGGCAGCGCTCGCCCTGCAGGATCGGAAGCGGTGTCATCGAAGCCCCTCCCGCGCCGGGTACGGCGCTCCGTCCCCCGAGGGGACCGCGGGCCTCCTTGGGGCGGCCCGGCGCACGGCCCGCGAGAAGATGGGCGACCTCATGCAGGCCTCACATCGTCTCGGCGAACAGCTCGCGGCCGATCAGCATGCGGCGGATCTCGCTGGTGCCGGCGCCGATTTCATACAACTTCGCATCCCGCCAGAGCCGGCCCAGCGGGTACTCGTTGATGTATCCGTTGCCGCCGAAGATCTGCACGCCTTCGCCGGCCATCCACGTCGCCTTCTCCGCGCACCACAGGATGACCGAGGCGCAGTCCTTGCGCACCTGGCGCACGTGCGCCGCGCCCAGCGCGTCGAGGTTCTTGCCCACCGTGTAGCAGAACGCGCGGCCGGCCTGCAGCACCGTGTACATGTCGGCCACCTTGCCCTGCACCAGCTGGAACTCGCCGATCGACTGGCCAAACTGCTTGCGGTCGTGGATGTAGGGCACGACGTTGTCCATCACGGACTGCATGATGCCGATTGGGCCGGCGGCCAGCACGGCGCGCTCGTAGTCGAGGCCGGACATCAGCACCTTGGCGCCGCCGTTGAGCTGGCCGAGGATGTTCTCGGTCGGCACCTCGACGTCCTGGAACACGAGCTCGCCGGTGTGGCTGCCGCGCATGCCCAGCTTGTCGAGCTTCTGAGCGATGGAAAAGCCCTTCATGCCCTTCTCGATCAGGAACGCCGTGACGCCGCGCGCGCCGAGCTCGGGCTCGGTCTTGGCGTAGACCACCAGCGTGTCGGCGTCCGGGCCGTTGGTGATCCACATCTTGCTGCCGTTCAGGACGTACACGCCGCCCCTGTCCTCGGCCTTGAGCTTCATCGAGATGACGTCGGAGCCGGCGCCCGGCTCGCTCATCGCCAGCGCGCCCACGTGCTCGCCCGAGACCAGCTTGGGCAGGTACTTGTTCTTCTGCGCCGCGCTGCCGTTGCGCTTGATCTGGTTGACGCACAGGTTGGAGTGCGCGCCGTAGCTCAGGCCCACCGAGGCGCTGGCGCGGCTGATCTCCTCCATCGCGATCATGTGCGCGAGGTAGCCCATGTTGGCGCCGCCGTATTCCTCGGGCACGGTGATGCCCAGCACGCCCAGCTCGCCCATCTTGCGC
>Ga0209258_100730_pt1 | contig 21476 bp, 13 predicted proteins | sample Araplaol_mTSA_r2_FD_184281 | JGI IMG/M metagenome (GOLD analysis project Ga0209258, IMG submission 184281) | Arabidopsis root microbial communities from North Carolina, USA - plate scrape CL_Col_mTSA_r2 (SPAdes) (version 2) | ecosystem: Host-associated > Plants > Roots > Endosphere | place: USA...
CGGCTGTGGAGATGTGTATTCAATCCCATCTTGATAGATCTTATTGCTGTCTGCAATTAGGACAACAACATTCTTGTCATATTCCCCAGGTAGAACGGATTGAACACGTGCCTGCGAAACTTGCTTGTTGTCTTGCTGATTCTCTTCCTGATTGCTGCTGTCTTCCGCTGTGTTTGAAGACTTATCCGTTTCGACTGTACCACTTACCTCAGTATTCGTCGTCCCCTCTGCAGCGAACACAGGTACTACTGTGAGCAATTGCACTGCGGCTACACAGGCAACGAAAAGCTTTTTCCAAGATTTCATAGTAAATGTCCTACTCCTCATCCATCATTTATATTTCGAAATGTTAATACAATGTGTACGATTGAACATAGTTATAGACGCATTGCTGGGTAAAAAGTTTCTATTTTTTCATTCTTTTTTTAAGGAATATTAAATGAAAGTCAATTTTTTCATTTCATTTTCTGAAATCGTTGTGATTTACATTGTCTTCATATCCAGAAAAAAAGACCTGCACCGATCGATCGGTACAGGTCTCGAGATGAGTTCTATTGCTGTTTCGCGTAAGAAGCACTGTGCCCAAATGGGTATTGCTCCGAAATCGTAACCGGCAGTTTGCCCTTCGGCTCCTGTAAGCCGAGCAGTACATTTCCCAGCGCCTTCATCGCAGCAGGGCGGTTCTCATAGCAGCACAAGTACGTAGGTACATCAGGGAATTGATTCAGATCATATGGATTGCGAGTCGATGCAACAATGACGCGTGTATTGCTGCGTGCTAACAATGCATTCACCACATCAACCTGTCCTTGATGTAGCTTCGATACTGGATTGTAAGTCAGGATCACAATCTGACTATATCCTTCTGTGCTTGCCAAAATTTCTTCCACTTCAACGGAGTCTGGATCATTGTTAATCCGGAGCAGCTCCACATCGTTCATATGTGGTTGCAGTGCAGATGCCAACGTATATTCCTGTACGATAAGATCATCGACCTCTGAACGAGTCCGCACTTGAGGCCAGATCACAAGCGTTTTCGCGATGCGATCAAGCGGCAGTGCACCCGCCTCATCCTTAACAAGTGTCGTACTGTCCTCGAACATACGATCAACCAATGCCTTAGATTCAGGCGTAGCGAAATAAGAAGCGAAATCCTCTGGAACTTCTGTCTCTTCGCCCATATGACGCTTATTTTTCAAGGTAATGATACGATCGATGGATTCGTCGATGCGCGATTCAGCGATGCGACCGGTACGAACGGCCTCGCACAGCGCTTGAATCGATGCAACTTGCTCTTCATACGTATGGCTGACTAGCAAAATATCAGCACCGGCTTCAACTGCGCGCACCGCGCCTTCAGCCACACCAACTTCCTTCGAAATTGCATGCATCTCCAAGCAATCTGTTACGATCAAGCCATCATAGCCCATGCGGTGGCGGAGCAGCTTCGTAAGCACATTATGGGACAACGTAGCTGGGATGGAATCCGGCTCAAATGCAGGGAAAATGACATGCGCCGTCATAATGCAATCAACACCCTCTTGAATCGCACGGGCAAATGGAGCAAGCTCAACTGCAACCAAACGTTCCTCATCATGCGTTACAGCAGCAAGGCCGTGATGAGAGTCGACAGCCGTGTCGCCATGTCCTGGGAAATGCTTCGCTGTTGCAGCCACATTTGCCTCTTGCAGGCCGCGAATTTGTGCAGTTCCAAGTTCAGCTACCAGATCAGGACGTTCACTGTATGAACGAACTCCGATTACAGGATTCTCCGGATTGTTGTTCACATCCAAGCTCGGTGCGAAGTTCATGTTAATGCCAAGACGGAGCATCTCTTCTCCGCAAATACGTGCAGCCTCATAAGCATGCTCAGCACTGCGCGTGGCTCCAATTGTCATATTGCCTGGGATCAGCGTAATATCCTCCCAGTCGATCCGTGCCACCATACCGCCTTCTTGGTCAATACTAATGAAGAGCGGAATATTCGTCTGTTCACCGGAAATCTCTTGCAAATGATGAGATAACGCACTTACTTGCTCTTTGTTAACTACGTTGCGCTTGAAATAAATAATGCCTCCAACGTGGTGCTCCTTAATCAAGGAACGGATATTATCGTTTACCTCTGTCGTTGCGAATCCACACATCACCATTTGGCCAATTTTTTGCTCAAGTGTCAGTTGAAGTTTACTCATCTCACTCATCCCATCCTCTTCATATCGTGAATTCTTGATGTGATTCATTTAAGCGTTATCATTTTCCCGTCTGAACGGCATCCTCGCGATATTCCGTCGGCTTCTTGCCTGTGTACTTCTGGAATACCTTGGAGAAGTACCGTCTTTCTGAATATCCAACAAGCGCACCAATCTGTGTAATGCTCTTGTCTGTTGTGCGGAGCAATGACATCGCCAGCTCCATTCGCTGACGCGTCACGTATTCAACAAACGTTTCCCCGAAATGATTCTTAAACAACAAACTGAAATAACTGCAGCTGATTCCTAAGTAATCAGCCATTTCCTCGACGCCGATATCTGAGCCTAAATTGCGGTGAATATAGTCTTTGGCTGATATCATCAGGAGCTCGCTCGACTTCTTGTTCATCGCGTGTTCCTTCGTATGATCGACTAACTCCATAATCGCACACATTAAGTCCTTGACGCCCATCATATGCTGAAGCTTATTCCACACCGCTTCTTCTTCTTGTGGTGTAACTAGTTCCCACTCTCTCATCTCACGAATCAAGTGAATGATGACATAATGAAGGAACGTTTCCGCGCGTACAATGGACTGCTCAGACATATACATCAGGCTGGATTGCAAGGCATGCATTCCGTCATCGACCTTAGAGCGATCATTCTGCTTCATCCCCGCCACGATATCTTCGACTAACTGCCACTGTGAGACAGAGGCCGCCTGTCTTGCTACTGAGCCTTCATCGACAGATACGAGCTGTTCATCATCGGTATGCAAAATAAGAGTACGCTGCAGGCGTTTGTACGTATGTGCCAAGCTCATGAGAGGGATCGGACCATTATCCCATGCAAGGCTTACGGTCATCTTCACATGGCCTCGAACCGCCTGCTGAATTTCCTGTGCCCAGCGCGCCATATCGACCGAAGTAACCTCATGCTGGTCACGATAGCATTGAAGAAGTACGCACCACTCCCCTTCACGCATTTGCAATACGGCATATTTATTCCAATCATCCACTATAGCATCCTGCAGCACGTTGCGAACTGCGAAATTCCACAGCTTGCGCTCATTGTCACTCCAAGAGGCGCTTTGCTGCGCATAGCCATCCAAGTCAACGAGCAGCAGCGAGTAAGCCAACTTGTCAATCGGCTGCTCTTCATCGACCATGAAGGCCGCAAGTGCGCCAGTGGAGAATCCCATAAGAACATCGAACATCATCTTCTCATAAGCGAGACTAATCATGCGCCCCCAGCGCCTTTCCGACAGCTTCTTCTCCAGTTGACGGGTGCGTACAAGATCAGCAAGCTTCTTCACGGTCAATTCCAGCTCATCGTAGTTAATCGGCTTCAGTACATAATCACGAACACCATGCTGCATTGCGATGCGAGCATACTCGAATTCCTGATAGCCCGTCAGCATCATAACCTCGGCTTCACAACCAATTTTACGAATTTCCCGCAGAAAGTCCATACCGTCCATAACGGGCATACGAATATCACACAAAATGATGTCTGGCTCGTGCTGCCGCACCATTTCCAGCCCTTCCACACCATTGCGAGCTGTGCCTACTAATTCAACATTCAGCTCATCCCACGGGATGACCAGCTTCAAGTTGTTCAAAATCGGTACCTCATCATCAATGAGCAATGCCTTCACACTCATAACGTATCACCCTGTTCGTATTTCGGTATCACACACTGAATCATCGTTCCCATCTGTGAAGCGGAACAGATGAACAATCCATAACCAGGACCATATCGAATGCGCAAGCGATCTGCTACACTGCGAACTCCGAGTCCCCTACGTTCCGTATTGTACGACTCTTCTTCCTGCGGCAGAACCGATTTTTGCTCATCGGAGAGCATATATTGGAACTTTCTTAATTGTTCATTCGACATGCCCATCCCATTATCCTCTACCCGAATGAGAATGCGATCTTCATCCTCAAATGCGGTAATGCGGATCCATCCTGTGTGCTCAATTCCATCAAATCCGTGTTGGATTGAGTTCTCGACAAGCGGCTGCAGGGTCAGCTTCATCACCTTGCAGTGCATGATGTGCTCCGGCACGTCAATTTCGAAGTTGAACAGCTCCTCGAATCGGAACTTTTGAATTTCAAGATAGCTCTTCAAATATTCAAGTTCTTCGCGAAGCGTAATCTCCTCTTTATCCTGAATGCTAATGCGTAAAATATTGCCGAGGCGATAAACCATCTGGCTAACTTTTCGCCCTTCATTTTGAATAGCCAGCACATTAATCGATTCAAGTGTATTAAATAAAAAGTGCGGCTTAATTTGAGCTTCCAGCACTCTCATTTCCGCCTTATTCTTCTGCTGCTGCTCATTCTTCACTTGATCAATAAGGCCAGACACACGCTCCATGAGACTATTGAATCCGTGCGAGAGCATCCTTAACTCATCTCTGCCCTCTTCATCAACACGGGCGTTCAGATCTCCATCCTCAACCCTGCGCATAAATCGAACGATGCGCGTAATGTTGCGCGTTATTCGGTTCGTAAACAACAGGTTGAACAGCAGCGCTCCAAGGATGCAGAGGAATAAGATGGTAGACACCCATTTCAGAAATACGACCATCTCCTTCGAGAGAGAGCTCCAGTCGCGCACGGAAATCAAATACCAGCCGTAATCACTCATGGGGTGGTACGTGATCACACTTTCGCGTTCCCCGAATTTGTCCTTGTAGCTTACATATGTATTTTCGAACTTGATCGGCTTCGAAGCATAATCAGCGATCATATGGCCAGCGAGCTGCTTCGAGTTGTCGTATAGAATCTGTCCATCACGATTGACGATAAAGAACTTCGTATTCTCCATCTGATCAGCCGTATAAAACTTGTTAAAGAACGTGTCGAGATCCCAGTTCTTAATCTGGATGATCGATATTCCAATTGGCCTCATCGTCGATAGATCCTTCACAACTCGAATCTGGGTAAAGACCTGCTCGGAGCCCGTCAGTTCTGGAAATTCATTTGGCCCGACCCATAACGGAACCCCGTTCAAGTCCATGACTTTCTTAAACACAGGATGCTTTTTGAATTCATGAAAAGGCATTTCCTTGAAGTTGTCTTTGGAAAATATAGGGATAATCCCTTCTCTTTGTGCATATGGGCTGAAATTGTACAAAAAGGCATAACTAATCGCAGGATGGTTGAACAGCAGCTTGCGGAAATTTTGCTGGCGTTCGTTCATCCGGATATAGTCCGTGCCTTTTAGCGTATCATCAACTTGCTTCCCGACTGGCCGCCCCTGTTCATCCACGAAGTACAGCTTTCCATTATCGTCATATCTGACGACGCTTGAGCTTACCATATCGTGTTCGTAAGGATTAGGCGATACCAACGCCTTCTGGAAGACGTTATTCGCAATGCCTGTGTCGGATACTTTATTGATTTCATCGAATATGTAGCCGATGCTGTGGCTCATGGCCCGCATCGAGAATTGCGCTTGCTCACTATATTTCTTCTCTAGCAAATTGAATGTAATCACAAATGTAATCGTTCCAAGTAAAAGCAAAGGGATAATGATAAGCAAAATAAATCCACTAAACATCTTAAATCGTAAATTCATTGTGCACATTACCCCTTTACTCTCTCTAGTCATCTATGAATATATTAACACGTAAGAGCTTACATTTCATGCAGAAACTATGAAAAGATTAGCCCTTAACCCCGCCTGCTGTGAGACCCTCAATAATTTTCTCTTGCAGGATAGCGTAGATGACCATAACAGGTACGACACTGTATACGATACCAGCCGCCATCTGCGCGTAGTTCGTGTTATACGTATCACGGAAGCCGACCATACCGACCGGAAGTGTACGCAAGTTGTCTGTTGAGATAAAGAAGTTTGCGAGCAAGAATTCATTCCAGTTGCCGAGGAAGTTGACAATGAATACGGTCACGAGCGCTGGTACCGTCAACGGCAAGATGACTTTGAAGAAAATGCCTGGTGCCTTCAAGCCGTCAATTACAGCTGCTTCCTCAATCTCAGACGGGAGACTTCGCATAAATGCCGCCAAGATAATAATCGTAAATGGTATTGCCCCTGCCGTGTAAGGAACATATAGGGCCCAGTGCTTATCGAGCATGTTCAAGTTCTTCAAGATGCCGTAAATCGGAAGCAGCAATGCATTGCCCGGAATGAGCAAGCCTAGCAAAATAAACTGGAACACTGCTGCACTCATCTTCTTATAGCGCATACGTGTAATCGCAAAAGATGCAAGAGACGCGATGAGAATCGTAGACACGGATGCTGCAAGAGAAATGTACAAGCTATTTACGAAATAAGTGCTAATTTTGGCATTGACCCAAGCTTTCACATAGTTATCCCAAGCAAATTCTGTCGGCAAACCGAATGGATTCGCTGCAATGGCTCCGTTGTCTGTCTTTACCGATGAGAACAAGACGAACAGGAATGGGAATAGAATAACCGCCAAATACAACAGTAGGAAAATATGAGGGGTGCCCTTTTTCAGCTGTTTCATCATTAGTATTCAATCCTTTCCGTTCTACGCGCAATAAGTACTTGGTAAAGCACAGTAACGATGAGCGTGAACACGAAGATAAGGACTGCGATGCTGTTCCCATAGCCATATTTGAAGCTTGTAATCGAATGCTTGATCATATAAGTTGCCATAACATCGGTTGCCCCTGCCGGGCCGCCCTTGGTCATAACGATGACGATATCTGCCGCCTTCATTGCACCTGCGATCGATAGCATAATAACCACGGAGATGATCGGCATAATAAGCGGAATCGTAATGCGCATCGCACGTTGAACGCCAGTTGCGCCATCAATCATCGCTGCTTCGTCAAGATCTTTCGGAATCGCTAGAATTGCAGCCAACACCATAACAATGTAGAAACCGGTCCACTGCCAAGCGTTCGTAATCAAGATCGAAATCATTGCCGTTTTCTTGTCTGCCAGCCACATAAGCGGATCGATACCGAACAAACCTAACAGCTTGTTAAGAAGCCCTGTGTCCGGATCGTAAATGAAGCCCCACAAAATACCGATGACGGCCGTGGACATAACAGACGGCATGAATACTGCTGTCTTGTACAATCCTTTCAAACGCTTGACATTGGAGATGAGCAGTGAGAAGAAAATGATTAATGGGACTTGGACTAACAAAGAGAACAAAATAAAGTATCCATTGTTCTTCACCGATTCCCAAAAGTCTGGCTTACTCATCACATTGAGATAGTTGTCAAAGCCAATAAATGTAACGTCCTTCGATATTCCGTTCCAACTCGTAAAGCTGTAGTAAATCGCATTGATTACCGGGTATATAAAGAATGCGATGAACAAAACGAGCGTAGGAAGCAAAAATAACACATATGTTAAGGGGTTTCTTAATGCTTTATTCATATGATTTCCCTCCGTCCGTCCCACATCGTAATCATACTGGTTGACTGCTGCTCAGGATGATAAATGAGCACCACCCCCCGATACGGACAGGTGGTGCTCCTTGTGGTCAAGCTTGCTTTTTATTTATCTTATTTCGATGCTGCGTTCGCTTCTTCTTGTACTTTTTGTACGGCATCCAGAGCCGCTTGTGGTTCAGCTTCGCCGCTAATCATTTTTTGGAGCTGTTGACCGAGTGCCGTATTCACATCCGCTTGTACGAGAGCGTCAAATGCAGGCCATGTGAATTTCACGTCTTTCATTTGAGCCATAATCGCTTGCAGCAAGTCGTTTCCTTGGGAAGCTTCATCCAGCTTCGCTTGGTCAACCTTCATTGCAGGGATAACGCCATCTTCCTTCAAGCCGCGTACTTGCATGTCTTCGTTATACAAGTTCTTGATGAACGCTTTTACCGCTTCCATCTTGCGTGGATCTTCAGCAATCTTGGAAGAGAATGCATAACCGTTGTTCGAGTCGAACATTACGCTGTAGCCTTCGCCTTCTTTAGCTGGAGGCATCATGAAGAAACCAGCTTTGTTATGCAATTTACCGGATTGTGTTGCATCAGCGAATACGGAAGATGCCCAAGATCCATCGAACATCATAACTGCTTCACCATTTACCAACTGTGTACGTTGTGTTGCATAGTCAAGACCAAGCTCGCCTTTTTTGAAGTAGCCTTTCTTGATCCAATCTTGGTGTTTCGCAAATGCTTCTACCATTTTTGGATCGTTCCACTTCGTTGTTCCTTTCGCAAATCCGGAAGTAATGTCCGCACCGCCGAAGTAGGACCACAACGTGTTTGTTGTCATCAATGGCACCCAAGCATCCTTGGAACCAATTGCGAATGGAATTTTGCCGTCAGCCTTTACTTTTTCAGCGATTGCTTCAAGCTCAGCCAATGTTTTTGGAATTTGAATTCCTTTTTCAGCGAAATAGTCTTTGTTATAGAAGTAACCTTCAATTGAAGCACCGATTGGCAAACCGTAGATCTTGTCTTCTACTGTCCATTGTGCAAGGGATTGGAACTTGTCCTTCAATCCAAGCTCATCCAGAATCGGAGCTACATCAAGTATAAGTCCATTCTCCGCGTACAATTTCACGTCTGGGTTACCGAAGGCATCAAAGATATCTGGAGGAGATCCGCTTCCCATTTCTGCACGAAGCTTCTCTTTACGGTTAACCTCAGAGTCAACACCGTCAAGCTTAATTGTTAGACCTGGAACTTCGGATTCTGTCTTCTTCACAACATCTTGCAAGATAGCGAAGCGATTTTTCTTCGAATCGCCTAGCTGCGTATGACGAAGTGTAAGCTCAAATGGTTCAACCTTTTTATCTTCACCAGCTGTTTGGTTCGCTGGCTTCTCAGAACCACTCTCTGTCTTCGATCCGCATCCTGTAAGCGCTGTCGTTGCGATGAACAGAAGCGTCAGAATCATTACCAATCCTTTTTTCATGTAAGGACCCTCCCGTATGTTTTTGTCTGCCAGTATCTTCTTGTTGTTTGGTACGCTTTTATTATAATTCGACAATGTCCTTCCTGTAAGGACGACATTTTAACTATTGGGGGATAAAATCCTCTAACAAATGAGGGATAAAATAAAACAGCGGTCAAAACCTCGATTTGAGGATTTGACCGCTAATTTGTGAAACAACTATAAGATTTGCTTGTCTAGTATTTCCCAATTCAGCTTACGCATTACAATTTTATAGAGCAGGTGATTGAATATAAGCTATTGCATTTGCATCCTCTAATTTAATTCCCTCTTGTGAAATTGTACAGCCTATCATACAGCGCACGTATGCTAGGATTCGTACTGTTTGCTGCATCGCGCAGAACCGGCCCGCTTCCTTTATAATACGCAGTAAAGCCTTTCCCCGCGAATCCATATTGATAGCCTGCGTTCATATAATCATTGAATCGGTTGCGGAACATATTATCCGTTAACATACGGTTGTCGAACTCGACCTCAACGCCCATACCATATCGTTTGGCAGTTTGAATACCATCTACAAGACGATCGATTGACAAATCTTCAAAAAAGTAGTTCGGTTGGTACGTCGCTGCATCGAAGCCTGCGTCCTTCCATATAAAACTCTTATAGGTCAAGGAATGCGGGATCCAGAACGATTTCAACCCTCTTGCATGAACATCCGAGTTCATCATCCGCAGGAAGTCTGGGGCTGACTTGGACCAGCTAATCTCTTCATCCACCCAGTACATGCCAACCAGTTCAAGGTTGGAGTAGTTGTTGGCATTCCAGCGGTTTTGTACCTCTTGCAGCCACCATCTGACTGCCTTCTGGCGTGTCGCCAAGGCTTTCTCTATGCCCACGCTGGCTTCACTAAAATTCTCGGTAATGCCGTCTCCGTCAATATCACCGAAATTCGTCGTTGTTTCTCCCGGATTTGGGAGCATTATGACAACCTTCGTTTTGTGGTTCGGCTGCCCTAGTTGGATTCCTACTTCCTTCGTTGCCTCATTCAACTGCTTTAAGTCACCTTGAGCGCCAAATGTTTTATCCAGATACCATTGCCAATCCGTCAGGAGTGAATTATTTCCGAAATCACGACCCGCCGGAGATTGGAGACCCAGCATCAACACACCATCAAAGAACCAATCCTGAACTTGACCTGCTTGATGCACGTAACCAATTTCCGGAATCAGGCTGTCTTTTGTCCACGCAGGAACGTCAGGATAATACCCATTATAGACAAGCGATAAATTACGAATTCCAGCAGTATCGACGCCTGGATACTGGAATTCGAACGGCTTCATATTCACGACAACTGCTCCATCAGCCTTGCCGTCTGTTCCCATAATTTCAATCTCATCTATAAATGTCCATGCCCGTGGATGCATCGAGAACACAACCTTCACGTAGCGTGCATAGGCCATCGTAGCACCTTGCCCTCCGCCTGCAACCCCATCTTTGCTGCCATCCCATACATAGGTTTGATCAATCGGAGGGCCATTCGTCCAGCCTCGTTCCGTTGCTTTGTGCCCGACAATTCCCCAATTAATACTATCATCTGACACATATATAGATACGCTCAACGGGAACAATATCGCAGAACCCGGCCAATCTTGAAGGAAGTGCGCCTTAACACTTGCTATCGATTTCCGTTGGCCCAAGTCAAACGTGACTTCCCGCGCCTTCTTCTTAATGTGCCCTACCCACGCTGGATCCGTCACATTCGCAGCGCCCTTAACGCCATTAGTCAGCTTGTTGCCTGGATCCGGATAATTCGATTCCGGCGCTTCCGACCAAGTGTAGGTTGAGCTCGGTGCAAGATTGCTGAGCTGTGGTGCCGCTTGAGCATTCGGCATGTTCGGAATGATTGACAATACCAGCATCATGCTAAGCACAAGTGCTGTCATCTTTTTCTTCATAATCAATATCCCTCCTTTATACGTTCATTTTCGAAGAATACGGCCCGGATCATCTAATGATTAAGCTGCAATCATACCTCCTCTATTCATAAATTCATCCAAGAAAGCTGATCCCTCATGATGCCTGATGCCTTTTCTATGTTGAACCAGTAGCTAACAGCATCTCTTCACCTACTAGTCATGAGGACAATAGAATGCATTTCAACAGCATATATGTTTGGCGATAAAATATTTTATATGATAGCGCTTCCATTATAGATTAGGGGGATTTCCTTTATTTTCATCCTTACAGCGCATTATAGTTTTTTCCTTCCATTTTAGAAATAGTTCTTTTCGATCATTTTACACACAATACTATTGAATGCACGTTCTAAGTGAACACTCTTTCCTCTATTGCAACAAAAAAAGAGATGACCTCTTCCCTGCTAGGCAAGTCATCTCTCTTCCTATATAAATAGATATGAAATACACTATACGCTCGTCTGCCTGCGGCCCTTCTCAATAAGCGCATAAGCACGCTCCACCTCTTCTGCAGTCGGGGAAGGAATCCCTTCAAGCGGATACTTCTCACCTAGCTGTTCCCACTTGTATACGCCCATTTGATGGTACGGCAGGATTTCGAATTTCTCAACACCTTGCAGTGTACCGATAAAACGACCCAGTTCAAGCAAATCCTCTTCATCGTCGTTAATCGTCGGTACGAATACGTGGCGAATCCACATTTTCTTGCCATGCTCAGATAACCAACGCGCCGTATCCAGCGTACGTGCATTCGGCACACCTGTAAGTGCAATATGTTTCTCATTGTTAATATGCTTAATATCCAGCAGTACTAGATCCGTAACATTCATCAATTCTTCGAGCTTCGCTACTTCGTTGAAACCGTTCGAATCCAGGGTTGTATGCAGATCCCAGCGCTGCTTCACTTCACGGAATAGCTCTCTAACGAATGCAGCTTGCAGCGTTGGCTCCCCGCCCGATACGGTCAAACCGCCGCCAGAGCTGCGGTAATAAGGCAAGTAAGGTTCAATTTCAGCAAGTACTTCCTCAAGTGTCATTTCTTTGCCGTCACCTAAGCTCCATGTATCACGGTTATGGCAATATTGGCATTTGAGCGCGCACCCCTGCATGAATAAAATAAATCGTATGCCAGGTCCATCAACGGTACCGAATGTTTCTAACGAGTGAATACGTCCGATCATCTCTATCACTTTCCTCTCCAGCCCATTACAACCTGCTTACATGACAAGAGGGGCGCTCCCTCCCTGCCATTGACCGAAAGGTACTAGGCATGTGGTGTAGTTGCGCCCCTTTACTTATCAAATATCGAGTATATCCTTTACATTGCTCAACTTACTTCGATTTCAACCGTTCAGAAGGTTCTTACATCGAACCATGGAATGTGCGGTTGATTACATCCAATTGCTGCTCGCGAGTCAGTTTGATGAAGTTAACTGCATAACCCGATACGCGAATTGTCAATTGCGGGTAGTTCTCTGGATGTTCCATCGCGTCCATCAGCTGTTCACGGTCGAACACGTTAACGTTCAGATGGTGCGCATTGCTGCCGAAGTATCCATCCATCATCGATACGAGGTTGGATTTGCGAACATCAAGTTCTTTACCAAGCGCCTTAGGCACGATGGAGAATGTGTTCGAGATTCCATCCAAGCTGTGCTCATATGGAAGCTTCGCTACCGAACTAAGCGATGCGAGCGCACCCTTCTTATCGCGGCCATGCATTGGGTTCGCACCTGGAGCGAACGGTTCGCCAGCTTTACGTCCGTCAGGAGTTGTACCTGTCTTCTTACCGTACACAACGTTCGACGTAATCGTCAGTACCGATTGTGTTGGCAATGCATTGCGATAAGCTTTGTGCTTGCGAATCATGTTCATGAACGATTCAACAAGTTCAACAGCGATGCTGTCTACGCGATCATCGTTGTTACCGTAGCAAGGATATTCACCTTCGATTTGGAAGTCAACGGCAATGCCTTCTTCGTTGCGAATCGGTGTTACCTTAGCATATTTGATTGCACTCAGGGAGTCAGCTGCTACCGACAAGCCGGCAATACCGCAAGCCATTGTGCGCAAGATTTCTTTATCATGCAGCGCCATCTCAATGCGCTCATAGCAATATTTATCATGCATGAAGTGAATCACGTTCAGTGTGTTCATGTACAACTTCGCGAGCCATTCCATCATCTGCTTGAAGCGTTTCACGACTTCGTCGTAGTCCAATACGTCGCTTGTGATTGGAGGAAGCTCAGGTCCTACTTGCAAGCCAAGCTTCTCGTCTTTACCGCCGTTGATTGCGTACAGCAAGCATTTCGCCAAGTTGGCGCGAGCGCCGAAGAACTGCATTTGCTTACCGATACGCATTGCGGATACGCAACATGCGATACCGTAGTCGTCACCATAGATTGGGCGCATCAGGTCGTCATTTTCATATTGAATGGAGCTTGTTTCAATCGATACTTTCGCACAATACTTCTTGAACGCTTCAGGAAGCTTCGTCGACCAGAGTACAGTTAAGTTAGGCTCTGGAGCAGGTCCCAAGTTGTACAAGGAATGCAAGAAACGGAAGCTGTTCTTCGTTACACGTGTTGTACCGTCAGAAGCCATACCACCGATCGATTCTGTTACCCAAGTTGGGTCACCGCTGAACAGGTCGTTGTAAGCAGGTGTGCGCAAGAATTTAACGATACGCAATTTCATAATGAAATGGTCAACCAATTCTTGAGCTTCTTGCTCTGTCAAAGTACCTTCTTGAATATCGCGTTCCACATACACATCGAGGAACGAGGATACACGACCAAGGGACATTGCTGCACCGTTCTGTTCTTTGATGGCTGCCAAGTAACCGAAGTATACCCATTGGAACGCCTCTTGTGCGTTGACAGCTGGTTTCGAAATGTCCATACCGTGCATTGCAGCCATTTCTTTCAATTCAGCGAGTGCGCGAATTTGTTCTGAAATTTCTTCACGGTCACGGATAGTAACTTCATCCATTGCATCCAGCTCAAGATTATTCAGATCGTTTTTCTTTTGTTTAATCAAGAAGTCTATACCGTACAGCGCTACACGGCGGTAGTCACCGATGATGCGGCCGCGGCCGTAAGCATCTGGCAAGCCTGTGATAATACCAGCTTTACGCGCCATGCGCATGTCGGATGTATAAGCATCGAATACGCCTTGGTTGTGTGTTTTGCGAATGTCTGTGAAAATTTTGATAACATCTTCCGGCATTTCGAAGCCGTATGCTTTACAAGCATCGATCATCATCTTAATACCGCCAAATGGTTGAATCGAGCGGCGGAACGGAGCATCCGTTTGTACACCTACTACTTTTTCTTTTTCTTTATCTAAGTATCCCGGTTTGTGCGATACGATCGTTGAAGGCGTGTTAACATCAACATCCCATACACCACCGCGTTCACGTTCTTCTTTGGAGAGCTGGCTCACGATATCCCACAGATCCTTCGTGTTTTGCGTTGGGCCTGCCAAGAATGCTTCATCGCCCAAGTAAGGCTTGATGTGTCCGTCCAAGAAGTTCGGGACATCCACGTGAGTTTTCCATTTTCCTGCTTTGAATCCACGCCAAGGATTCATTTCATTTGTTTCTGTCATGTTCTTTTCCATCACCGACATCGTAATCCCTCCATACATGTTTGTTTTTCTGTATGTGTTGTAATCGAATTGAAAGCACACACCCAGCAAGATGTTCTCGTTCCCATTTCACATTGCTTGTGATGATTTTCACGAAAAAGGCTGCAAGGCGGTTATCTTATCTTTCGCATTCGTTCGATAGCTGCCTTTTCGTAATGCCGAGTGAGGCTATGCAGCAAGTTTTTTAGAGGCGAATTCTGAACCTTTTTCGTTCCTCCCTTGCTACGCCTTCATTGTACCTCTTTTCACACTTTCAATTATGTGATATTTATCACAATATAAGCTAGACAAATGATTTTTTTCACATAATATAATTCAAAATGTTGTAATCTCCACTGCTGCCCTGCTTTTTGCAGGTGGTTAGCACTTAATTAGCACTCGTTTACCGCATTATAAGCAATGGTTCAGAAGTTGATTATACAACAAAGACAGCGGGGAAGATCTTCCCCGCTGCCCACTGCCCTGCTATCGTATCATTCTAACTTATTCAAATCGTCCATAGAATGCGTTCCGATATACATCAGCCAACTCTGTTACGAGTGGAAGCTTCGGATTCGCTGTTGTACATTGGTCTTCAAAGGCGCGGTCTGCCAAGTAATCAACATTGGATTCGAAGTCCTTGGCATCGAAGCCAATTGCTTGGAACGATTCTGGAATACCCAGTTCGCGGTTCAATTCCCGAATTGCGTTGATAAGGCTGTTCACGCCCTCTTCCGTGGTGCGGCATGGAAGACCGAGGATGCGTGAAATTTCCGCGTAGCGCTCATCTGCTACGAAGTGGTCATATTTCGGGAACGAAGCGTACTTCGTTGGTTTCTTCGCATTGTAGCGAATGACATGCGGCATGAGAATCGCATTCGTGCGACCATGTGCAGTATGGTATTGCGCTCCCCATTTATGCGCCAAGCTGTGGTTGATGCCTAGGAACGCATTCGCGAATGCCATACCAGCAAGTGTCGATGCGTTGTGCATTTTCTCGCGCGCTTTCGGACATGCTTCATGATGGGATTTCACCAAGTTCTCGAACACGAGCTGAATGGCCTTTATTGCCAGACCATCAGTATAGTCGCTTGCCATTACCGATACATACGCTTCAATCGCGTGCGTCAAAACGTCCATTCCCGTATCAGCAACTGCCGTCTTCGGCAAGCTGTACACGAACTCTGGGTCAATAATCGCTACGTCCGGCGTCAGCTCATAATCAGCTAGCGGATATTTCGTATTGCCTTTTTCCTTATCCGTAATAACCGCGAACGAGGTTACTTCCGAACCAGTACCCGAAGTCGTTGGAATTGCGACGAACTTCGCCTTCTGGCCAAGACGTGGATACTTGAATGTACGCTTGCGGATGTCTAAGAACTTCTGCTTCAGGTTATCGAATTCAGCATCTGGATGTTCGTAGAATAGCCACATGCCCTTCGCTGCATCCATCGGCGAGCCGCCGCCCAAGGCGATAATGCAGTCTGGCTCGAAGCTGAGCATCATTTCTGTACCACGTTCCACTGTTTTCGTCGAAGGATCTGGCTCGACATCCGAGAACACTTCAATGACGACTGGGTTGCGGCGTTGACGCAAATAGTATTCCAGCTTCTCCACGTAGCCCAGCTTCACCATCATTGGGTCGGTAACAATCATGACACGGCTAATATCCGGCATCTTCGCCAAGTACTGTGTTGCACCCTTCTCGAAGTAAATCTTATTTGGCACCTTGAACCATTGCATATTCACTGTACGCTTCGCCACCCGTTTAATATTCAGCAAATTGACCGCTGTTACGTTCGAAGAAGTTGAGTTGCGGCCATACGATCCGCAGCCAAGTGTCAACGAAGGAATATTGGTGTTGTACAAGTCTCCAATCGCGCCATGAGTAGAAGGAGAGTTGACCAGAATGCGGCCTGTTTGCAGACGGTCGGCGAACTTACGAATTACCTCGTCATCATTCGAGTGGATGACCGAAGAGTGACCCATACCGCCAAATGCCACAATTTCAGCCGCGCGGTCAACGCCTTCTTCTGCGGTCTTCACCTTGTAGCAAGCAAGCACGGGGCTCAGCTTCTCTGCAGACAGTGGGAACTTCGGCCCCACACCATCCAGCTCAGCTACAAGTATTTTCGTTGTATCTGGTACTTGAAGTCCGGCCATCTCAGCAATTTTCTTTGCAGATTGGCCCACGATGTTCGGATTCACCGCACAGGTGTCTGTCTTCATTGCCATCGCTTGGAGCTTGCCGGTCTCTTCCTTATTCAAGAAGTAGCAGCCCTGTGTGGTCATCATTTTCTTCGTTTGTGCGTAAATCGGCTCTTCAATGATGACGGCTTGCTCGGATGCGCAGATCATGCCATTATCGAACGTCTTGGACAGAATCAAATCCGTTACCGCTTGATTCAGATCTGCCGTCTTCTCGATGAAGCACGGCACGTTACCTGGGCCAACGCCTAAGGCAGGCTTGCCGCAGCTATAAGCGGAGCGAACCATACCAGCACCGCCTGTCGCCAGGATTAGCGCCACATCAGGGTGGTTCATCAAGCCGTTAGTCGCATCCATCGACGGATACTCAATCCATTGGATACAATGCTCAGGAGCACCATATTTCACTGCTGCCTCATGCAGGATGCGAGCTGCTTCCGCACTGCATTTCTGAGCGGATGGATGGAAGCCGAAAATAATCGGGTTGCGTGTCTTTATCGCGATGAGCGCCTTGAACATGGTTGTTGAAGTTGGGTTCGTTACCGGCGTAATCCCCATGACAATTCCAACCGGTTCCGCAATCTTCATATAAGCACCCTGCGGATTGTCCTCGATGACACCTACCGTTTTGTCATACTTGATATAGTTGTGGATATATTCAGTTGCGAAAATGTTTTTCGTAATTTTATCTTCATACACACCGCGGCCCGTTTCTTCAACAGCCATCTTGGCAAGCATCATATGCTTATCCAAGCCAGCGAGTGCCATTTGCTGTACGATCTTGTCTATCTGCTCTTGGTTCATGTCCATAAATGCTTCCTGCGCCTTATTCGCGCGGTCAATCAGTTGCTGAATGTGCTTCGTAACATCGACTTGCTCCGTTTTTTTCTCTACAGTTGGTTTCGTTTCTTGTTTTGTCGCCATTCTCTCCGCCTCCATTCATGGATACCTTGCAATGAACCTAAGAAAGGGTTTCTCTATACGGTGTGTCTGCTGTTCTGTTACGATCCTTTTCTGAGGTTCGTGTTGGTTACAATTGTTTGTGAATCATTTCACACTTTCATTGTATCCATCTTTCGCGTGTTAGTATGTGATTAATTTCACAACTCTGATTGATTTTGCTTATTTTTTTATTTCTCCCCGATTTTATTTGATTGGCGTGATATTAATCACTCGATTTAACCAAACTGTAAATAATTTTAATCGTAAATAAATTGACAACTGCGTGCGGAACATCCATGATAGTAATACGTATTCATATAGTGAAACTTGTCACATGGAATTCTTTGGGTCAAAATTACTAAAATTTGAAATATGTAAATTGGAGGGGAACAGAGTGACTAACATCACCGACAAATTTGGAGAGCCCTGCAATACCTCTTGTTTCTCAGAACAGAATGTAGAACGATTAATCAATATCGGTAAAGAACGTACCTATCCTGACAGCTCTCATCTCTTCTGGGAAGGAGATCTATCTGATAAGCTGTTCCTCCTGAAGAGCGGACGTGTAAAAATCACAAAGTCTACAGATGAAGGCAAAGAGCTAATTCTGTACATGTATCAAGCTGGGGATTTAGTCGGCCAAGTTGATCCATTCCATAGTACAAAGCACACATTCACAGCGGAAGTCCTTGAAGAAGCTGAGGTATTGCTTATTGAGCAGAAGGATATTGAGATTCTCATATGCCAGCACTGCGACTTCTCGATCGATTTCATGAAGTGGATGGGGATCCATCACCGCCTGACTCAGACCAAGTTCCGCGATCTAATGATGTATGGTAAACCAGGCGCGCTATGCTCCACTCTCATCAGATTGTCCAATACTTACGGTGAAGAATTAGAAGACGGCGGTCTCCTGATCAACAAAAAAATTACACATACCGATCTATCGAATATGATCGGCGCTACTCGTGAGAGCGTCAATCGTATGTTAAGCGATCTTCGCAAACGCGATGTTATTGAATATGAGAATGGTATGATTGTCATTCGCGAATTAGAACACCTGCGGGAAGTATGTCATTGTGAAATGTGCCCGAATGAAATTTGCCGCATCTAATACAAAACGCCCTCATGCAAGCTCATGGCATGAGGGCCTTACTTCTGTTTACCTCTACAGATAGGGTACTGCTAACGGTTTCCCGATATGAATAAGGAACATGTCCATTCCATTCTACTCCCTACCCATTGTACTTTCCTCACTGATCTTCTAATGCACTTAATTGGCTGTTAGACGGAACACATGTGCAATTGGTGCCTTATCCCCTACTTCATGTGCGGGCAGCTTTACATGCAATCCTGCTTCGTCAGAGTGGAATTGAAGCTTCTCATCCGCCCCTACCAAATGAATAGCCGTTACCTTGTCTGTATACGGAAGAATGATGTTATCGTTAACATTAGTATCTTCAGAAGGATATAAATACGTACAATATACCGTATCGTCCTTACGTGTAAAGGCGCAGCGCTGTGTAAAGTAAGGAGCGCAGATGCGCGTTCCATAGACAGCTTCCCCATAGGTGCCCATCCACGCGCCAAGTTCCTTGATGCGAGCAATCGCCCCTTCAGGAATCCGGCCATCCGGCTGTGGCCCAACATTTAGAGCCAGATTTCCTCCCTTGGCGACTACCTCCATCAGAATATGAACAAGCTGCCGGGTTGTCTTGTACTTGTCCTCAAAACGGAAGGAGAAGGATGTTCCCATTGTAATGCAGCTTTCCCATGGTACATTCATCGCATCACTTGGAATCGTCTGTTCCGGCGTAATAATGTTCTCATATGGCCCTCCAACCGTACGGTCGGCAGATAGCAGCCATGGCTGCTTCTCTCTAGCTTTCTCCACGACTTCTCCGAGACGGATATCCTGAGATACACGGCTCTCCTTGCATACCCAGCCAGCATCCAACCACAATACATCGATACGTCCGTAGTCTGTTAACAGCTCCATGATCTGTTCATGAGTAAACTGAACGAACTGCTCCCACAATTCAGGATACTCCTGCGGATTATAGGACGGGCCCCGCCACGTTGGGTTGCTTCGCTCCATCCCTGGTGCCCAATAGGTAGGTGTATGCCAGTCTGCCTTAGAGAAATAGGCTGCAATCGCCAATCCTCTGTCACGGAAAGCATCAAAAAGATGCCTGCATACATCTGCGTACTTATGGGTATGGAATGGCGTCTGTGCACCTGTTATCCGATAGTCCGTTGTTTTGGTGTCCCACATGCAAAAACCATCATGATGCTTCGTGGTAAAAATCAAATACTTGAAGCCGCCTTCAACAGCAAGATCCGCCCATAATTCCGGCTGGAAGCGCAGCGGATTAAATGTCTTATTTAGATCGAAGTATTGCTGCTTCAGCTCTTCGGCATCATAATCCCAATCCACACTATCTCGCGACCACTCTTCATCGACATCACTAAGCGCCCACGACTCTACGATACCGAGCTGGGAATAGGTTCCCCAATGCATCATTAAGCCCAGCTTCTGATCCTTGAACCATTCCAGCTGTTCGAGCAATTCAGGGCGATCTGGCTTCACCCATTCGTCTTCCCCACTGAAGTTATGTACCCCTTGCTGAACGATCTGCTCATCCTCACGTTGTTCTGCCTGTTGCTGAATGGTTTCACTCATCTCGCTTATCCTCCTCTGTCTGTTCATTGATGAAATAGAACCATTGTACTAACAAAAATATCTATTTCTAGTTAACCAGAAACCGCTCTCAATCTGCAATACAAAAACAAGGACACAAGAAAATTACGGGGAAAATGAATAAACGAGCGGAAAATTCTATAAATGGTGTCTTTGTCAAGGATCGTGCACATCATGCATCTCAACGCAAAAAAGCCCCCAACATGTGACGCGCGTCCCGCGCTCACATTGAGGACTGTATGGATATGCATCCTTTATGGAGTGATGATAAATTCAATCTGGTCATCTGGCTGCAGAACAAGCTTCCGTCCCTCGACCACCGTCATCTTCTTCCCATTTACCTTTAATGCAAAGTCTATCGTTTTTTCCATTTTTCGCTGACCAATGTGCAGCACTTGCTTGCCGTCATCTGACAAGGAGATTTGTGCAAACTCATCAATTAGATCGTTAACATTCATATTCTCTTTCCAGCTGACCACATAGGTATTGGTCATTTCTGGGATCGTAGTGCCTCCGTCGATACTCAATGTTAGTCCTGCAGTAGGCAGGGAATTCGTCTTGACATCCATTCGCTTCACAAACACAACAACCGTATCACCGGGGCCAACGATCTTCTCCATCGCTGCAGGTTGCCTAAGCTCTTCATCATTGACCACGATGCCCCATCCCATCTTCGTATCCAGGGCAACATCTCCGACGGACATGATCGCACCATCCTCTTCAGAGATCTTCACAATTCCTGTCTGCTTCAAGGAATCGGTAACGGTCATGCCTGACTTCCAATCAATTTCAATGCGTTCTGACAAGTTTGGTATATAGGAACCGCCCTCGATTGTAACTGTCACCTTCGAAGCCGGACTAGATTGCTCTTCTGCCTGCTGCTCCTGCTCAGTTGTCTTGGAGCAAGCAGTGATTATGCATATCAACAACATCAGTACAACAAGAACTTTGGAGTGTTCGGCGTAGT
>Ga0209258_100735_pt1 | contig 21318 bp, 20 predicted proteins | sample Araplaol_mTSA_r2_FD_184281 | JGI IMG/M metagenome (GOLD analysis project Ga0209258, IMG submission 184281) | Arabidopsis root microbial communities from North Carolina, USA - plate scrape CL_Col_mTSA_r2 (SPAdes) (version 2) | ecosystem: Host-associated > Plants > Roots > Endosphere | place: USA...
GCGAGGCCTTCATCTCGGCGAAGCCGCTGCGCACGATCACCGTCACCTCGCGGCCGCCGAGGCGGCGCGCCGAGCGGCAGCAGTCCATCGCGGTGTTGCCGCCGCCCAGCACGATCACGCGCTCGCCGACGCCGGTGACGTGGCCGAACGAGACGGACGCCAGCCAGTCGATGCCGATGTGGATGTTCTCGGCGGCCTCGCGCCGGCCCGGCAGGTCGAGGTCGCGCCCGCGCGGCGCGCCGCAGCCCACGAAGACGGCGTCGTACCCTTGTGCCAGCAACGCCTTCATCGAATCGATGCGGCGGCCCGCCTCGAAGCGGACGCCGAGGTCGAGGACGTAGCCTGTCTCCTCGTCGATCACCGATTCGGGCAGCCGGAAGTGCGGGATCTGCGAGCGGATGAAGCCGCCGGCCTTGGCCTCGCCGTCGAAGACGATGACGTCGTAGCCCCACGGCGCGAGGTCGCGCGCCACGGTCAGCGAGGCCGGCCCCGCGCCGACGCAGGCGATGCGCCTGCCGTTGGGCGGCGCGATGGACGGCATGCGGGCGCGCACGTCGCCCTTGTGGTCGGCGGCCACGCGCTTGAGGCGGCAGATGGCCACCGGCTCGGGCTTGTCGCGGTTGCTCTCCTCCACGCGCCCGCGCCGGCAGGCGGGCTCGCACGGACGGTCGCAGGTGCGCCCGAGGATGCCCGGGAAGACGTTGGACACCCAGTTGACCATGTAGGCGTCGCCGTAGCGGCCCTGCCCGATCAGCCGGATGTATTCGGGCACCGGCGTGTGGGCCGGGCAGGCCCACTGGCAATCGACCACCTTGTGGAAATAGTCGGGCGAGGCACTGTTGGCGAGTTGCACGTTGCAGTCTCCTTCGCGCGGGCCCGGCGCGGGTGCGCGCCGGTCAGGGCGCCCCAAGTCTAGGCCGTTCGGATTTGCCCTGGGCTCAGGTCAAACGTTGGCGACAAACGCTCCCCGGCGCCCGTCCAGGGGCGTATAAAGGAGGCATCCGCTGTCCAGGAGTCCGCGATGAAAGCCAAGACCAGCCCCACGGCCGCCGACCTTGCCCAGCTGGACGCGTACCACGCCCAGGTGCGCGACTACCTCGATCGACTGGCCGCCCTCGCCTCCCGGGTCGAGAACGGCCAGCTCGACGCGGAGACCAGCGCCGAGGCCTGCGCCGTCGAGGCCTTCTTTTCCGGCTCGATGCAGGAGCACCACCGCGTCGAGGAGACCGGCGTGTTCCCGTTCCTGCTCGCCAGCGAGGACGCGGGCCTGGTCGACGTCGTGCGCACGCTGCAGCAGGATCACGGCTGGATGGAACAGAACTGGATCGAGCTCGCGCCGCAGTTGCGCGCGATCGCCCAGGGCAATGGCTGGATCGATCCGGCCGAATTCATGCACGGGGCGGACGTTTTCCTCGAGCTGAGCTACGGCCACTCGGCTCTCGAGGAAGCCGTCGTCTACCCGCGCGCCCAGGCGGCGCGGGACGCCGATCGCCAGGCGGCGGGCACGCCGGGCTGAGGGCGCCGGGCCGGCTGCGGGCAAGCATTCGTTCCGTTGGCGCGACGAAGCCGGAGGGGTCTGGCCCCTCCTCGAATCGCGCCACGTCTCTGCCGCGAGCAGGCACCTCGAACGCGATCCGAGGCCGGGCCTGACCCCGATGCCCTGCGGACGATCCGGCTCAGGGCACGGCCTCCGATCGCGATGCGAACCCTGGTCATCGGCGCTCACAGCGCGATCGGTGGAGGTGTGTGGCCCCCTTGGCAGCCGCCCGGCGCGCGGGTGCCGTGACCTCAGCGCCCGAACATCCCCCGCACCTCGTCGACGTCCACCTGCAGCTTGACGAAGGCCTCGGTGCCGCGCGCGATGTTCTGCGCGCCGACGCCGCTGTGCGAGCGCGTCGCGCCCACGTACAGCACCGTGCCCGCCGATTTGCGCAACGCATAGGTCAGCGACGTGGTCAGGCCCGACTCGCGGTCGGCCGAGACGCCGGCCTCGGCCTTGCGGTCGACGGTGGAACGCTGCACGATCAGGCGCAGGTTCTGGCGCGCGTCGATGTGCCACACGCCCAGCAGCTGCGACGCCGTCTCGCGGTAGGCCAGCAGCGGACCGTTCTTGAGCCAGGCGGCCCAGAGGCTGGGCTCGATCTCGATCGCCGCGAACGGGCGCGTCGACAGCATCAGGTTGACCTGCCCGCCCGGGCGCACGACACCGGCCGTGACGTCGGCCATCCTGCCCAGCGACACCGTGGCGTCGATCAGCGGAATCGATTCGGCCAGCGTGGACGTGTACTCGCCCTTCCAGTAGTGCTCGGCCAGCAGCCGGCCGCCGGACGTGGCGCGCAGCTTGGACAGCCCGTGCCAAGAAAGCCACGCCTGCGTGTTGTGCGGCAGGCTCACCCACACGTCGGGCGCCAGCGATTCCTGGATCACGTCGCCGTTGATGCGGTCGCGTATCAACGCGCCGCGCAGGTTCAGCCACATCTCGTTGAAGGGCGCCAGATCGCGGAACACCATCGATGGATGCACCTCGAGGTCGCGCACGCCGACCTGGTTGACGAAGCCGGTGTCGTGGCGGAACTGCGGGCTGACGTCGAGCTCGGAGATCTCCAGCTGGGTGCGATCTGTGTAGCGCTGCACCTTGAGGAATACCGAATCGCCGGTGGTGGTGCGGCCCCTGGCGAGCGTGACGTCGCCGGTGGCGTCGTCCGTGACCGGCTGCGCCGTCGTCTGCGAGCGCAGCCACTGGCCCTTGACGCGCCAGGCGTCGTTGAGCTGCCAGTTCATGTCGGGTCCGGCGACGGTGTTGTCGCCACGCTGGCCCTCGTAGCGGCGCGCGGCCAGGATGCCCCCGACCTCGAAGCGCCCGTCGTCATTGACGTCGAACAGCCCGCGCGCCGACAGCGAACGCGAGCCCGGCTGCAGCGCCGTGTTGGTGCCGTAGCCGTAGGGCAGCAGCGTCTGGCCGCCGCCCTTGTCGTCGATGACGAAGGCCGTGCCGGCCAGCGACGCGCCGCGCCAGGTGGAGCGCACGCCCCAGCGCGGCGCCGTGAAGCTGCGCGTGTACATCGCCTCGGTGGGCGAATGCAGCAGGTCGCTGGACTCGAAGAAGAACGGCCGCTTCTCGGGCAGGTACAGCGCGAAGGCGGTGTTGCCGCTGAGCTGGGGAACGTCCAGCGCCACCTGCGAGAAATCGGGCTTGAGCGTGCCGTCGATCACCAGCTCGGGCGACGCGCGCCACTTCACGTCCAGGCTGCCCTGCACGCCGTCGGCGGTGTGCCTGGCCTGCCCCGGCTCGGCGTCGCTGGTATGGCGGGCCGTGATGCTGGGACGGATCGTGACGAAGTTCTTCTGCTGCGGCAGCTCGACGCCTTCGAGCGGCTGCATCGCCGAGATGAAGGCCGGTGCGTCGGTCGGCACCGTCACCGACGTCCACATGTAGGCCTGGTCGCGCGGCATGCGGCGCGCGACCATGATGCGCCAGCGGGCTTGGCTGTCCGACGAGAAGCGCAGCGACGCGAACGGGATGCGGAACACCGAGGTGTAGCCGCCGGGCGTGCGCGCCGAGGCGGCGTCGAAGTCGAAGTCGGGCGAGAAGTCCTCGTCGTCGTCGGCCGCCGTGTGCATGCCGTCGCCAGTCGATCCCGATGCGTTGACGCGGAAGAACTGCGCCGACTGGCGCTTGCCGATCGCGTCGAGGTAGACCACGACGAAGTCCTGCGTGCGGATCACCTTGTCCTGGCGCACCAGCGGGGCGCGGATCTCCTCGGGGTGGTCGTCCAGCGACGTGACGCCCACGTACAGCGCCTGCTCGTCGAACAGGATCTGCACCCTGGTCGCATAGCGCGGCTTGGCGCCGCGGTGCGGCTCGTTCTCGACGAAGTTGTCGTAGACGGGCGCGCGCTGCCAGGCCGGGCTGCGCAACGTGCCGTCCAGGACGATGTGCTCGTCCGGAAGAAGCCGTACGGCGTGCATCGCCAGCGGGTCGCTCGTGATCGGGTCGACGTGGCGCGTCAGCGGCGACAGCGCGCCTTCGGGCGTCGGTGCCGGCTCGGCCGGGCGGATCTCCGCCTGCGTGCCCACCTCGGCTCCGGCCGCCAGCGGCCACGCGGCCAGCGCGATCCATGCCGCCGCCACGGCGGCATGCATTGCTCGAATCAGACTCATGAACCTTCCCCGCGCCGGCCGCCTCGGCGGTCGCGCCTGCTCGTCGTTCGTTGTATCGCGGCCATCGGCCGGCCCGCGCTTCTGACGGGATTGTCAGCGAGCAACGGGGTGGGCGGCTGCCCGGCGCGACGAAAGACGGTTTTCGGGCAACAGGAAGGGGCCACGCGGGCCCCTGCTGCGAGCCGCGCCTGTCAGGAGATCACTTCCTGCGCACGACCACGCTGCCGATCGAATAGCCGGCACCGAACGAGCAGATCACGCCGAGGTCGCCCGGCTGCATGTCCGCGTGGTACTGGTGGAAGGCCAGCACGGAACCGGCCGACGACGTGTTGGCGTAGGTGTCGAGCACCAGCGGCGCGAGGTCGCCGCCGGCGTCGGCGCCCACCAGCTTCTTCAGGATCAGCTGGTTCATGCCGAGGTTGGCCTGGTGCAGCCAGAAGCGGCGCATCTGCGTCGGCTCCAGGCCCAGCGCGGCCAGGTGGGCCTCGATGTGGGCGGCGGCCATCGGCACCACTTCCTTGAACACCTTGCGGCCCTCCTGGCGGAAGGTCTTGTCGCGCGCGAGGGGATCGGAATCCTCGCTGCGGTTCATGAAACCGAAGTTGTTGCGGATCGCGTTCGAGAACTGCGTCGCCAGCCGGGTGCCGACCACTTCCCACTGGTCGCTCGAGACGGCGCTATCCGCGCTCTCGATCACCGTGGCCGTGCAGACGTCACCGAAGATGAAGTGGCAGTCGCGATCCTTGTATTCGATGTGGGCGGACGTGATCTCGGGATTCACGACCAGCACGCACTTCGCGCTGCCCGCGCGCACCGCATTGACGGCCTGCTCGATGCCGAAGGTGGCCGACGAGCATGCGACGTTCATGTCGAAGCCGTAGCCGCCGGCGCCAAGCGCCTGCTGGATCTCGACGGCCATCGCGGGGTAGGCGCGCTGCATGTTGGACGCGGCGCACAGCACGGCGTCGACGTCGGCACCCGTCCTGCCCGCGGCGGCCAGCGCCTTGCGGCAGGCGTCCACGGCGATCTCGGCCATCAGCGACAGCTGGTCGTCGGGACGCTCGGTGAACTTCGGACGCATGCGCGCCGGATCGAGCACGCCGGCCTTCTCGATGACGTAGCGCTGCCGGATGCCCGAAGCCTTCTCGATGAACTCCACGCTGGAGGCCGTCAGCGCCGTCTTCTCGCCGCGCGCGATGGCCTCGGCGTCGATCGCGTTCTGCCGTTCGGCGTACGCGTTGTAGGCGGTGACCAGTTCCTCGTTGGTGACGACGTGCGGCGGCTGGTAGAGGCCGGTGCCGCTGATGACTGCTTGGGGCATGGAGATTCCTGTTCGACTCGGCCGATTTTAGCCGCGCAGGCCACGCCGGATCGGAGTGGAATCTCGGGGAAAGCACCCGGCCCGCATGACGTTGCCGACAGAACGGCGCAGGTTGACGTGGCGGCTCAGAACGGCACCGCGCTCTCGAAGACCAGCGGCGCGCCGGTGAGCGGATGCGGCAGCGCGAGCCGGCAGGCGTGCAGCATCATGCGCGGCGACGGGTCGTTCGCGACGCCGTAGAACGGGTCGCCCGCGATCGGGCAGCCGAGCGCGGCGAGGTGCACCCGCAGCTGGTGCGTGCGGCCGGTGACCGGCGCGAGCGCGATGCGCGTCAGCGTGCCCACGCCGTCGACCCGCACCTGGCCCGCCACGCGGTAGTGCGTCAGCGAGGGCTTGCCGGTGGCGTGGCAGACGACCTGGCGCGGCCGGTTGGGCCAGTCGACCACCAGCGGCAGGTCGATCTCGCCCTCGTCCACGGCGGGGCGGCCGTGCACCAGGGCCTCGTAGCGCTTGTCGACCGCGCGCTCGCGGAAGGCCTCGCTGAGCGACGCGTGGGCGAGCGCCTCGCGCGCCAGCACGATGACCCCGCTGGTCATCATGTCCAGGCGGTGCACGATGCGTGCGTCGGGGTAGACGGCCTGTGCGCGCACCAGCAGGCTGTCGCGCTTGTCGGGCCCGCGACCCGGCTCGGACAGCAGGCCGGGCGGCTTGACGAGCACGACGAAGGCCGGCTCGACGTGCAGCAGCTCGAGGCCGGTGTCGGGCGGCGGCCGGTAGGCGTCGGCGTCCGGAACCGTGCGCGGAAGCGTCACCGCAGCACTCCCGGCGCCGTGCGCCTGCCCGCCAAGCGACGGCCTGCACCCATCGGTCCGCCGCGCAGGCTCACCGGTCGATCAACAGCGTCTCGACCTCGACACCGCGCTCGCGCAACAGCTCGGTCAGCGGCCCCATCAGCGGGCCCAGGCGCTCCTCGACCGTGGCGCGGATCGTGTCGACGACGACCTGCGTGCCGCGCTCGATCTCGATGTTCAGCGATGCGCCCACGGCCTTCTCGCCGAAGGTGGTCATGCGCAGCGTCTCGGGGATCAGCCATACCTCGAACCAGCCCTCGGCCCGATTCGCGTCGGACACCGTCAGGCTGGCGCCGTTGATGGCGATGTAGCCCTTGGGAAAGATGTAGCGCATCCACGGCGACGGCACCGCGATGCGCATGACGTGGTTGTTCTCGGGGTTGCGCACGGAGGCGAGCACGGCCTGGAAGTCGACGTGGCCCGAGAGCGGATGGCCGCCGATCTCCGCGCCGTCGCGCGCCGCGCGCTCGACGTTGATGCGGCTGCCGACCTTGAGCGTGTCCAGCGTCGTGAGCGACAGGCTCTGCTGCATCACGTCGAAGCTGGCGGCGTCCTCGCCCACGAGCTCGGTCACGGTCAGGCACACGCCGTCCACGGAGACGCTGGCGCCGATCTCGAGACCATCGCAGAAGCCGCGCGGAAAGGCGAGCGTGAAGCTGCGCAGGCCGGGCTTGTCGACGAGCACGGAGACGGTGGCGACGGCCTGGACGATGCCGGTGAACATGACGTGATTCCTCGTGGCAGAAGGCTCGATTGTCGCCGCTCGCGCGTTCCCACGTGGGGATCAGGTCTTGAATCAGGCGGGGTCAGGTTTCGATCGTCGGTGTCCGATCGTCGGTGTCAGGTCTTGCCTTTTGCGGTGTCAGGTCTTGCCTTTTGCGGTGTCAGGTCTTGCCTTTTGCCTCTTGCCTTTTGCGGTGTCAGGCCTTGCCATTTGTCATGTCGGCTCTCGAATCGCAGTGGGCGATCCATGAGCTGGGGGCGCTGCGTCTCAAGACATGGCGCCGGCCGCGGACATCGACCGCGGCAACCGCGCCCAGGCAAAAGGCAAGACCTGACACCGGACGAGAAAGCCGCCGGACGCAACAATCGCCCCATGCAGTGGAGTTTGCCGAAATTCGCGACCGCCCCGTTCTGCCCGTCGGAGGTCCGCGGCAGCATCGCGATCGCACCCGGCACGCCGTGGTGGCAGCGCGTGCTGCGCTTCGCCGGCCCGGGCCTGCTGGTGGCCGTGGGCTACATGGACCCGGGCAACTGGGCGACGGACATCGAGGCCGGCTCGGTGTTCGGCTATTCCCTGCTGTTCGTGGTGCTGCTGTCCAGCCTGGCGGCGATCGTGCTGCAGGTGCTGGCGCTGCGCCTGGGCATCGCGGGCGACGTCGACCTCGCGCGCGCTTGCCGCCGTCGCTACGGCTCGACGGCGCGCTACGCGCTGTGGGCGATGGCCGAAGTCGCGATCGTCGCGTGCGACGTGGCCGAGGTGCTGGGCAGCGCGCTGGCGCTGCACCTGCTGCTGGGTGTGTCGCTGCCCCTGGGCATCGTCATCACCGCGTTCGACACGCTGCTGGTGCTGGGCCTCAAGGGCAAGGGCTTCCGCCAGGTCGAGGCCATCGTGCTGGGCCTGGTGGCCACGATCGGCGTCTGCTTCGCGATCGAACTGGCGCTGGTCGACCCCGACTGGCACGCCGTGGCCGCCGGCTTCGCGCCGCGCGTCGAGGCGCTGCGTGATCCGCACGCGCTCTACATCGCGATCGGCATCCTCGGCGCCACGGTGATGCCGCACAACCTGTACCTGCACTCGTCCATCGTGCAGACCCGCCGCACCGGCCCCGACGACGCCAGCAAGGCCGGCGCGCTCCGGCTGTCGACGATGGACACCGTCGGCTCGCTGCTGCTGGCGCTGCTGGTCAACGCCGCGATCCTGGTGCTGGCCGCGGGCGCCTTCCACACCACGGGCCACACCGGCGTCACCGAGATCCAGGACGCCTACCACCTGCTCGACCCCATCGTGGGCTCGGGCGTGGCAACGCTGCTGTTCGGCGTCGCGCTGCTCGCGTCGGGCCAGAGCTCCACGTTCACCGGCACCATCGCGGGCCAGGTGATCATGGAGGGCTTCCTCGACCTGAAGATCCCGTGCTGGCAGCGCCGCCTGATCACACGCGGACTGGCGCTGGTGCCCGCGCTGTGCGGCGTGCTGTGGCTGGGCGACCAGGGCGTGGGGACGATGCTCGTCGCCAGCCAGGTGGTGCTGAGCCTGCAGCTGCCGTTCGCGATCTGGCCGCTCGTGCGGCTCACCAGCGACCGCGCGGTGATGGGCTCGTTTGCGAACGGACCGGGACTGAAGTTCGTTGCATGGTCGCTCTTTGCGATGATCAGCGCGGCCAATGCGTGGCTGTTCGCGTCGATGCTGCGCTGATTCGAAGGGCGCGTCGTCCGACCCGTCGGCGGGCGCGCGGATGCACGCGGGTCAGGCGACCCGCCCTGCCCCAAGATCTCAGGCCCGGGATTCCCAGTCATCGGCATCGAAGCCGACGGTGATGCGCCCATCGTCCCATTCGACCACCGGACGCTTGATGACGCTGGCCTGCTCGCGCATCAACGCCTGCGCCGAATCCGCGTCCACCACCGATGCCTGCAGCACGGGATCGAGCTTGCGCCAGGTGGTGCCCTTGCGATTGAGCACGCGCTCCCAGCCTGCGGCGTCCACCCAGGCCCGCAGGCGGTCGGCGGGCACGCCGGCCCTCTTGAAGTCGTGGAACTCGTGGGCGACGCCATGCGTGGCGAGCCAGTCGCGGGCGCGCTTGACGGTGTCGCAGTTCGGGATGCCGTAGAGGGTCGTCATGCCGGGATTGTGTCACCCGAGGCCGACGGCGCGCGCCATCGCGGCGGCCAGCAACGGGATCGGGACGAACAGCATCAGCTCGGTCGCGAGCCAGCGCCGCGTGCGCGCGATGTCCGGCTCCGCCGCAGCGAAGCCCACGTCGCGCGCCACGGCCTTCTTCCAGCGCAGGATGCGCACCGTCGGCGCCGCCGACGCGAGCCCCGCCAGCGCGAAGAACGCGAGCTTGGCCCAGAAGACCGGGTTGTGCAGGTAGAACGCCGAACCCTTGGCGCCCCAGAACACGCGGCCGAAGCCGATGGCGAGGATGGCCATCGCCAGCAGGCCGTAGAGGGCGTCCAGCTTCGCGAGCTGCGCGATGCGCGTCGCGCCCACCGGGCCGCGCATCAGCGCCAGTTCGACGGCAGGGATCGTCACCAGCGAGAAGACGACGAGGTGATGCAGGCAGGCGAGCAGCAGGTCGGTGGCCATGGCATGAATGTTTACAGTGGGTACATCGATCGTATGAGACAATGTCTCCACTGTCAACATCCATGCCGCCCACCATGGCATCGTCCCGGCGCAAGCCGCCCGTCCGCGGCTATCACCACGGCGACCTGAAGAACGCGCTGCGCGACACGGCGTCCGCGCTGATCGCCGAGCACGGCGTCGAGGCGGTGAGCCTGCGCGAGATCTCGCATGCGGCCGGCGTCAGCCACACCGCGGTCTACCGCCATTACGCCGACAAGCAGGCACTGCTGGCCGCCATCGCCGAGGACGGTTTCCGCCAGCTCGCCGACATCAACCGTCGCACCATCGCCGAGACTCCCGGCGGTCCGGTGCCGCAGCTGATGGCCTGCGGCCGCGCCTACGTGCGCTTCGGCGTGCAGCACCCTCACGTGCTGCAGCTGATGTTCGGCCAGGCGATCCCCGACTGGTCGGCGCATCCGACGCTGCAGCAGGCCAGCGAGGAGCTCGCCCAGACGCTGGCCGGCGTGGTCGCCGCGGGCCAGTCGGCGCAGGCGATGCAGCCGGCCCCGCTCGGCGAGATGACGCTGACCGCCTGGTCGCTGGTGCACGGCCTGGCGCTGCTGCTGGCCGGCCGGCGGATCCCCGTGCCCGTCATCGACGACGCCTTCGTCGAGCACATGGCCGGGCAGTGCGTCGCGCTGCTGATGCGTGGCCTGGCACGTTGAGGCGGCGCGCCCGCCGCGCCTGCCGCGATCGATTCGCGCGGGCGCGCCGCCCGCCTTCGCGCATCGCGCCCAGGCGCCCGGAGACGAACCCGTCCAGGAAGCGCTGAACGGCATGTGCCTTGCCGAATGGGAGCATTGCAGCTGAACGGGAGCTCCCGATGCCCGCGATCCTCGACCACTGGAAAGTCCTGCCCCACGGGCCGCTGACGGCCGTCGACGACAAGGTCTGGACGGTCACCGGCACCCTCCACATGCCGGTGGGCGAGTTCGAGCGCCGCATGAGCGTCGTGCGCCTGCGCGACGGCCGGCTGGTGATCTGGAGCGCGATCGCGCTGGACGAACCCGAGATGGCCCGCCTGGAGGCCTTCGGCCGCCCGGCCTGGCTCGTGGTGCCCGGCGACGACCATCGCATGGACGCGAAGATCTGGCTGCAGCGCTATCCGCACCTGGATGTCGCCACGCCGGCCGGCGCGCGCGACAAGGTGCTCGAGGTGGTGCCGGTGGATTCGTCGGCGCCGGACTTCGACGATCCCGACGTGCAGTGGATCACCGTGCCCGGCACGCAGGGCCACGAAGCCGCGCTGACCGTGCATGGCGCCAGGGGCACGACGCTGATCGTCAACGACCTGATCGCCAACCTGCGCCACCCGCACGGGTTCAGCGGCTGGATGCTCAAGCTGATGGGCTTTGCCGGCGACGAGCCGAACATCCCGGCGGTGCGCCGCATGGCGATGATCAAGGACGGCCACGCGCTGGCCGACCAGTTGCAGGCCTGGAGCGACCTGCCCGAGCTGCGCTGCATCCTCGTGTCGCACGGCGAGCCCATCGTCGACGACCCGCGCGGCGAACTGCAGCGCCTGGCCGACTCGCTGCGCTGAAGCGGCCCCGCTCCGGAAGAAGCCGCGTCGCGCCTGCCCGGCGGCGGGAGAACTGTCGAGCCGGCAGTGACGGCGATCGGCGGCAAGGCATGGCGCTTGCTGCCGGTCGGGGTCTCCGGAGCCCGGCCATCGCAGACGAGCTCCGGCCCTGGCCGCGCCACGCGGTCGAACCGGAGTCCGCGATGAGCTCGCTAGTCGAATCCTGGAAAGTCTTGCCGAACGGCCCGCTGACCGCCATCGACGACCACCTGTCGATGTCGCTGTCGCTCGACGACCTGCCCGACCTGCCCGGCGCGCGCGAGGCCGCCAGCGGCGACGCGCCTGCCGTCCTGCCCGGCGAACTGCTCGAATGGAGCGAGGACGCCGAGCTGCGCGACATCCATTTGTCCTGCGACGACCCGATCGTCATCGAATACCCCAGCGGCGAGTGGCAGCGGCCGTCCGATTTCCTGTCCTGAGACGGCCGCATCGATGTCGGAACTCCTGCCCGAGGACGCCGAGGAAGGCGCCCGACAGTCGGCTTTTCGCGCCGGCTACCGCACCGGCTTCGGCGACGGCTTCGAGGCCGCGGACAAGGCGCACGAGGCGACCCGCAGGAAGGACGCCGGGGGCAAGCCAGCCGACGCGACGAGCGGCCCGGCCGGCGATGGGAAGCCCGAGGAAGCCGGGCGCACGGGTGGGGACAAGGACAAGGATGCGAAGAAGGACGACGACGGCAAGCCGCCCCTGTGGAAGCGGCCGGCCGTCGTGCTGGTGGCCATCGTCGTGGTCATCGCGATCATCGTGGCCGGCACGATCTTCCTGATCGACTCGCGCCACCACGAGACGACGGACGACGCCTTCATCGACGGCAATGCCAGCCAGATCGCCGCGCAGGCGGCCGGCCGCGTGTCGCGGCTGTACGTCGACGACAACCAGGTCGTGCACCGCGGCGACGTGCTGGTGGACATCGATACCGCCGACATCGACGCCAAGGTCGCCCAGGCCCAGGCCGGCGTGCTCACGGCCCAGAGCCAGGTGCAGACGGCGCAGGCGCAGGTCGAGGGCCAGAAGGCCAACGAGGCGCAGGCCGCGGCCACGGCGCGCCAGGCGCAGGCCGAGGCCGCCAACGCACAGCAGGACCTCGCGCGTTTCAAGGGCGTCGATCCGGACGCCGTCTCGCGCCAGCAGCTCGACCAGGCGGTGGCGCGGGCGCGCTCGGCCAAGGCCAAGGTCGACGCGGCGCGCGCCACCGAGGACACGGCGCGGGCGCAGGTCAAGGCGGCCCAGGCCAACGTGGCGGTGGCGCAGGCGCAGGTCGCCACCGCACGGGCCGAGCTGCAGACGGCCAGCATCCAGCGCGGCTACGCGCATGTCGTGGCCCCGATCGACGGTCGCGTCACCAAGCGGGCCGTGGACGTGGGCAACGTCATCGCCATCGGTCAGCCGATCCTGGCCATCGTCAGCGACAACCTGTGGGTGACGGCCAACTACAAGGAGACGCAGCTCAAGAAGATGCACGTCGGCCAGCCGGCTGCCATCGAGATCGACGCCGTCCCGGGCGTGAAGTTCGCCGGCCATGTGCAGAGCTTCCAGCGCGCCGCGGGCAGCTTCTTCAGCGCCCTGCCCGCCGAGAACGCGACGGGCAACTACGTCAAGGTGACGCAGCGCGTCCCGGTCAAGATCGTGTTCGACCAGCCCCAGGAGCTGCAGCGCTATCACGTCGGGCCCGGCATGTCGGTCAAGCCCCGCGTGTCGCTCGAGTGAGGGTGCGCGCGTGGCTGCAGCATCGTCCGCGTCGTTGCCGCGCTCCGCGGCGGGCAGCCACAACCCGTGGCTGATCGCGGTCGTGGTGTCGCTGGCCACCTTCATGGAGGTGCTGGACACGACCATCGCCAACGTGTCGCTCAGGCACATCGCCGGCGGGCTGGGCGCCAGCCAGGACGAGGCGACATGGATCCTGACCAGCTACCTGATCTCCAACGCGATCGTGCTGCCGGTCAGCGGCTGGCTGGCGACGCTGATCGGCCGCAAGAAGTTCTACATGGGCTGCGTGGCACTGTTCACCGGCAGCTCGTTCATGTGCGCGCTGTCGCCCAACCTGGGCACGATGATCCTCTTTCGCGTGCTGCAGGGCCTGGGCGGCGGCGGGCTCGCGCCGACCGAGCAGTCGATCTTCGCCGACACCTTCGCACCCGCCCAGCGCGCCAAGGCCTTCGCGTTCTACGGGGTGACCGTGATCGTGGCGCCGGCCATCGGCCCGCTGCTGGGCGGCTGGCTCACCGACAGCTTCTCGTGGCACTGGATCTTCCTGATCAACCTGCCGGTGGGCGCCGCGGCGCTGACGCTGATCTGGTTCCTCGTCGACGAGCCGCAGGCCGTCAAGGACGACACCGCGCAGTTCCGCCGCAACTTCGTCCCCGACTGGCTCGGCTTCCTGCTGGTGGCCGCCACCTTCGGCTGCCTGCAGGTGGTGCTGGATCGCTTCCAGGAGGACGACGGCTTCGCGTCGAACCTGATCGTCGCGTTCTTCATCGTGTTCGTGTGCTCGGCGGTCTGCCTCGTGTTCTGGGAGTGGCAGCACCCGCAGCCGGTGTTCGACGTCAAGCTGTTCAAGGTGGGCTCGTTCGGCGCGGCGAACATGGTGATGCTGCTGGTGGGCATCACCTTGTTCAGCACGACTCAGCTGATCCCGCAGTTCGCGCAGAACCTCCTGCGCTACGACGCGCTGGCGGCGGGCAAGACGCTCGCGCTCGGCGGCCTGGCGGCCGCGGCGATGATGCCGTTCGCCGGCATCGCGGCCACCAAGCTGCCGCCCTGGCTGCTGGTGGGCCTGGGCCTGGTGTGCACGGGCCTCGCGCTGATCCACACCGGCGACCTCAACGGGCAGATCAGCTTCTACGACCTGTCGATGTCGCGCGTCTACCAGAGCGTGTGCCTGCCGTTCCTGTTCGTGTCGCTGACCACGGCGGGCTACGTCGGCATCCCGCCGGACCGCAACAACGAGGCGTCGGCCATCATCAACCTGTCGCGCAACCTCGGCGGCTCGATCGGCGTGGCCGCGGCCACCACCGAGCTGGCGTGGCGCATCCAGTTCCACCACGCGCGCCTGGCCGAGCAGGTGGCCAGCATCGGCGAGCGCGGCCGCCAGCTGCTGCAGCACGGGCAGGCCGCCGTGGAGCAGCTGGTCGACGTGCAGGCGCAGGTCCTCAGCTACCTCGACATCTTCTACGTGTTCGGCGTGATGGCGCTGGTCGTCACGCCCATCGCCTTCTTCCTGAAGACGCCCGCGCCCGGAGAAGCCCATGGCCACTGACCGTGCCCGCCCCCGCGCCCTCGCGCGCCCGCGCGTGACGCCACCGCGCGCGAGCGCACTGGCGTGCGCGGCGCTGCTGGGCGGCTGCGCGATGGGGCCGAACTTCGAGCGCCCGCAGGCCACGCCGCCCGCGGCGTTCGACAGCCTGGCCGCCGTGCCGGCCGATCTCGCCAGCAAGCCGCTCGCGGCGCCGTACGACGGTGCGCGCTGGTGGTCGGTGTTCCGGGATCCCGTGCTCGACGCCCTGGTCGACGAGGCACGCCGCCAGAACCTCGACCTGCAGACGGCCGCGCTGCGCATCGAGGAGGCGCGCGCGCAGCTGGGCTCGGCGCGCTCGCAGGGCCGCCCATCGGTCAGCGGCATGGGCATCGGCGGGCGCCAGCGTGCGAGCCAGAACGGCTTGTTCAGCGCGCTCGCGGGCGGCGGGCAGCAAGGCGGATCGCAAGGGGGCGCCGGGGGCGCGCAGCAGCAGCAGGCGGCGCCGTCGCCCTATTCCGACCTGTTCCAGATCGGCTTCGACGCGACGTGGGAGCTCGACCTGTGGGGCAAGGCGCGGCGCGGCGTGGAGGCCGCCGGCGCCGACGTCGAATCGGCCGAGCAGGCGCGCGGCAGCGCATTGATGTCGCTGACGGCCGAGGTCGCGCGCACCTACCTGCAACTGCGGGGCGCGCAGCGCCAGCGCGCGATCGTCGAGGCCGACCTCGCCGACGAACGTCAGTTGCTCGGGCTCACCGAATCGCGCTCGCGCAACGGCTTCGCGGCGAAGGCCGACTCGGTGCAGCAGCAGGCGGAGCTGTCGGCCTCCGAGGCGCAGCTGCCGCCCATCGACCAGGCCATCGCGCAGGCCAGGAACGGCCTCGCGCTGCTGCTGGCGCTGCCGCCCGGTGCACTGGCGCAGCGCCTGGGCGCGGCGCCGGCGGCCGATGTCGCGCTGCCGCCCGCGGTGCCGGTAGGCCTGCCCGGCGACCTGCTGCGGCGCCGTCCCGACGTGCTCAAGGCCGAAGCCGACCTGCACGCGGCCACCGCCAAGGTGGGCCAGGCCCAGGCGCAGCTGTTCCCGGCCATCACCCTCGGCGGCTTCGGCGGCTTGCAGTCGGTGCACTCGAGCTCGCTCACCGACTGGGCGTCGCGCTTCTGGATGGGCGGGGCGCAGGTGTCGATCCCGATCTTCGAGGGCGGCAAGCTCAAGGCACAGATCCGCACCGCCGACGTGCAGATGAAGGAAGCCGCGCTGGCCTGGCGCGGCACGGTGCTCGCGGCCTACCACGACGCGGACAATGCGCTGGAGGCCTACGCCGACGAGCAGCGCCATGCCGCGGCGCTGGACAAGGCGCTGGCCGATGCCCGCCGCAGCGACGACCTGATGCGCTCGCGCCAGCGCAGCGGGTTCGTCTCGATGATCGAGGTGCTGGACGCGCAGCGCCGCGTGCACCAGGCCGAGCAGCAGGCACTGCAGAGCCGGATCGCCGCGGCGACGGATCTCGTGGCGCTGTACAAGGCTCTGGGCGGCGACTGGAGCGAGGATGCGGCGGCGAGGCTGGCGTCCACGGGCCGGTGAAGGCGCGCCAGGGCGGCCGCCCCACGATCTCAGTCGTCCGGATCCTTCGGAATGGCGCCCGGCGTCCACCACTCGGACAGCACCATCGCCGCCAGGTCGCGGCTGGCCGACTCGTGGCTGTGCGCGAGCGCGTCGAGCAAGCGCAGCACCACCGTCTCCTGGGCCTTGTTCAGCGAGCCCAGGCGCGGCGGGTCGCGGTCGGGCGGGCGGAACGACGTCAGCAGCGCGTCGGTGACCTCGCTGGGCCGGGCGATGTGGCGCAGCGCGTACTCCATCATGAACGGCAGGTAGTGGCGCCAGGAGGCGGCGTCCAGGTAGCCGCTGCCCCAGGGGTGGGCCTCGAGGTACTCGTCGGAGGTGGCGTCCACCAGCACGTCGAACGGCGGCGCGGGCTGGCCGGCGTCGAGCGCATCGCCGCCGCGCAGCGTCATGGACGGGAAGGTGCTGCCTTCGGCGGAGAATGCCGCGAAGATCTCGGCGATGAGGTCGGTGTAGGGCATGGCGGCGGGCGCGGGCGTCACGCGGACGCGCGGGCAGGGAATGGGCGATGCCGCTACTGTCGCACAGCCCCGGCTGTCATCTGCGCGCAGGATGACGCCTCGTGCGGGGACGCGCAGAGGCGTCATCGCGCCGCCCGATTGGAGACCCGACTCGACCGCGGCCCGCAAGGGCATTGCCGCCGACTTAAAATCGCGGATCAACGACACCCACGCATGGCCTTCTCCCTCGAACGCGCTTCCTGCCGGCTCAACACCGCCTACGGCGATTTCCAGATGCACGGATTCAAGGATCTCGCGTCCGGACTGGAGCACGTCGCGCTGTGCCTCGGCGACGTGGCCTCGCCACCGCCCGTCCTCACCCGCATGCACTCCGAGTGCCTCACCGGCGACGCCTTCGGCAGCTGCCACTGCGACTGCGGCCCGCAGCTGCGCGGCGCGCTGCAGGCGATCGCCAAGGAAGGCCGCGGCATCGTGCTGTACCTGCGCCAGGAAGGCCGCGGCATCGGGCTGCTGAACAAGATCCGCGCCTACGCGCTGCAGGAACAGGGCGCCGACACGCTCGACGCCAACCGCCTGCTGGGCCTGCCGGCCGATGCGCGCGACTACGGCGTCGCCGCGGCGATGCTGTCCGAACTCGGCGCGAGCTCGATCCGCCTGATGACCAACAACCCGACCAAGATCGACAGCCTGCAGGCGCACGGCATCACCATCGCCGAGCGCGTGCCGCTGCAGGTCGGGCGCAACCGCCGCAACGGCGCGTACCTCGACACCAAGGCCCACCGCATGGGCCACCTGTTCGACGTGCTGCGCGAGCCCAGCGACGAATAGGCCGTCTCACGCCGCCGCGGCGGCGGCCACCGAGCAGCACTCCAGCGCCCGCTCGCGCACCTGGTTGCGGCCGGCGTGCTTGGCATCGTACAGCGCGAGGTCGGCCGCGCGCAGCAGGTCGGCCGGCCGGGAATCGCGCGCGTCGCACATCGCCGCCAGGCCGATGCTGACCGACACGGGCGCCGGCAGCGTCGCGTCGGCCCGCGCGTGCAGCGACTCCACCTGGCGCCGCACGCGCTCGGCCACCACGGCGGCGCCGGCGATGTCGCACGACGGCAGGATCACGACGAATTCCTCGCCGCCGTAGCGGGCCAGGAAGTCGCCCGGGCGCAGGCCGGCATCGCGCACCGCGCCCACGACGGCACGCAGGCAGGCGTCGCCCGCCGGGTGGCCGAACTGGTCGTTGAAGGCCTTGAAATGGTCGACGTCGATCAGCAGCAATGCCAGGTGCGCGGCGGCATCCTGCACGCCCTCGCTGTTGCGGCGCATCGCGGCGCGGCGTGCGCGTTCGTGCTCGGCGAACAGCACGTCGTCGAAATGGCGCCGGTTGAACGCGCCGGTCAGGCCGTCCTCGATGGCCAGGCGCTGCATGCGGGCGTTGGCCTCCTGCAGCTGCCGCGCCATCGCCTTCAACGCCAGCAGCAGCATGCCGCACTCGTCGTCGGAGCTGCGCGGCAGCGGCACGTCCAGCTGGCCGCTGCCGACCGCCGACGCGAACAGCACGGCCTGCTTCAGCGGCCGCGTGATGCTCAGCGTGAGCCGCCAGCCCGCGAACGCGGCCAGCAGCGACGCCAGCAGCGCGACGACACCGATCACCAGGTCGTTGCGGTTCGCCTGCGCGCTGAGCGTCTGGATCTCGGCGGCCACGCGCTGGTTCTGCAGCTCGGCGAGGTCGTCCAGCAGGTGCAGCCACGCGGCGTGGATCGGCGCGACGTCGCGGTTGAACGTGCGCGCCGCCATGCCCGGGTTGTATCCCGCGACGCTGGCCCGCGCGTCGGCGACGGCGACCGCCAGGGCACGGTCATAGCGCTCGGTCTGCTCGACCATCGAGCGCTCGAGCACGGAATCGACGTGGCGCGCGTAGCGTTGCTCGACCACGCGGTACGCCGCGATGTCGTCGAGGATGGCCTGCATGTCGTTGCGGGCGTCGTCGATCGAGTTGACCAGCCCCAGGCGCTGCGAGACGCGGTCCTGGCGCTCGAGCAGCGCGCGCATCGTGCGGATGTCGGCCTGGCGTGCGTTGGACACCGCCACCAGCTGCACGAGACTCTGGCGCGCGGCGCGCGAGCTCGACACGGCCAGCCACGCTCCGCCGATCATCAGCAGCAGGATGAGCGAGAAACACAGCACGAGGCGGTGTCCGATGCGCAGGTGACGGAGGAAGGTCTTCATCGCGGGTAGCCGCCTGCCCACCCGGGGCGAACGGCTATCCATGCCTTATCGACGGCGACGCACCGGGATTGAGCCGGGCGCCCTGTGGGGAGATCTGGTGCTGGTCAGGCGTGCGATCTCACGCAGGCCGCGGTATGCCACGTGCCCGCTCCAGTTGACTGCACCTTGCGCAACGGAGGCGCCATGCACCGTCCCTTCCAGTCCGAGCGCGACCGCATGGTCGAGCGCCAGCTCTTGGCGCGCGGCATCCGCGACGCGCACGTGCTGCGCGCCATGCGCACCGTGCCGCGCGAGCGCTTCGTCGATGAACGGATGGCCGCCTTCGCCTATGACGATTCGCCGCTGCCGATCGAGGCTGGACAGACGATCTCCCAGCCGTTCATGGTCGCGTGGATGATCGAGGCCGCCGAGGTCGCTCCCGGCGATCATGTGCTGGAGGTGGGTGCCGGCTCGGGCTACGCCGCGGCCGTGCTCGCGCAGGTGGCCGCCACCGTGCATGCGATCGAGCGCCACGAACCGCTGACGCGCAGCGCCCGCGAGCGGCTGGACGCCCTGGGCTACGCCCACATCCACCTGCGCACCGGTGACGGCACGCTGGGCTGGCCCGAGGCCGGGCCGTTCGACGCGATCCTGGTCGCGGCCGCCGGACCCGAGGTGCCCGCGCCGCTCAAGGAGCAGCTTCGGCTCGGCGGGCGGCTGCTGATGCCGCTGGATGTCGGCGGCCATGGCACGCAGCGCCTGCTCAAGGTCGTGCGCCACACGCAGGAAGACTACGAGCAGCAGACGCTCGGCAGCGTCGCCTTCGTGCCGTTGATCGGGCAGTACGGCTGGACCGAGGGCGAGACGCGCGCGCCGGACGCCTGAGCGCGGCGCGCCGGCTCAGGCGGCGCCTCGCTGCGTGTGGCGCAGCAGGTTGTCACGCACCTCGTTCATCGTGCGGCGCGCGGTGGCGAACTGGTCGGCATCGAGGCCGGTGGCGTGCACCAGGGTGCGTTGCGCGCCCTTCTCGCGCAGTGCCCGTCCGGCGTCGGTGAGCCGCACGATGACCTGGCGCTCGTCGTGCGGATCGCGCCGGCGCTCCAGGTAGCCGAGTGCCTCCAGCTTCTTCAGGATGGGCGTCAGCGTGTTCGATTCGAGGAACAGCTTGTCGCCCAGGCCGCTGACAGTCTGCTCATCGTGCTCCCACAGCGCGACGATCGTGATCCATTGGGTGTAGGTCAGGCCCAGCTCGTCAAGGATGGGCTTGTAGGCCCGGCCATAGGCCAGGTTCGCGCTGTAGACGGCAAAGCAGAGGAAATCGCCCAGCCTGGGCATTTCGGGGGGGATGGTGGGCGTGGTCACGTTCGTCGTCTCCATGGCTCGGAATCATACCCCTATCGTCTCGCATGCGATTAAATCGCATCAGTTGACGTTCGCGGCGCGGTCGACTACATTGATCGCATGCGATTAAAGCGCATTCGATCATAACCCCCTGGAAAGCAACCATGAACGCCATCGACAAAGTCCTCTACACGGGCAAGACCCACACCACCGGCGGCCGCGACGGTGCCGCGCGCAGCAGCGACGGCCGTCTCGACATCCGACTGTCCCCGCCCGGCAGCAACGGCTCCGGCACCAACCCCGAGCAGCTGTTCGCGGCGGGCTGGTCGGCATGTTTCATCGGCGCCATGGGCCGCGCGGCGCGCGCGTCCGGCATCGCACTGCCGTCCGACGTGGCGGTGGACGCCGAGGTCGACCTGGGTCAGGCGGGCGACGGCTTCCTGCTCCAGGCGCGCCTGAAGGTGAGCCTGCCGGGCCTGGACCCGGTGGTCGCACGCACGGTCGTCGACGGCGCCCACCAGCTGTGTCCGTATTCCAAGGCGACGCGCGGCAACATCGCCGTCGAACTCTCGCTCGCCTGATTCCGCGCGCGCGCCGCCAGTTCCGGTGGTCGCGCGCCCTCCCGACATCGATTCCACGAGAACCACCATGCCCCGCTTCATCTCCCGCCTCCCCGCCCCGATCGCCGCCGGCCTGCTGGCCCTGGCCGGCACCACGGTGCACGCCGCCGACACGTCCGCCCCCGTCTCGGTCATCCTCGTGCACGGGGCCTTCGCCGACGGCTCCGACTGGGCTCGCGTCATTCCGCTGCTGCAGGCGCGCGGCCTGCACGTCACCGCGGTGCAGAACCCGCTCACGTCGCTGGCCGACGACGTGGCCGCCACACGGCGCGCCATCGATGCGGCGCCCGGCAAGGTGGTGCTGGTGGGCCACTCGTGGGGCGGCACCGTCATCACCGAAGCCGGCGCGGGCGACAAGGTGGCCGGGCTGGTGTATGTCAGCGCCTTCGCGCCGGACGTCGGCCAGAGCTCGGGCGCGCTGGGCAAGGGCTATCCGACGCCGCCCGGCCTGGCCGCGCTGAGCGCGGACGCGTCCGGTTTCCTGCACATCAGCGACGAAGGCATGCGCACCCACTTCGCGTTCGACGTGCCGCCCGCGCGCGCCGCCCTGATGGCCGCCACGCAGGGCCCGATCGCCGCC
>Ga0209258_100736_pt1 | contig 21300 bp, 18 predicted proteins | sample Araplaol_mTSA_r2_FD_184281 | JGI IMG/M metagenome (GOLD analysis project Ga0209258, IMG submission 184281) | Arabidopsis root microbial communities from North Carolina, USA - plate scrape CL_Col_mTSA_r2 (SPAdes) (version 2) | ecosystem: Host-associated > Plants > Roots > Endosphere | place: USA...
CACTCGTCAGCTTAACCTGTTACCGTTCGACTTGCATGTGTAAGGCATGCCGCCAGCGTTCAATCTGAGCCAGGATCAAACTCTTCAGTTCGATCTTGAATTACTCATAAAGGAATTGAAGAAACTCTTTCAAGCTATCTTCAATCTTCATGAGCGTTTAAAGTCCATAAGACCTCGAATCATTGCTGATTCTTGGCACTCGCCTTCAAACGCCCACGCTTATCGGCTGTTGATTTTTAAAGAACTTGCGCCGCAGACCGTTGCCTGCTGCGTTGCGCCAACCTGTTGTCAGCGCAGAAGCGGAATTCTAAGTTGCTTTTCAAAACCTTGTCAAGCACTCAGTTTTCACTTCGTTTTCGTCGACCGCTTCATCGGCTCAAACTCGCTGCGCTTTCGCGTCGCAATTTCAAGCTGACTTTCGATCAGCGAAGCCTGCCATTCTATGCCCGATTTCGAATCGTCGTCAAGCATTAATTTCCAGACTCTTCGCCGACCCTTTGGCCCGCCAATCCAGCCACCGCGGCGAGCCTCAAGGCTCAGCCCGTTGCCGGATCAGCGCTGACTTGCAATCAGCGAAGCCTTGCATTCTATGCCGACTTTTGGACGGGACGCAAGCCCTTTGCCGAAATTCTTTCGACAGGGCGCGCTCAGCCCATGTCCACACGGGCGCGGGCGCCCGGAAACGCGAAGGGCGCCACTTCGCGGCGCCCTTCGCCAAGCCATCACCGGCTACAGGCCTTCGGCCGTGCGCACCGCAATGATCTGCACTTCCGCCCGGCCCTCGCGCGGGCGATGCCGCAGCCACCAGACGCTGCCTTTCTTGACGGTCCAGGGATCGCCGGTGAGCGTCGTCTCGCCGGCCATGAGGTAGGCGGCGACCCGCCCGAGCGTGGGCTGGTGGCCGACGACCAGCACGGCCTCGCGCGAATCCGGCCAGCGCGTGGCCGCCAGCAGGCCTTCGACGTCGCCGTCCGGCCCGAGCGCCGGCGCCTTCTTCACGCGGCGGCCCAGCGGCGCCACCGTCTGCAGGCAGCGCAGCGCGGGGCTGCTGAGCACGCGTGCGGAGTCGGGCAGGAACTGGTTCAGCCACTCGGCGACGCGGCGCGCCTGGCGTTCGCCCTTGGGGCTCAGCGGCCGCTCGAGGTCGGCCTGGGGGTCGTCGAGACGGTCGCCGGCTTCGGCATGTCGCCACAGGATCAGGTCCATGGTCTCGCTCCGGGTCAAGGTTGACTACTTGGTGGCGCGGAAGCGGGCCATCAAGGCCTGCTGCGCACTCACGCCATCGGTTCCGATGCGTTCGTACTTGCCATTGGACTGCAACGACCATGCATCCCGTGTGTCATGCAGGTAGGGCACCAGGCATTCGTCGATCACCCGTTGGCGCATCGCCGGGTCGTTGATCGGCCAGGCGAGCTCGATGCGGCGCAGCATGTTGCGCAGCATCCAGTCGGCGCTCGACAGGTACAGCGCCTCCTCGGCGACCGACTCGCCCCAGCGCAGGTAGATGATGCGCGAGTGCTCCAGGAAGCGGCCGACGACCGAGCGCACCCGGATGTTGCTGGTCAGGCCCTCGATGCCCGGCGGCAGCTGGCAGGCGCCGCGCACGATGAGATCGATGGCCGCGCCGGCCTGGCTGGCGGCCACCAGCGCCTCGATCAGGGCTGGATCGGTCAGCGCGTTGATCTTCACGACGATGCGCGCCGCCTTGCCCGCGCGCGCGGCGTCGGCCACCTGGGCGATGAGCACCTGCAGGCGCTTGCGCAGCACGAACGGCGCCGTGAGCAGGTGGCGCGGCGGCTTCATGCGCGTGAGGCTGGCGATCTGCTGGAAGATCTGGTCGGCGTCGGACGTGATGCCATCGTCGGCGCTGAAGTAGCCGATGTCGGTGTACAGGCGCGCCGTCTTCGGGTTGTAGTTGCCGGTGGACAGGTGCACGTAGCGGCGCAGCTTCGGCCCGCGCGGCCACGACTCGCGCCGCGTCACCAGCAGCAGCTTGGCGTGCGTCTTGAAGCCGACGATGCCGTAGACCACCTGTGCGCCGACCGCCTCCAGGCGCTCGGCCCAGTTGATATTGGCCTCCTCGTCGAAGCGCGCCTTCAGCTCCACCACCACCATCACCTCCTTGCCGCGGCGCGTGGCTTCGAGCAGCAGGTCCATCAGCACCGACTTCTCGCCGGTGCGGTAGATCGTCATCTTGATGGCGAGCACCTGCGGATCCTGCACGGCCTCGCGCAGGAACTCGATCACCGGCTCGAAGCTCTCGAAGGGGTGATGCAACAGCACGTCGGCCTCGCGCAGCCGGTCGAACATCGAGCCGGTGCGGGGCAGGCGGCCCTCCGGCCAGGACGGTTCGTAGGGCGCGAAGCGCAGCAGCGGGCCGTGCGGGGGATCGAGCGCCAGGTCGATCAGCTCGTTCAGGCGTACGAGATTGACCGGGCCGTTGACGCGATGCAGCGCCGCCTCGGGCAGGTCGAACTGCGCCAGCAGCAGGCGCCACAGCGCCTCGGGGCAGGTGTTGACGACTTCCAGGCGGATCGCACGGCCGTAGTGGCGCGTCGTCAGCCCGCGGCGCAGGGCCTGGCGCAGGTTGCGCACGTCGTCCTCGTCGACCTCGAGGTCGGAGTCGCGCGTCACGCGGAACTGCGAGAACGACTCCACCGAGCGTCCCGGGAACAGCTCGGCCAGGTGGGCGCGGATCACGCTGGTCAGCAGCGCGAAGTGCTGCTCGCCCTTGGGGCAGCACTCGGCCGGCAGCTTGATGACGCGCGGCAGCACGCGCGGCACCTTGACGATGGCGATGGTGTTCTCGCGGCCGAACGCATTGCGACCGCCCAGCTGCACGATGAAGTTCAGCGACTTGTTGGCCACCTGCGGGAACGGGTGCGCCGGGTCGAGTCCGACCGGCACCAGCAGCGGCCGCACCTCGCGTTCGAAGAAGCGCGCCACCCACTCGCGCTGGCCCTCGGTGCGCTCGGCGTGGTTGACGATGCGGATGCCGTGCAGGGCCAGCGACGGCATCACCTGCTCGTTGAAGACGGCGTACTGCTCCTCGATCAGCGCGTGCGCCTCGTTGGAGATCACGATCAGGTCCCGCATCGCATCGCCCGCACCCGGCGCCCGCGCCGCCTCGAGCGCGTCGGCGAAGCGCACCTCGAAGAATTCGTCGAGGTTGGACGACACGATGGTGACGTAGCGCAGCCGCTCCAGCAGCGGCACGTCGGCACGCAGGGCCTGGGCCAGCACGCGGCGATTGAATTCGAGGATGGAACGCTCGCGATTGAGCAGCGGCAGCCGCAACGCCGGTGCGGCCGTGGGAACGTCGGTCATCGCCCCAGTTTATGAAGCTTTGATGACAATTTCGAGACAAGGGGCCGGGGTTTCCCGCGGAAATCGCGCGCCCGGGCCGTGTTTCCGCTCGACAAGAAGGTTCGGCTGGCGCCCTCAGCGCGTGGCGGCGGCCCCGACCCCCGCCAGGTCGGCCCCCAGCGCGCTGCCGACGACCTGCAGGTTCACCGCGCCGCCGTCGACGGCCCGGCTCCAGACGTCGGCGTCCACGCACTCGTCCAGCGGCCGCGGCACGGCACCGGCCGCCGCGTCGGCGCTGACGACGACGAGCCGGAAGCGGCAGTCGGCATCGCCCGTCTCCGGCACGCGGCGCGTCACGACGCCGGCCTCCGTGCGCGGAGCGCCCGCCAGCGCCGTCCAGGTCGCCGGGACCGCCTGCGACACCAGCAGCCAGGCCAGTAGGGTGGCCGTCACCATCGCGAATCCCATGAACAGCGCCTTGCCGCCGCGGTCGAACTCGCGCTGCGCGTCCGCGCCCGCGCGCGACAGCGCCACCAGGCGCGTGAAGCCGCCGCCGGCCAGCAGCGCGACGACCGGCGCGGCGATGCGCAGCCACGGCACCGGCTGGAAGCCCGGGTGCCGCACCAGTCCCCAGCCGACCCACAGCGCCGCCACCGCCAGCCCGATGGCCAGCGCGCGGCCCGTCGGCGCGAGGCCGCGCTGCGCACCGTCGCTCATCGCCGCCACCCCGGGCGCGCGCCCGCCCGCGTCACGCGACGCGTCCGCTCGAGCGCGGCCATCAATGCGCCTCGTCCCAGTTCGGCCCGACGCCCACCTCGGCGATCAGCGGCACCGACAACTGCGCCACGCCCGCCATCAGCTTCGGGATCTCGGTCCTGACCCACTCGACCTCGGCCTCGGGCACCTCGAAGACGAGTTCGTCGTGCACCTGCATCACCATGCGCGTGCCCTTGCCGTGGTCGTCGAGCGCCTTCTGCACCGCCAGCATCGCCAGCTTGATGAGGTCGGCGGCCGTGCCCTGCATCGGCGCGTTGATGGCCTGGCGCTCGGCACCGGCACGCAGCGGGCCGTTTCCGCCGCGGATCTCGGGCAGCTCGATGCGGCGGCCGAACAGCGTCTCGACGTAGCCCGTCTCGGCCGCCCTCGCCTTGGTCTCGTCCATGTAGCGCTTGACGCCCGCGAAGCGAGCGAAGTAGCGGTCGATGTAGTCCTTGGCCGCCTTCTGCTCGATGCCCAGCGACTGCGACAGGCCGAACGCCCCCATGCCGTAGATCAGCCCGAAGTTGATCGTCTTGGCGTAGCGGCGCTGCTCGCTGGTGATCTCCTCGGACGCCAGGTTGAACACCTCCGCCGCCGTGGCGCGGTGCACGTCCATGCCGTCGTTGAACGCGCGCAGCAGGCCCGGATCCTGGCTGATGTGCGCCATCAGCCGCAGCTCGATCTGCGAGTAGTCGGCCGACACGATCACGTGCCCCGGCGGCGCGACGAAGGCCTCGCGGACGCGCCGCCCTTCCGGCGTGCGGATCGGGATGTTCTGCAGGTTGGGATCGTTGCTGGAGAGCCGCCCGGTGACCGCCACCGCCTGTGCGTAGTGCGTGTGCACGCGGCCGGTGTCGGGGTTGATCATCTGCGGCAGCTTGTCGGTGTAGGTGCCCTTGAGCTTGGACAGCCCGCGGTGCTCCAGCAGCTTGGCGGGCAGCGGGTAGTCGAGCGCCAGCTTCTCCAGCACGCTTTCGTCCGTCGACGGCGCGCCCGAGGCCGTCTTCTTGCTCACCGGCAGCCCGAGCTTGTTGAACAGGATCTCGCCGATCTGCTTGGGCGAGCCGAGGTTGAACGGCTGGCCGGCGATCTCGTAGGCCTCGTTCTCGAGGGCCATCATGCGTTCGGCCAGGATGCGCGACTGCTCCGCCAGGCGGCCGCTGTCGATCAGCACGCCGTGGCGTTCGACGCGCCCGAGCACCGCGCTGGTGGGCATCTCGATGGACTCGTAGACGAACTTCAGGCCCGGGTTGGCGGCGATGCGCGGGTACAGCGCCTGATGCACCTGCAGCGTCATCTCGCTGTCCTCGCCGGAGTAGTGCGAAGCGCGCTCGATGTCCACCTGCGAGAACGGGATCTGCTTGGCGCCCTTGCCGCACAGGTCCTCGTAGTCGATGCCCTTGCGCCCGAGGTGGCGGTCGGCCAGGCTGGACAGCCCGTGCTGGCGGTGCGCCTCCAGCACGTAGCTCTCCAGCAGCGTGTCGTGCTCGAACCCCTGCACCGCGATGCCGATGTTGGCGAACACGTGCGTGTCGTACTTGATGTGCTGGCCCACCTTCTTGGCGGCCGGGTCCTCGAGCCACGGGCGCAGCCGCGCGATCACGTCGTCGAACGGCAGCTGCTCGGGCGCGCCGGCATAGTCGTGCCGCAGCGGGATGTAGGCGGCCTTGCCCGGCTCGACCGCGAACGAGATGCCGACGATGCGCGCGCGCATGGCGTCGAGCGAGTCGGTCTCCGTGTCGAGCGCCGACAGCGGCGCGGCCTGCAGCTTCGCGATCCAGGCGTCCAGTTGCTCGAACGTGAAGATCGTGTCGTACTGATGCTCCAGCGATTGCACGGGCACGGCCGGCACGTCGACTTCGTCGTCGAAGAGGCCGCGATTGCCACCGACAGCGGGGGCGGGCGCGGTGCTCGTGCCGAGCTGCTTCTCGATCTCGTCGCGCCAGCTGCGGAAGCCGTAGCGCTGGTAGAACTCCAGCAGCTTCTCGTGGTCGACCGGGCGCAGGGCGAGGGCATCGAGCGCGGGCCACTTCTCGACGTGCTCGCTCAGGTCGTGGTCGGTGACCACCGTGACCAGCTTGCGTCCCATCGGCAGCCACTCGAGCGCGTTGCGCAGGTGCTCGCCGACGGCGCCCTTCATGGTGGGCGCGGCGGCGATCACGCCGTCCAGCGAGCCATGCTCCTGCAGCCACTTGACGGCCGTCTTCGGGCCGACCTTGTTGACGCCGGGCACGTTGTCGACGGTGTCGCCGATCAGCGAGAGGTAATCGATGATCTGGTGCGGAGGCACGCCGAACTTGGCCAGCACGCCGGCGACGTCCAGTGTCTCGTTGCTCATCGTGTTGATCAGCGTGACGTGGTCGTTGACCAGTTGCGCCAGGTCCTTGTCGCCGGTGGAGATCACCGTCTTCCAGCCCAACGAGGTCGCCGTGCGCGCGAGCGTGCCGATCGCGTCGTCGGCCTCGATGCCGGGCACCATGATGATGGGCCAGCCCAGCATCGCCACCACGGCGTGGATGGGTTCGACCTGCTTGGCGAGGTCTTCCGGCATCGCGGAGCGGTTGGCCTTGTACTCGGGGTACCACTCGTCGCGGAAGGTCTTGCCCTTGGCGTCGAACACGCAGGCGGCGTAGTCGGCGCCGATCTGCTCGCGCAGCAGCTTCATCATCGCGACCATGCCGCGGATGGCGCCGGTGGGCTCGCCGCCGGGGCCGCGCAGGTCGGGCATCGCGTGGTAGGCACGGTAGAGGTAGCTGGAGCCATCCACCAGGAGCAGCGTTTTCTCGGTCATGGCGCCATTGTGCCGGGTGGTGCGAGACCCCTGGCCGGCACGGCTCGGCCGTCGATCCGCTGCACGGACCTTTACAGCGAGCCTTCGGCATCTGCGAAGCCCGGCCGGAGGCGAGCGACTAGAATGAAGACATGATCGCCCGCCTCGCTCCGACCCTCGCCGCCGCCGCCCTGCTGGCGCTGGCCGGCACGTCCGCCTTCGCGCAGCACAACCCGAAGCCGGCCGCGGCTGCGGAGGCTCCCGCGCAGGCGCCGAAGGCCAGCGTCGACCCGGCCACCGGCATGCTGGTCGACGAGGCGCCGCCGGTGCCGAGCAAGGATGCGAAGGTCGAGCACCTGGTGTCGGAAGACTCGCAGGTGCGCATCGAGGAGACCCGCGTGCGCGGCGTCATCCGCAAGATCGTCGTGCACTCCAAGATCACAGGCGACTCCTACGAGATTCAGCCGCGCGATCCCAGCCTGGCGCCGGAGCACGACAAGGGCGCCGGCATGCGCACGTTCACGTTCGGCTTCTGAGCCGTGCACGGCGCGCCCGACGCGCGCGGCACCCTGGCCCGCGCCGCCTTCCAACGGATCTCCTGATGGCTGTCTACACCGAAGTCGACGTCGACACGGCGGCCGCGCTGCTGCGCACGCTGGACGCGGGCACGCTCACCTCGATGCGCGGCGCCGCCGGCGGCATCGAGAACACCAACTACTTCGTGCACTCCGACAAGGGCGACTGGGTGCTGACGGTGTTCGAGCGCCTGGGCTTCGAGCAGCTGCCGTTCTACCTGGGCCTGATGCAGCACCTGGCCCGCAAGGGCCTGCCGGTGCCCGAGCCGCGCACCGACGCAGCGGGCAATTTCCTGCACTCGATCGCCGGCAAGCCGGCATCGCTGGTGAACCTGCTGCCCGGCCAGAGCATCGAGGCGCCGATGCTGGCGCACTGCTCGCTGCTGGGCGTCGCGCTCGCGCACCTGCACACGGGCGCGCTCGATTTCCCGCTGCAGCAGCCCAACCTGCGCGGCCTCGAGTGGTGGGAGAAGACCGTGCCCGTCGTGCAGCCGCACGTCGAACCGGCTCTCGCGCAGCGCCTGGCCGAGGAACTCGACTTCCAGCAGCGCTTCCACGCGGCCGCCAGCACGCAGTCGCTGCCCCGGGGGCCGGTGCACGCCGACCTGTTCCGCGACAACGCGCTGTTCGACGGCCCGCCCGACGCGCCGCGCCTGTCGGGCGTGTTCGACTTCTACTTCGCGGGCGTCGACCACCACGTGTTCGACCTGGCCGTGTGCATCAACGACTGGTGCATCGACCTCGACAGCGGCCGGCTCGAGCCCGAGCACGCACAGGCGCTGCTGCGCGCCTACCACGTGCACCGGCCGATGAGCCCCGCCGAGCTGCGGGCGCTGCCGGGCATGCGGCGCGCGGCGGCGCTGCGCTTCTGGCTGTCGCGGCTGGCCGACTGGTACCTGCCGCGCGAGGCTGCCCTGCTCCAGCCCAAGGATCCGACGCATTTCGAACGCGTGCTGCTCGACTGCATCGAGAATCCGTGGCATCCCGAGCTCTGAGATGATGCCCACCGCGCCGGCGCCGCTTCGCCCGGTGCCGCCCGACGCGATGACCCCGACCCCCTCCATCCGAATCCGCAGCGTCCCGGCGCTGGCCGGCCTGCGCTGGATCCGCCTCGCGCTGCGCGCCTTCAGGCGCCAGCCCGGCGGCTTCATGGGCATGTTCGGGCTGTACATGCTGTTGCTGCTGCTGTTGACGATCCCGCTGTCGGTGCTGGCGCCGCTGGCCGAGGCGATCCACGTCGACCCGATCGTCGTGGGTTCGCTCACGCTGGTGGCGATGCCGCTGCTGTCGCTCGCCTTCATGCTCAGCACCGAGGCCGTCACGAACGACCTGCGCATCCGCCCGGCGCTGCTGTTCGCGCCGCTGCACGCTTCCAACCCACGGCGCCGTGCCCTGGTCGCGATCGGCTTGGTCTATTTCGGCGTGTTCCTGCTGGCCTGGTTCGTCGGCAACGGCATCGACGGCGGCGAGAGCGTCAAGTGGTTCCTCGACCACGCGGCGGTGTCGCCGGACGCCGCGAAGTCGCCGCCCGCGCCGGCCGCGTTGACCGATGCCGGACGCGTCGTACTGCTGCTGAAGATGGCCATCGTCGCGCTCGGATCCATTCCGCTTTGGCACGCGCCGGCGCTGGTGCAATGGGGCCGCTACGGTGCCGCCAAGGCGATGTTCGCCAGCGTCGTGGCGATGTGGCGCACGCGCGCCGCGCTGGCGATGTTCGGGCTGGGCTGGTTCGCGCTGTCCTTCGCGGCCACCGCCGCCCTGGGCCTGCTGGCGCTGGTGCTGGGCGAATCGATCGTGCTGCTGCTGATCGCCGCGATGCTGTACTGGGCCCTGTCCGCGCTGTTCTACGTCACCCTGTGGTTCGGGTTCGACGACACCTTCGAGATCAGCCAGCCCGTGCCGTTTCGCACGGTGATGGCGTCCGAGCAGCCACCCTCGTCCTGACAAACCCGCAAGTCCCCCCGGGAGAGGGAGGACACGGGTCGCGGTTTCGGCTTCAATCCATGCTCGCGCTGCGCGCGCCCTGGAACCGCCAAGCCACCGGATGAAGACGACCGAGACGATCCACAAGCTCAACAAGCTCGCCCACTCGCACGGACCGCTGCCCACGGGACGCGGCATGGGCTCCGGCGTCGTCGCACTGATCCTGGCCATCCTGTGCTTCCTGGGCGTGCTGGCCTTCCACTTCCCGCAGTACCTGTCCACGCCGGAACTGCGCAAGTCCTACGACGTCGCCACGATCCGGCTGATCATGTACTGGGCGATGGTCGTGGCCGGCGGCATCTGCCTGTACAACATCCTGTTCGCGCGCACCCGCTGGCTGGCGGCGTCGGCGTTCTTCCTCGTCGCCGCGTCGGCGCTGCTGGGGGGCGCCAAGGTGCCGGTCAACAACTTCCCCGACCACACGCCCTACATCGGCCTGGACTGGTTCATCCTCGACCTGCTGGGCTCGTCGCTGATCTTCGTGTTCATCGAGAAGCTGTTCGCGCTGCGCAGGGAGCAGCCCGTGTTCCGCGCCGAGTGGCAGGTGGACATGCAGCACTTCATCGTCAACCACATGATCGTCGGGTTCGTGCTGCTGGCCACCAACCTGCTGGTGCACAAGCTGTTCGGCTGGGCGGCCAAGGACGGCCTCCAGGCCTGGGTGCGCGACCTGCCCTATCCCGTCGCGCTGTTCCTGATCATCCTGGTGGCCGACCTCGTGCAGTACGCCACCCACCGCGCGCACCACGAGGTGCCCGTGTTGTGGCGGCTGCATGCCGTGCACCACAGCGTCAAGAGCATGGACTGGCTCGCCGGCTCGCGCCAGCACGTGGTGGAACTGCTGATCACCCGCACGCTGGTGCTCGCGCCGATCTTCGTGCTGGGCTTCGACAAGGACGTGATCGACACCTACATCGTGATCGTCGGCTTCCAGGCCGTGTTCAACCACGCCAACGTCAGCGTGCGGCTCGGGCCGCTGCGCTACCTCGTCGTGACGCCCAACTTCCATCACTGGCACCACTCGCAGGACGACGAGGCGATCGACCGGAACTACGCCGCGCACTTCGCCTTCATCGACTACCTGTTCGGCACCGCGGTGAAGTCGGACCGCAAGTGGCCGGACCAGTACGGCGTCGTCGGCGACTACGTGCCCGACGGTTTCTGGAAGCAGGTGAAGTTCCCGTTCACCTGGAAGGGATGAATCAGGCGGACGCCGGGGCCAGCCTCTTCGCCATGAAGAGGTAGCCGAGCGACTGGCCGTCGATCCAGAACATGTCGGGCGTGCCACCCTGCATCTGGAAGCCCTCGGCGCGGTACAGCGCCACGGCCGGCTCGTTGGACGACAGCACGCGCAGGTCCATCCAGCGCAGGCCCCGGTCGACGGCCCAGTGCGTCGCGTGCGCCAGCAGGCGTCGCGCGAGACCCAGCCGGCGATGGTCGCGGTCCACGCCCATGCCCAGCAGGCAGCGGTGGCCCGCGTGCGCCTCGGGGTGGGCGCGCAGGTCGACGTGGCCGACGACGCGCCCGCGCGCGTCACGCGCGACCCACGCGCGACGCCAGCCGGACTCGCCCACGGCGACGTCCAGGCCCTTGGCGAAGGACTGCTGCTTGTCCGCCGGCAGGGCGGCCTCGGCGCCGCGCGGCAGCGGCATGAAGTACGCGCCGTCGCGGCCGTTGTCGGCGAGGTGGTCGCCGAGATAGCGGAAGAACTCCTCGAGCTGCGCTGCCTCGAGCGCCTCGATGCGGAGGGCCTCGGCCGAGGCTTGCGCTGCTTCGGCCACCGGCTCCCGGCCCAGCCACTGCGCCCAGGTCAGCCTGGACCAGCCGCCGGCCGGCTGCAGCGGATAGGGCGGCGGCAGCGGCGTGCGCGGGCGCAGCGGGCGCTTGGGGTGCAGCGGCAGGCGCGGGTTCATGGGCCGCGCGGGCTTCATGCCGGTGGTGGGCTGCGATCCGGCCAGCCACGCAACGGCCATTCCGTCCTGGTCCTGGAAGGTGCCGCCGCCCAGCGGCCCGAGCCAGCGCCCGCCGCGCGCGAACACGTGGCCGCGGTCGTGGAACGCGACCCACTCGTTGTCGGTGTCGAACACGTAGGTGCCGTCGAAGAAGGCGACATGGCGCAGGTTGGCGTCGAACAGGGGCGTCATCGGGAAACCTGGGTGCGGGTTGGCCGGGATGGATCCTGCGACTTCGCTTCGCTGCGCGCAGGACGACGGCATAGTGTGCCGCGAGCCCGGCCAGGAGTCGAAAGAGTCGATGTCCTCCTGCGCGCGGTCGCGAGATCCACGTATCCCGGGGCGTCTCAATCCACCGGCGTCAGCTTGGCCACCGACAGCGCCAGCCACTTCATGCCGTGGCGTCCGAAGTTGACCTGGGCGCGCGCCTCCTCGCCGCTGCCTTCCAGCGTGACGATCACGCCCTCGCCGAACTTGGTGTGGAACACCGACTGGCCCTGGCGCAGCTGGTGGCCGTTGCTCGAGGCCGTGCGGCTGTCCTGCATCGCCTTGGGCACCGAGGGACTGCCGGCCACGCGGCCGGCGCCGATCATCGAGCCCAGTCCGGATCCGCGTTCCCACGCCTGCTTGTACTCGCGCGAATAGCCGGAGCCGAAGGCCTGGTTGCGCGGCGTGAGCCAGCGCAGGTTGGCCTCGGGCAGCTCGTCGACGAAGCGGCTCTTGACGTTGTAGCGCGTCTGGCCATGCAGCAGCCGCGTCTGCGAGAAGCTCAGGTACAGGCGCTTGCGGGCGCGCGTGATCGCCACGTACATCAGCCGGCGCTCCTCCTCGAGCCCGTCGTTGGACTGCAGCGAGTTCTCGTGCGGGAACAGGCCTTCTTCCAGGCCGGTGATGAAGACGGAGTCGAACTCCAGCCCCTTGGCCGAGTGGATCGTCATCAGCTGGATGGCGTCCTGGCCGGCCTGGGCCTGGTTGTCGCCCGCCTCCAGCGACGCGTGCGTCAGGAATGCGGCCAGTGGGGACATGATCTCGCCGGTCTCGGCGTCGGGCGCGACGGGCGCGTCCAGCACCAGGCCGGGCACGTCGCGCGAGCTGCTGCGCGACGCCAGCGAGCCGGGCGACAGCTCATCCACCGGCAGCGCCACCGCATCGCGGCCGAAGCCCTCCTGGGTGACGAAGGCCTCGGCGGCGTTCATCAGTTCCTCCAGGTTCTCGACGCGGTCGGCACCGTCCTTGTCGGCGCGGTAGAAGTCGATCAGGCCCGTCTCGGCCAGCATGTGCTCGATGATGTCGCGCAGCGTCATGCCGCGCGTGGCGTCCTGCATGCGCTGGACCAGGCCCGTGAACGCGGCCAGGTTCGTGCCGCCCTTGCCGGCGACGCTGCCCACGCTCTGGAACAGGCTGCGCCCGGTCTGGCGCGCCGAGTCCTGCAGCAGCTCGATGGTGCGCGCGCCGATGCCGCGCGCCGGGAAATTGACGACGCGCAGGAAGCTGGTGTCGTCGTTCGGGTTCTCGATCAGCCGCAGGTACGACAACGCGTGCTTGACTTCCGCCCGCTCGAAGAAGCGCAGGCCGCCGTACACCCGGTACGGTATGCCGGCGTTGAACAGCGCCGACTCGATCACCCGCGACTGCGCGTTGCTGCGATAGAGCACCGCGATCTCCGAACGCGCCGTGCCCGCGCGGTGCAGCTGCTGCGCCTCGTCGAGGAACCACTGCGCCTCGGCGAAGTCGCTGGTGGACTCGAACACGCGCACCGGCTCGCCGGGGCCCTGGTCGGTGCGCAGGTTCTTGCCGAGCCGCTTGGAGTTGCGGTCGATCAGGTGGTTGGCGGCATCGAGGATGTTGCCGAAGCTGCGGTAGTTCTGCTCCAGCTTGATGACCCTGTCGACGCGGAACTCGCGCTCGAAGTCGGCCATGTTGCCCACCAGCGCGCCGCGGAAACCGTAGATGCTCTGGTCGTCGTCGCCCACCGCGAACACCGCGCCGTGCGGGCCGGCGAACATCTTCAGCCACGCGTACTGCAGGCGGTTGGTGTCCTGGAACTCGTCGACCAGGATGTGCTGGAAGCGGTGCCGGTAGTGCTCGCGCAGCGCCTCGTTGTCGCGCATCAGCTCGAACGCGCGCAGCAGCAGCTCGGCGAAGTCGACCACGCCCTCGCGGTTGCACTGGTCCTCGTACGCCTGGTAGATCTCGACCATCTTCTGCGTCTGGCCGTCGTGGATCTCGACGTCCTTCGGGCGCAGCCCGTCCTCCTTCGCGCCGGCGATGAACCAGGTCACCTGCTTGGGAACGAAGCGCTCCTCGTCGAGCTGCATCGCCTTGATGATGCGCTTGACCGCCGACAGCTGGTCGGACGAATCCAGGATCTGGAAGCCCTGCGGCAGGCCGGCCAGCTTCCAGTGCGCGCGCAGGAAGCGGTTGCACAGGCCGTGGAAAGTGCCGATCCACATGCCCCGCACGTTGATCGGCAGCATCGCCGACAGTCGCGCCAGCATCTCCTTGGACGCCTTGTTGGTGAAGGTGACCGCCATCAGGCCGCCCGGCGACACCTGGCCCGTCTGCAGCAGCCAGGCGATGCGCGTGGTGAGCACACGCGTCTTGCCCGATCCGGCGCCGGCCAGGATGAGCGCGGGCCGCGCGGGCAGGGTCACCGCGGCCAGTTGCTCGGCGTTCAGGCCGCGGAGCAACCGATCGGGGCCCGGGGCTTCGGGTTCGGCGTCAGAATGCTGGATATGCATCCACCCATTTTAGGTTCTGTCTTCCATCGCCGGCGCCTTGTCGTGGCCGGCGCCGGGCTGCTGGCCTCGGCGCTGGCCCTGGCCGCGCCCAAGGCGGCGCCGGGCGTGCCGCAGAACTGCCCGGCCCGGGCCACGCTGCTGGTGGAGCATTTCATCGGCTCGGACTGCGTCGACTGCTGGCAGGTGGCGCCGCCGGGCCTGGGGGCGATGCCCGTCGGGCCGCGGGAATGGAGCCTGGACTGGCTCGTGCCGACCGCCGACGACGCTCCGATGGCGCCCGGCGCGCTGCCCGAGGCCGGCGAACGCCTGGCGCGCGTGAACGCGGAGCTGCCGGCGCGCATCGCCAGCGCGCCATCGGCGTTCGACAGCGTGACCGCGCTGTCCCGGACCGCGGCGAAGCGGCGCTTCTCCGTGCACTCCAGCCTGCCGCACAACGGCTACATGGGCGTGCAGATGCACGCGACGGGCGCGTGGCCCGCCGGCAGCACCGGCTGGATCGCGCTGGTCGAGCTGATCGAGCCCCGCGTGCGCGGCACGCAGGTCCCGCGCCGCCTGGTGCGCGTGCTGGTGGGGCCGGTCAAGCTGCCGGCCGGCCCTGGCGCGCGGAATGCCGTGGCCCCGCTGTACGGCCTGCGCTGGCCCGAGAACGCCCATGCCGAGAACCTGGTCGCCACCGCCTGGGTCGAGGACGCCACCGGCCGCATCACCCAAATCGCCACCGATCGCTGCGCCGATCCGAAGTAACGCGAAAGTCCATCATGGAAATCTTCGACTACGACAACATCCTGCTGCTGCCGCGCAAGTGCGTGGTGGACAGCCGCAGCGAGTGCGACACCTCGATGGAGTTCGGCCCGCAGCGCTTCAAGCTGCCGGTGGTGCCGGCCAACATGAAGACGGTGCTGGACGAGCCGATCGCGCAGTTCCTCGCGAGCAACGGCTACTTCTACGTGATGCACCGCTTCGACCTGGACACCGTCGCCTTCGCGCGGACCATGCGCGACAAGGGTCTGCTGGTGTCGATCAGCGCCGGCGTCAAGCCCGAGGACCACGCCGTCATCGAGCGCCTCGCGTCCACGGGCGTGGGCGCCGACTACGTCACCATCGACATCGCGCACGGCCACGCCGAGAGCGTCAAGCGCATGATCGCCCACATCAAGAAGACGCTGCCGCAGGCCTTCGTCATCGCCGGCAACGTCGGCACGCCGGAGGCCGTGATCGACCTCGAGAACTGGGGCGCCGACGCCACCAAGATCGGCGTGGGTCCCGGCAAGGTCTGCATCACGCGCCTGAAGACCGGCTTCGGCACCGGCGGCTGGCAGCTGTCGGCGCTGAAGTGGTGCGCGCGCGTGGCCACCAAGCCCATCATCGCGGACGGCGGCATCCGCCACAACGGCGACATCGCCAAGAGCCTGCGCTTCGGCGCCACGATGGTGATGGTCGGCTCGCTGTTCGCCGGCCACGAGGAGAGCCCGGGGCAGACCGTGGAGGTCGACGGCAAGCTCTACAAGGAGTACTACGGCAGCGCCTCGGACTTCAACAAGGGCGAGTACCGCCACGTCGAGGGCAAGCGCATCCTCGAGCCGATCAAGGGCCGGCTGCCGGACACGCTGCGAGAGATGCAGGAAGACCTCCAGAGCTCGATCTCGTACGCCGGCGGCCGCTGCGCCGCCGACATCCGCAAGGTCAACTACGTGATCCTGGGCGGCGAGAACGCGGGTGAACACCTGTTCATGTGAGTTGTCCGGGCCGATACCGAGGCGGCACGGCAGCCGCCTGCGCTAGCATTCCGGCGTCAACTGGACAGCCACGGGGAGGAACGGACCTTGGACGACTACAACGAGAATTCTTCGAATCGCTTCGCACCGCCGCGCGCGCTGGTCGCCGATCCGGAGCCGGCGGGTGAACTGGTGCTGGCCGAGCCCGGCACGCGGCTCCTGGCGTTCCTGATCGACTTCGCGCCGGCCATCGTGGTCGGCGTGATCGGCATCGTGGCCGCCGTGGCCATGCCGGCGATGTTCGGCAGGCACCGCGGCGACGGCAATCCGTTCGACGCCTTCGGCGCCGGCTTCGTCGTGGCGGTCGCCGTCCTGTCGATCGCGATCGTCGCCTGGGGCATCTACAACATCGTCCTCGTCTACCGCTACGGCCAGACCTGGGGCAAGAAGATGATGGGCATCCGCATGGTGCGCAAGGACGGCAGCCGGATGTCGTTCGCCCGCTTCTTCTGGCTGCGCAGCGTGGTGTACGGGCTGTGCGCCGCCATCCCGTTCGTGGGCTGGATCGTACGCCTCGTCGACAAGCTGATGATCTTCCGCGAGGGCCGCCAGTGCTTCCACGACGTCATCGCCGACACCATCGTCGTCACGGCCGACTCGTCGCACCACGCCACGCTCGCGGGCTCGCGCGAATTCTGATCCGCCCTGCCGCGTGACTTCGGTCACTCCCTCTTCGGAGGGATGCCGGGCCGTTTGCGCCCGGCTGCGCTGTACCATGCACGCGGCACGCAAGCCGCGCGACGACGCGGCCGCGTTTTCAGGGACGGAGAGAGGAAGAGCCGACGATGTCCGGCGTCATTGAACAGAACCGTTTCGCGCCGCCGCGCGCGGAAGTCGAGGACTCGATCGAGACGGGGACCGGCCTGGTCGAAGCCGGGCGCGGCGAGCGCTTCCTGGCCGCGCTGATCGACGGCCTGGTGCCGACGGTCGTCATCGTCGCCATCCTGGCGGCCATCGCGATCCCGGCCTACGAGAACTACCGGCAGCAGCACGTGCCCGGCATCGAGCCGCCGCCGCTGGGCAGCGGGCACCACGTCACGGCCACCTGGGCGTGGCTCGGCGGCTTCGCGCTGCTCGGCTACTTCATCTACAGCGCGGTGCTCGTCTACCTTTACGGCCAGACCTTCGGCAAGCGCGCCATGGGCATCCGCGTCGTGCGCACGGACGGCGGCCGCGTGGCCTTCAGCCGCTTCATCTTCCTGCGCTGGCTGCCCATGGCGATGGTCGGATCGATCCCGTTCGTGGGCTGGATCGCGACGTTGCTCGATCCGCTGCTGATCTTCCGCGAATCGCGCCAGTGCCTGCACGACGACATCGCCAGCACGCGCGTGGTCACGGCGGCGTCGTCCGTCGACGCGACGCTGCGAGGCGACCCGAAGTACGCCGGCGCGAACCTGCGCACGATCAGCTTCTGAGCCGCGCCCGGCACCGGTCCGCTCCTTGAAGCTCGACACCAGGCTCCTCGCCGAGACACCCGAGGGCATCGCGATCCTGCTGCGGCCGGCGGGCGTCGTGCCGCGCGGGCTCGCCTATGCCCTGGACTTCTTCATCCGCTTCATCGCGTTCGCGATCGCGGCGACATTCCTGGCCCGGGTCAAGGGCCTGGGCACCGGCCTGATGCTGGTGACCTACTTCGGCCTCGAATGGATCTACCCCATCGTCTTCGAGCTGCTGCCCGGCGCCGCGACGCCGGGCAAGCGCGCGATGGGGCTGCTCGTGATGATGGACACCGGCCTGCCCGTCACCCCGTCCGCCTCGGTCACGCGCAACCTGCTGCGCGTGGCCGATTTCATGCCTTTCATGTTCGCGTTCGGCATGGTGTCGATGCTGCTGCGGCACGACTTCAAGCGCCTGGGCGACATCGTCGCCGGCACCGTCGTCGTCCATGCCGACCAGGTGCGCCTGGCCGGCGCGCTGCCCGAGGCCCAGCCGCTCGCGCCGCGCGTGCCGCTGACGCGCGCGCAGCAGGTCGCGATCCTGCACCTGGCCGGCCGCGCGCGCCGGCTCACGTCGGAACGCCTCGACGAACTCGCCACGCTGGCGGACGAGGCGCTGCCGCCACCCGACTACGCGCCGGGCGGAACGTCCCCCGCGCCGATCCGGCCGGGGCCGCGGCTGGTCGCCGTGGCGCAGTGGCTGATGGGGCAACGCTAGTGGCCATGACCCCGCGTCAATTCGAAGCCCGCTACGAGCCCGCCTGGCTCGAGCTCGAGCGCGGCCTGAACGCCCTGGACGCCGGCCGCAAGCGCCGCAAGGCCGGGCCGTTCAAGACCGGCGCGGACGAGCCGCCGACGGCCGCGAGAGTCGCGCAGCTGTACCGCCAGTGCTGCGAGCACCTGGCGCTGGCGCGCGAGCGGGCCTATCCCGTGCACCTGGTCGCGCGGCTCGAGACGCTCACCGCGCGCGCCCACCAGCGCATCTACCGGCGCCACGATCTCGGCCTGGCCGCCTTGCGGCACCTCGTGCTGTACAAGGCGCCCGCGGCGGTGCGCGCGCTGCGCTGGCACCTGCTGGTGGCCACGCTCGTGTTCGTGCTGCCCACCGTCGTCGTGGGCGTGGCCACGTGGCTGGACCCGCACTTCGTGCTGACCGTCGTCGATGCCAGGCAGGTGCACGACTTCGACGGCATGTACGGCCCGCAGGCCGGCGAACACCTGGGACGCACCTCGGGCGACGACTGGACGATGTTCGGCTTCTACATCATGAACAACGTCGGCATCGCGTTCCGCTGCTTCGCGGCCGGCCTGCTCCTGGGCGTCGGCAGCCTGTTCATGGTGGGCTACAACGGCCTGCTGGCGGGCGCCGTGGCCGGCTTCCTCGTGACGCGCGGCGACTCCGAGCGCTTCTTCTCGTTCGTGGTGACGCACTCCGCATTCGAACTCACCGCCATCGTTCTGTCGGGCGCGGCCGGCCTGAAGCTGGGCCACGCGATGCTCGCGCCCGGGCGCCTGACGCGCACGCAGGCGCTCATGCGCGCGGCGCGCGCGACCTCGCCGGTGGTGTTCTGCTTCACCGCGATGCTGCTCATCGCCGCCGCGATCGAGGCGTTCTGGTCCTCGGCCGGGTGGATCGTCCCGGGCGTCAAGTACGCCGTCGGTGGCGGCTGCTGGGCGCTCGTCCTCGCCTACCTGGGGCTGCAGGGCAAGGGCCATGACGCCGCGCTGCTGGAGGCGCGCGCCGGATGAAGGCCGAACAGCTCCAGCTCGCGCTGCGCCCGCGCCCCGCCTACGAGGCGGTCGACCTCGGCGTGCGCATGGCCCAGCGCAGCGGCCGCTCGCTGCTGCGCGCATTCCTGCCGTTCGGCCTGCTGCTGGTGGTGGCCTGCGGGGCCACGATCGAGGTCGCCTGGTGGCTGCCTTCCACGCTGCTGTGGTGGTTCAAGCCCTGGCTCGACCGCACGCTGCTGGACATCTATGCGCGCCACGCCTTCGATGGCGAGACGTCGTTCTCCGACGCCTGGGAGGCACGCCGGCGCGCTCCCTGGATCCCGATGCTGGCATGGCTGACGATCTGGCGGCTGTCGTTCTGGCGCGCGTATTCGATGCCGGTGGGCCAGCTCGAGGGCCAGACCGGCGCGGCGCGGCGCCAGCGCGTCAAGGCGATCCTGCGCGCGCACCGGGGCGCCGCCACGATGATGCAGGGAATGTTCAGCTGGATCGAGTTCTTCCTGTCGTCGGGACTCATCGCCCTGATCCCCTGGATGACGCCCGGGCTGCATCCGTTCGGCGACATCGAGTGGCTGGGTTCGGACGCGGTTGCCACCAAGCTGCTGCTGTACGCGGCGCATGCGTGCGCCGTGCTCTTCGTCGAGCCGTTCTTCGTCGCCTCTGGGTTCGCGATGTACCTCAATCGCCGCGTCGAACTCGAGGCCTGGGATGTCGAACAGGACCTGCGCCATGCGTTCGGGCGCTGAGCTGCTCCGCCTTGGCGTGCTGGCGGCCGCCTGCGCGGCCGGCACCGCCCGCGCGCAGGACGCCGCGGCGCCGCCACCGGTGGCCGCGAATTCCGTGTCGATTGCCGCCTCGGGCGGCGAGCAGCGCGCCGCGCGCATCGACAAGGCGGTCGACGACCTGCGCGCCGACCCCCTGCTGTCCGGCAAGCACGTCGAGAAGCGCCCGCGCTGGATCGACGACGACGAACCGGAGAAAAAGAAGAAGCTGCCGATCGACTCGTCGCTGTTCGGCTGGCTGGCCGCGCTCGGCCGCTTTCTCAGCGACACGAGCCGCTTCCTGCTGTGGGGCGGCGTGGCGGTGCTGGTCGCGCTGCTGCTGGTCAGCGCGCGCCACCTGGTCAACCTGCGCGCCTTCGAGCGCCGCGCGAGGGCCGACGCCGCGGTGAGCCACGTGCGGGACCTCGACGTGCGTCCCGAGAGCCTGCCCGACGATGTCGGCGCCGCCGCGTGGACGCTGTGGCAGGCCGGCCGCGTGCAGGACGCGCTGTCGCTGCTGTACCGCGGCGCGCTGTCGCGGTTGATCCACCAGTACCGCGTGCCCATCACGTCGTCGGCCACCGAAGGCGAATGCCTCGAGCTCGCGCGGCCGTGCCTGGAGACGCCCGTGCTGCGCTACGTCACCCAGGTGGTGCGCGCCTGGGAGGCCAGCATCTACGGCGGCCGCGCGCTGTCGCTGGCGATGGGCGAGGCCCTGTGCAGGGGCTTCGGCGAACGGCTGGACGGCCGCGCCACCGCGGGAGGCGCGGCATGAACAGGCCCGTGATCCTGCGCACGCTGCTGGTGCTGCTGGCACTGCTTGTCGTCGGCTGGGTGGTGCACAAGACGCGCTGGGAGGACGTCGAGGTCGAGGACGACGCCCATGGCAAGGCGGCGACCGATCCGTACTACTCCTTGCGCCACGTGCTGCAGGGCGCGGGCGCCACGCTCGAGGTGCGCAACTCGCTTGAGCCCCTGCCGCCCGCGGGCGCGACGCTGCTGCTCGAGTCCGACCAGTGGAACATCTTCCCCGAGCGGGAGGCGCGGCTGAAGGCCTGGGTCGAGGCCGGCGGCCACCTGGTGCTGCTGTCGCCGCACCGGGACGCCAGCGACGCCGGGCTGCGCTGGGTGCCGCTGTCCTCCATCGATACGCGCCGCCACGCCGCCAGGAACGTGCCGGCCGCCTCCTCCGCGGACGACGACGAGGACGAAGACGACAAGCGCGCGGACGAGGGCAAGGACGCGAAGTCCGACGGCGGCAAGTCCCGGCAGACGCCGCAGCAGACGGAACAGCAGCGCCGTCGCGCCGAGAAGCTGGCGCGCCGGCTGGGCATCAAGATGCCGGACCGCGCTTGCGCCGTGTTCACCGAGACCGCCGCCACGACGCAACCAGCGTTCGAGCCGGGCCGGCGTTTCCGCGTGTGCGCGCCGGCCGGCGCGCTGCGTCCGCTGAACCATGCCGAGCCCACCTGGATGCTGCAGGGCCCACCGGGCACGCTGGCCATGCGCGT
>Ga0209258_100737_pt1 | contig 21174 bp, 18 predicted proteins | sample Araplaol_mTSA_r2_FD_184281 | JGI IMG/M metagenome (GOLD analysis project Ga0209258, IMG submission 184281) | Arabidopsis root microbial communities from North Carolina, USA - plate scrape CL_Col_mTSA_r2 (SPAdes) (version 2) | ecosystem: Host-associated > Plants > Roots > Endosphere | place: USA...
CTGAATGCCGCCGTCCAGCGTGGCGCGCGCAGCGTGCGCTGGCCCTCGGGCCGGTCCTGGTCCGACTTCTGGGCCGGCCGACGCGACGTGCCCTCGCTGCTGCCCGCGGCGGTCGGCGTGCCGCCGGCCTATCGCACCGGCGAGCAGGTGCGCAAGGGCGACGCCGTGCTCACCGACGGCGGCCTGTATCCGGCGCGCGTCGTGCAGCTGGAGCCGGGCGCCGACGGCCACATGGCCTGCGTGTTCCTGGACGTTCGAGGCAGCCGGCGCACGGCCACGGCCACGCAGCTGCGCGACGACATGGTGTTCGTCTCGCGCAGCCCGGCCGACCACCTCGGCGCGTGCGTCACCTGGCTGCAGTCGCACGCGCTCAAGCCCTCGCACCGCGCGACGGATCCGAACGCGTTCGGCAGCGCGGCGCACGCCTGCTTCGCGCTCGGCAACCTGATGTGGCAGGGCCTGGCGCTGCCCAAGGACCGCGCGGGCGCGCTGCCGCTGTGGCGGGGCGCGGCCGACGCCGGCAACCCGGCCGCGGAGCTGGCGCTGGCGATCGCCTACCTCGAGGGCGACGCCGTCAAGGCCGACGTGCCCAAGGGCCTGGCCCTGCTGCGCAGCGCGGCCGCCCGGAGTCACGCGCCGGCGCTCGCGCGCCTCGGGCAGGAGCTCGAGACCGGCCTGCGCCTGCCGGGCGACGCGGCCCGGGCCGTCGGCGCGCTCACGCGCGCGGCCGAGGCCGGCAGCGCGCACGGCACCTACCGGCTCGCGTGGATGCACCGCATCGGCAAGGGCGTGAAGCACGACATGGCGCGTTGCGTCGCACTGCTGTCGCAGGCCGCGGCGGGCAACTATGCGCAGGCGCAGTACGAGCTGGCGATGCATTGCAGCACCGGCGACGGCGTGCCGCAGGACGACGAGCGGGCGGCCTACTGGCTCGAGCGCGCCGTGCAGGGCGACCACGGCGAGGCGATGATCATGCTCGCGGGCAAGTGCGAACGTGGGCGCGGCGTGCCGCAGGATCTCGAGAAGGCGGTGGCGCTGTACAAGCGCGCCGCCGACAAGCGCATCCCCGCCGCCTTCTACCACCTGGGCGTGCTCACCGCCGATGGCCGCGGCCTCGATCGCGACCTGCGCGAGGCCATGCGCCTGATGACGCTGGCCGCCAGGGACGGCGTGCACGACGCGCGCGAGCAGCTCGAGGACCTGTCGCTGGCGATGACGCGCGAGTCGCGCGGCTGAGCACCGGGCCTCGTCGAGCCGTCATCCTGAGTGCAGTCGCAGGATCCACCCCTCGCGCAGGTTCATGCCGAACGCAGCATCGCCGTGATCCCCGTCATCCTGCGCGAAGTCGCAGGATCCACCCCTCGCGCAGGTTCATGCCGAACGCAGCATTGCCGTGATCCCCGTCATCCTGCGCGAAGTCGCAGGATCCACCCCTGCCAAGACGCTTCGCCGCGCGTTCGCGCCCGGCCTGCAGGGATCCTGCGACTCCGCTCCGCTTCGCGCGGGATGACGGGGGCTCAGGCCGCCAGCTTCTCGCGCACCGCCGCCTCGCCGTGGCGCAGCATCACCAACCCCGGCATCGGGTCGCGCGCCAGGCGCTCCACCAGCGTGCCGGCAAGCTCGGCGTCCATCAGCGCCGCGAAGCGGCCCCAGCGGCGCATCACCACCTCGTTGCCCCAGGCGGCGGCGAGCGCGTCGCGCATCTGCGGCCGCTCCTCGCCGGGGCCCTGGCGCAGGGCCTGGGCCAGCAGCGAGTTGAAGAACAGGTTGAACTCGTTGCGCAGCGCCTGCGGCAGCGAGTCGGCGACGGTGCGGGCGCGCTGTCCCCAGCCGGGCACGGACAGCTGCAGCGTCAGCACCGCCTGCAGCCCCTGGATCGGGTTGACCAGGCGCAGGCGGTTGGGCGGCAGCACCAGCAGCGGGATCTGCGCGGCCTCGGCGTGCGGCAGCGGCGTGGCGAGCGACTTCAGCGCCACGACGCGGCGCCAGTGACGCAGCGGCAGGCCGTCGGCGGACTCCTCGGGATCGGCCTCGGCGCGCGCCAGCGCGTCCTTCGCGATGGCCCAGTCGATGGCCGTCCAGCGGTCGGCGATCTGCGGGCTCGCCAGCATCAGGTTGCCGGCCACCCAGCCGCGCTGCACGTCGACCGGCACCACGACGGCGTCGTTGCCGAGCGCGCGGCCGGTGATCGGGCAGTGCGTGGCGACTTCCAGCGAGCGCAGCACCTGCGGCGTGATCTGGTGGTCGTCGAAGGCCTCGCCGCGCTGCCAGGCGGCCAGGCGAAGCGCCAGCCAGCGCGTGACGGCCAGCGTGGCCGGACGCGTGCGGCGCGTCATCAGGCGGCGGCCACGCTCCCAGCCTTCGCGGATCGGATGGCCGGGCCACAGGCAGGGCGCAGGCGGCACCATGCCGAAGCGGGCGTAGTCGAAGCCGAGGACGTCGCCGGGGTCGACGGCCTCGTCGCCGCGCCCTTGCGGATCGCGCATGGCGTGGCCCCGCGCCGGACGGCCGCTGCGTGCGGCGGCGATGTCGGCGCGCTTGCCGCGGGGGGCGAAGTTGAAGGTGGCCTGTGTCATCGTCGTGTCCTGCGGTCTGATCTGAGAGTGAGGCCAGTTTCGGCCGCTACAAGCTCACACGATGAGCTACGGCAAAATAGGGGCCCATGGACAGGACCGAACGCTTCTACCGGATCGAGCTGCTGATCAAGCGGCAGGCCGGCGTCACCTTCGACCAGCTGCTCGACGAGCTCGAGGTCTCGCCGGCCACGCTCAAGCGCGACCTGCAGTACCTGCGCGACCGGATGGATGCGCCGATCGTCTACGACCGGGCCGACAACGTGTACCGCTTCGAGGCCGGCGCAGCCGAGGCGGCCAATGGCGGCCCGCTCGCGCGCGAGCGCGGCGGCACGACGCACGAGCTGCCCGGCGTCTGGTTCTCCGAAAAGGAACTTCACGCGCTCCTGACGATGCACCAGCTGATCGCCGGCCTGGACGACGGCGGCGTGCTCGGACGCCACCTGCAGCCGCTGCTGGACAAGCTGCACGGCATGCTGGGCGCGTCCGGTGACGAGGCGCAGGCGCTGATGCGGCGCGTGCGCATCGTCAATCCGGCCAAGCGCGCGGTGGCGAGCCGCTGGTTCGAGGAGGCCGTCAGCGCGGTGCTGAGCCGGCGGCGGCTGCTGATCAGCTACTACACGCGCAGCAAGCGCAGCGAGTCCGAGCGCGTGCTGTCGCCGCAGCGCCTGCTGCACTACCGCAACACCTGGTATCTCGACGCCTGGTGCCATGCCAGCGAGGGCCTGCGCCGCTTCGCGCTCGACGCGGTGCGTTCGGCCAAGGTGCTGGACGAGGCCGCGCGCGACCTGCCGCTGGCCGAGGTGGAACAGGCGCTCGACCAGGGCTACGGCATCTTCGGCGGCGCGCGCCTGCGCCAGGCCACGCTGCACTTCAGCGCCGAGGCGGCGCAATGGGTGGCGCAGGAGGAATGGCATCCGCAGCAGCAGGTCAAGCCGCAGTCCGACGGCTCGCTGCGCATGCGCATCCCGTACTCCGAGCCCACCGAGCTGGTCATGGACGTGCTGCGCCACGGTCCCAACGTGCGCGTGGTGTCGCCGCCGGAACTCGCGCAGCTCGTGCAGGCTCAACTGAAGCAGACCCTCGCGGCCTACGACGACGCGAGCCCGCCATGAACAAGGCCTTCACCAAGGAATCCGAGAACGACGACGACGACGACGGGCCGTCGCTGCCCGCGTTGCCGGCCGGCGGGAAGAACTACATCACGCCGCAGGGCCACGAGCGCCTGCGTGCCGAACTGCTGCACCTGATCGACGAGGATCGGCCCAAGGTCGTCGAGACGGTGCACTGGGCCGCCTCCAACGGCGACCGCAGCGAGAACGGCGACTACATCTATGGCAAGAAGCGGCTGCGCGAGATCGACCGCCGCATCCGCTTCCTGATCAAGCGCCTGGACATCGCCGTCGTGGCCGATCCGTCGGCCCATCACGGCAAGGACCAGGTCTTCTTCGGCGCCACCGTCACCTACGCCAACGACGCGGGCGACGAACGCACCGTCACCATCAAGGGCATCGACGAGGTCGACTCGCTGAAGGGCGAGGTCAGCTGGGTGTCGCCGATCGCGCGCACGCTGCTGAAGGCACGCGAGGGCGACACGCTGCAGCTGGTGACGCCCGCGGGTGTCGAGACGATCGAGGTGCTGGCCGTGAGCTACCCCGCGCCCGCCGCGCACTGACGAACATTTTCCGGATCTGAAGCGAATGAAGGTTTCCTCCCTGATCGCGGCGCTGCTGGCCGCCGCGAGCGTGGCCGGCTCGCCGCACGCTCACGCGGCGCCCGCGGGCGCGAGCGGCAACGACAAGCCCAAGCCGATCCCCGTCTACGGCGTCCAGGTCGTGCGCACGACCCCGCATGACATCAATGCGTTCACCGAAGGACTGTTCTTCCTGAACGGCTACTTCTACGAGAGCACCGGCCTCGATGGCCACTCGTCGGTGCGCAAGGTCAAGGTCGAGACGGGCCAGGTGCTGCAGCGCGCGAACCTGCCGCCCGAGATGTTCGGCGAGGGCATCGCGCCGTGGCATGGCCACCTGGTCGGGCTCACCTGGAAGTCGCAGGTCGGCTACGTGCTCGACCTGGACAGCTTCGACACCAAGGGCAAGTTCGGCTACCCGGGCGAGGGCTGGGGCCTGACGCACGACGACACCGAGCTGGTGATGAGCGACGGCACGCCCGACATCCGCTTCCTGAACCCGGACACGCTGATCGAGACGCACCGCATCCACGTCACCGCGCAGGGCAAGCCGGTGGACCAGCTCAACGAGCTCGAGTGGGTCGAGGGCGAGATCTACGCCAACATCTGGCAGACCGACCGCATCGCGCGCATCGACCCGAAGACCGGCGAGGTCGTCGGCTGGATCGACTGCAAGGGCCTGCTGTCGATGAAGGACTTCATTCCGGACCACACCGACGTGCTCAACGGCATCGCCTACGACCCCGCCACCAGGCGCCTGTGGGTCACCGGCAAGTTCTGGCCCAAGGTCTTCGAGATCAAGCTCGTCCGGCGCTGAGCCGGCTCGATTTTTCGTCGGTTTCCGGCCCTTCGCACCGCCGAATCCTCCGTTCATCCCGGCTTGCGGGCTTTCCGCCTTGCGCCGGCCGGACGGCTGAACCACAGTCCCGCATCGTTTTTCCTGGAATTTCCTCCCGTGTCCTCGACCGCCATCGCTTCCGATCCCCCGTTCTCGCGCGACGACACCAAGTTTCTCGGCCACCCCCTCGGCCTGGGCTGGCTGGCGTTCTGCGAGTTCTGGGAACGCTTTTCGTACTACGGCATGCAGGGCCTGCTGGGCCTGTACCTCACCAAGTACCTGTTCCTGCCCGAGCACATCACGCAGGTGATGGGCATCGACGTCGGCCGGCGCGCCATCGAGTTCATCACCGGGCCGATGACGCCGTTCCAGTTCGGCTCGCTCGTCGTGGGGCTGTACGGCGGCCTCGTCTACCTGACGCCGATCTTCGGCGGCATCATCGCCGACCGCTGGCTGGGCCGCACGCGAGCCGTCGTGACCGGCGCCAGCCTGATGGCGCTGGGCCACTTCCTGATGGCTTTCGAGGCGGGGTTCCTGATCGCCATCGCCTGCCTGCTCGTCGGCGTGGGCCTGTTCAAGGGCAACATCGCGGCGCAGGTCGGCGCGCTCTACCGGCCGGGCGACAAGCGCAACGCGAGCGCGTTCCAGATCTTCCTGCTGGCGGTGCAGGTCGCGGTCATCGTGTCGCCGCTCGTGTGCGGCTCGCTCGGCGAGAAGGTGGCCTGGCACTGGGGCTTCGACGCCGCCGGCGTGGGCATGCTGATCGGCCTGGTCACCTACCTGGCCGGGCGCGGCTGGCTGCCGCCGGAGCCGGAACGCAAGTCCGCGACGGCGACGATCGAGCAGCCGAAGATCACGCCGCGCGAATGGGGCCGCGTGGCCATCCTCGTGGGCATCATCCCGATCCTGATGCTGACCATCCTCGGCAACCAGCAGATCGCCACCGGCTTCCCGCTCTGGTCCGACAAGCACATGGATCTGGTGATGTTCGGCTGGCGCGTGCCCACCACCTGGCTGCAGGTGGTCGACGCGGCGGTCAGCTTCGTCACCATGCTGATGTCGATCGCGTTCTGGAAGTGGTGGAGCCAGCGCCGCAACGAACCCGACGAACTCGTGAAGATGGCCCTGGGCACGCTGATCGCCGCCGCCGGCCCGGCAGCGATGATGATCGCCGGCGGGATCGTCGACTCGACGCATGCGCGCGTGGGCTTCGGCTGGACGCTGGCCTACACGATCTTCAACGACATCGGCTTCGCCAACATCCTGCCGGTGGGCCTTGCGCTGTATTCGCGCTGCGCGCCCAAGCAGATCGTCGGCCTGGTGATCGGCGTCTACTACCTGCATCTGTCCATCGGCAACACCTACGTGGGCTGGCTGGCCGGCCTGATGGAGAAGATGCCCAGCGCCCAGTTCTGGGGCATGCACGCCGCGCTGGTGGCGCTCGGCGGCGGCCTGCTCGTGGTCGTGCGCGTGCTGTTCTGGCGCTGGCTGTCGCCGGCCGCGATCCTGCCGGCCGGCGAGCCGGCCGTGCCGGACGCGCCGCTCGCGCCGGCGCACTGACGCGCGTCACGCGAACGCGCGCGCACAGGCGTGCGGGCGTGTCGCTTGCCGCCTCGGGGCGATTCGAACCGTCCCGAGGTGCCGCCATGATGCAGACTCCGCCGCCCCTGATGCACGCCGTCCTGATCCGCCATTTCGGCGGTCCGGAGGTGGTCGAGCTGGCCGACATCCCGGTGCCGGTGCCGGGCGATGGCGAACTGCTGCTCAAGGTGGAGGCCGCGAGCCTCAACCCGGTCGACTGGAAGATCCGCAGCGGCAAGTATCCCGTGGTCAAAGAAGACAAGCTGCCCTTCGTGCTGGGCCGCGACTTCAGCGCGACCGTCCTCCAGTCCGGCGACGCGGCGCTGCCGGCCGGAACGCTGGTGCACGGCATGGCCGACATGACGCACGGCGCGCTCGCGCAGTACACGGTCGCGCGGCCCGAGCAGGTCGCCGCCGTGCCCGGGACGCTGGACCGCATGGCCGCCGCCGCGGTGCCGCTGGCCGCGCTCACCGCCTGGCAGGGTCTGTTCGATCACGGCGGACTGCGCGCCGGCCAGCGCGTGCTGATCCACGCGGGCGCCGGCGGCGTCGGCCACTTTGCCGTTCAGTTCGCCAAGGCGCGCGGCGCGCACGTCATCGCGACCGTGTCGACCGACGACGTCGAGCTCGCGCGCAACCTGGGCGCGGACGAGGTCATCGACCACGTCCGAGAACGCTTCGAGACCCGGACCCGCGACATCGACCTCGTGTTCGACCTGATCGGCGGCGAGGTGCAGGAACGCTCGTGGGCCGTGCTGAGGCGCGGCGGCACGCTGGTGTCGACGGTCGGCCAGCCCCCGCGGGACAAGGCCGAGGCGATCGGCGTGCGCGCGGTGGGCTACCAGGCCAGGCCGGATGCGGACCAGCTGCGCGAGATCGACGCGCTGATCCAGGCGGGCAAGGTGCGCCCGATCGTGTCGCGCAAGTACGCGCTGGGCGACGCCAAGGAGGCGCTGCGCGCGCTGGAGGACGGCCACGTCACGGGCAAGCTGGTCCTGGACCTGGCCGGCGCGGTCGCCGACGTGCCGGACCCGATCTACTGGCCGGGCGCCTAGCATGACGAGCGCCAGGACCCCTGCAGCGCTTCAGTGACCGGCGCGCTCCTGCGTCAGCCTGGGCGGGCGGCTGCGGCATCGTCGAGCACGGTCCTGCAGGAGGTCTTGACGAGTTCCGCCACCGCGTCGACGCTGCGGTTCGAGCCGAGCAGCCGGAACATGGCGTAGCTGGTCATCGCGTAGACGAAGTCGATGGCGTCGCGCCGACGCCGCGCGGGCACGTCGGCGGGGAGCAGGCGCTTCATGAGGGCCTGCAGCAACTTGCGGCGCCGCTCGTTGCGCTCGGTGAGGGCGATGGCGAATTCGGTGTCCGTGGCCATCGCGTCGTGGAGGCGGCCGATCGCGTCGTCCGACGACCAGAAGGCGCAGAACCGCTCGATGATCGCGTCCAGGCCTTGGCGCGGATCCGGCAGCGCCAGCGCCTCGGGAATCGTGGCCAGGCGGCCGCGCGCCGCGATGTCGTCGAACACGGCCTCGAGCAGGCCGCGGCGCGAACCGAACTGGTTGTAGACGGTCAGCCGCGTGACGCCGGCCGCCTTGGCCACCGAATCCAGCGAGAAACCGCCCAGCCCGCCGTCCTCGCGCAGGGACTGCGTGGCGGCGGCGATCACGCGGGCGCGCTTGGCGTTGGCGGCCGCGCTGCGCAGCGCGCTCACGTAGGGCTTGCGGCTCGACTCGACGCTGTCCGGCATCCGGCCGATTGTATTTCGCGCGCGGCCGCGCAGCGCTCAGGCGGCCACGGGAGCGCGCGTCTCCGCGCGCAGCGTGAGGATCGTCCACACGCCCGCCGCCAGGTCGACCAGTCCGAACGCGACCAGGGCAGGGCGCGCCAGTCCTGCGAGCACGAATGCCCCGAACACGACGGGCGCCAGGCTGCGCACGTAGAACGACGCCCGAAAGAACGGCACCGCGTCCGACCTGGAGGCGAACCAGTAGCAGATGCCCTCGTTGAAGACGACCAGGCCGGCCACGCGTATCCATACCTCCGAGGTCGGCGGCATCCCGAACAGCGGCAACAGCACGTTGGGTGCCGCCATCAGCCCGAGGCTCAGGACGATCAGGTAGGCCCCGAAGGCCTGGATGGTAAATGCGGTCCGGGACATGCGCTTTCCTTTCTCGATGAGGGGCCTCTGCACGGCATGACATCCGTCTTGAGAAATGAATATACATCACGTACAGTGAAAAGATCGAGACCGACATTCAACGACCATGCCCTACGCATTGCTCCTCGCCGCGGCGCTGCACGTCCTGGCCACCGTCTTCTGGGCCGGCAGCACGTTCGCACTGGCCCGCACGGACGGCGCCGCCACGGAGCGCCTGTTCAAACCGCAGCTGGCCGCGGCCGTGCTGGCGTTCGCCACGGGCGGCTATCTGGGCCACACGCTCCACGCGCATGCGTTCGGGCGCGCCGAACAGGTGTTGTTGGCGGCGATCGCGGCGTCGGCGGTCGCGCTGGTCGTGCAGATCGCGGGGGCCGGCCGCGCGGCGCTCGCCTTGCGTGACGGTGCGCGCGACCCCGCCGGGCCGCGTGCGCTCGCCGTGCGGGCGCATCGCGTCGCGGCGGTGCTGCTGGCGCTGGCGGCGATCGGCATGGCGACGGCGCGCTACCTGCCGTCGTCGGCCGGCCGCGATCGGTCCGTCGAGGTCTCGTCGCAGGCGATGGCGGGCGCGGGGCCGCGTCCGCGGGACGATGCCGTTGCCGTCACCGCGCCGGCAGGCGTGCGGTGAGGCCGCGCTTCAGGGCTTGACGCGGGCGGCGCGCAGGACCGACGACGCGCGCTTGAGCGTGCGCAGCACGTCGGCCAGGTGCAGGCGGTCGCGCACGCTCACCAGCAGGCGCAGCTCGGTCGTCTCGGACGCCCGCTCGTCGCCCATGTCGATGTGCGTGATGTCGGCCTCGGCCGCGCTGATGGCCTGCGCCACCTGCGCCAGCGTGCCCTTGGTGTTGCGCACCAGCACGCTGACCGCGGTCTCGAACTGGCGCGACAGCTGCTCGGCCCAGTCGACCTCCATCCAGCGCTCGGCGTCGCGCTCGCGCAGCCGCCGCCCGATCGAGCAGTCCTTGGTGTGCACCGTCAGGCCCTCGCCGCCGAAGTAGCCCGCGACCTCGTCGCCGGGAATCGGGCGGCAGCAGGTGGCCAGCTGCACGGACGCGCCCTCGCTGCCGTCGATCTCGACGACGTTCTGGCCCACGGCGGCCTCGTTGTTGGCGAAGCGGCCCATGGTCAGCGCGATCGCGCCGGGGCGCTGGCCGCGCTCGCCCAGCAGCTGCGCCAGTCGCTTGGCGACGATGGACGCGATCTTGCGGCCCAGCCCGATGTCGACCATCAGCTCGGCCCGGTTGCGGCTTCCGCTCCAGCGCGTGAGCGACTGCCACAGCGCGGCATGCTCCTCGTCGTCGGCCGGCACCGCCATGCCCTCGTTGCGCAGCGCCTGGTTCAGCAGCTTCTCGCCCAGAAGAATGGATTCCTCGTGCTCGAGATTCTTCAGGAAGTGGCGGATCTTGGAGCGCGCGCGCCCGGTGCGCACCGAGTTCAGCCACGACGGGTTGGGTCGCGCGTTGGGCGAGGTGCTGACCTCCACGACGTCGCCGCTCTTGAGCTCCGTACGCAAGGCGACCGGCTCGCCGTTGACCTTGGCCGCGACGCAATGGTCGCCGACGTCGGAGTGGATCGCGTAGGCGAAGTCGATCGGCGTCGCGCCGCGCGGCAGCGCCAGGATCTTGCTCTTGGGCGTGAATACGTAGACGGCCTCGGGGAACAGGTCGATCTTGACGTGCTCCAGGAACTCGCTGGAGTCGTGCGTGTCGCTCTGGATGTCGATCAGCGACTGCAGCCACATCGCGCCCAGGCGCTGCGCCTCGTCGGGCCGTCCGCCCTGCGGGCCGGCCTTGTACATCCAGTGCGCCGCGATGCCCGCCTCGGCCACCGCGTGCATCTCCTCGGTGCGCACCTGGAACTCGACGGCCGTGCCCAGCGGATTGACCAGCGTCGTGTGCAGCGACTGGTAGCCGTTGGCCTTGGGGATGGCGATGTAGTCCTTGAAGCGGCCGGGCACCGGCTTGTAGGTCTGGTGCAGCGTGCCCAGCGACAGGTAGCACTCGGGCAGCGAGTGCACCACGATGCGGAAGCCGAAGATGTCGTTGACCTGCGCGAAGCCGGCGTGCTTCTCGCGCATCTTGCGGTAGATCGAGAACACCGTCTTTTCGCGGCTGAAGACGGTGACCTTGGTGCGCGCCTCGGCGAACGCCTTCTCGACGTCGCGCCGCATGCGGTCGACGATGTCGCGCCGGGTCCCGCGCGCGCGCTCGAGCGCCTTGGCGATCGCGGCATACCGCCAGGGGTACATGAAGCGGAACGACAGGTCCTGCAGCTCGCGGTACATCTGGTTCAGGCCCAGGCGATGGGCGATCGGGGCGAAGATCTCGATGGTCTCGCGTGCAATGCGGGCGCGCTTGGCCGGGGCCATCGCGTCCATCGTGCGCATGTTGTGCAGGCGGTCGCACAGCTTGATGAGGATCACGCGCACGTCGCGCGACATCGCCAGCAGCATCTTGCGGAACGACTCGGCCTGCCCATCCTCGCGGGTGGAGAACTGCAGCTTGTCCAGCTTGGTCAAGCCGTCGACCAGGTCGGCGGTGGGCGCCCCGAAGCGCTCGATCAGCTCGGGCTTGGTGACGCCGCAATCCTCGATGGTGTCGTGCATCAGCGCCGCCATCAGCGCGGTGGCGTCGAGCTTCCAGTCGGCGGCCAGGCCGGTGACCGCGAGCGGGTGGGTGATGTAAGGGATGCCGCTGGCGCGCAGCTGGCCCAGGTGCGCCTCGTCGGCGAACTTGTAGGCCTCGCGCACCTTCTTCAGGTCGGACTTGGTCAGGTAGCCCAGCTTCTCGGACAGCTCGGCGAAGGTGGTGACCTCGGCTTGCGGCGTCGCGGCGGCCGGGGCGCGCGCCAGGCCGTGCAGCTTGGCAGGCAGCAGGTCGGCGGCGAACGAACGAATGCTCATGACCAAGAATTTAGCCTGTTATCGGCCTGGCGCCGCCCCGGTCGGGAAATCGACGTGCCAGGGCGCCCGCCGGTCCGGGGTCGGCCGCGCTGCCGGGCCTGCGGGTTTTCGCCATCCCTTGTTTCGGTGATTTCTTGAAACCGCTTTCAAAAAAATGCCGTGAAATCGATCACGAAGGCCCTTTCCGGAGTCAAATGCGCTCCGCCCCGGCTGCTCCAGGCAGGCAGCGGGTGGCTGCCCAAGTGCCGGACGCGAGGCCCGAACGTCGCCCCGGCGCTCCCTGGACCCCGACTGGCCTGAAGACGGCGCGCGCGAACGCGTCACCCAAGAACGACAGGAGACAGCGATGATTCCACGTGTTGCAGGGCTTGCCGTCCTGCTGGCATTTTCCCTCGGTAGCGCAGGCTACGTGCAGGCCCAGAAGGCCGCCGACTACACGCAGGGCGTGACGGTCAGCGGCACGACGGCCACGATCAATTTCAACCCGACCTCGAGCACCACGACCTGGACGGACGTCCACTACACGGTCAATGGCGGCGCCCAGCAGAACTACCGGATGGCGCGCAACGCGACCACCGGCGCCGAGACCCAGCAGGTGATGCAAGCGGTTTCATCCGGCAACGTGATCGCCTACAGCTTCACCTACAACAAGGGCACGCCGGCCTACGACACGCCCACGTACTCCTACACGGTGGGCTCCGCCCCGGCGTCGGTGGACCCCGCGGCCGGCCAGGCCTGCTTCTTCGCCGACATCAACTACGGCGGCGACTCGTTCTGCGCCAGCGCCAGCAGCAGCTGGGTCGGCAGTACCTGGAACGACCGCATCTCGTCGGTGAAGGTCGCCTCCGGCGTCACCGTCGTCCTGTATGGCGACGTCAACTACGGCGGCTCCACGCTGACCCTCTCGGCCAACAACGCCAACCTGGTCAACAACGCGTTCAACGACGTCGCCTCCTCGTTCAAGCTGACGACGGGCACCGGCACCGGCGGCACCTGGAACAAGCAGACGACGTTCAACATCGTCAACGGCACCAACAACGCCTACGACAACGCGCACGTGTTCTGGGCCATCATCGGCAAGGACTGGACGAGCGGCAAGTTCGTGTGGGTCAACAGCTCCGGCCAGCTGATCCCGATGTCCACGGCGGACAACGGCGCGCTGACGAAGAACGGCGTCACCTACACCAACTACTTCCACTCGATCGCGCAGACCCCGTCGGTGACGATCCCGCCGATCAACTCGGCGCGGCTTCTGCTGAGCGTGGGCACCCCGATGTACATCCGCGTCAACCAGGACGTGAACGGCAACATCGGCTACGCCGGCGCCAACATCGACAACCCGAGCGACCCGAACATCGACGTCACGTTCGACTTCGCCGAGATGGCCATCCTTCCGGACACCGGCTTCTACGGCAACACGACGCGCGTCGACCAGTTCGGCTTCCCGGTGCGCCTGCGCCTGCAGGGCCTGGATGGCTATGACCAGACGGTGGGCGAGACCGCCACGCGCTCCTCGCTGTTCTCGGCGTGGGCCTCCGCGGTGCCCGCGCAGTTCGCCGGCCTGGCACAGGCGCCGTACTCGCCGTACCGCATCGTCGCGCCGGCGCATGGCAGCTTCGGCTCGTCGGGCGCGAACGCGCACTACCTGGACAGCTACATCCAGGGCCTGTGGAGCAAGTACACGACGCAGACGCTGACCTTCACCGACCAGCAGGGCACGTTCTCGGGCCACGTCGTCAACGGCCAGTTCCAGTTCACGGACGGCCAGGGCACGTACATCATCCAGCGTGCGCCGACGACGCAGGAGGCACTGCTGGGCAACGGCGTGCTCAACGACGCGACGGGCCAGACGCCGGGCACCGCGGGCTACGACAAGCAGCTGCAGATCCAGGCCCAGATGTGCGCGGCGATCAACCGCCACATCGTCGAGGATCCGGCGCACTGGTACACGCCCAGCTATTTCTACGCCAGCCCGTCGAACTCGTATTCGAAGTTCTGGCACGACCACAGCATCAACGCGCTGTCGTACGGCTTCGCGTATGACGACGTCGGCGGCTTCAGCTCGTCGCTGCACACCGAGAAGCCGACGATCGCCACCGTGACGGTCGGCTGGTAAGTCGCGAGAAGGGCTCCGCGCGTGCGGGGCGGAGCGTGGGGAGGCCGGAATCGGCGCGGGAACGACCGCTTCCGCTTCCGGCCTTTTTTTGTTCTTCGCCGAGGTGCCTGACGCCGTCGCACGGCGCCCGCCAAAAGGCCTGGTTGCACGCGCGCCGGGCCTGCGGCGGCTCGCAGGTCGACAGGCGCATCGACTTCGGCGGTGAACAAGAAAAAGGCCCGTGTCGCGAGACACGGGCCTTGTTCGTTGCGTCAGGCCTCGCGCGCGGGCGCACGAGCCGGGGGCAGACTCAGGTCGGCACCTTGCGCAGCATTTCCTTGCCGATCTCGCCGGCGGCGATCTCGCGCAGGGCGGTCACGCCGTGCTTGTTCTTGGATTCGATCTTGGGCGTATGGCCCTGGCTCAGCATGCGGGCGCGGTACGTGGCGGCGAGCACGAGCTGGAAGCGGTTCGGGATCTTTTCCAGGCAGTCTTCAACGGTGATGCGGGCCATGTGGCTTCCTTTGCGGGTGCCGGGCGCGGAACGTCCCGGCGGGGGAACTGGACTCTCGATCCGGGCTGCCGGATCGGCGATCAGGCCAGGCCCAGCGCGGCGAAGACTTCGGGGTGATTGGCGCGCTGGGCCGCGAAGCGCAGGGCCCCGGGCTGCTCGCGTACGACCGCGCGGAGTTCCGCCAGGGCATTGTCGAGAGAACCATTGATTATAACAAAGTCGAACTTCGGGGCCTGGGCCACCTCGTTACGGGCGTTGGCCAGGCGCTGGGCAATGACCTCGGCGGCGTCCTCGCCGCGGCCGCGCAGGCGCTGGGCCAGCTCGTCCCAGCTGGGCGGCAGGATGAATACCAGCAGCGCGGCGGGAAATAGCGTGCGGATCTGCAGCGCGCCCTGGTAGTCGATCTCCAGCACCACGTCCTTGCCGGCGGCCAGCAGCGTCTCGACGCTTCGGCGCGACGTGCCGTACCAGTTGCCGTGCACCCGAGCGTGCTCGAAGAACTGGCCGTCGCCGACCATGCGCTGGAAGGTGGCGACGTCGGTGAAGTGATACTCGCGCCCGTCCTGCTCCTGCCCGCGCGGCGCGCGCGTGGTGTGCGACACCGAGACCGCCAGGTGCGGCTCGTGGGCCAGCAGCGCCTTGACGAGGGTCGATTTGCCGGCGCCGCTGGGGGCGGCGACGACGAAGAGCTTGCCGGGGAGATCCATGGAAACGAGCGCGACAGGGTGAGGTTTCGCCAGCCTCGAAGTATCGCCGCAATCCTCCGCGCACCGTCGTCCGGACAGCGTGAGGATTCCTCGTCTTCTCGGCTCGCGCCCCCGTCGAATGCGATCTTCAGGTCCCGCGTGGGCAGCACGCTGGCCGGGTGAGCGCCCCGCGCCGCGAGGGAATGCTGCCGAGGCATCAGACGCGCCAGAATCCGGCGTCCGACTGCAGCGCGCGGGCGGGCAGCCCCTGGAACGTCTGCGCCTTCCCGACCTCGACACCCGTGGCCGGCTGCCGTACGCCCCGACAGCGGCGGCGCTGTGGGCGCCAGCGGTAGCGCGAGGTGATACCCCGGTGGGGCAGTCGGGGCGTGCGGCAGGACCGTCCCCTTCGTCGCGGGGGCCCCGGCACCGAGACGATGTGCCCAGGGCGGTGAGCGCTCGCCGACGCGTCCTCCCATATGGCGAAAAGACGGAAATCAGCTCCGCCATGCCGTAACGAGAACTTGCAATTTGGGAGCTCGACAGCATTCATCCGAACGCCAAAATGGACGAAGAAAAGAAGGCAGCGCGCCGGCCTCCCGAGCGTCGCTGCACTTGTGAGAGGGCGTTTGTTTGCAACCGGCCTGCAAGGCATCGCTTTTTCGTTGGGCACAGCATGATCTCCTCCTCTACCGTTTCGGCCATGTCCGCACCTCCCGTTGCCGGCGGGGTCCTGAAGCGTCTGCGCAAGCTGCTGACGCGACCGATCCGCCTCGAACGCCGTGGTTTCGACTTCCACTTCGTGTTCGACAAGCCGTCGCTTGCACCCGGCGCCCATCGGGCGGACGAGTCCGCGCCGCGCCGCCGCCACAACCCGGGCGAGTTGCCGTCGATGACGGCACGCGAAGTCTCCGAGGTCTGCGCGAACCTGCGCGCGATGCTCGGGGGCCAGATCGGGCGCCACCCGCGGCTGCCGTCACTGGCGTTGCTGGAGCGCGCGATGATGAAGAACGGCGAGCGCGGCATCGACGACGTCCCCGCCGCCGTGCTGCGCCATGCCGCGCAGGCGCTCGACGCGTTCGACCTCGACGTCTACGGCCCGGGCCTGGTGCTGCTGCGCCGCCGCGTGGAGCAGGTGCTGCGCCGCCGCCATGGCGACCGCCACTCGCACGCCGGCCACTCGCAGCCGGACCAGCACACCGAGCGCCTGGCCGCCGCCATGGCCCCCGGCGCGCTGAAGGACTTCTCCGACAGCATGACGGAGTTCATCAGCATCGACGGCATGTTCGGCGACCGCAAGTCCTGAGAGCGTCGAGCCCCATGAAAAAGAGCCGCGGTCAGCGGCTCTTTGCATTTGGAGCGGGCCCGTCGGCCCGCCGCAGTCGGCGCTGCTTACAGCGCGGCGTCCTTCAGCTTCTTCAGGGCGCGCGTCTTGATCTTCACGGTCGCCGGCTTGGCGGCGAACATGCGCTCGACGCCGGTGAACGGGTCCTTGCCCATGCGCTTCTTCTTGGCGGGCACGTTGTGCACGACCACCTTCAGCAGGCCGGGCAGCGTGAAGGAGCCGAGGCCCTTCTTGTTGACCGACATGAGGATCGCGCCTTCGAGCGCGGCCAGCACGGCCTTGGTCGACTTCGCGTCGACGCCCGATTGCTCGGCCACGTGGGCGGCCAGGCTGGACTTGTTGAACGCCGTCTTCAGCGGCTTCAGCGCGGCCGGAGCGGCCTTCGCGGCCTTCGCCGGAGCAGCCTTCTTGGCGGTCTTGGCCGGCGCGGCGGCCTTGGTCGCCTTCTTGGCGGGGGCGGGGGTCTTCTTTGCAGTTGCCATGGTTCTTCAGTGCTTTGAACTTTGGAGGTCGATGCTGCGGCGATTGCCGCAGCGGCGCGATTGTAGGTGAGTGAAGGCGCCATGCGTGCCGGACAGCGTGTTTTCCTGCGGTTTCCTGCACGCGCGTCCCGATCGTGCATACCCCTTGCGGTATGCGAGGACACCGCGCCAGCCGTGTTGGCCTGGCTGCCGCGACTTCGCAGGGTCCGTCAGGCCGATCGCTATCTGCGGCACGAGCCCTGTTGCTGGCGACCCCAGAATTTCCGTACGACAACGACACGCCTGGGGGCGCTTCGACGACGCGTCCAGCCTGGTGTCGGCACGTCCGATCGTCGCATCGGACGTTCCGGGCGACGCGATGCTGGCCGCCCTGTCCGACGGCGTCGGCATCGGGGCCGGCGCCACCTGAGCGGCGCCGCGGCGCTTCGGATACGACTCGCGTGGGTGGCGGTGCGCCCGATGCGCGCGCGCATCGAGGGCGGTGACCGCGAGAACGGCAGCGCGGGCTGCCTTCCGGCCGTCGTGCAATGGGTTTTCCCGGCGGCCGCCGACTACGCGCTGCCGCTGTCCGCATTCCGCGCGCTCGGCTGGCGCGGCACGAACGCGCCGACGATCGCGCAGACACTGCGCGCCGTCCAGCGCGTGGAGGCGACGACCAACGACGAGCCGGCGGGCGCCGTCCGCTTCTCGGTCGGCCGCGTCGAGTTCCTGGCGGACGATGCGAAGGAGCGGGTGCCGGACCAGCGCCGGGCGGGCAAGCGCGACACGACGCCCGTGGAGTTCGCCGCCATGCCGACCGGTGCGCGCGAGGCGCCCAACGGCCCGCCAGCGTCTCTGCCCGTGGCGGCGCCCGCCGCGTCCAAGCGTGTCGTCCGCGAGCTCAGCCCCGCAACCAGCCGATGCTCTGCTGCCGAGGCGGATCGGATGTCAGCCGGACGTCACCGCCCTCCCTTTGTCCGCCAGCGCACGGACGGCCGCCACTTGATCACCGAGACTTCCCTCATGGGGGCTTCGATCATCGACCTGACGCCGACGGTAGCGGGCTGTGAAGCCGCGTCTTGCGGCGCGCGTCCTCTTTGCGAGGATGCAGCCGTGTCGCGCCTGGGCGAAGCAAGACGCCTGGGTGCAAGCGCCCGTCCCGACCGCGCGGCACCCGTCGCTTATTCCCGCCATGGTTCGACGGTTGGCGGCGTGCCAGGCGGCCTCGCGGCGTTTGCCCGCGAGCCGGCGTCGAACTCCTGTGTCACTGCCAAGTGCGCGCTCCGGGAGTGGCGGCGCGTCGAGCAATGCCTTGCGCCCATCATCGGGTACGGCGGCGTCGGGGCGATCTACCGGCGCAGCCTCGCGGTTGCGCGCGCCGAGTTCGCGTGGCTCCCGGTCGCGCATGAGGCCAGGTCCGGCCGCGCCGAATGGGCGCCTCTGTACCAGGCGTTGGCCCGGCAGGCGGCGCCGGAATCATCAGCGGCCGATGCGGCGCTGCGCCGAGCATTCCGCCATTTGTCGGCATCGCTTCTCGGCGCCCCGCTCGCCCGGCGGCTTCTCGCTCCGCGACAGGTTGTTGGCGGTGCGGATGCCGCCCGGATGGAGGACATGGCATGACCAACCTGCCCGACGATTCCGTCTTCGCGGCGGCGCGGCATTCGTTGGCATTGCTGCATCGCGAGACGGACGCCGCGCGCAGGGAACTTGCGGCCCTGCGGCGGGACCTGGTCGAAGCCCGGCTCGAATTCGACGGCACCCGCGCGGCATGCCTGCTGAAAGCCAACGAGCAACTGGTCGCCGCGGCCATGCGGGCTCGCGAGATCTCGGACAGCGCGCTCGCCGAGCTGGACGCCTTGTCGCGCGCCAGCCAGTTCGACGAACTGACCGATATCCCGGGCCGGACCTTGATGCTGGATCGCATCGACAACGCCATCGCCCAGGCACGCCGGCGCGGGACCCGGGTGGCGCTGCTGTTCCTCGACATCGACGGCTTCAAGGCCATCAACGACACGCATGGGCACGCCGCCGGTGACGACGCGTTGCGGCGGGTTGCTGCGCGGCTGACGGCCAGCGTGCGTGAATCGGATGCGGTCGGGCGCCTCGGCGGCGACGAATTCCTCGTGCTCCTGGCCGACGTCGCGGGTGAACTCGAAGCGGCGATGGTGGCCGACAAGATGCTGGTTGCGCTCGCGGAGGGCGTCGCAGAGGCCGGAGCCTCGGGCTCGTTGTCGGCCAGCATCGGCATCGCGGTCTATCCGGACGATTCCGAGAACGCGGTCGCGCTCATCGCGCTGGCCGATGCCTGCATGTATCGGTCCAAGCGGCGCGGGGGCGCCAGCTTCACGTTCCATTCCGGACGCGTCGCGGAGGCGCCTGCCGGTGCGATTCGAGGGCGCGCCGTGCCCGCGCTGGCCGCCCGATCGGAACAGTCTGCCGCTGCGGCGATTGCATGGAGCCTGCCTGGGGAAGCGGCATGTGCGCGCGCCATGAATGCGCGCCAGCTTGAATTCATGGCCTTGACGGCCTCCTAGACGGCCTCGGGTATCCGGCCATCGAGGCCTGGACGGCCTGGCGGACCGGGGTCGCCGCCGTCGGGCGACGGCGAACGCTCCCGTGGTCGCGGCAGGGGCGCCGGTGCCAAGGCGCCCTGGATGCGGTCGTTGCCGGCCCGGCGCCGCCCCGGACCCGCGACGCGCCCGGCGAGCCCGCCCCCAGGCATGCCGGCGTCGTACGCGACGCCTGGCAGGCGCCAGGGTTGCGTCATGAGGCCGACGGCCGCGTCGTCCGCTCGCCGATGGGTTCGCGTCATTCGAATGTCACCGCCGCGGCGTCGCTCGGCCTCACGACTTCATGTCCGGTCGAAGACCTCGGCCCAGACCACCTTGGCGCCCGCCTGTTCGAGCAAGGCCTCGATCGCCCCGCGGCCTGATCCGACGACGTCCGCCGGCGGGCAGTCGGCGCTCGTTCCCCAGATGATCCGGTAGTCCACTTCTCCTCCTGTAGTCCAGCCGAGCCCGCGCCGCGGCGTGGCTCGTTGAAATCCATGCTGCGCCATCCCCGCTTCGCCGTCTGTGCGCCGGTGCACACTCTGCCGTGGCCGATGGCGGCTTGCCTGCGGCGCCGCCGGGCGGAGGATGGCAGGCATCTGTGCGGTACCGCACGGACGGAGGTACGCAGCCGAGTAGAGTGGATGCTCGCGGAAGCACGCCTGCTTTCCGATCCGTTGGCGGCGCGCGATGCGCCGGAGAGTCCATGACCACTGCGAAGCTGAACCACCTGCTCCAATCCCTGCCGGAGGCCGAATGGAAGCGCTGGGAACCCGTGCTCGAGCAGGTCGAGCTTCCCCTGGGGTTGGTGCTCTACGAATCCGGGCGGCCGCTGAGCCATGTCTATTTCCCGACGACGGCGATCGTCTCGCTGCTGTACGTGATGGAGAACGGCGCCTCGGCCGAGATCGCGGTCGTCGGCAACGAGGGCATCGTCGGCGTCTCCCTGTTCATGGGGGGCGAGACCACGCCCAGCCGCGCCGTCGTCCAGAGCGCGGGAACGGGGTATCGCCTGAGTGCGGAACGGATGAAGGCCGAGTTCAACCTCGCCGGGCCGGTGCTGCACCTGCTGCTGCGCTACACGCAGGCGCTGCTGACGCAGATGGCGCAGACCGCCGTCTGCAACCGCCATCATTCGCTCGACCAGCAACTGTGCCGCTGGCTCCTGCTGAGCCTGGACCGGCTGCACGACAACAAGCTCGCGATGACCCAGGAGCTCATCGCCAACATGCTCGGCGTCCGGCGCGAGGGGGTCACCTCGGCCGCCCTGAAGCTGCAGCAGGCCGGCTTGATCAGCTATCGGCACGGCCACATCACGGTGCTGGACCGGCCCGGGCTCGAGAAGCGAAGCTGCGAGTGCTACGCGGTGGTCAAGAAGGAGTATGACCGGCTGCTTCCCGAGGCGACCGCACGGTAGCGCACCCTTGCGTGTGCTGGAGCACAGTCCGGCCCCCGGCGGCGTGGGAGAGTGGTCGGCATGACCCCCAGCGCCAACCAGCTTCTCGCCCAACTGCCTTCGGCCTCGCGCAGCCGCCTGGAGGCGCTCGGACAGGTCGTGGAACTCCGGCTCTCGGAAATCGTCGGCGATGCGGGCAATCCGACCGCCTTCGTCCTGTTTCCCATCGACGGATTCATCTCGCTGCTGGCCCAGGTGGACGGGGGACATGCGATCGAGGTGGGCATGGTCGGCCGCGAGGGCATGCTGGGCATCCAGCTCGCGCTCGGGGTCGCAAGGGAGCCGCTGCGGGCGCTCGTGCAAGGCCCCGGGCGGGCGCTGCGCTT
>Ga0209258_100738_pt1 | contig 21171 bp, 21 predicted proteins | sample Araplaol_mTSA_r2_FD_184281 | JGI IMG/M metagenome (GOLD analysis project Ga0209258, IMG submission 184281) | Arabidopsis root microbial communities from North Carolina, USA - plate scrape CL_Col_mTSA_r2 (SPAdes) (version 2) | ecosystem: Host-associated > Plants > Roots > Endosphere | place: USA...
GAACGGCAGGCGCAGGTGGATGTCGCCCAGGAAGCCGCCCAAGCCCGGACCGATGATGAAGCCCAGGCCGAATGCGCTGCCCAGGATGCCGTAGGCCGCGGCGCGCTTCTCCTTGGGCGTGATGTCGGCGATGTACGCATTGGCCGTGGTGAAACTCGCCGCCGTCATGCCCAGCACCACGCGTGCAACGAACAGCAGCCACAGGGTGGGCGCGAGCGCCAGCACGAAGAAATCGATGGCGAGGCCGGCATTGGAGATCAGGATCACCGGGCGTCGGCCGAAGCGATCGGACAACGCGCCCTGCACCGGCGAAAACGCGAACTGCACGATGGCAAACACCGTGCTGAACACGCCCACCCACCACGCGGCCTTGGCGATACCGCCGCCCGCGAGCTGCTCGATCAGGTGAGGCAGCACCGGAATCACGATGCCGAACGCGAGCATGTCCAGCACGACGGTGACGAAGATGAACGCGATCGCAGCGCGGCGGCGCGGATGGAGTTCGTTGAGAGTCGGCTGGTCCATGGGCGATGGGGTCGCGGCGAAGCTCGCACGATAGCTGATTGTTTGTGACGAGGCGTGTGCAGTGCAGTATGCGTTTCCCGTTTTCTCCGGAAAAAAACGGGACCAGTCTTCCTTTGCAGGAGCGCACCCAGTGCGCGCCGAGGGCTGTCGGCACCTCCGTTCCGTCGGCCCTTCGCGCACTGGGTGCGCTCCTGCAAGGGAATCGGATGTCCCGTGAAAAGTTACGTCAGCCTTGCGGCGGCTGGGTCAGCTCGCGGGCGTCGAGATAGCCGTCGTGATTGCGGTCCAGCTTGTGGAACTGGCGACGCAGGTTGTCCTGGTACTGCTTGAGAGTGACGGGTTTGCCATGCCCGCCCGGCAGCTCATCGATGTCCAGAACGCCGTCGCCGTTGGTATCGAGCCGCTGGAAGCCCTCGCTGAGATGCGCCACATACTCGGCCTCGCTCACTCGCCCGTCGCCATCAGCGTCGAACATGCGCAGGTACTCGGCTGGCGTGCTCTGCGCATGCGCGAGCATGGGCATGAGCAACAGCAGGCCGAGTCGACGCATCGTCATGCCGCCTCGGTACGGCGTCGAAGAACGGCCAGCGGCTGCGCCCAGGTCGCACCCGGTCGACGCTTGCTGGTGACCAACGTGAGATCGCTGGGCTGGAATACGTTGATGTTGTGCGTGGCCGGCGTAGTGAGGATGTACTGCGCCCGCGTGGATTTGAGGAACGCGCCGACCTTGTCGATGTTGAAGATATCCAGATGCGCGAACGGCTCGTCGATGAACACGAAGCCGCCGGGGCGGTCCTCGTCGCGCATCAGTGCAACGAGCAACAGCAGCGACTTCATCACCTGCTGACCACCCGATGCCTCACCGTCATCCATGCCGATCCAGCCCTTCTTGTCGAACTCGAAGCGCACGGTGAGGCCGGCTTGCGCCAGCGCCAGGTCTTCGTTGGACAACTCGGGCAGATCCACCTCGACGCCGATGCCGGCCAGGTCCGCCAGCGACTTGAGGTTGCGCGCGTAGCGCTTCACCGTGTTGCGCAGCACGTTGAGGTACGCAGCGCGCGCCTCGTGGGTGATGCGTGCGGCGCGTTCCAGGTGCACGCGGCGGCGCTGCAGGTCCTGCTTCAGGCCGTCGTGGTCGTTGGCGTACTTGTCGCGCAGCGGCAGGCAACCTTCGTCGGTTTCCCAATGGCCTTCGTTGAGGCGGCGCTCGATGCGCTCGATTTCGCGACGCACGGCAGCCGGCGATTCGTAACGCTCGCGCAGTGCCGCCATGGCTCGGCGGCCGCGATGCGCAGGACGCACGTGGCCGCGCTTGTGGCGGAACGCCTTGAGTCGATCCACCTGTTCGTTGCGGAACTGGTTGAACTGACGTGCGCTATCGGCGAGTTGCTGCTGCACCTGCTTGTGTTCGCGCGCTTCGTTGTCGCGCTGGCGGGAGTTCTGCAGGCGCTTCTCGCGCACGCCCTCGTAGTGCGCTTCGGCGGCCGCGTAGCTGTCGGCGCAGCGTTGCACGTCGTCCTGCAGCGCGGCCTGGGACTCATGCGCCTCGGCAAATTCGTCGGCACGGTCGGCGAGCTGGCCGCTGGCGTTGGCGCCGCGCAGCAGACTTTCCGCATCGGCCGCCTGCTGCTGCCACTGCTTGCGCTGCTCGGTGATGGTACGCAGTTGTTGTTCGATCGACTGCAGGCGCGCTTCGCCTTCGCGCAGCTGGCGCTCGCGCGCCGCGCTGCCGAAATACACGTCGTCCACGCCGAGATGACGGCCGCCGCGGCGTTCGCGGAAATAGCCTTGTGGCGTGATCCAGTCCTGGTCTTTGGCGAGCTTGGCGCCTTCGGCCACGTCTTCGACGCGGCGGATGCGGTCGAGCTGGCGCAGCAGCCATTCCGGCGCGGCGGCGGTGAAGTCCACCACCTCCAGCAGCGAGCCGCGCGTCGGCGGCGTGGCGGGTGCGCGCTCGGCGACCACGAAGTGCTTGTAGCGATGCTGTTCGCCGAGGCGCCAGGCCGCTTCGCGATCACGCGGGTGATCAAGCAGCACGACATGGCGATAGCCGGCCAGCACCGCTTCCACGGCGGCCTGCCAGCGCGGCTCGGCGATTTCCACGATCTCGCTCAGCATGCTGTGGCCGATGCCGGCGTCATCCAGCGCGCGGCGGAACGACTGCTCGAACTCCGGCGTGTAGCGCTGGCCGCGACGCCATGCGCCGAGCTGCGCGGTGAGCGTGCTCAGCTGGTCGCGCAGGCGCGATTCGTCGTTCTGCAGGCGGCCGAGCTGGCTGCGGGCTTCGACCAGCACCTTGCCTTGCTTTTCATGGTCCGCACCGTCCTGTTCGGCGACCAGCTTGCGCAGGTGTTGCTCCTGCTTGAGCAGCGTGGCGTTCTCGGTCTCGGCACGACGCGCGTCGTCCAGTTGCTGCTTGGCCTGCTGGCGCGCCTGGTCGGCGGTGTGCTGTTCGCCGCGCAGCGATTCCTCGCTCGCGTCGAGGGACTGCAGGCGCAGCTGCAATTCCACATCGCGTGCGGAGAGATCGCGGCATTTGCGCTTGAGGCCCAGCAGCTGCGGGCGGGCGCCACGGATCGCGGCATGCAGTTCCGCCAGTTCCGTACGCGGCAGTGTTTCAGCCACCAGATCGGTGTGCTCGTGCTTGAGCGCATCCCATTCCTGCCACGAACGCACGCGGCCTTCGGCTTCCTGCAGGCTCACGCCGATCAGCGAGAGCTGGTGTTCCAGGCCGTGCAGTTCGCGATCGGCTTCGACATGTTCGTTGCGCGCGCGCTGGTAATCCTCCAGCACGGTCTTGTCGCCGAACACGTCGAACACGAGATCGAGCAGCGCCTTGGGTGCGAGCTGGCACAGCTTGTCGGTAGCGCCCTGTTCCAGCGTGAGCACGCGGCGGATCGCCTGCGACAGGCCGGCACCTTCCAGGCGCACGCGATACTCGCGCAGACCCAACCAGTCGTTGCGTGCCTCGATCTCGTCGATGCTGACGTCGCCGCCGAGCACGGCGTACTGGCGTTGCCATTCGCCGCCCTTCTTCTGGATGCGCACGGCCAGCGTCACTTCGCTGTCCATGATCGGGAAGAACGGGCGCTCGCCGCGCGGCCCCGGCAGGTTGCCGACGCGCGCGCGGAGCCACGCGAACGGCTTGCCGTTGTGGCGCAGATAACTCTTGTAGTCGCGGTTGCCGGCGCAGTCGATGGTGAGCAGCGTGCGCAATGCATCGAGCAAGGTCGTCTTGCCCGAACCGTTCGGGCCGACCACGGTGACGATGTTGGTATCCAGCGGCAGGCTGAAGCGCTGCCAGTAATCCCAATGGATGACTTCGAGACTGCGGAAATCAAACATCGTGGATCACCTCGCCGTCTTCGGCGTCGTCGGTCTCGTCGTAAAGCGGCTCATCGATGTTTTCGGCCTCGTCACGCGGCGTGAGTCCGGCAAGCAGGTCGCCCAGCGCGCCGTCGAGAATGCGTCGCGCAGTGCGCTCGTAATCGAACACCAGGTCGAGCAGCGGACCTTCGGCCAGCTCGCCCTTGCGACGGATGATGAAGCCGTGGCGGCTCAGCACGCCGAGGTTGAAGTTCACGCGCGTCTTGCCGCCGAGGCGATCGCCGAAGTCGGCAAGCAGCGTGCGTTCGGCCAGCACGGGCGACAGCGAGGGGTCACGCGAGATCGGCTTGGCCTCGGCAAACATCAGCGTCTGCGATACATCGGCTTCGGCCTGCTGGCGCTCCAGCTGACGCTGGCGCTTGGGCAGCACGATCAGCGCCCACAGCACCACCAGCAGCGCGACCGCATCGCGATCGAGCTGCAAGGTGTTGGAGATCCAGCTGTCGCTGCCGCCGAACACGTGGCGCTCCGCGCTGCGCGCCACGGCCACGCCGATGTAGGCGGAATAGGGATGTTCGCGCAATTCCAGGCCCACCGCGGCGAGGCGGCGGTCCAGGTCTTCGCGGAAGGTTTCGTCCAGCAGCGTCTTGCGGGCCTGCACGTCGTCGCGCGGCAGCCAGCGCTGCGAGAGCAGTCGCGCGATCAGCGCGGCGATCTCGTCATGCATGTTTCTTGTCCTTCGGATGCAGGCGGCCCGCGCTCACCAGCGCGATCGTCGCCAGGCCCGGATCCACCAGGCGGGGTTCGATTTCCAGCTGCAGCGGCAACCGCGCGAGATCGGCGGTGGGGCCCTGCAGGGCGGAGGATTCAGGATCGCCGAGCAGGCCAAGCAGCGACAGGCGGTACGCGCTCAGTGCGTAGTCGTCGCCACGCAGCGCATCGGTGAGTTCCAGCGGGCTGATCACCGACGCGAGTTCGCCATGCCAGTCGAGCAGCGGCGAGAGATCTTCCTCGTCGATGGGCAGGTCGTGCGTGGTGGGCGTGGCTTCTGCACCCGGCAGCTCGGTGCTTTCGGCAGCGGCGCGTTCACGCTCCAGCAGTTCGTATTCGGCGACGTCGAGCGCGATCTGGTCCTGCAGGAATGGCGGATGCAGCGGCAGCAGGTGCGCTTCGTCCGCGTGCTGCGCCAATGCGTCGGACGTGAGCGAGCGCAGCCAGGCGACAAGATCGGAGGAGGAAAGGCCGGTACGCCCCAGGTGCACGCGGTGCTGGTCGATCTTGTTGAGCTCGCGCTGGAACACGCCGGCCTGACGCAGCAACGCGCTTTGCGCGCGACCCACGGCCTGGGCGAGTCGATGCGCGGTCGGGTCGAGGTCTTCGTTGTCGGCGATGGCGCGCACCACCTCGGTGCCTTTCTCCACCCACGTCCACACCGATTCGAGGCGCTGCGCCGCACGGCGAATGCGGTATTCCGAGCCGGACAGTACAGCGCGGTCGAAGTCTTCCTTCAGTTCGGAAAGGCGCGAAAGCAGATGCCCCAGCTCATCGGCCGAGATGCGGCCCACCGCCTGGCCCGCGGCGAGCTGTGCGGTGAGGTAGCCGAGACCGTCTTCGTCGTCGCGCTCGAATTCCAGCAGGGTGGACACCGCAGCCAACGCCTTGCGGCCCAACGGGCTCACGCGATAGCGCAGCGTTTCGCTGTCCCAGCTCAGCAGCTCGTGTTCCTTCAGGCGCTGCACCACGGTTTCCAGCTTCACCGGCTCGACGAAGGCGAGCTGGTCGCGGATTTCCGCGGGCGTCCATTCCGGCGCGTGCGCGCGTGCGCCCAATGTGCGCAGGACCAGCAGGCGCAGCAGCACCTGCGCCTCGCCGCCATGGAACAGCGCGCTGAAGGCACGCAGCAGCGCGCGACCGCGCAGTAGCGGAAAGACGGCAGGGAGGTCTTCGGCGGTGACGCCTTCGCGCAGTACGTCCTGCAGACGCTCGTCGGCGTCGGCGCTATCGATCGGCAACATCAAGCGCGAGGGCTCAGCGGCCAGCGCCGTGGATGCCGATGAACTGCAGGAACTCGGCGCGGGTGCGTGCGTCGTCGCGGAACGCGCCCAGCATCTGGCTGGTGACCATCGACACGCCGCGCTTGTGCACGCCACGCGTGGTCATGCATTCATGACTGGCATCCACCACCACGGCCACGCCGGCCGGATGCAGGTTTTCCTGGATGCACTGCGCGATCTGCGCGGTGAGCTTTTCCTGCACCTGGAAGCGGCGCGCGTAGGCGTCGACCACGCGGGCCAGCTTGCTGATGCCCACCACGCGATTGGTCGGCAGGTAACCGACGTGCGCACGGCCGATGATCGGCGCCATGTGGTGTTCGCAATGGCTTTCGAATTCGATGTCGCGCAGCACGACCATCTCGTCGTAGCCAGCCACTTCCTCGAAGGTGCGGCGCAGGTATTCACCCGGGTCGATGTCGTAACCCGAGAACCAGTCCTTGTATGCCTTGACCACGCGCTTGGGCGTATCGAGCAGGCCTTCGCGACTGGGATCCTCGCCCGACCAGCGCAGCAGTACGCGTACGGCTTCTTCAGCCTGTTCGCGGGTGACTTCGGTCGGCTCGTTGCGCTCGGTCATGCGGGTTCCTTCGGGGTACCTCTGTCGGACGCGCCAGTGTAACGCGACCGTCAAGCCTGTGGCCGCCGGGAGACCTCTGGCACCGGGAAATCAAGCGCTTGGGTCAAGTGGGAGACTGGACGCCGTGCTTGGAAGCCACACTTACCCACGATGGTGAAGCTCGTTAGACTCGCCCGAAAGCCAAGGGGGGAGGCAGACATGAAGTCGAAAAGCGCAGTTTGGTTTTGCTTGCTTTTGGGCAGTGCCTTGGGAACGGGCCATGCCTGGGGGCAGCCAGCGCCGAAAGTGTGCGCAAGAGCGCCGAAGCCAGCATGCTGGTCACGGGCACGGTGGAGATAAACCCCGATGGCAGCCTGCATGGCTTTGACCTTGATCAGCCGGAGAAGCTGCCGGCACCCGTGATCGATGTGATCAACAAAAGCCTGCCGCACTGGAGCTTCAAGCTGTCGGCGCCAACGACTGAGGTCGTCAGGAGCAAGATGAGCCTGCGGATCCTGGCTAAGCCTATGGTGGATGGCAAGTACGGCATCAATGTCGCCGGTGCTTCTTTTGGTGACGACAACGGGCAAAGCGATGAATATGTGCGCTTCAAATCGCGCGCGCAGCCACACTATCCAACTCTGGCAGTGGACGCCCGGGTGAGCGGCACTGTTTACCTGCTTCTGCGTATTGGCCGCGATGGCACCGTGCAGGAAGCCATTGCCGAGCAGGTCAACTTGGACCAGTACGGTACCAAGAACGAGATGACCGAATTCCGCAAGGTATTGGCCGGGGCCTCGCTTGCGGCCGCCAAGGAGTGGACCTACAACCTGCCCACTCGCGGGCAAGCGATCAACGACCCTTACTGGGTGGTTCGGGTGCCGGTGAATTTCCACCTGAACGAAGCCGGCAAGCCGATCAAGGAGCACGTGTACGGCGCCTGGGATGCCTATATACCGGGCCCGCGTCAGAGTGCGCCGTGGGTGAGCCAGAAACTGTTGAGCGAAGCTCCTGATGCGATGTCCGACAATGGACTGCATACTGGTGATGCTTCGCTGCAGCTCATGACGCCGCTCGGCGGCACCTGAGCAACGGATCAACCCGTAAGGCAGAACACGGCAATCCGGTTGGCGTCGCATGAGCCAACCGGCGCCAGCCAAGACTCGGACCCGACGATGTTTGTGCAGGGCCCGAACGTGATGACCTGGATGGCGCGCCGTTCCGCCTCGCGGTGCAGCGCATCGAGCACGCCACGCAGGATTGCGCCGGTGAACGGCGTATAGAGATAGAACGCAGTGCCTAGGGAAAAGTCCGCAGCGCGGACGTCCTGCGCCTCGAATGTCACCTTGTCGAGGCGCAGTGACGCAGCGCTACGGCTCGCCAGGTCGGCGTAGACCGGTTCGCGTTCCACGCCGATGCAATGGGCTCCGGTGAGTAGCGAGACCAGCATGGGCACGTGTCCCAGTCCGGAACCGAGATCGACGAAGACATCGTCGCCCGTGATGCCCGCGCGTTCGACCAGATCGAAGACGTGCCGCACGGGCGTGGGCTGGTAGAAGACCATGTCCGCTTCCAGCGGAGTGATTTGGCCTGAAGGTTCATCGAACGCGAGGATGTCACCAACCAATGCGTCGAGATGGTCGTACTTCTCCTCGGCATCGATGTCGTTTCCTGGCGACCAGCGACGCAGGGCATGGGCGCCGTTGCCCCGCCGGATATCCGCACGAATGGTCTCGGTCAGCTGTCGTTGGGCCGCGGCCAGCCGCGCATGCAGGGTGATGGCTTGCGCGTGAAGAGGGTGGTTTTCCGCGGCGTCGTCGAGCCATTCCTCCAGCCGCTCTATGGCACGGATGCGCTCGCGTAGTCGTTCGGGCAACGCGAGCGAGCGATCCCGCTCGATCGCTTCGATCAGCGCGTGGAAGGTGTCCGGCGGCATTGGCGCGTCATGGGTCATGGCGCGCGCATGCTGCCATGTGACGACCCGTGTTGGGTGAATGCGGTGTAGCGCTCAGCGCGGATCGGGTACGAAATGGCCAGGAAACGGATCGGGTCGCAAGGGCGGCATGCGTTCGGTGGAAGGAATGACGCCCTGGGCGATCAATCGTTCCCGTGTGTCGTAGTACAGCGTGACCACGTCGTCGGGCGTCGCCGAGGCACGCTCGAAATCGGTGTAGCTCACCACCGAGGTTTCACGCGCGCCGTGGCCGGTGCCGATCGGGCCTCCCATCGCCGAGAGCGCCTTCGCGGCCGGTGCCGACGCCGCGGGTGCCTGGCGCATCTGGTCAGCGACTGCGCCGGATGACTCCTCCACCGTGGGGCGCACCGGCATGGGCATAGGCAGCGGCCTTGCGCGGAACACGGCCATGCCGATCACGCCTACGTTGTCTGGCCTTCCCGTCTTGGCCGCGTAGCTGCGCGAAGCATCGGCGAACACGAAATCGGCCACTTCGGAAAGACTCTTGCGCCAGCCGCGGATCTCGGTGGCGACGAAGGGATCGAGCACGTAGCCGGTCTGCGACCAGTCGGCGGTATCACCGGAGAGCACGTTCACGCCGTCGACGGAGAGCACGCCCAGTGTGCGTCGGCCTTCGCGGCTGCGCAGCTGGATCTGGTAGCGGTGGCCAGGCTGTCCTGCGACGTAGTAACGGCCGTCATGACGATAGATCGGCAGCGGTTGCTGCGACGTCCGGTCGTAGACCGTGAGATCCACCATGCGGCCAACGGCGCCGGCGGGTGCCCAGGCCGCGAGCGTGGCCATGCCAAGAACGATTTTCCATGCGATGTTCATGCGACCACTCCGGCTGGCATCGACGACCGATGCACAGGTTGGAACGGTGCGCGCACACAAATGGGGTTAAGCGCCGGTGTGGCTCAAGTTTCCAGGGTGATGGTCGATGCTACAGGCGACCATTCGAAGGGATCTCGCATGAGCATTGGCATTCATCTGGACACATCCGCCATTCCCGTCACCATCGCAGGCGCGCCGGCCACGACGGCTTCCGGTTCGTCGACGCCGTCAGTGTCGGCGACAGGCAAGACGGCGGTGGTGAAGAGCGCGGGCAACCGGGGTGCCGCGGACGCCGCATCCGGCGGTTCCAGCGACAGCAGCACCGAAAGCGCCACCGTGAAGGCCCTGCAGCGCGAAATCGCGCAACTGCAGAAGCAACTCACCCAGGAGCAGCAGGCGCTGCATGCGGCCATGTCGCGAAGCAACGCATCGGATCCGGCAAGCATGGCGCGCATTTCCGCGCTGCAATCGGCCGTGGCAACGACCAGTGGTCAGCTCGAGGCGGCGGTCACGGCACTTGCCGCTGCATTGCTGGAGGAAGGCAGCAGCAACAGCGGCGCACTGGTCAGCGCATCGGCCTGAGGCGCCTCAGATCTCGACGTCGTCTTCGCTGCTCTCTTCAAGCGCAGGTGCCTCGCCCAGCAGCTGTTGCGCCTCGTCGCCGGGCAGCGTCTCCACGCCGCGCAGCTTGCGCTCGATCGCACGCGTGCGCACGCTGGCCTGGTCGATGACGTTGCTCGCTTCGTTGAGCTTCTTGCGCGTCTTCTCCAGCACGGTGCCGAACTTGCCGAACTCGGTCTTCACCGCGCCCAGCAGCGTCCACACTTCGCTGCTGCGCTTGGCGATGGCGAGCGTGCGGAAGCCCATCTGCAGGCTGTTGAGCAGGGCGGTGAGCGTGGTGGGGCCGGCAATGGTGACGTGGTGGTCGCGCTGCAGGGTTTCGAACAGGCCGGGCCGGCGGATCACCTCGGCATACAAGCCTTCGGTGGGCAGGAACAGCACGGCGAAGTCGGTGGTATGCGGCGGCGCCACGTACTTGCTGCGGATGCGCTTGGCCTCCTCGCGCACGCGCAGTTCCAGCGCGCGGCCGGCGACGGCAGCGGCTTCGGCGTCGGCCAGCTCCTGTGCGTCGAGCAGGCGCTGGTAATCCTCCACCGGGAATTTCGCGTCGATGGGCAGGTAAAGCTGTGCGCCATCGCTGGCGCCGGGCATGCGCACGGCGAACTCCACGCGGTCGTTGCTGCCGGGGATGGTGATGACGTTGGAGTCGTATTGCTCGGTGGTGAGCAGCTGTTCCAGCAATGCACCCAGCTGCACCTCGCCGAGGATGCCGCGCGTCTTCACGTTGGTGAGCACGCGCTTCAGGTCGCCCACGCCGGTGGCGAGATTCTGCATTTCGCCAAGACCGCGCTGCACCTGCTCCAGGCGCTCGGACACCAGTGCGAACGATTGGCCCAGGCGCGTTTCCAGCGTGGTCTGCAGTTTTTCGTCCACGGTGGCGCGCATCTGCTCCAGCTTCGCGGCGTTGTCGTCCTGGATCGCCTTGAGCTTGGTTTCCAGCGTGGCGCGCACTTCGTTGAGGCGCTTTTCGTTGTCGGCGGTGAGCGCGGCGAGGCGCTGCTGCTGTTGTTCGCCAAAACGGTTGAGGGCGAGCGTGAGTTCCTCGCGGCTGCGGCGCGCATCTTCGGTCAGGCGCTGGGCCAACGCCTGCAGGCCGGTGTCGGTGCGTTCGGTGAGCACGTCCAGGCGCTGGCCAAACTGGCCGATGCGCTCGTGCTGCTGGGCGCTCATGCCGCCCAGTTGCTCCTGCACCAGCGAGCGGAACTGGCCCAGTGTCTGGCTCATCTCGCCGCGACCGGCACGCTGTTCCTGTGCCAGCGCTTCGCGCAAGTGGCGATTGTCGTCCTTCAGCGCGTCGAGTCGCGCCGTCAGGCTGCCATCGTCGCGCTGGCGCTGCAGGTTCATCACCTGCAACACGATCACCACCAGCACGGCGACGACGAGCACGATCAACAGGATTTCAGTCACGGACATGGCGGCACCCGGCAGTACAAGGTGCCAAGTGTACGCGTTGTCGTCTCATCCACCGGGATTGGGCTGAGCCGGGCCTGCGCGGTCAGGTCGGGAACGCGCCCTTGTCGAAGGCCTTGCAGTAGCTTTTCCAGTCGCGCTGCACCTGCCTCGTGCAGCTCTTGGCCAGCCCCGGCAACGGGCCCTGCCAGCGGCGCTTCTCACCGAAGGCGATCAACTGGTCGGCGGTCGCGGAGCCATCCCTTCCGCTGCTGCGAAGCTGGGCCCACGCGACCAGCTTGCCCATGGTCTGCAGCACACCTTCCAGGCGTTCCAGTTTGCCGCGCCAGTCGGCCAGCGCGAGACGGTCTTCGGAGGGCTGCAGGCCGCGCAGCACGTACGACTTGCGGCTCATGTCGACCGCGCGGAAAAACGCCGGGCTGATGGCCTGCATGCGCGCCTGCACCGCCACCACGCGTTCGGCGTCGGTGCGCCACGCGGGCTGGCGCACGTCCAGATGCGGCACCAGCGAAGATGGGCGCGCCTGCTTGAGATCGAGCAGGTAGTTGCCATCGGGCGAGCCCTTGCCCTCGACCAGGATGGCGAAACGATCCACGCCTAGGCTGCCGGTGCCGGCGATGCGGCGCGCCACGTCCAGCACGCGGTAGAAGCGCGGCGCGTCTTCGCGAGAGGCCATGCTGTCGATGAGTGCAACGACTTTTTCGCGCTGCCTGTCGGTCACCGGCAGTGCACGGCGTCCGTCGATGCGCAGGCTGCGGTGCTTGCCCTTGCGGATGGTGCGGCTGTCCAGAAACGGCGGGCGAAGGCGGCCGCGCAAGCCTTGCAGCAGATCCCCCACCATGCCGGTGGCCATGTCGCGTTCCACCCAGCGCGCCTTGCCGCTGCGAAGTTCGGCGGCATAGGTGTCCAGGAAATCGCGGCACAGATGGTCGGCCTGCGCGTCGCTCAGGTGCAGGCTGCCGGCGGCCATGTGCACGCTGGTCAGCAGGCGCACCAGTTCCCATGAAGCGGGTGCCAGCGCACCTTCGTCGAAATCGTTGAGGTCGAAATAGACGAGCCGGTTGTCGCCCTTGTAGCTGCCCATGTTCTCAAGGTGCAGGTCGCCGCAGACCCACACCGGCGGTGCCTTGGCGAGCCATTTCGCCTCGGGAAGCTGCTCATAGAACAGATGGCAGGTGCCGCGCAGGAAGGTGAACGGGTCGTGGCGCATGGCCAGGTACTTGCGCTGCAGGCGTTCGGGATCGCGCTTGGCGTTGTAGTTGCGGATGGAATCGACGACATCGGTCATGTCACGCCTCCACGCGGCTGGCACTTACATCACGCGACAGAACACGGCCTTGAGGTATCGGCCCTCGGGCACGTCGCTGCGGAACGGATGGTCGGCGCCGGCGCCGGCCACGTGCAGCACCTGGATTTCACGCCCGGCGTTGAGCGCCACGCGACGCAGCATTTCGAGGAAATCCGCCTCGCTGACCAGGCCGGTGCATGAGCAGGTCAGCAACAGGCCGCCCGGCGGAATCACGTCGAGCGCGAGGCGATTCATCGCGAAGTATTTCTTCAGCGCGTCGAACACCTTGTTGCGGTCGCGCGTGAGCTTGGCCGGATCGAGGATCACCGCGTCGTACTGCTCGCCACGTTCCACCGCGTTGCGCAGCCAGTCGAACATGTCGGCGGCCTCGAACACGGCTGGCACATCATTCGCCGCTGCATTGGCGCGGGCAATGTCCAGGATGCCCGGATCCATGTCCACGCCTGTGGCTGACTGCGCGCCCGCGGCGAGTGCATGCACGGCGAAACCGCCCGAATTGCAGCACAGGTCCAGCACGCGTCGGCCCTTGGCGAGACGCGCGAAGTGATGACGATTCTCCCGCTGGTCGGCGAAGAAGCCGGTCTTGTGGCCGTAGCCCGGCGCCGCGTGGAAACGCAGGCCGTGCTCGTGCACTTCCACCGGTGCCGGGGCTTCCGGCGAACGGCAGTCGAAGGATTCCTGCTTCTGCACGTGGGTCTCGGCGAACCAGTACAGGCGCGCGCCGGGGAAGTGGCGCAGCAGCGCGGCGTGGATGGCTTCGCGGAAACGCCACATGCCGGCAGCGAAGTATTCGATCACCAGGATGTCGGCGTAGCGGTCGACCACCAGGCCGGAAAGCCCGTCGCCTTCGCTGTGCACCACGCGCCAGGCGTCGCTCACGCGGTCGAGCTGCAGCAGCTCCTGGCGCAGCGCGATCGCGCGGTCGATGCGCGCGGTGATCCAGTCGGCGTCGATGGTTTCGGTCGGCTCGGTGGTGAGCAGGCGCAGCGCGATACGCGCGTGGCCGTTCCAGAAGCCGCGACCGACGAAACGTCCCTTGGCGTCCTCCACATCCACCACGCTGCCGGGCGGCAGGCGGCCCTCGGGCTTGTGCACCTGGGCCGACCACACCCAGGGGTGGCCGGGCGTGCGATCGGTCTTGAGGCGGATGACGGGCAGGGAAGCGGGGGTATTCATCCGCACATGATAGCTGGTGCGCGGAAGTAGCCGCTTTTTACGCCCCTCTCCCCGGTGGGGAGAGGGCTGGGGTGAGGGGGCAATCTTGCGGGAACGTCGTTTCGTCCAGTTCGAAAACGGAAAGCAATTGGCCGATTACAAACCTCGGAGCGCGAGGCAAGAACCGCCCCTCACCCCAACCCTCTCCCCAAAGGGGAGAGGGAGCGCTGGCGGCATCAGCGCAGGCGCAGCGCCAGCCAGGAGAGCAACGCCAGCAGATTGATGCCGATGCGTGAAAGTCCGGGTCCGGCCACCGCAAGCAGGAAGCCCTCGCTGCCGAAATGCCAATCCAGGCCGAGGCTTGCCGGCAGGTGCAAGGTGGCGAACACGTTGACGTAGCCGCCGCAATGCAGCGCATAGCTGAAGACCGGCGTGGCGACCAGCGGCAGCTGCAGCAGCTGCGCCCAGCTGGAGAACGTCACGCCGCGCTCGGTGTTTTCCAGCAGCAACACGCCGGCCACCAGCACGAACGCGTAGAGGATGAGCCCGATCACCGCGACGATCGAATCGTGTGAACCAAAGGGCAGCAGCCGGCGCAGCATGTTGACCATGCCGAAGAAGCCGCCGGCCACTTCAAGGATGCCGATCAGTCGGAACAGGAAATTGCGCACGTGCGTACTCGCCCAAAAGCCCGGAGCATAGCGGAAGGCGTGGCGGCTTAATCCTGTGCAGCCAACACTTCGAGTGGCGTGGCAAAGACGTAGTTTGGTTTCGGTTCAAGACGCACGCGCCCCAGCAGCACGAAGGCAACCAGTGCGACCACGTTGACGCCGACTAGGTAGCCGCTGCGCCCGGATGGGCCGAAGAACCAGTGGAAACTCGCGCCCAGGTTCGCCCACACCCCGGAGGTGGTGCCGACATAGACGTCCAGCGCCGCGGCAGCGAACAGGTTGTAGACCAGCCACGGCGTCTGCACCACCGGCACCTGCAACAGCAGCAACAAGCGCGTCCAGTGGAGGCCGAGGCGATGTCCCCGCCACAGGCCGTAGGCGGCCCACCCGATGCCGCCATAGAGAATGGCAGCCATGCCCGCGAACAGCCGCGCCAGGATGGACGGCTGGGCCGCCAGCATCAGGCACACCACGATGCCCACGGCAGCCCCCAAACCCAGGCCAATACAAAGCGCACGCACAAGCCTGTGCGTAACCGGTATGACGCTCATCTGGTTTTCCCCCTGGCTCCCCGGCGCCTTTGATAGCAAGTCGACGTTGCGGCGACAAGACGGGGCTACAGGTCGTCGGCCAGTTCGTGCAGGTCCGTGATGTGCTGCTCCCACCAGCGCGCCTCGGCGGCAAACGGAAAGGCGGCGGGGAAGGCGGGGTCGTGCCAGCGGGCAGCGATCCAGCACGCGTAGTGCAGCTGGCGCATGGCGCGCAGCGCGGGGACCAGGGCCAGCTCGGTGAAGTCGAACTCGCGCATCTGCTGGTAGCCCTCCAGCAACGCCTGCATGCCAGCGTCATCGTTGGCAAGCATCCACAAGTCCTGCACCGCCGGGCCCATGCGGGCATCGTCGAGGTCGACGAAATGCGGGCCCTGGTCGGTCCACAGCACGTTGCCCGGGTGGCAGTCGCCATGCAGGCGCAACTGCCGCACCGGGCCCACGGCATCCAGGCGCGAGTCAACGGCCTGGTCCACTCGCCCGGCTGCCGCGCGATAGGCGGCATGCAGCGACGGCGGCAGCAGCGAAGAGGCGAGCACGGCGTGCATCGGTTGTCCGACCAGCGTGGCGCGATCGATGCGTCCGCGATGCTGGAAGGGCCGCCGTGCACCTACCGCATGGATGCGCGCGATCAGACGTCCAAGCCATTCGAGTTGCTCAGCCGATTCCAGCGACGGCGCCCTCCCGCCGCGACGCGGCGTCAACGCGTAGCGAAAACCCGCGTGATGCAGCAGCGTGCGCCCACCGAACACCAGCGGAGCCACCATCGGAATGTCGTCGGCAGCGAGTTCCTGGGCGAATGCATGCTCTTCGAGAATCGCCGCATCGCTCCAGCGGTGCGGTCGATAGAACTTGGCGATGACCGGCGAGGCGTCTTCGATGCCTACCTGCCATACGCGGTTTTCGTAGCTGTTGAGCGCGAGCAGCCGGCCATCGGGCCACAGCCCGCACGCGGTGACGGCGTCCAGCACGCAGTCCGGATCGAGCGCGTGATACGGCGCTTCCACGCTCAACGCGGCGCCACCACGCGGGACGGGATCACCGCCATGGTGAGGCGCGAGATGCACACCAGCTCGCCGGCTTCGCTTTCGATGCGGATTTCCCACACCTGCGTGGTGCGCCCGATATGGACCATGCGCGCCGTGCCGGTCACGGTCCCGCTACGCACGCCGCGCACGTGGTTGGCATTGATGTCCAGGCCTACGGCCACTTCCTGCGCCGGATCCAGCGTGAGCATGGCGGCCGTGCTGCCGAGCGTTTCGGCGAGCACCACCGAGGCGCCGCCGTGCAGCAGGCCGTACGGTTGATGGGTGCGGTGGTCCACCGGCATGGTGCCGCGCAGCCAGTCGTCGCCGAATTCGGTGATGCGGATGCCCAGTGTCTCCATCATGGTGTTGACGCTCCAGCCGTTGATGCGCTCAAGCGAAATGTCCTGCTTCCAGATGGCCATGGATGATTCTCCGGGCAAAAAGCTTGTGAATGGGCGCGCGGGCCCTCATTGTCGGCTGACTGCTGTCGCCGCGACAATGCACCAGTGTTTACCGTCATCATCCAATCCACCGGTCGCCACTTCACTGCCGCGCCGGGCGAAACCGTGCTGGAAGCCGCTCAGCGGGCCGGCATCGCCTTGCCGTATTCCTGCCGTGCCGGCGTCTGCGGCAGCTGCAAGGCCACGTTGATCGAAGGCCAGTGCGACTACCCGCGCAACCCGCCGTTGGCGCTGAGGGGCGTGGCGCCGTCGCAGCATGCGATCCTGCTGTGCCAGGCGGTGCCCCGTGGCGACCTGGTGATCGAGGCACGCGAAGTGACCTCGGTGGAGGACATCGCGCGCCGCCAGCTCGACGTCGTGGTGTCGCGCAAATGGATGCTCGCGCCCGACGTGATCGGCCTGCACCTGCGGCCGGTGTCGGACGAGGTGCGCCTGAACTGGCTGCCGGGCCAATACCTCGATGTGCTGCTGGATGCGGATCGGCGTCGGCCGTTCTCCATCGCCAATCATCCCGAGGCGGACGGCACCATCGAATTGCACGTGCGCCACGTGGCCGGCGGCGGTTTCACCTCATGGGTGGCCGACACGCTGAAGGTGGGCGACACGCTTCGCATCGAAGGGCCGCTGGGCACCTTCGTGCCGCGCGAAGATTCCGAGCGTCCGATGATCTTCATGGCAGGCGGCACCGGTTTCGCGCCGGTGAAGGCCATCGTGGAACATTTCATCTCACTGGGCACGCGCCGCCCGATGCGCGTCTACTGGGGTGCACGCAGCGCGGCGGATCTGTACCTGCGCGAGCTGGCCGAGAGCTGGGCCGGCAAGGCCCACGACCTTTCGTTCCAGGCGGTGATTTCCGATCCGGAAGAAGCCGCTCGAAACGGAGCGCGTGCGGGTCTGGTGCACGAGGCCGTGCTGGAAGACCAGCCCGACCTCGCGGGCCATGACGTGTACATGAGCGGACCGCCGGCGATGATCGACGCCGGCCGCAAGCTGTTCGTCAATGCGAACCTGCCGGAAGACCGGCTGTACTACGACTCGTTCGACTACGCGCCCGACGTGCTGGCGCAGATCCTGGGCAGTCGCGCGGGCATTGCCATCGAGACCTGAGCTTCCGCGCGGTTGTGGGAGCGCACCCTGTGCGCGACAAACCTACGGAGCGGTGACTGCCACGCGCCACGGTCGCGCACGGGGCGCGCTCCCACAAGTAGTGCGCGTAATGTGCGAGCTATCAGTTCTTGCCCTTCGCCACCGGCAGCTGCGCCTGCTGCCACGCCAGCACACCGCCGCCGAGCGTGAAGACCTTGGAAAAGCCCGCCTTCACCAGGCGCTGCGCGGCCTTGCCGGTATTGCGGCCGTCCTTGTCGATCAGCACCACGGGAAGATCCTTCGCCTTGGCCAGGTCCTTCTGCTCGGGATCGAACTGGCTCATCGCCACATGACGCGAACCGGGCACATGCGCCTTCTCGAAATCGGCATAGGCGGACAGGTCCACCATCAGCGGGCTCTCGCGGTTGATCAGCAGGGTGAGGCCGGCGGGCGTCAGTTCCTTGTATTTGCGGAACAGCGTGAGGATTTCCATCACGATGACCGCCAGCAGCAGGACGAAAAACAGCGCCACCAGCGCGAGATGGTTGCCGATGAATTCGGGCAACTTGTGCATGACATCGTTCATGGAAAGCTTCCGCAGGCGCGGCGAGGGCCGCGCGGGTTCAATGGAACCGGGGATTATAGGGCAGCCGGCAAGGCCCGTTGGGCGGCGGGCGCCAAACGGGCCGCTGGCAGGGTCCGCAGGCCGAAGCCGCCTTTACTGCCGGCTGATGTCCGGCAAGCCGCTGACCAGCCACCAGTGCTTGCCCGCTTCGTCGTAATGCCAGGTCTGGCGGTCGGTGATGGTGCGTTCGGACTGGGTATTCACATTGACCAGGTTGATCTGCACTACCTGGGTCACTTCAAAATCGCCATGGGGCGTGGGTCCCTTGCCCTCGTCGTAGCCGCTGACCTTGTACTGGTCGTAGCGGGCCATTTCCAGCGATGACGTCGGGTGCTCCTCGCGCACCTTCGGATCGACGAACTGCTCCGCTGCGTGGAAATCGCCCCAGCGCACGACGCTGGCGTAGGCGTTGAGCGTGGTGGTGAGCGTATCGCTGCGCTGCTGGGTCGCGCAGCCGGCAAGCGGCAACGTGGCGAGAGCGGCAAGCGTGATCAGGATGCGGCGCATATCGGGTCCCCCGGGGTCAGGCCTTCATTCTGCCCAACCCGGACGGCGTTTTCATACGGCGTCGGGCGAGCGGCGCTTGGCCACGAAACGGGCTTCCAGCGTGGCTGCCGGCTTGTCGCCGGTGCCGGGGACGCGGCAGGTCACCTCGATGCGGGCACGACCGCGCGCGGCCAGGGTGTCGAAAAACGTGGGCCAGTCCGCACCGTCAGCCAGTCGCGCCTCGCTCACGAAGTCATTCCACACCGGCTCCAGGTAGCGCACGGTGGATTCACCCACGAACACGTCGCAGTCCAGATTGCGCATGCGCAGTTCCAGTTCCACCAGGCCCCACCCGGTCAGCGTCATCGCGCTCACCAGGCTGCCGCCGAAGGCGCAGCCCTTGTCGTTGACGTTGGGCGGCAGCGGTGCGGCGATCGCCAGGTGCGCCTCGTCGCAACCCTGCAGGCGCAAGTCCATGCTCTGCGCGAGCGGAATTTCGTCGCGCATGAACGTCACCAGCTTGCGCGCGAGGGTCTGTCGTTCGGTCGTGCTCATCGGGGGTCGTGTCGGATCGGGGGACGCGTAGTTTACGCACCCGGCGGGAACCGCGCCGGTACACTGCAGGGGTTTTCATGGAGAGGTTCATGACCGCACCGCGTCCGAACGCCGCCAAGCCCGCGCTGCACGGCCGTACCGTGGTCATCACGCGGCCGGCCGGCACCGGTTCGTCGCTGGCGCGGGACGTGAGCCAGCGTGGCGGTACGCCACTGCTGTTGCCTGGCCTGTCGCTGCATGCGGCAGATCAGCCCGAACGAGTCTGCCTGGCCCTGGAGGCGGCGCTTGGCGACGAGCTGCTGATCTTCACCAGTCCGGCTGCCGTACGTTTCGCCGCCCGCCTCGCGCCGCTGCGAACGCAGGCCACGGTGTTCGCGGTGGGGCAGGGCACGGCGCGCGCACTGCGGCGACACGGTGTCAAGGATGCGCTGGCACCAACGTTGCGCCAGGACAGCGAAGGCCTGCTGGATCATCCACTGCTTGCACAGCCGCGCGGTCGGAGCGTGGCGCTGGTGTGCGCGCCCGGCGGTCGCGGTGTATTGCGGGACACGCTGGTCGATCGCGGTGCGCATCTGCGCGAAGTGCATGTGTACCGGCGTGGCGTTCCGCGCTGGACGGCACGTCACTTCGACGCGGTGAGCCGCTTGACGGCGGATGCGTGCGTTCTGCTTTCCAGTGCCGAAGCATTGGGCAATCTCCAGCAAGGCCTGCCTGCCGATGCATGGGCGCAGCTTCGAGGCGCCGTGGCCGTCGTCAGCAGCGAACGACTGGCGGACGCGGCGCGAGCTGCCGGCTTCTCCCAAGTGCGGCTGGCGTCCTCCGCGCTGTCCGTCGATCTGCTTGCTGCCGCTGCCCGCTGATCGTCTGCGGAAAGACGCCAGCGCGGCCCACTTTTCACGCCCGCTTGATGCGAGTCCCTGGCGGCAGGCTGCTAGCATGTCGCCCATGAGCCAAGACGACTCCTTCTCCCGATCCGAGGCGCCGGATGGCGCTCCCTCCGGTTCCTCGCGTGCACGCAGCGCGAGCCCGCGTCGCGGCAGCGGGACCCTCGCGGTCGCCTTGCTGCTGTCGCTGGTCGCCATCGGCGGCGCCGGTTATGTCGGCTGGCGCCAATGGCAGCAGGCGCAGGACAACGCCGCCGGCAACACCGCCCTGCAAGGGCTTCAGCGTCGCGTGGACAGCCTCGAAAGCGTCGCCAAGGCCGGCGACAGCGAGCGCAACCTGTTGCGCCAGCGGCTGGGCGATGCGGACCAGGTGAACCGCTCGCTGCGCGAGGAACTGCTCAGCCAGGCCGAACGCACGCGCAACCTCGAAGACGCCGTGGCCAAGCTGTCGGAGAAAACGCTGTCCGGTCATGACGCCATGCTGCTCGACGAAACCGAATCGCTGCTGCGCATGGCCAAGGAACGCTACGACCTGTTCCATGACGCGCAAGGTGCGGCTGCCGCTTACGCGCTGGCCGACCAGGCATTGGCGGCGGTGAACGATGGCGCATTCTCCGGCCTGCGTCAGAGCATCGGCGCGGAACGCGAGGCGCTCGCGAAGATTCAGCCCGCCTCGCTGGATGCCTCGCTCACGGCCTTGTCCGCGTTGCGCACGGCCGTGCTGGAACTTCCGTTGAAGCCGCTTGATACCGCTGCAACTGATGCGTCGAGCAGCCACTGGTTGCGCATCACCGCCGCCATCGGCAACGTGGTGAAAGTGCAGCGCACCAATGGCGCACCACTCTCGGTCGCCGATGCGCGATTCGCGCGCGAACTCACCGCCATCGATCTCGCGCAGGCACAGGCCGCGCTGCTGGCGTCCGATCGTGATGCGTATGCCGCCGCCCTCAAGCGCGCTGACACGGGCATCGCCGCGCAGTTCGATACGAACGCTCCCGCCGTGCAGCAGGCCCGCACCCAGCTGGCCACGCTGCAGGCGCAGCAGCCATCCGCGCCGGTACAGCTGGGTGCCGCGCTCAGCG